>Ga0126335_1000653_pt1 | contig 17280 bp, 11 predicted proteins | sample OlaspJWI45metaG_FD_108409 | JGI IMG/M metagenome (GOLD analysis project Ga0126335, IMG submission 108409) | Marine gutless worms symbiont microbial communities from Oahu, Hawaii - Olavius sp. 1 OAHU.JWI-45 metaG | ecosystem: Host-associated > Annelida > Digestive system > Unclassified | place... | reverse complement strand
GTGTAACAAAAGTCTATAAAGCCTATAAATATATAAAATTTCTCTTAATCAAGCCCAGCATGGAGTATGCTCTGTTTATCTTCTCTTTACAGTGAGAAACAAAACTTAATTCTGAGTCAAATACCACACCCAGGTGTTTTATTACATCGACACTTTCCAGAGAAGTAGATGAGAGACTCAAACAAGCGAAGTAGGACCTGAGGCAACCATAAGCTCGTCCCAAACCACGGCTATGGATCGGCCACTGTAGAGTGTGGTCACATTGTCACCATGAAGTTTCGCCTGTTAATTTCTTGATATCGGGAGTTTACAACCTGTGGCCACTGGCCACAGACTTCATTGTGAATCTCTTGACATGATGTCAAGTTGTCTGTGAACAATCTCATCACAAAAACGTAATTTTCAACATCCCTCCTTATGCACTACATCAAATGCACGAAATGTGTACTATTGCAACCGATGGTGTGGTTCATCTGTCAAGCAGTCAGTCTGTATATGCGCCTGTCCAAAAACAGCTGCATGGACGTCCTGTTTCAGATGCAGACTCCTGGCAGCTCAAGAAACATTGTATTACACAAAGGTTCCAGTTGTCCCATGGCAAGAGGCAGGGGCAGAGATTCAATGCGACCATCGCCAAATTACTTGTTCATTATTCAGATAAGCAGTCATATGCCTATTCTATCTGCCATAGGCGACATCTTAAACGATGTTGTCTTTCAACATGAAGATTGCTGATCATTTTTGCTATCTATCTGTAGCCTAAGGCTGTTGGAAAGCATGAACAAGTTGAATGGTCAAGAGAACTTGACAGACATTAGCATTTCATCTGTGATGATTTTATTGATTATGCAATCTAATTCAACTAAAATTCAAATCAATACAATACACATTTCACGTAAAACAAATATGTGACAAATCAAAAAATGTAAAACATCAGACACAGACACAAAAGTGCAAAACACACCACAATGGTTGACTTAATGCGACATGTACAATAAACAATAAATAAAATAAATACGTAAACAAATGCAAATGTAAATACGTCACACTTTACAACCACAAATTCACACAATAAAGCGCTTCACTGGAATGTACGTTAAAATGAGACACAAAACAAATATGTGACAAATCAGATATGGCAAAAGAAATACGAATACAAGGGGGACATAAATAATTAAATATGGCCGGTCAATAACCACACACTACTGTGAACATCATTACACTTAAAGGACTTCACTAATTTGACCGATCATAGACTGGTTATGTCCAACAATCCATATAACATGAACAGGCGACAACTGTACTAACAGCAAACAGTACCTGAGACAGACAACACACAAATGATGGACAATTTAATTCAGTAGCTGCACAATAATACCCATCGACTCATATAGTACAGCACTACTATCCATTATAGCATGACGTTAGCATTAGAACATCTACTATGCATTGTGAACATAAGGTTAGAAGACACTTAGAACTTAGGCATAGTTTGAGTTTTGAGTTTGGAGAAAGCTAAAATTTCCACACAAAGGGATACCGACTTAGTGTCCAAAACACGAGATTAAGCAATACGTTTTACATTATAATTGGCACATAACGAGTCACTACGGAGACAAGTTTTTCCAGGCAACTGATTGCACTAGTGAGTAACAAAAAACACTAAAAAGCAATAAATACAACGTCAGAAATACCCAGGTTAAGTTGCGCCTGACATCCCGCCGGGAAGCAAGCAGGTTTAATCTTACAACCTCTGAGCAGACACAGCAAGCAGAGTTTAGCATGAAGTGTTAAGAAAAAAAACAACCTTTCCACTCCCGTTGGAATGAAAAAAAAACTGCCAACTGCAACAGCAGCATTTGCATGACTCAGCACTCCCAAAGCCCCCCAAAACTATGCCTGTACACTCAAAACATGGCAGTAACTGCATATCTGTCACGATGACACCATTGTGAACATAACGCTACATTGGCTAGATATAGACATAAATAATACGAATAAAACCAACACAAAATAACAATATGTAATAACTGATAACTAGTATTATATTACAGGACTTGTCGCCAGAATGGCAAATCACCAGATTTGCCATTGTGGCGACAAGTACTCAGTATTCAAACATACACACAAATAACACAAATCACATCACATCTTAATAATGATTTTGACTTCAATTTACAACAACTTCGAAAGTGATTTTGATTTGAATCGTTTCAGACAATTCAACTTTGATTTGTTTGGAATCTGTAGGCAAAAATGATCCCAGTCTCCGATCGCACCACAAAAATGATTTAGCTCATCACTGTATTTCAGTTCACCATAGTTGAACAACCTCGGTGCAGAGAATAGCAAACAAGTCCATAGAGGTGTGGACAACTTCTATGCTGTCATCGTCTGAGAAATCCGAACTGGACATTGTATCTATGCTGGCATCTCTATGGTCATCTCGGGGCTCATCATTGGTTACCATGTCATCTATTCTACGTCGTATAGACTTGAAGTCGGCAATCATCGTCTGCATCTCAAAATCAGTCCACAATATCCTGTGGATGCTGATGTGCCGATGTTCAGTTGCGAATTTGTGTCGAGTTTCACCCAGTGTTGACACAACGTCCGCCAGCAGAAAACAGCTCACTAACCTATAAAAATTCAGATAGCAATGAGTGCTGTCCACATAGTAGCAGCAACTCAGCAGTAATATTAGTAAACTAAGCATTCTGCCCACGCAGTCGGGCATTATGTAGGCAGCCCGTACCTGCCATTCGTCAACCCAGGGCCTCTGCTTCCCATACCCACGTATATGATTGCCAGCCCGTTAGCATCACTGCATTTCAGGCTCAGGATTCCCAGCTCACATTTGTGCCTATAAGCCTGCCTGTCCACTGTCCAGTGCCCAGTTCCTAGTCTAGACGGGCATTGCCTATATGCATACTTTAAGCCCCGCCCCATCCCTCGCCTGCCCGGTTGTACACTGCTGCATGGAGCTACCCTGAAAATTTGTTGACAATTGCCCTACCCATTCCGAGTTTTTAGCGGACAAACAAACAGATAAACAGACATACACATGTACTGCCTTATATATAGAGAAAGTTCATTAGAAGTTATTTCAGAGATGATCTTTCCAGAAAATCACTTGACTGTAGCAAAACATTCAAACATGATGCAACATTATAGAACAATACATTCAATTTGTCTACTATTTACCTGTCGATTCTGCAGTGCACTAATTACTGTTGTGACACTACATTACCTACGCCCATTTATTCCTTCATTGCGATCTATTTTTAGCTTGTTTCGTGTTTTGGATGTTGCGGCGTTTTAGATACAAACAATTTGCTGTTTTGCCGATGTTTGGCAGCATCTAACTCTGTCAATCCTGGTTAATTTTCAAAACAGAGACCAGCAAAAGACATCAAATACCGACGATGAACGCATGTGCAAATTTCAGCTTCAGAGGCCTTTGCAAAAAGAAAAATTTCACGCTTTTTCGTAGTTTTTGTGAGTACTTCCGTCACTGTCAGAAACTACACACTAGTCAGCAGTGGCAACAGCCAATTCAATACACACACGCGTGCGATCTTACTATGGCTGGAGCCGGCCAGGCCTTCGGCCCGGACCGAGCTGCACTCGGTATGAATGCTACTAATGCAATACTTATTCAACGAACCAGCTTGTCAAATGCAATGTTTGCCCAGTGCATACTGGGCAAACATTGCATTTGACAATAAAATAGACACATTTTGCAGATCTCTCAGCTTCGGAATGGAACTTCAGTATAATATCTGCGACACACAAATTTACGACGTCATTCTTACTTGGTATCCGAATCAAGCTGGAGGTAATAAATTGAAGGAAACGGACGTTGTGAACACTCCACAGTGAAATGATCGATCACTCCATCTCCATCCTTGCTATCAGTAGCAGCAGCAGCAGCAGCAGTATCATCATCAGGGACATCATATAGCATGTCGGACGCATCGACAGCTACGCCAGCAACACAGAATTCTTCAGGTATACAGAGGTATATGACCTTAATTAACTAGCATTTCATGTCACATTCAATATATAACAGGTCCTTTAGAGACGAGTCTTTGCCGGCAATTGATCGCACTGGTCCAGACAACCAAGATTGTGTAACAAAATAAAAATGCACCAAAAAATCAGAATATTTAACACAAAGTTTGGCCTCAAAAAATGCACAGAACAAAAAATAATGCCATAAAAGCTGTGGAAATGAAGTGGGTAAACAAAGTGTGTCTACTGTTACAATGCCAGAGTAAACGCTTATAAAGTAGGACATTAGAACGTAAAAGTGTATATGCTGCCATACTGTTAAAACTGAAGACGATCACATTATAATTACTACCATTCAGTGATGTCTTGAAATCCCACCAGAAGTCTGACATGTCATCCAGCAGACTTCCATTTATATCAACCAGATATCCTGCATACACCACACACACTGTACATACAGTTATCTCAACAACTCAATCTAGATCTAGACCTGGATCTGATGGTAAACTAGACTTCAATATAGCAACCATCCACAATTACTTCTCACACAAACTATGAAAACAACAGTCAGCAACGATGCTGCTTTAAAAAATCTTATAAATGTGAGACTTGGTCATCATTACAGTTGCTGCACTCAGTCAGGTAAGTAAGTAAGCAAAGTGATACATCCCATTTGACACACAACAGGTCAATTCAGACACAAGTCTAGTCACTTGGGTCTACAAAGCACTGAATGGCGTGTCACTGCAGTACGTGACGGACAACTGCAAACTCATCACAACTACTGGCTGCCGACGACTTCAATCAATTGCACTGTCACTGAATAAACAACTGACAAAGATACAAACCTTAAAAACAATCATTTGTCAAAAGCTACCAAAACATGCACAAACAAACAGAATCAAACAAAGCCTTTCACATCGCATGGCCAGCAAAGTGGGTCTGCTTTACAGCTCCTGGGGCCCACACAGGATCAAGCAACTGTTGAGTGTCAGGTGTAGAGCAAACCTTCAATGAATCGTTTCATGTCAGCAGACTTGGCCAGATGAAGGACAGATTCACCCGAGTATTTCTTCATAGTGATATCAGCTCCAGCACACAGTAGTAGCCGCACTGTAGCAATATTGTCAGCCTCCACGGCATCATGAATTGGCCTGCATGCATTAACATACAGAGTTCTCTCTGAACAACTAAACGACCTTCGTGTTTTGTATTGTCTTGGTGACTGGCAGTCAACTCGGCTCCAAGTAACTCGATCCCACGGATGAGTAATATGATTAGAGTAAGAGCTTAAGCTTAGTGGGAGGGTTAGGTCTGCCTTGGGGTGACCTGACTGGGGATGAGTTGACTTAAAAACAAGTTGACTGGGAACCATCTCCATCTGAGAAGCATGAAAACAGCTAAGTGTCTTTTGGTCTGTTTGTACGTAGGGTCTCTGTCATTCAGCTGATCTTGTAAACAGTGTTGGTAATATCATGTTATGAGCATGAGTAAGTAGGGTCTTGCAAACTACTTGACACAACAAATCATTTCACATCCAAGTTTTTACAGGCAATCAACTGCATTGGTACTGAGACAAAAAGCAAAATAATGTGTGCCAAATACTCAAACAAGAATACAAATGATTCCCCAAACAAACACAAAAATACTATAGAACACTGGTACAGTTGCTGTATCACACGTACAACACGCCAACTACTGCTACTGATTATCCCGGGCATCTGTCAGTCTATTGTGGCTTCACAGTGCAAACAGTGCTGAATGGATTGAGGTCCTGCTCTGCTCTTGGGCAGCCAAAAACATTATATTAGTCGTAACGTTATCCACAGATCCGATACAGTCTTCACCAAATCACTTTAGCCCCTTGTTATTATATCTCACCATGGAACTGCAGAGCTCACAATCGGCAGAAGAATGACATACCTGGCTCCATCCAGCTGAGAGATGGCTTGAACATCAGCACCGAACTGTATAAGACACGAGGCCACATCACAGTGGCCAGCTGCACAGCTCTCATGTAGAGCCGTGTAGTCTGCATTATTACGTGCATTAATGTCTGGCACATAACGCCTCTCACAGCACCATCGTACCACACTCTATGATGCCACACAACAGTCTAATAATAGTAGTACTTAAGCACATTAGAAGGTGTGCATGTATAAAGTGTTGAGTGGGACATTAAGCCGCTACTCATCACCCATCATCGTTATGTAAGGTGTGCATGTATAAAGTGTCGAGTGGGACGTTAAACCGTTACTCATCATCGTTATGTAAGGTGCACATGTATAAAGTGTCGAGTGGGACGTTAAACTTCTACTCATCACTTCGTGACAGCCAGACTTTCGCTTCGCGAAAGGCAGCATGTATAAAGTGTCGAGTGGGACATTAAACCGCTACTCATCACTCATCATCGTTATGTAAGGTGCACATGTATAATGTGTCGAGTGGGACGTTAAACTTCTACTCATCACTTCGTGACAGCCAGACTTTCGCTTCGCGAAAGGCAGCATGTATAAAGTGTCGAGTGGGACGTTAAGCCTCTACTCAGCACCCAGCATCGTTATGTAAGGTGTGCATGTATAAAGGGTCGGGTCACTCGACATCGTGACATAGTACTTCGTGCCAGCCAGACTTTCGTGATAGGGTCACTCAGTACTTCGTCACAGGCAGATTTTCGTGACAGTCAGATTTTCGTCACAGTCAAAATCTGCAGACTAGTAAGCAAGGCCAAGCACATACAATACAAACAGTATACGCGCGCGTGATCTTACTATGGGCGCAGCCGGCCATGCCTATGGCATGGCCCGGGCTGCGCCCGGTATTACCAGTAGTAAGGCTTAACATCCTACTTGACAAATTACACATCATGTTCCCAGCCAATTACTGTAGTGGTGCAGAAAGCCAAAACCAAATCTGACTGTAGCAAAGTTGCCTTAGATGGGTTTTATGCCGAAAGGCGAGAAATGTATCAGTTCTCTTCCACAGCACCCAACGTTTCTTGGTGACAAATCTAACAATTGTTCGCTACTTTTCTGTTCACCTGCAGTACAGATATTTACTCACAAAGATTCAACAAGCTGTTGGTAAGAACAAACTGTTATCAAACAAAGCACTGACATAATGACACAACAGTTGCTATTGTCACAAACACACAATACCCAGACTGAATGAAATCGAGTTACAACAGAACTTTACCAGATAGCCAAGTCTTGCAGCCTTGTGTAGGACCGTCTCTCCTGTGGAATGGTCTACACAGACCTTACGCACTTCAGCAGGAATATCTCCAGAAAACTTCACACACGTCGACGACGATGCAGGTAATAATGTACTGTTGGTGATCCTGGTAGAATTCTCACTTAGAGACAGCACAATTGATGACACTGCATCTCTGCTGCAGCTGATACTGGCCTTAGTACACTCCAATTCACTAGCAGACCTCACTGGCAATGACGATGATGGTACTAATAATGTAGTATTATTGATGCCGACAAAATTCTCGCTGGCAGACTCAATTAATGTTGCTGATGATGTAGCAGTAAGGCTATTAATGCCAGCAGAACTCTCAGAGTCACCAGCAGACTTCAGAAACGACAGCAGTGATGATGAGGATAATTCCGATATTGTATCAGTACTGCTGCAGGTGACAGCTGAGTTACAGGCAGACTTCAGCAGTGACAGCAACAATGGTGATGACTTACTGCTGGTGACTATGGCTGAGCTTTCCCCGGCAGAAGATGAAGTAACCATAACTGCGGCTGCTGCTGCTATTGACAGTGATGATGGAGTGGTCTGTACACATGGCTCCTGTAAACTAAGTACTATCTCTTCAGATAAGTTCAAATTCTCAGCTTCCGCAACAGTTGCATCTGCCACTAGTGCAAGAGATGACGACAGCACAGCCTCTGCAACTGGTTCAGATAAAAAACTGAGTTCATCTTCAGTTGCATTCACATCTACATCTTCTGCAACCGCCATACTGCTATTACTATCACACACAGCTGATACTACCGGCTCAAAGACACTGTCTTCTTCAACCACAGTTGAACTTGTATCCTCAGCAACTGTCTCAGTATTGGGGATTGTATGTTCCTCTGTTACACCTGGCTCAGTAATGCAGCCATCATTCGACATCATATGTGAGTCAATATTCTCATCATGTGTCAGTACATTACTAACACTAGCAGCCAACATTACAGGGCTGACGACACTCTCGTCTTGAGTTGTACTTGAAGCAACGTCGTCAATATCAGTCACAGTATTACTTTCACTTTCCATCAAGTCGCTGACTGGTTCCGTGGATACGCTACTGGCAATTGGTTCTGCAACTGGTTCCACAGATTGGGCAGGAGGCTGACATGGATCAGACTTGGTTTGGAAGCAGTCCCGAGCACGCCAACTCAATTTCCAGCTAACACGTATAGACAATAAGCCATCTATGGACGCATCTGTAATCCCAAAATCTTCAATGTTGGTTGTACATTCTGCGGAGCTGCCAACAGATTCTGTGGCAGAGTTACAAGTTGCAGCCTTCAGAAACTTGGCAGTCTTGGCAGCGGCAGATTTATACAGATATGACTTAGTTTGACGGCATTTTTCTGTACGCTGGTTCAACTGCCATCTTGATCGACATTTTCTGACCTCAGCCTTCAAACTGTTCTCACGAAAAACCCACAAACTTGCTTTCTTACGAACGACTGTGGCTGGTTTTTTACTAGTGGCGAGCTTTCTCCTTACATTTCCTGCAGCCCGTTTATCGCTGGATGTAGTTTTAACAGATGAACGGCACTGATCTGTAGCATGTTTGTTACTGACTGGGGGCTGGCTTTGAGCCTTAGCTTTAGCACTGCCACCTACACAGAACAATTCACACACTGCATGTAAATAAAAACTTATAAAGCACTATGAAACTGCCAAACCGTGTCCCATAGATATTCCCGCTGACGTGTGAAAGGTCTGTGTCAGCCACTCAATGCAAATTCAATCAGTGTTATCTAGCAAAAAGCTATTAGTCAAGTAAAGTCAACTCAAGTGATATAGATGTGCAAAATTGATATACATACTGGCAAGGGACTTGGTCTCAGCATGTGACAGTGTCTTGCTGCGTCTCGATTCCCTCAGCAAATTTCTCATCTCCATCTCCTGTATCTGCATCAATGCTCGCTGCAACATTATACCAGACATGTCAGATGCAGCATTTTGTTGTAACTATTAACAAACAATTGAAATCAGACAGATTACTTGAGCGGCATGGACAGTAAAGACAGCAAACAAATAAAATTCTTTAAAAAGTGAGAGTATCAAGAAGTGTTATCAACTTATCAAGCATTTAACTCTGGAAAGCTCTGATATTCTGGTCACATCATGAGGCACAACTGTATGAAAAAAGACATGTCACCAGACTCTCTTAGAAAGCAGGAAGAAAGGACAAAAATGTGGTTCACCGATCAACGTTGTAGACTGGATAAACATTAAAATGGGAGAAAAAGATAAAAAAGGAGTGTCACGAAATGGGTCGCCAATTTCAAACAGCAACAATATACAAACAAATTTAACTAGAAATGCAATTGAAAGAAAAAACCTAAACATTTTGACACAACTGACCTATACTAACTAAACAACAACATACTAAAGCCTGATTCTGGTGCCTTTTACATCATCTGGTCCTAATATAGAGAGCGAGTTTAAACTACAACTCAAGGACCAAGCATATACGTGAATGAAACACGACCACCAGTACAGACCTGCAATGCACGTTCCTCTCTGCTGAGCGTACATGTGTCCGACCACAGCAGACAGTTGACATCATTCTCGTCTTGATGTTGTGATGCGTTTCTCTCTGCCACGTAACCCTCGGAGTTCGCCAGCTCAGCCAGTAGAGAGCGAGTCTTCTTTGGTCTCTCTCTAGACGTGCTGTTATCACTTACAACACTTTCATTATCCGACTTGTTACAACTCGACTTTCTTCTGGTATTGCGGGAAGATTTGCCTGCAACGTAGCCCTCTGAGTCTGCCGGCTCACCAAGCAGAGAGCACTTTTTCCTCGGTCTGCCCCTAGAATTGCTAGATTTTTCTTCTTCCTCACTGGATTTGTTATGGCTCAACCCACTGCCAGTATCTTGATAATGCCTCTCTGCAACATAACCCTCAGAATCTTCGAGTTCAGCTAACAGATAGTGTTTTCTTGGTCTACCTTTTGGTCTTTTGTGGTCTCTCTCTTCACTTCTGCCACTTTTCCCATCAACTTCACTTCTCTCACTAGACTTGCTATGGCTCAGCCTTCTGCCAGAGTCTTGAAGACTTTTGTCTGCAACATAGCCCTCCGAGTCTTCCAGTTCAGCAAGCAGATAGTGTTTTCTTGGTCTACCTCTCGGTTTTACTTGTTCTCTCTCCTCAATTCTGCTGTTTTTCTCATCATCCATGCTTCCATCACTAGACAAGCTCCGACTCAACCTTCTGCCGGTGTCTCGAGAAGTTTTATCTGCAACATAACCCTCAGAGTTGGCCAGCTCCGCAAGCAGACGGTGTTTCTTCCATGACCTGCCCCTGTCACTCAATATGTCACTTCCATGTACCACACTTCCATTATCGGACTTGTCATGACTTATCATGTTGCCAGTATCTTTAGAATCTTTGTCTAAACCATCAGCATTGGTCAAACGTCTCTCAGATGCATCTCTGTTGTCACCAGTTTCCATAGATACCTTCTTCTTCTTCTTTCCTCTCATCCTTTTACTGGTTTGACTTTTACACAAGTCTCCTAAAACATCCTCATGACGATCACCATCACTGGCCAACATTTGCCGATCTTGTTCTTCTGCACTCTTCAACTGTTTCTTCTCTTTCTCTTCAGTGTCATGGCAAATTTGTCTGTAGATCAATTTCTGCTGGCCTTTGATCTGGTCCAGTTTCTGTTTCAATTTGCACTTCTTGTGTGCGCTGATAACTGGCAGAAATGCTGGCTTTGTCAGTATGATGGTCCTTACGCTACCACTACGAGCCTGCTCCACAGTAAATACTGTCTGTGTTTTCCCCCGTTCACTAGCCATTATGCTGTGTTTTGCTGGATGGACTTCAGATGGCATTTTGTGTCTCTTGTACAATACAGATGCATCATCACTTACAGATTTATCAAGCTCAATGACACTGGGAGCTCTCAACTTCTTGGACGTAATTCTGTCTCTGTCAGGTTTAACTGATGTCAAATTACTGTTTCTGCGTTTTTTTCCTGCTTCGGTAGTTTTTGAATGCGCTGAGCTGGAACTTTTCTCATGTATTTCTGTCACTACATCACTGCTTAAACATTCACCGTCAGCTTTGTTTTTATCATCAAGGTCGCTGACTTGTTTCCACTTTCTTCCATGCACATGATTCACTCCTTCACTGCTGGTAGGTGATATGGCTAAACTTTCGGCAGCATCAGCATGGTATGTGTCAATTCTGGGTTTCTGACATCCATCATGCTGAACAGCTAAAGACGGAGACGTATCGATGTTTGCCAACTTGTCTCGCATTCTAAGACTGCTGCGACATGACTTCCTAGTAGCATGAGGCTGGCTACATTCAAAACTCATGGAAGAGTTCTTCTCAGTCTTTGCTTCATCATCAGTTTGCCCATCACCTTCATCTCTGTTTGACAGTTGCCTACTCTCCTCCAGTCTGTCACATAGCGATGTTACTGCAGCTGTGGAAGAAGGTAGATTTTTCACCAGTCCAGCATCAGCAGCTGTAACAGCAGGAGAGTGCTCTCTGTCTAACAGTGGCACTACTTGCCTTCCATCTGTTAAACTGTGCTCAACTGAAAAAGGCGACAAATTTGTTGTCGGCTGATTGTGATCACTATATACCCCGTTATTCATAATGCCGGCATCAGAACCCAGCACTGCATCCATCTGGGTAGGGCTGACCAACGAACTATAGATATTCTGGAATCCGTCTGAAGTAGAATCCATCAAGTCAAGTCCGTCTCCATCCAACACCACAGACAATGGTGACACTGTACCATCTGAATCTTTGCCATCTTGTGGACTGGCGCATTGGCTACCAACACCATCGAGCTTCTGATCTTCTGGCTTGTTACTGTAAACTTCGGTACAGGAGCTTGAACAGCTGACTGCATCATCGTTAGCTTCATCACTGGCATCAACTAATGGTAAACAGTTATCATCATCATCAACTGAATTCACATGGCAAGAACTCAAAAGAGAACAGAGCACATCTTGCAACTGCTGAGGACTGGAAATCCAATCATCATTGTGACTGGTTGGCAAGAAGACTACATCATGGTTTTCACATTGCTCATCTTGAGTGCCAGAATGATGCTGTGAAACATTCAGCTCAGTGGAATGAATTAGCTCTTCGACAAGTGAGTCAGAACTTGCATCCTCACTAACAACATCACACAGTGACTGGTCATCAGAGTCATGTTCCGCTGACGTTTTCGAGAACTCATAATTGCTGGTAACTGGAGGTAACATTTCACGCCATTTCTGATGTTCAGAACTGTCTAAAGCTGACAACGGGTCTTTCGTCAAAACACAATCCAGTGACTCACACTGACAAGAATCAGCCTCAAGTATCTGAGACACAATCTGTTCATCTGAAATATACTCATTTGGCTCGTCACTTATGTCTGGCTCTTCCATCTGGCACTCAGCCTCAAGTTCGTTAGTGACAGGTAACTGTGGCAACTTCGGACCATCATCATTTGACCCATAAATATTTAAAACATCAAGTTCATCATGCTTATCTAACTGACAGCTGATATCAGTTAGACTAGTAATGGGCAACGGCTGAGTATCACTATCAGTGATGTTAGGATCGTTACTGTCTTTCACAACATGCTTCATCTCTGACACTGAAGTAGCAACTGGATGATGTGAATGATATGACTCATCACTACTAATACTACATTGCTCTGGGTCATCTGCTGGTGCAAGTAAAGTTGATACAGATGCACTTTCTGATAGAGAGAGAGTGTCATCATTGTCAAAACTATTATTCACAACAGACCCAGCAGATATTTCACAACCATCATCGCTGACACTTTTCTCAGTTTCTTCTTTAACCGTCACCTGTTGCTTGGCAAGTCTGTGTTGGACTGCTGTGTGGGAAATTGCATCTGTGGAAACCGAAACTGAAACCGCCACTAGACTGGAGCGTACTGCATCTGAGCCAATAACCTGACTGTTCTGCGGAGTCACCACAGATCCACATGATCGTGCACAGAACAGAGCTACCGGGATGGGTGTTGACGTCACCGTACATGACTGAGCACAAAACAGTGACACAGGGACAGGACGGCTGATTACTGGCACTTCTACCTGTAACTTAGTTAGAAGAACATTACTGGTAACAGCTGGAGAACTGGGCAGTGACCCAACAGATGGAGTACATGAGACAATTGGCAATGCCTGTTTCGTGATAGAACTTTCTGACACAGAAGTCTGACTACAATGCATGTGAGGATATGCATGACTCTCAGATGAAAAGTTATCATTCGCTGCTAGTAAAGAACAGCTCACTGAACTCTCAGAGCTACAGACCACTGGTGTGCAGCAGTCTTTAGCTATGGAACACCCACTGGGCAGTTCTGTGGACAAAGAAGATATGCCATGTAAGTCTGACTTTTGTTTTGGCAAAATGCTGTCAGCTGAAATTGAAGGCTCTGCTACACTGACAACGGCATCACTGACTGTGCCTGATAATGCCTGAAAAATGTTATCACTACAATTACTGAGAGTTGCATCTGCTGCAGCACTGTAATTCAAATCTAATAAAGACTTTGAGATGCTGTCAACTGGCTTTATGTCATTATGCAACAAATCATCCACTTCTGGTTTCGACAATGATGACTTGACAACACTAGTATATGACAGGGCATCAATTTTAGATGAGAGTTTGTCAGAGTCTGTCTGCCAACTCTGCTCGGAATGGTCTACCTTGATGACTTCTGGGGTAATACCTGCTACTGCCGTCAAACAGGTTCCAGACAAGATGGTAGGACTTTCGACTTTTTGTTCAGTGGCGGAAAACGACAAAAGAGGACTTTTATTAGAATGTGATGGTGAAATCTCCTTCTCCATATGATAATCAGACTTTGTCATATCTACTAAACTACATTCAGTTTTTGTTAGCTGATCAGACTTGGTTTTGGACAAATACAGACTGGTGAAAATGTTTTTTTCAAAGTTCTGAGTGTGTCGCACTAAAGATGTTTGTAATGGAAAAGATGTTGGCGCTGGTGCTGATGCGTGGTGGCAGTGTTTTTGCTGCACTCTCAAGCTCTCACTACTACGGTTCAATTGTTGTGAGGCGTCTACTGCAGTGCAAGTCGATACTGTTGAGCTGTTGCTGCTAGTACAGCCTGAAATGGCAACTGATGATACAGATGCTGGCGATGATGATGCTGAGTCTGACAAACTGCATCTCAGCTGATTGCCAAATCTTGACAGTACAGGAAATGGCCTGCACAATCAATACAAATATCATACATAATAAATTAACAAGTTAGTAAGAGTACAAGTTAGTGTAGTTTAACTGTTTAACCTCCAACTTCACACATAACAGGTCACTTCAGATGGACTGCACTCTGTGTATTAACAACTAAAACCAAGTAACAGAATAGCACAATCAGGTGTACCGGAAACTCAAAACATTTAATACAAAGACAATCCTACATATGACTAGGTGCCAGTTGCTGGAAATGTTTGCATCTGCGTGGCCCAAGCTAATAATAGCTTGTGACGTCAGGGGGCGTGGCAAGTGGATGCACCGCTGCAGCTAGCCTGCACGACCTATAGGCTCTTTGCCCACGCATTCTGATTACAGACTGACAGACAGACAGACAGAAGGACATGCATCACAACTGGGTTACATATTGCATCTTTTGCCTTTACAGGCACCGTACGCAAAAAAAAAGCATGGTATTGGTATTAAACCCAGTTAAATCACCCAGCTAGGAAATGTGGTGCATTATAACCCCAGAGCCAATTCACTATACAATATGAATGAACCAATGTTACAATGCTGTGCTGAATGTGAGTGATGTACCAGCTATCTCAACAAACAAGCTGCCTCTGTGCTTGCAAATGTATATTCTTGCTTCCATGACTGCAGATATCAGTAAGCAAACACAGATGGCCAACCTGACTGTGTCCACATTCTGCGTGCGGGCTTCAAACACGTTTGATTCATCTCTCAAAGTAGCTCCACACTGACAAGCAAATTACACATTGAAATAAACTGAACTGACAATTTGCCAGACAACACTTGGTCTCAGAGTGTTCATAACAGTGAGAAGAATCAAATGCTGACCAAATAGAGTCTGTGATAGCCAAGACATGAAGTACATAACTGCGTGAGCAAGTAAGAGAGTTTTGCATCAAACTCGATAGATAATAGGCCACGTTGGAGAGAGGAGTCTTTTCAGATTCAGCAAACAACCAACAACCAAAAATATACAAAATCATCGACAGTCTGAAAACCATGATACATAAATCAAAATGACTATTACAATTACTGTAGCAGACACACCAAATCTTATGAAACTAAATCCTGGTTTTGGTATCTGTTACACCATCCAGACAGAGGAAGCATATTCTACATCTCCTGCGGCCTGCATGTGCACAAGTCACAAAGACAACATCATTCTAGTAAGTGTTTAAGCGTGTCATTTGTCATCTGATTTATAGCTAATTAACAAGAGTCTGTAAAGTCTGACCTTTACTTTGTCACGGAGGTTCTGAAAGCCAACTTGCCACTGTCTCTGATGATCGCTGCCCACACACTGGCTTAGTCTGCACACCATTCAGATACAAACGTATCATCACCATCATCTACAAACTGCACTGCCAGAACATCTACTTTTAATTCTACCATATATCGATGTGAGGACACAACGCGAAATGCAAAATATGCAAAACTGTGAAGATTATGAGCAGGGTTAGGGTTACTATTTAGATTAGGGTTAAGTGTTAGGGTTACAGTGTTACGTATGCACTATCATTTTAGCAATTTTGCACCATACCTGCTGTGCATATCAATAGTTAGACCAGGCCAAAGGTGAAATAGGCCTGTGCCACGTTAATAATAGTACTTTTCAGTAATAATAATGCTTTGCTAACTGGTAAAAACTGGTTTTGACAAAACGGCAGCCGGTTGTACAGAAAATCCGGTTTTAACATCACTGGTGCCTACAACATTATTTTCAGCAAAGACCTGCACGTTATTAGTCAACTGGCCCGTTGCAGATCTGCGATTTTGGAATCAGCCCCACAAAACTACAGGTTGGCCCGGAATTTGGTAGGCCTTGATCCGCGGATCCGTCAATGCAGTGCAGTGCATCCTTCCGCAGATCCACCCCGCATTTTCAACTGTAATCTAGATCCGCAGGTTGACCTAATTGTCCGCCAGCTGGTCGAACGCTATTTCACCTGACCCCACAAATTCGCATTTTATCAGTGCCCTAAGAAAACACAGTAAAAAAGATAACAGAAACTTACGACGGTGTGATTAACGGCGCGCTGTCCACGGCATCGCTAATGTTCTGTGCTGTATTCCCGGTCGTCGTCACCGTGTTCTGTGATTCGCCACTGACCAGGGGAGCACCTGGAGGAGTGCCCAGTATATCCCAAATATTACGGCCCGCCGCTTCACTCATTCTGCAAGATACCTACCAGCTACATTAAACACTGCTAATGCTGAGCAACACATCGACGTCTCTACTGTCATCCAACTGAAACATTTCCACTTATCGCTCCATCAACCTCCGCCATCACCTACAGCTGCAGCAACCCAGTCCAAAACAACTCCGCTGTGTCATTTGTTGAAACCGAGTCGACTCTCAGAAAAAGTCCGTGTCTATAGTACGGGAACCGGTACCGCTAATGCAGTACGGCTGCTAACGCAATACATACCTAAAAACTACCTGCGCCCGTCACTGAAGTTGACTGAACACACTGGATTGGATAATCAACTTAAAGTCACGCACGTGTTCGAAACGCAAATTCGGACGAAATCGAACACTTAAAGAAGTGGAACCGGCTTCCTGATCACGTTGTCATGGCACCATTTGTCAATGTGTTTAAGAGCCGGTTCGATCAACACTGATCCGACGTCGTCTACCAAGTACGACGTACCAAGTTAATTGCGCTTATCGCTGCTATAACCCATTAGGAAACCTAAACTCCGGTCGCAGACCCTGAGCAAAGCTCATTAGAAGCGCCTCATTGCAGCTCGTATTCGATGCGGCTATCGCTAAATTACTTT
>Ga0126335_1000652_pt1 | contig 17281 bp, 13 predicted proteins | sample OlaspJWI45metaG_FD_108409 | JGI IMG/M metagenome (GOLD analysis project Ga0126335, IMG submission 108409) | Marine gutless worms symbiont microbial communities from Oahu, Hawaii - Olavius sp. 1 OAHU.JWI-45 metaG | ecosystem: Host-associated > Annelida > Digestive system > Unclassified | place... | reverse complement strand
CTGAAAAAGAAGTAATTATAAAAGAAAAAATTATCCGTTAGATTGACCTTAAAATACTGCAGTAAAAATAGAAAATTACTGCAAAGTGTTCATAGCGCTGATTTGCGTGCAAAATTCAGGAAGGAGGAAGCGATGGACATTAACACCTTCGGAGTCATCGGCGCAGGACAGATGGGCAACGGCATTGCCCAGGTTGCGGCAACCGCCGGCCTCAACGTCATCATGAACGATATCAATGCAGAATTCGTGCAGCGCGGGCGCAAACAGATAGAGAAAATACTCTCCCGCAATGTCGAAAAAGAAAAAATAACCCCCGATGAAAAAAATGCCATCCTCGGTCGAATTAAAACAAGCACAAGCCTGAAAGATATGGCCACGGCCGACTTCATCGTCGAGGCCGCAGTTGAAAAAGAAGATCTCAAATTCCGGATTTTTAAGGATTTGGATCAAATCTGTGCCCCGGATGTCATTCTGGCCACCAACACCTCATCGATTCCCATCGGCCGAATTGCGGCTCAAACCGGACGGCCGGAAAAGGTGATCGGGATGCACTTTATGAACCCGGTGCCTGTCATGAAGCTGGTGGAAGTGATCAGGGGCGTTGCCTCATCGGAAGAGACATTCAAAACCACATGGGATCTTTGTTTAAAATTCGACAAAACCCCGGCCCTGGCCAACGATTATCCCGGCTTCATAGCAAACCGCATACTCATGCCGATGATCAACGAAGCCATTTACTGCCTGTATCACGGCGTGGGAAGCGCTGAAAACATCGATACGGTCATGAAGCTGGGAATGAATCATCCCATGGGGCCGCTGGCCCTGGCCGATCTGATCGGGTTGGATACCTGCCTGGCCATAATGGAAACCCTCTATAAAGGTTTTTCCGATTCCAAATACCGGCCCTGCCCCCTGCTGCGCAAATATGTCGAAGCCGAATGGCTGGGACGAAAGACCGGGCGGGGGTTCTATCAATACAACCAATAGGATTACAAACAGAGGTAATAACTGACGCAGCAATTGGTACACGTAGCGGAAATGAAACTGGAAACTTGAAATTGGAAACTGAGTACAGGCAGCTACTTGATACTGGATTCTTGATTCTCTTATGAAACTTACCCCGAAATTGTAAGTTTCGTCATCCCGGCCAAGGAGCGCCGGCGACGCGAGCCGGGATCCAGCAACATCGGCTGTAGGGTAAAAGCCTTGCCGCACTCATATGGATTCCGGATCTCGCCCCAACGGGGCTCGTCCAGAATGACGGATATAACGACATTGGTAACCGAGATAGCGATTGTAAGGTTTCAGATTCGTTCAATCCGAGGTCGTATTAGCCCGGCGGCGCGTCTGGATACCGGATCGAGGAATTATAGAAGAGGGCTTCACTGATCTATGGGGCATCTGTCCAATGAACTGTTATTCGGATTTCAATCATACTTGGCTTTACTGCGCCGAGTAATCCTTGAATATATGCGCCGCCTGCTCGATATCCTCCGGACAGAAGACAAACAGGCATTTTTCGTCCGGCGAAGAAACCGATCCGTAGACGTAATTGATATTGATCCCTTCCTCACCCAGCATCGACGCTATTTTTGCCATTTCTCCGGGTCGGTTGTCCAGTTCGAGGGCAATCACCGGCATGATATCGAAGACAAAGTCGTTCTGGGAGAGCAGATCGATGGCCTTGTTGATGGTTCCATCGGCCGGCAGAAGCCGGATAAGGGCAAATTCAGCCGAATCCTTGCGCATCGAATTGTAGCTGGCCGCCGAAGCGACCCGTTTCAATGACTTGCCCCGGGCTTTGAACAGTTCCTGAACATAGGCGGATGCGTCCTGTATGGTCAGGGCATCGATGTTAATGCCGGCCTCGGAAATCAGCGTAGCCAGCCTGCCCAACTCGCCGGGCGCATTTTTCAAAAAAAGCGAGATTTCGGTTCGAACCATGATCATCTCCTGATAGACTTCTTAGTGCCGATTACATTCCACCCATTTGAATAGTTAAATTTTAGCAGAATGTCAACAAACTGTCAGATAAACCGCGGGGGCTAATGGCATGTCTCGGATTCCAGATGATAGATGCATGATCCAAGATCCATGATTTAGGATTCAGGATGCAAAAAGAATGACGGGGAGACTGGGGGACCAATCAAGACTGGGAGACCGGGTGACCAGGGGACTGGGGGGAAATATACCGGTTCGTCTGAGATTTTGGATCTTAGATTCCGGTCCGCCGTGGGTCTGGCGGATTAGATGTTGGATTTGAGGAAACGCTGACGCGTTGTCTTTTCTATATTTTTTCATTCTTTCTTTGCGGCCTGGCGCCTTTGCGTGAGAAAAATAATGCTAATCCGTTTTTATCTGTGTTCATCTGTGTTCTATTAAAATATTCTGATGGAGCGCAGCGACTCCTCAACCCTGGCCCAGAACTGGCTACAGATCGGCCATCGACATGTCAGGCTTTAAAAAATAATCTTTACAAATGCCACTGTTTTTCGCTGAAGCGCCAGGGCAGGCTCAGCACTCCGAACTTCTAACATCCGCAATCTGGTAGGTGTTATCGCGTTTAATTGCAACGGACAACGGACAACGGACTACTCACTCCGTTCCCCCGTACCGTTTTTTCACTTCCGCCCGATCCGGTGAACCGTCTTTTAGCAGCGGCAAATCGTTTACGAATTCGACGTACCCGGGCTTTTTATAACGCGCAATCCGCTCACCCACAAAGTCGATCAGATCTTGGGGGGTAAGATCCTGGCCGGGTTTTAGAATGCAAACGGCCTTGATGCCTTCCTTCCATTTCGGATCCGGCACGCCGATGACAACGGTTTTTTCAATGGCCGGATGTTCCAGAATCACTTTTTCCACTTCGGCCGGATATACATTCTCACCTCCCGGTTTGATCAGCTCCTTTTCGGCCTTGCGGCCTTCGTAAAACAGGAAGCCATCTTCATCGAAACGCCCCATGTCTCCGGTATGGTGCCAGCCGCCCCGAAACGTGTAGGCGTTGTCCTCCGGCAGATTCCAGTACCCTTTGAACACCATGGGTCCCTTGACCGTAATTTCCCCCACTTCACCCGTCCGGACCGTTTGATCGTCGTCGTCCACAAGGCGCACGTCGGCCAGTTCAATGGTCCGGCCGGCTGCACCCGGCCGGTCACTGTATGGTCCATGGGTTGCAATACAGGATGTCTCGGTCTGACCGTACATGCTGAAAAACGTGCCGCCGGTCGCTTTTTGATACTTCTCGATGGTCTCCGGTGTATCGAGCCCCAGCACGCATCGAAGATGACTGATTTTGCGTCCTGATTTTTGAGCTGCTTCGACAATGGCGCCTAAAATGGGCGCAAAGTCGAATATCAGGCTGGCACGGCGGGTTTCGATTAGTTCTACGGCCGTATCGGCGTCGAACTTGCCCATACTCAAGTTGGTCCCCCCGGCATGGAATATACAGGTGACCATCACCAATCCGGCAATGTGAAACAGCGGCAGCAGCCCAAGATTCACATCCTGGGCGGTTGCACCGAACAGTTTCATCAGATGCATATTGGAGCACAGCACATTGCCGTGGCTCAACAGCGCCCCCCGCGGTCTGCCGGCCACCGCTGCTGTGTGTATGATAATAAAACCGTCATGGCTGCCGACGGCTGCCGTGATCCTGCTGTCGATCGGCTCGTTTTGCATCAGTTCGGACATGGCCCGGAATTGGCCCCGGTCGGCCTTGAGGTTGAATATTTCCCGCACACCGTGCAGTTTGGCTTTGTTTTCAGAAATCAGCGCCTGGTATTCCGCATCTGCAAAAAGAATCGCCGGATCACAATCATTGAGATTAAAGCAGACCTCATCGGCCGAAAGCCGCCAGTTGATCGGTAACACGATGGCACCGATAGCCGCTGCCGCGCCATAGAGCAGAAAAAACTCCAGGCTGTTTTTGCCCAGCAATCCGATCCGGTCACCGTAGCGTACACCCAGATTGTACAGGCCGCCGGCCAGACGGTCGACTTTTACTTTGAATTCACCAAAAGTCATGCTGCGCCCGTCATCCACTTCGTACCAGGCCTGACTGTTTCTGAATGCCAGCGCGTTGCGGTTGATAATGTCATAAAAGGTGATGTCGTGTAGACCCATAATCGGGTTGTTCTCCTATCTCTTTTGGGCGTGTGCCCGTTGGATGTTCGTGGTGAATTGAAGACCCTGCAGCAAGCTACGGGGAATGCGCTCGCTTTATCGGTTCAAGTACTTATAGAGGACAAGGATAATAACGCGTTGATAAAAGCAGATGGATTTTAGTTATAGCAGTAAAGCCATGACAAATAGCTACGCTGCGCGATATTGCTACTTTACGGATGTTACCGGACACTCAGCCTTCAGGATAATGTACTGCGCTGTCGACCCCAGGATCAGCTTGCTGGTTCGTGATTTTTTACGGATGCCTACATAGATCTGGTCGACATCATTTTCCCTGGCAAACAATACCAGGTCCTCACCTGGAGACAGTCCCCTGGCGAGCTGATTCACCTCGCCATCGATGCTTTCACCTTCAAGTTCTGCCTGTATCTTGTCCAGCTCCAGCTTTATTCTACTGATGTCCTCCGGTTTTTCCCCTTTGCCCCCTTCACTGGACGATATGACCATTAGCCTGGCATTGAAGATTTTGGCATGCTTTTTAGCCAGATCCAGGGCCAGTCTGGATTCGTCCGTGCCGTTGTAGGCTGCAACAAGTTTCATGGCCTGCTCCCCGACCTGAAAAGTTACCTGAGTTATCCCGATACATCATAAAAGATAACATTTACAAATACCGCGGCGAAGCCGCACATCCAAATTATTTTTTTTCCTGCCTGATATTTCAGGCAGGAAAAAAAATAATTACATCCAACGTTTGCGCCGTTTGTATGACTTAACATCCTTGAAGGATTTACGGCCGCCGCCCTGGGTAATCCCCATATAAAACTCTTTGACATCCGGGTTGTTCTTCAGCTCATCGGAAAGCCCTTCCAGGACTATTTTACCGGATTCCATGATGTAGGCGTAATCCGAGATTTCAAGGGCGATTTTGGCGTTCTGTTCGACCACCAGGATGGTCGTGTCCATTTCTTTGTTGATGCGCTCGACATTGTTGAAAATCTCTTTTACCAGCAGAGGTGCCAGACCGAGGGACGGCTCATCCAGCATGAGCATCTTGGGCGCCGACATCAGCGCCCTGGCAATGGCGATCATCTGCTGCTCGCCGCCCGAGCAGTATCCCGCCAGACGTTTGGTGACCCGGGCCAGACGGGGAAAATGTTCGTACATAAGGTCCTGGTCCTGACGGAGGCGCTGGATGTTGTCCAAACGGGTAATGGAACCCACGCGGATGTTCTCATCGACGCTGAGGTGCTTGAACACGCGGCGCCCTTCCGGCACCATGACCGCACCCAGATTGACCACCTGGGTACCCAAAAGATTGGTGATGTCCTTGCCGTCGAATTTGACAAAACCATCTTTGATAAATCCGTTTTCCGGCTTGAGCAGGCCGCTGATGGCCCGCAGCGTGGTCGTCTTTCCGGCCCCGTTGGTCCCCAGCAGCGCAACGATGCTGCCTTCGGCCACGCTCAGACTGACACCGCGCAATACCTGAACAATGTCGTTGTAGACAACTTCGATGTTGTTGACATCCAGCAGATTGCCGTTTGCTTTTTGGTTATCCATTTTATTTTTTTCTTAAGGGGGCTGCGCGCAGCAGCCCCCATTTTTATGAGCAGCGAAGCTGCGTTTTATAACAGCGCGAAGCATTTCCTGCCTGGATTTTGCACGCGTCGGAGGCTTTCATATGCAAGACATTTAAGGGCGTAGTCATAGTGCGCTATTTCAAGCCCTTAATAACGCCGCAGATGAAAGCCTCCGGCTCGCCCAGAGGGTGAAAATTAAAAAGATATAATGACTTCTATCCTTATTAACCCATTGGGTATATTGCATTACTTTCGAGTCTAACGTGAACCGGGGTAAATATTCTTTAAGCAAAATTCTTTTTAATTTTCATGCAATATTCAGGTATTATTTTATCTTCTTTACATACTCCGAAGCGAACGGCAGACCCAGCTCGTGAAACACGCCGTCCTTGGCCACGTAAAGCTGCAGCGTGTCCACACCTTCCCGGTCGGTCTTCGAGAAGGTGACCGGTCCGACTGTGGTCAAAGGATAGTAGGCATTGTAACCGTTCATGGCCAACAATTCCGCGTAAAGGCTTGCCCGAGTTACTTTTTTGCCTCTAGCTTTTACTCTGCGCATCGCTTCGACAGCCACCTGAACCACCATGATGCCGTTGGTGTAGTTCTGGGAGTTGCCGACACTCGCATCCCGGCCATAGCGCTTGGCCAGGGCCAGCTGTGCATCCGTCCCCGGTCCCTTGGCGGTCATCAGCTTGTAGGATGTGGTCCAATAGTAGTTTTCAGCCGCCGACCCGGCCAACCCGATCAGGTCCGGTCCACCGGCATAGTGACATCCCAGGAAGGTTATTTTGCCGGGCTCACCGTATGTTGTGGCAACCATGCCCAGGCTCTGGGCCCCTTTGAGCATGGTGGCTACCGGCGGCTGAACGGTTTGGCTGATAACGTACTGCACACCTTTGCTTTTCAGTCGTTTCAACATGGCCGTGTTGTCCAGATCTTTGCCGTGTTCAACGACTTCCACCAGGTCAATGCCCAGCCCCGCCTCTACCGCCTTTTTCACATCGTCACGGGGTGCGCGCCCGAAAGCGGACGGATGCAGGAACAAGGCCACTTTGGGTTTACCGCTGCCCTTGTGGTTGGCGGCCACATATTCGGCCAGACCGACTGCCTGGCTGGAATAGGAAGATATGGGCAGAAAGATGTAGTTCGAATCGATCAGGTTGCCGGCATGAAAGGATGCCGGTAGAACCGGAATTTTTTCTTCGTCAAAATCCTGCCTCAGGGCCAGTGTGCTGCCGGTGGAGTAGTTCAGATAGAACACGATGTCCTCATCCAGGAATTCTTCAAAATTGCGTTTGGTCACTTCGGTTTTGTAACCGTCGTCTCTGATAAAACATTCAAGTTTATCGTCGCCCAACAAATTCTCGTCGTTGACATATTTCACGTAGTCTTCGGCCCCCTTTGAGTAAGGGCTGCCAACGTCGGATGTCGGTCCGGTGATCGCCAGCGAAAGACCCATTTTATAGGTTTCTCCAGCCAACGCCTGTCCTGAAAATCCCAAAACCAGCATAAAAGACAGTGTAACCAGCATAATACTGAACTGTTTGTTCTTCATTTCTTCCTCCCTTTTGTTTTGAGTAACCATTTATGAGCGGTTGAACGTCAAACAACAATCGGTCATTCCCGGTACTGCGGCACCGGGAATCAATCTTATACCTGGGTCTTGCACGAATCTCAGGCCATTATTCAGCCGATCAGTACCGAAACGGCCACAGCTTGAAATAGTTGCGCACGATCCGCCACCAGTTGGCAATACCGCGCGGTTCGAACATCAGAAACAAAACGATGACCAGACCAAAGGACAGTGGCCGAAACGCCGTGGCCACATCCCCCACGGCCGTAATATAGTGACCCACCAATTCGGCAAAGTTTTCCACCTGCAGCTCCAGCATGAGGATGGCCGCAGGTCCAAAGAAAGAGCCCACCAGGGTTCCCAGGCCGCCCACGATGGCCATGGCCAGGTAGGAGATAGAGTGGTGCAGTGTAAAAGACTCGAATCCCACACCCCGCCACAGGTAGGCGTGCAGGGCCCCGGCAACGCCCGCAAAAAAACCTGAAAGAGCAAACGCATACACTTTGGTGAGACCGGGATGCATGCCCATTGCATCGGCGGCCCGGTCATTGTCGCGCACGGCCACCAGACACCGCCCGTGTTTGCTGCGCAGCAGATTGCGCACGGCAAATCCCAGCACCACCACCACTATCAGAATGACATAATACCAGAATAGATAGTGCTGCTTGCGGACGACCTTGCCGGTAAACCAGAACACCCGGCCGATGGCAATGGTCTGCCCCTGGTTGTAGAACGTCGAAAAGTTGATGATCCACTGAAAAATCATCTGAAAGGACAGCGTGGCGATGACAAGGTAAAGGTGTTTCAAGCGCAGGGACGGCAGGCCGACGATACCCCCGACAATCGCACCCACAATGCCGGCCAGCACGATCATCAGTGGCCAGTAATGGGTCAGCAGCACATGGTCTCCGCCCAGGATTCGGGCAAAGGTCGCCAGCGTATAGGCACCCACGCCCACAAATGCAGCGTGGCCAATGGAAATCAAACCGGTAAATCCGGTAAGCAGGTTCAGGCCGTACACGGCCACAATAGCTATCAGGGTGCTGTCGATCACCAGCATGTACTTGTTGCTGACGTCAAAGGCCAGCGGCCACACAAACAACACCACCAGGAAACAGGAAAAAATCAGGCGGTCGAAGTGCGTCTGGAATATGCGCTGTTCGGCCTTGTAGGAGGTAAAGAAGTTACCCGTGGCTAACCATCGATTTTCAGACATAGACTATACCCGTTCGATTTCATGGATACCAAAAAGGCCATGCGGTTTGAACAACAGGATGATCAGCAAAATGATGTAGGGCAGCACATCGGCTGTCCCGTTCAACCCCCAGTTGCCGTCCAGGTAGCCTGCAGCGAACTGCTGGATCAACCCCATGATAATACCGGCCACGATCGCCCCGAATATGGAATCCAGCCCGCCCACGATCACCACCGGAAACACGATGATACCAAAGGAGTGCAGTACATCGAAATTCAGACCGGTGATATTGCCGATGATGCCCCCGGCCGCAGCCGCACTCAAACCCGCAGTGGCCCAGGCAAGGCCGAACACCCTGGGTACGGATATGCCGATGGACATTGAAGCGAACTGATCGTCCGAAACCGCCCGCATGGAAATGCCCACCGTCGATGCCTTGAAAAACCAGGTAAAGGCACCAATCATAAAAAACGTGATGATCACCCCCACCAGCTGGGTCCAGGAAATGGAGACGCCCCAGAGGCCTATCGGTTCCCGGGGTAAAAATTCAGGGAATGAAAAATTCTCCGCACCAAAGGGTGTCATATAGATAATGCCGTCGATAATGGACATCAAACCGATGGTCACCATGATCACCGATATGATCGGTTCACCGATCAGTCGGCGCAAAAATATACGCTCCACACTCATGGCCAGAAAAAAAGTGATAAACATGCTCAGGACGAACGAAATCGCAATGTGTATGCCAAGCCACACGGTGAGGGCATAGGTGATGAAGGCACCCGAGGCGATGATCTGGCCGTGGGCGATGTTCAGTACACGGCTGGACTTGTATATCAATACAAACCCCAGTGCCGACAGGGCATAGATGGAACCCACCACGATTCCGCTTACCACCAGCTGGAAAAAATAACTCATGCAGCCCCTTCCATTGTGTAAAATGACATTTCGGCCTCTACCGTTGTGGTCTGGCCATCCTGATACTGGAAAAATGCCTCGACTTTGCGTTTGCTGACGCTTTCGTCGTAAAGGGCCTCGTAGAGGTTCTGGTATTTTTCCATCACGAACTTGCGGCGTATCTTGCCGGTTTTGGTCAACTCGCCGTCGTCCATGTCCAGTAATTTATACAGCACGGCAAAGCGTTTGATCTTGAAATGCTCTTTTTCCGCCCGTGCGTTGATGTCGGCCACCGCTTTCCGGAGTAATTCGGCCACCTCCGATTTACCGGAAAGATCCATGTAGGTGGTGAAGGATATGCCGCGGTCCTCTGCCCATTTGCCCACCACAATCGGATCGATGTTGATCAGGGCGGACACAAAATCCCGTTTGTCACCAAAAATGACCGCTTCCTTTATATAAGGGCTGAACTTCAGTTTGTTTTCCAGAAACATGGGGCTGAACATCTCGCCGTTGCTATTGTGCATCACGTCGGAAACGCGGTCGATCACCACCAGATGACCATATTCGTCGATGTAACCGGCATCACCGGAATGCAGCCACTCACCCTCCAGCAATTCTTCGGTCTGCTCGTCACGCTTGTAATAACCCGCACAAACCGAGTTGGAGCGCGACAGGATCTCGCCTTGTTCGCTGATTTTGCAGTCGGTCTCCGGCAGGGGTTTGCCCACCGTGTCAGGGCGCACGTCGCCATCGCGGTGCATGTAGGCGATACCGGTGATCTCGGTCTGGCCGTATATCTGTTTCAGGTTGACACCGATGGCCTGGTAAAAGGTGAACAACTCGGGACCCAGTGCGGCCCCCCCGGTGTAGGCCCGCCGCAGCCTTCTCAAGCCGATCTGGTTGATCAGCGGGTCGGTTACCAGGACCTTTCCCAGCCAGGCCATGAACCGCAGGGATGCCGGCATGGGTTCGCCGCTCATGCGGTAACGGGCGGCCTTTTCCCCGATCTTGATAAATTTCTCGTAAATGATGCGGTTGAGCCAGTAGGATTCGTCAATCTTCAGCCAGATCTGTGACCGAATGGTTTCATAGATCCTGGGTGCACCGAACATGAAATGGGGCCCGATCTCCTTGAGATCCTCCATGCTGGTTTCCACCGATTCGGGGAAGTTGATGGTGATGCCGGTGGCCATGGCCACGCCAAATGAATTCATCTGCTCGCCGATCCAGGCAAACGGCAGAAAGGAGAGATATTCGTCGGTATTTTCCAGCCTGTCGACTTTGGTGATCTGGATGCCCATGTTGACGTAGTTTTTGTGGGTCATCATGGAAGCCTTTGACAGGCCGGTGGTACCGGATGTCAGGCAGAAGTGGCACACATCGTCCGGGCTGCCCTGAGCGATCAGGGAATCGAATCTTTCGGGCTGTTCGGTGTCAACGGCAGCCCCGATTTCATAGAGATCATCCAAGAACAAAAACCAGTCGTCGGACCGGTAACTGCGCATGCCGCGCGGGTCCTCGAAGATCACCTTGCGAACCTGAGGGATTTGCTCGCGGACATCGACCAGTTTGTCGACTTGCTCCTGGTCGTCACAGAACACGGCGGTGACGTCCATATAATTGATCAGATCGGCAATTTCATCGGGCAGGCTGGTTTGATAAATGCCCGCAGAGATTGCGCCGATGGACTGGGCACCAATGGCCATAAACAGCAGTTCCGGGATGTTGTCCCCGATCAAGGCCAGTTTGTCGCCCTTTTTGACGCCAGTCTTCTCCAGGCCCAGGGCGATTTTGCGCACACAATCGTAGAAGTCATTCCAGGTATAGTTGTTCCAGTACCCGAGATCTTTCTCACGCAGGGCGACCTTGTCGCCGGTCTCCCTGACCCGCCAGCGCAGCAGCTGGGGGATGGTAAATTCGAGCAGTTTGTGTGTATCTTCCATCCGGATTAGTCTTCTCCAATGTAGGCTTCGATAACCTTGGGGATCTTGACGATCTCTGCCGGTGTACCGAAGCCGATCAGTTCCCCGAAATCGAGCACGTAAATCTGATCCGAAATGTCCATGACCACCCCCAGGTCGTGTTCCACCAGCACGACCGTGGCATTGCGCTCCTTCTGGATGTCCATGACGAACCGGACCATATCTTCCTTCTCTTCGATGTTCATTCCCGCCATGGGTTCGTCCAGCAGCAGCAGTTGGGGACCCAATGTCAGCGCCCGGGCCACCTCGACCCGTTTTTGAATGCCATATGCCAGGCTGCCGACCGTTCTATTGCGATACGGTTCGAGTTCCATAAAATCGATGATATCTTCGACATAGGCCCGATTGACAGCCTCCTGGCTGGAGGCCTTGCCGAAAAATATCACCGCCTGGAAAAAATTGTATTTCAGATTCTGGTGCCGTGCCAGCAGCAGATTGTCCAGCACCGTCATTCCGCGAAACAGCTCGATATTCTGAAATGCACGCGCAATTCCCAGACTCGACACATTGTGCGGAGAGGCTTTGGATAGTCGATGCTTACCGTAGTGGATATCGCCGGAGGTGGGATGATAAAAGCCGGATATACAATTCAGCAGGCTGGTTTTTCCGGCACCATTGGGGCCGATTACCGATGTAATCAAACCGGGCTCGAATGTCAGGCTGACATTGGTCAGGGCATTGAGCCCGCCAAAAGATAGAGTAACATCTGTAACCGCTAAAGATTCCATAGAAAAACGATCACCCTGTGGAAAATTAGGTTCAGATCAAAGGTCTGGAAACGGCAAGAAGGCTTTTTCCCATAGCCCTTTTTTGCCCCAATAACAACCCCTTATCGTTTAATGGGTGAAAAACGCCCTCTGGACATGGACGGGACCCCCCTGTTGGTCGCCGTCGAATAAGGGCCGGTATATTGCTAATTCCAAATGTTCAGTTCTTGAATAACGTTCAGTTCGTGAATCGTTTCTATAAAATGCGAATGGCCTCGTCAAGAGTTAAAAGAAAAAATAGTCTTAATGGTGAATTATTTTGTGCAATTAGGTACTAAGGATGTAAGGAAATTACCTAGTTGAGAGCATTATCCCGCTGCAGAGCGATGGTATTGGTCGCATGTTCTTTAACACTGGATGTTGGATACTAAATCGTTTTAGATTTTGGATATTAGATTTTGGATTTTGGATTTGAGGAAACGGTGACGCGTTGTCTATTTTTTCTTTGTGTCATGGGCCTGCCGCGCCATAGTTCCGCACAAGCGGAACGACGGCGGGCGCCTTTTCGTAAGTAGAAATTTTTCGCTAATCCGTTTTTATCTGCGTTCATCTGTGTCCTATTTAATAAATCCTGATGGAGCGCGGCGACTCCTCAACTTTAGGCACTTTAGTTCACTTTAGCGCACTTTAGGTACTTTCCCCGCCGGCCCCCGGCCGGCCATCAGACGCCTCAGCTGCCGCCGTCATAACCGATGGTCACCTGCCCCTTTTCGACGATAACCGGAACTTTGCGGGTTCCATTGGAATGTTCGAGCATTTCATCCAGTTTGTCACTGTCGGAAATGACATCGAAATACGCGAAATCTGTACCGCTCTTTTGGTATGCCTCACGGGCAGCATTCGTGTAGGGTCACGTACTTTTACCGTAAATTAATACTTTTTCAGCCATTGGATGCGCTCCTGGTCAATTATTAATGGGTCTATACAACGTATTGATAATAAAGGAATGGACACTTCATGCTTAGCAGGTGAACCTTGGGGGTGTCAACGATTTCAGATTGACAACGCTATTAGGTCCTGATAAGTGATGCGGGTTTCAATATGGTGGTAATCCCTGGTATTCCAATCGTTGCTGCTGACCCTATTTTAAGCCCGGGTTCCTCATGACGGACCTGCCTTTCAGAATTACCGCGAAAAAGTGAATTTTATATTTGGATCGCTGGCGATCATGAGCGATAATGGGATAGAATTTTCAAAAGATTTAATTATCCGTAACCAATTAGGCTTGCATGCGCGATCAGCGGCAATGATTGCCAAAATCGCCCAGCAGGCTGCGGCTAAAGTCTGGATAATCAGGGATGATGAAAAAGCCGACGCTGCCAGTATTATTGATGTGCTGACACTGGCCTGCGCCAAGGGAACCCGAATTTCTGTTCAGATTGAAATCGAAGCCGACCTGGACCGGTTGCGGGAGATTGCGGAACTCATCGAAAACGGATTCGGAGAATAGAAAGCGTATGCCGGAAACAAAGCATGGCGAAAAAATAATAAACGGCATCAGTGCATCGCCAGGTATCTGCATCGGTAAGGCCTACCTTGTCGACAAAGAAGGCGTTGATGTGGTTGAGAAATATCGGATCCGGACCGATGATATTCAGCAAGAGGTCAAGCGCTTCAAAACTGCAGTAAAAAAAGCCGGCGATGATTTGATCGACCTTATTGAGGAAACACCGGAAGCCTTTCACACCAATATTCTGGAAACCCAGCAAGTCATGCTCAGGGACAAGATGCTTTACGGGCGGACCCTGGAGACCATCGAAAATGAAGGCGTCAATGCCGAGTGGGCGCTTAAAAAGGTGGTCAGTGAGGTCAAAAGCGTATTTCAGGGCATGGCCAATGCCTACCTGAAGGAACGCGCTTCGGATATCGTGCACCTGTCCGAAAGAATCATGCGCAATCTTGTCGGTGCCGAGCAGGTTAACATCGGCAACATCGACAAGCGGGTCATTCTCGTGGCCAAGGATCTGTCTCCGGCTGAAACCAGCCAGATCAACCTTGAACGCATCAAAGGATTCGTGACCGACAAAGGCGGCAAGGCCTCACATACCGGAATCATTGCCCGCACCCTGGAACTGCCCGCCGTTCTTGGCCTTGGCAATGCCACCGCCTTAATCCACAATGATGATGTCATTATTGTCGACGGCATTTCCGGGTTGGTGATCATCAGTCCTTCAGAAAATACCCTGATGGATTATGAAGAACGCAAGATTAACTTTGAAACCCGCCTGGCCTCGATTACCCGCAGCAGTCGTCTGCCCGCCAAAACAACCGACGGCCACCATTTGAAGGTCATGGGAAATATCGAATTGCCTGAAGAGGTTGTACAGGTCATCAACTACGGCGGTGAAGGCATCGGACTGTATCGCACCGAATTTCAGTATATGAGCCGGCAGATGTTTCCGAACGAAGATGAGCTGTTTGAAAAATACAATGATGTGGTCGAAGTTCTGGCACCCAAGCCCGTGACCATCCGCACTCTGGATATCAACGGCGACAAGGCACTGTCACCGGAAAATGGTGCCACCGAAGTGAATCCGGCGCTGGGCCTGCGCGGCATCCGCTACTGTCTGCAGCGGCAGGACGTATTCATGACCCAGTTGCGGGCGATATTGCGGGCGGCCGTCAACGGATCGGTCCGGATCATGTTCCCGATGATCTGCAATCTGGCCGAGGTGATCGAATCCAAGCGCTTGCTCGGTGAAGCAGCCGAGTCGCTGGACAGGGAAGGTATTCCGTACAATTGCGATATTCAGATCGGCGTACTGGTCGAGGTTCCGTCAGCGGTTGTCATCGCTGATCATCTGGCAGAAGTGGTCGACTTTTTCAGTATCGGAACAAACGACCTGATTCAGTACGCCCTGGCCATCGATCGCGGCAACCGCCAGGTAAATCACCTGTTCAGACCGCTGGATCCGGCCGTACTGCGATTGATCAAACAGGTATGTGATGTCGCCCGCCAAAAAAAGATCAAGGTCTTCATGTGCGGCGAGATGGCCGGCTACCCCATCCATCTGCCGGTGCTGCTGGGGCTCGGCCTGGATGAATTGAGCATGAACCCACAGTCCATGCCGGTAGTCAAACGTATGACCCGTTCGCTCAATCTGAGTCAATGCCGGGATCTGATGCCTGAAGTAATGCAGCAAAAATCGGCCGAAGATGTCTACCATTTGCTGCAGACCCATTACGGTGAAATCCTGGCCGAAGTAGAGATGGGCGAATAAAGTGTTGTGTTCCAGATTTGATGGTCTCGTAAAAAGTCGGAAATTCCTCTATAGCGTCATTCCGGCGAAGGCCGGAATCCAGTAATTTCAATGTCTTATGGATGCCGGATCAAGTCTGGCATGACGAAATCGGACTTTTTACGGTTTTATCAAATTTCAAATAACAAACAAATCTCAAAATCCAATGAATTAAACATTGCACGACAGGATGTTCGAACAGATTGAATCTGTATATCCGGCAAAGCAGGCAGTTTCAGAATGAATAAAAAAGGGCATATGGCTGATTTTGTCATTCCGGACTCGATCCGGCATCCAGCAACCTGACTAACAAAAACATAATTTTGGCCGGTTATCCACAAAGCTCGAGTAAACGGGATGGAACTTCCCTCCCCCGGCGGCCTGCGAGGAGCTACTCTCGGCCTGAGCTCGAGTCGAAGGCAGCCGAATCGGAGGGATTGAGGGAGGGGGATAAAATAGGCAGAATTCCTCGATCCAGTATCCAGAATCCAGGATCCATTATCCAGAACGCGTATCCAATCCAGTGCTCCAGTGGCCAGTTAAGTTTCACAGGAGTAAATTAAGTATCTTAGGGAATCATCATTTTGGAAAAACCAAAAAAGAAAATCCTGGCCGAAAACCGCAAGGCCCGATACGAATACCACATCGAAGACACCTTTGAAGCCGGCATCGTGCTCAAAGGCACCGAGGTGAAATCCTTGCGCCAGGGCCGCGTCAACCTGAAGGACGCCTATGCCAACATCAAAAACGGCGAAATCTGGGTCCACCAGATGCACATCGGCACCTACCCGTTTGCCTACTACGGCAACCACGAACCGCTGCGCCCGCGCAAGCTGCTGCTCCACAAGCGCGAGATCCACAAGCTCTTTGGCAGGGTCAATGAACAGGGCCGCACCCTGATCCCGCTGCGCATCTATTTCAAGGGCGGCAAGGTCAAACTGGCGCTGGCCCTGGCCAGCGGCAAGCGCAAATACGACAAGCGCGACGCCATCCGCCGCCGCGACGAAAAACGCGAACTCGATCGCGCCCGCAAGGAATACACCAGCCGCTACTAAATATTAGCCACAGACCCACACAGACAAATAAAAATACTTTACGAATTATAGCCGTTGACAGATTTATGTTCGGATTGGATTCCAATTACAAACCGTGTAGGAGCGGGTTTTATACCCGCCCACCCTCTGCGCCCATCTGTGTCTGTCGAGCGAACGCGGTGAGCGGGTGGCTATTATCAATAGCTGCACAGCATCCGGGCTATGATTGATATAACCCGCTGAAATCTATCGTCATAACTGTCGGACAGCCCAAATACATTGACAAAATCACCGATATCGCTTATTTTTTAGCCAAAGCTCGGAAACTTCATGAAATTTCCGAACATTGCTCTTTCCCATACCCCACCCCACAAAGAGGGTTCTGGATCCGGTTCCGTTTGAATTTTGGGATTTGTGATTTGGAACTTACCTGTCCACAGGTTATTGGGGGCGAAACGGCTTCGACGGGGACAATGAAGCTTTGGTTGCATACCGAGGGCTCCTGCCGCTCGTTAAACGGTAGGTACTTAACATAATCGCAGATGATTATGAATACGCCCTGGCTGCGTAGATAGCCAGCGTTCTACCGGATGACTCCCGCGCATCCGGATAGAGCGTCGACTAGCGGGATAGCCGACCCTGATCTCCTGCTAAGGGGAGGCGAAACTTCAGCAGGATAGCCCCTTGCGTATCCAGCCTGAAGGAGACGCAAACGGGCGAACCTTAAAATTCAGGATAAGTATGTAGACACCAACGTGGAATGTTTTCGGACGCGGGTTCGACTCCCGCCGCCTCCACCATTTGAAAAAAGACAACCCGTCTCTCCGGGACCACTCTCGGGGGCGACGGGTTTTCTATTTCCCCTTGTTTTCAAAGGGTTTGGGCG
>Ga0126335_1000651_pt1 | contig 17282 bp, 18 predicted proteins | sample OlaspJWI45metaG_FD_108409 | JGI IMG/M metagenome (GOLD analysis project Ga0126335, IMG submission 108409) | Marine gutless worms symbiont microbial communities from Oahu, Hawaii - Olavius sp. 1 OAHU.JWI-45 metaG | ecosystem: Host-associated > Annelida > Digestive system > Unclassified | place... | reverse complement strand
GGTCAGGGTATCGATTGATATCAATATCACGCAGGGAAGCCACCCACTCATCGCGCAAGGCCTCAGGCAATCGATAAGGATTTTCCATTGCATCCAGTTTGACCATACCTGTGGCATCAGCCACAGCGTAAGCCGACATACTGGAGACCGCCGGACGCAACCAACGACTAATCCGATCGTCTGCCATAATCACCCTTCGAGTTAGTAATTCACTCTTCGCGTCTTAATTCCGCGGAGCGTGCATGGGCTGTTAGTCCTTCACCATGCGCCAGCGTGCTGGCAATATCAGCCATTTTACGTGCGCCGTCAGCTGAACAGTGGATCACACTGGAACGTTTCTGAAAATCATACACACCCAGTGGTGAGGAAAAACGTGCAGTACCTGAAGTCGGTAATACATGATTCGGCCCGGCACAATAATCACCTAGCACCTCGGTACTGTAGGCACCCATAAATATTGCCCCCGCGTGACGAATTTTTGGCAGGATCGTCTCAGGGTCTTCCACTGACAATTCCAGATGTTCAGCCGCAATGATATTTGCGACTTCAACTGCATCATCCATGTCACGTGAAAGAATCATGGCGCCGCGATCATCTAGTGACTGCTTAATGATTTCCTGACGAGGCATATCTGGCAATAATTTAGCAATGCTCTTTTCTACCTCATCTAGATAAGATGCATCTGGACAGACCAGAATCGATTGCGCAAGTACATCATGTTCAGCCTGTGAAAATAAATCCATGGCTACCCAGTCCGGGTTTGTTGATCCATCACAAACCACCAGAATTTCTGAAGGGCCCGCTATCATGTCGATACCAACTTTGCCAAAGACCTGACGCTTGGCCATGGCCACATAGATATTCCCAGGACCAACAATTTTATCTACTGGCGCAATACTCGGAGTGCCATAAGCTAGCGCAGCCACCGCCTGGGCACCACCGATACGATAAATTTCATCCACGCCAGCAATTTCGGCAGCGGCCAGCACCATATCATTGATAACACCATCAGGGGTCGGCACCACCATAACGATGCGCTCTACCCCAGCCACTTTGGCTGGCACGACATTCATTAATACAGAGGAAGGATAGGCAGCGGTTCCGCCAGGCACATAAACACCGACACTATCCAGCGGGGTTACCTGCTGCCCCAGTATCGTGCCGTCCTCCTCCTGGTATTGCCAGGAATCCATTTTCTGGTGCTGCGCATAAACCCTGACACGCTCGGCAGCCTGCTGAAGTGCTGATAAGACTGCATCGGGGATAGCCCGCATTGAATTCAACCGTTGTTCTTTGCTAATAACCAACTCGCTAAAATCACTGATATCCATACGATCAAGCTGGTTGGTTAATTCAATTACCGCCTGGTCACCTTCACCGCGCACACGACTAACAATATCATCTACAGTCTGTAAAACCTGTGCGTTCTCGGCGACCTCTCCTTCAAGGAGCTTGCGTAAGGTTTGAGCAAAACCACTATCCTGTGTGCTTAACCGTTGCATCAGGCTGCCCTGTCACTTACGACTGCAGAGATCTGGTCAATCATGGGCTGTATTAATCCGGCTTTCATTTTCATGGAAGCACGATTCACAACCAGTCGGGAACTAATATCCATAATATGCTCTCGTGTGATTAAACCGTTTTCCTTCAGTGTATTGCCACTTTCCACCACATCGACAATGGCATCTGCAAGACCGACGACCGGGGCGAGCTCCATTGATCCATATAGTTTAACGGCCTCTACCTGCCTGCCCTGTTCCGCAAACCAGTCACGAGTAGTCTTGACATACTTGGTCGCGATTTTTAGTCGCGGTTGATCCAGACTGGCTTCCGGCAAGCTAGCCAACATCAGGCGACAACGCGCAATCTGCAGATCAACCAGTTCATAGAGATTGGAAACATCATTTTCCAGTAATACATCTTTACCGGCGACACCCATATCTGCCGCACCATAGGAAACAAAAGTTGGCACATCAGATGCTCGAATAACCAGTAAACGAACCTCGGGATGACTGGTGTCAAAAATAAGCTTACGACTATCCTCTGGTGATTCCAGTAGTTCAATACCAGCAGCCGCCAGTAATGGCAGACTATCCTTGAGGATACGTCCCTTGGAAAGGGCAATAGTCAGTTTGTGTGATTGGCTCGTCATGTTGCTATCTTACAAAACTAATTAAGGGCTGCCGAAAGAATAAATTTGCGTTAATGGGTTTCCAGTTGCCATTCTAGCAAGGCGTGAGGAAGGCGAATAGTAAGCTATTTAACTGACGAACAACACAGCTAGAATGAGTAAGCGGAAAGTCAGAAATGTGAATAAATTTATGAGGCAACCCTATGAAGATACGCGACGAATCTTTGCGCCTAACTGGGCCAGCTTTTCCTCGATACATTCATAACCACGGTCGATATGGTAAATACGGTCCACCACGGTTTCTCCTTCGGCGACTAAACCCGCCAACACCAGGCTAGCTGAAGCTCGTAGGTCGGTTGCCATTACGGGTGCGCCGATTAAGCCACTAACGCCTTTCGTCACGGCAAGGTTGCCTTCTACTTTCACGTCTGCCCCCATTCGACTCATTTCTGGAATATGCATAAAACGATTCTCAAATACCGTCTCACTGATCGTTGCTGCACCTTCGGCTACTGCGTTTAATGCAGTAAATTGAGCCTGCATATCTGTTGGAAAACCTGGGTAAGGCGAGGTCTTGATATCGACTGCCTTGGGACAGCGTCCTTCCATATCGAGTTCTATCCAGTCATCACCTGTCGTTATTTTCGCCCCGGCCTCACGTAGCTTGGCCAATACCGCATCGTTAATATCAGGACTGGTATCTTTTAACTTAACCTTGCCACGAGTTATCGCTGCAGCAGTTAAATACGTGCCGGTCTCTATTCGATCCGGCAGAACGCTATGTTCTGTGCCATGGAGCTTCTCCACGCCTTCGATCTCGATCATATCGGTACCTGCGCCTTTAATTCGCGCCCCCATACTGATAAGACAGTTAGCCAGATCAATAACTTCTGGTTCCCTGGCGGCATTTTCCAGTACCGTCGTCCCCTCTGCCAGAGTCGCTGCCATCATCAGGTTTTCCGTACCGGTGACGGTCACAATATCCATGACGATATTGGCGCCCTTTAAACGATCTGCCTTGGCACAGATATAGCCATTCTCGACATTCACCTCCGCACCAAGCTGCTCCAGTCCATGAATATGAATATTCACTGGACGTGAGCCAATAGCACAACCGCCAGGTAATGACACATTAGCCTGACCATAATGCGCAACCAGGGGACCAAGCACCAGGATTGACGCGCGCATGGTTTTCACCATTTCATACGGCGCGCGATAGGAATTCAATGTCGAGGCATCAACAGTAATACCCATCTTCTCGTTGATCGTCACGGTGGTTCCCATGTCGCCTAACAGGGAAACCAGGGTTGTCACGTCATGAAGGTGAGGAACGTTACCAATGGACACGGGCTCATCAGTGAGCAAAGTCGCCGCAAGGATCGGCAATACCGCATTTTTCGAGCCGGATATGCGGATTTCCCCATGTAAGGGGGTGCCCCCCTGGATCAATAATTTATTCATAAGTCCTGTTTAACCAGAAATGGTTACTGGGTCTGTGAGGCAGGCTTTGCTGTCATCACATCTTCTTTTGGCTGGTTATGCTCGCTCATTGAACTAATCAAACCTTCAATCCCGCTATCACGCAGCTGGCCTGCAAAATTAGCACGGTAATTTTTCACCAGGCTGACACCATCGATAGAAACATCATAGATGCGCCAGGCACCTTCTGATCGATACATACGATAAGCAACCGCAACCGGTCCTCGTCCCTTTTGATGAACCTCTGTTGGCACAATCGCGATATTCTCATTCTTCGGCGATACCATCACCTCCTTATAGATGATTTCCCCGTCGGTAGAGTATTCTGACAGCGCCGTAGTATATGTGTTAATCAACAAGTGTTTAAACTGATCCTGAAAATCGTTTCTTTGCTGTTCTGAGGCAGACTTCCAGGCGTTGCCCAACACAAAGTATGACATCTTATCGAAGTCAAAATGTGGCAGGATATGATTGTTAACCAGGCTATAAATCTTGTCCTGATTACCTCGAATCTCATCACCTTCTTTTTCCAGAACCTCGATAACCTGATTGGCTGCCTGTTCAACCGCTTCTTTAGGACCTAATTCCACGCCATCGATACTGGCATGCGCAAGCGACGACCAGCACACCGCCAATACCAGTAAGATTTTCGCCTGATTAGTGAATTTCATTCCGTACTCCGTAATCTCGTACTTGCTTAGACCGCAACCCCCCGCTGAGTTCCCATCACTTTCATGCGATTAGGGGGCTGGGCAATCTAACATACCCGGCCCTTGCTTTCATTAGCAAACATTAATCTTTAAGGCCAATAATCAGGAATGGTCAGGTTGATAGCGACACGAATCATAGCCTAGCCATTAATTAACCTTACAACGGTAGATAGTTGTCTTAGTCGCTCAATATCCTCATAGCCACTGCCCGCAATAAGGCATATTGAGTGGTTAACCGATACTACCGACAAATATGCTTCAACCTGAGCAGCCATGGCGCGTGTATCACTCGTAACTGAAATATCACCTAGCCAATACCCAAAGTCAGCATCAACTACCTGATTTGCTAACCAAATCGGTGACATTCGATAATCCAGTAACCATTGCCTGTTGATATCATCAAAACCACTATAACCCTGCAATGCGATTGGCAATTCCTGAGGTATACATTCACGCCATAACTGTAATGATGACTTTTCAACAGCCCCACCATCGGCGGATAACATGACACCAGCGACTCGTTGGATGCCAATTTCTTCGTCGAGTTGAGCCAACCATTGAAAAAAGCTGTTCACCTGTTGAGGTGTAACTTTATCAATCCCGATGCTTACGACCGGGTGAAAACCCGTATGACAATCTTCCAGCATTTCTTCTGATAGGTCCTGCTGTTCAGGATCACACCATTGCAGACAATCAAGAAAGGTAGTGGAAAATTCATTCGCGTAGTACGACAGCCGCCACTCTGATGGCAAATCCTCTGGATAAAAGCTGGTTAACCATTCTTCAGCCTGCCAATCGGCAGCACCAATCATTACATCTGTCACACAATGCCCCTATTATTCTGTTGTCATGTAAAATGCCCGCCCTCTACAACGCGAGGTTATATGGCACTCTTCATTATTGCGGTTCTGGCCGGGCTGATTTTACTGGTTTATGGCGCCGAACGCTTTGTCTATGGCGCCGCGGGTACTGCAAATGCCCTGGGTGTCTCCCCGCTTCTAATTGGCCTGACGATCCTTGGATTTGGTACCAGTGCCCCGGAAATACTAGTATCGGGTACTGCCTCACTCAATGGTAATCCTGGATTGGGGTATGGCAACGCCATCGGCTCCAATATCACCAATATTGCACTGGTATTAGGTGTTGCCGCCCTGATCATGCCATTACAGGTAGATAGCCAGACATTACGTCGAGAATTCCCCGCGCTCCTGCTAGTTTCAATTGGCACATATCTACTGGTTATGGACGGCCATATCAGCATGATCGACAGTATTATTCTGCTGGCTGGTATCTTCCTGGTCGTGGGCATGCTGGCCATGATCGCTATGAAGAAAACAAAAGGCGACCCTATTGATGAAGAATTTGATGAAGAAATACCACACGATTTAACTGTCGGCCGCGGCGCATTGTGGATTGCGGTCGGCCTGGCACTATTGTTAGTCAGCTCAAAAATCCTGGTTTGGGGTGCCATCAATATTGCCCTTGCAATTGGTATCAGTGACCTGGTTATCGGACTGACAATTGTTGCGATTGGTACCAGTCTGCCGGAGCTAGCCGCTTCAGCCATGAGTGCACTCAAGAAAGAGCATGAGTTAATCATCGGTAATATTATTGGCTCCAATATGTTCAACCTGCTTGCTGTAATCGGTATCGCCGGTGTGATCAATCCAGGTAACTTTCCTGCTGATGCGCTGAATCGTGACTTACCGATCATGCTCGTGTTAACCGGCGTATTGTTTATCATGGCCTACGGTATACGGGGCCCGGGTAAAATAAACCGTATTGAAGGCACAATTCTGCTAGCAGGTTTTGTTGCCTATCAATATATCCTCTACACTGTCAGCCTGACTTCCTGAGCAAAGTAAAGCCATGCCTGAAAATCACATTCGAGAAATGGGAATTGCGGTAATACAGACCGAAGCTAAATCAATCTCAGATCTTGTACCACGTATCGACAAACAGTTTGTCAAAGCCTGCCAACTTATGCTGGCCTGCAAAGGACGAATTGTTGTTACGGGCATGGGAAAATCAGGTCATATCGCCAATAAAATAGCAGCAACACTGGCCAGTACTGGCACACCAGCCTTCTTTATGCATCCTGGAGAAGCCAGCCACGGTGACCTGGGCATGATCACCCCGCATGATGTCGTCGTCGCCCTGTCAAACTCAGGTTCGACTGAAGAAATCCTCAGTATTGTGCCCCTCATCAAACGGTTGGGGGTGCCACTGATATCCATGACCGGCACACCGCAATCCGAGCTGGCACAGGAATCTGATATTCATCTTGATGTTAGTGTGGAAAAAGAGGCCTGTCCGCTAGGTCTTGCCCCTACCGCCAGTACAACAGCCAGTCTGGCCATGGGTGACGCGCTGGCAGTTGCCCTACTGGATCGCCGAGGTTTTACTGAGCAGGATTTTGCCAAATCTCATCCCGGCGGGAGGCTGGGTAGACGTCTGTTACTGCATATTCAGGACATCATGCAAACTGGTGATGACATTCCTGTGGTACCAGCCGATGCCACACTCAGCCAGACAGTACTGGAAATGTCTCGTGTCGGTATCGGTATGACAGCAATCACCAATAGCGCCAATGAGGTACTCGGCATTTTTACTGATGGTGACCTCAGGCGTGTTATTGATGATAAACTTGATCTGCATGAATCACTGATCGGTGACCTTATGACTCGTAATTGCACCACCGTTAAGGCTAATGTATTGGCGGCTGAAGGACTTGAAATTATGCAACGAAAGAGAATTAGTGCCCTGCTAGTCACAGATGAAGATAACCAACTGGTGGGGGCACTCAATATGCACTCTTTGCTGCGTGCTGGTGTTGCCTGACGACTATTGCTAACCGCGTTAACTAGTGCCATAACATAACGCGCATTCATCTGAAATTTACCCAAAAACTAGCTAAAGAATTAATGAATTATGACCAGTAACCAGGAACTCACTAGCGATGTCATCGCCCGCGCAAAAAAAATCAAGCTGGTTGGCTTTGATGTGGATGGTGTCTTAACCAATGGCGGACTTTTCTTTGGTGATGACGGCCAGGAATACAAGGCCTTTAATTCGCGCGACGGCCATGGTTTCAAAATGCTGCATACCAATGGCATACAAACAGCCATCATCACAGGTCGGACATCCAAAGTTGTTGAGTACCGAGCAAGCAACCTCGGTATTGATATTATCTACCAGGGACAGCACGACAAAGCTGATGCCCTCAATAAAATGCTTGATAAAACCGGGTTTGAACTGGAAGAAGTCGCCTATGTCGGCGACGATGTCGTTGATATACCAGTATTAAGCCAGGTCGGCTTAGCCATCGCAGTAAATGACGCTCATCCACTGGTTACAGCAAATTGCCACTGGCAAACACCTAGTGCCGGTGGTTGTGGCGCAGGCCGGGATGTTTGTGAAATGTTGCTCGAAGCCCAGGGACTACTGCAAAATGAATGGAAGAAATACCTTCCACAAATGATGACAAGTAATGACAGCTAGCCGTTTCTTTTCTTTTCTTTTGCTTTGTATCGTCACTAGCTTGATCTGGTGGCTGGAAAGCGTGGTTAGCAGTTCCCAGAATGAAGCCCTTAAACAAAAAAGCAATCGACCTGATTTCTACATGAAAAATTTCACCCTGAATAATTACAACGTCAACGGCGAACTGCGATATGAAGCTAATGGCGAATCCCTGATACGCTACCCAAAAGATGACAGCCTTGAAATCGAACAGCTGGATATGCAAGCCTATAAAAAAGACAAGGCACCTTTAAACATTAAGGCTAACAATGCGCAGATCAGTAATAATGGTGAACATGTCCTGCTGACAGGCGCAGTGGATATCCATCAGGGCAAGCATCAGGACGACGATACGCTTTCCATTAAAACGGAAAAATTGTTTATGGACACTGAGCGAGATTACCTGGAAACCAACAAGGCAATTACTATTAAGACTAGCAGGCATACCATGCAGGGCATTGGTATGCAGGCATGGTTAAAACATAAAAAATACCGTCTATTCTCACAAGTACGAGGTATACATGAACCGTAACCACCTGATTCTTCTGTCACTGCTCTTGCTATCCCCTCTAACTTGCCATGCATTATCATCTGATAGAGACAAGCCTATGATGATTGAAGCAGACTCTGTTGAAATCGATGATAAAAAAGGTTTAACGGTCTATCGCGGCAATGTCGATGTTCGTCAGGGTACCCTGCATGTTAAAGGCAAGACGCTGGTTATTGAAAAAGAGAATGGCGAAGTCAAAGTCGTTACCGTGGTCGGTAGCCCAGCCACATATAAACAACGCCCAGACAACAAGAAGCAAGATGTCACCGCCCAGGCCAGAAAACTACAGCTTTACCCAAAAAGAGACCTGGTCAGGCTGGAACGAAAAGCACGCGTCTCACAGGAAGGTAACCTATACACAGGCAATATTATCGAATACGACAATAAGAAAGATATCATCAAGATGAAAGGAAGTATCGGTGCTACCGACACTGGCAAAAAAGCCAAAGGCCGGGTTCGTATGACCATCCAGCCTAATTAGTGTTCTGCCCAAAGTAAGAATTACAGCACTGACCATAGGCGATCGTAATAATGCCCACGCTTAATGCACGAAACTTATCGAAAACCTATAAGAGCCGCCGTGTTGTCAATGGCATCTCACTAGATGTCAACAGTGGTGAGGTTGTTGGCCTGCTAGGTCCTAACGGAGCTGGAAAAACCACCTGTTTTTATATGATTGTCGGCTTAATTGGCTGTGATCAGGGCAGCATTTACCTGGATAAGGAAGATATTACCCGTGACCCTATGCATTCACGGGCACGTATGGGCCTGGGTTATTTACCACAGGAGCCCTCAGTTTTTCGTAAACTTAGTGTCAGCGAGAATATCCTCGCGATACTGGAAACTCGTGAAGACCTTGATGAAGAGGATTACGAGGATCATTTACACACATTGTTACACGAGTTACATATTGGTCACCTGAAAGATGCAACCGCACTCAGCTTATCGGGCGGCGAAAGAAGACGTGTAGAAATTGCCCGCGCGCTGGCGGCGGAGCCTAGATTTGTCCTGCTTGACGAACCATTTGCCGGGGTTGATCCCATTTCAGTGGGCGACATACAACATTTGATTGCTCATTTACGCGACATGGATATTGGTATCCTCATCACCGACCATAGTGTACGTGAGACATTAGGTATATGTGATCGTGCTTATATCATTAACGAAGGACAGGTCATCGCCGAAGGTGATCCTGATCATATTCTCGAACATGAACATGTTCGAGAAGTGTATCTGGGACAGGACTTTCAGCTTTAATTCCTGCTTTCCCGGGCATCCACCCTACCCGGCCATTTCAGTAATTAGTCATTATCTGACCCAAAAGCACCAAGAATCATAGGGTTACTTGGTGTTTGATAAGTATCAAATTTTTGGCATGTTTTCTGCGGAGTAAAGCGTAATGAATTACAATTAGTCCAAGGATGAGGAATTAAAGACCCACACTATCGTATGAAGCAGAGCCTACAACTCCGCCTCGGCCAGCAATTGTCAATGACACCCCAGCTGCAGCAGGCCATTAAGCTGCTGCAGCTTTCCTCTCTCGATTTGATGACCGAAATCCAACAGGCAGTTGAGACAAACCCGCTGTTGGAATTTGATGAGCCACTCAACGATTTACCGGATGGTCCTGATAACCAGTCAGAGCCTGAAACAAGTACAAATGGTACTGAAAATACCGATGTAGAATTTGAGCCTCGGTTAGAAAACGAGTTCGACACTCCCTGGCCGACAACACCGCTCTCTAGCGGTAATAATCAAGGCGCCGAAAAACCCACTGACTTTCCGGCCAGCAACCAGAATCTGAATAGTCACCTGTCATCTCAGATCAATGTCATGCAGCTGAGCGAAACCGATCGACTCATCGCCGACACAATTATTGATGCCATTAGTGAAGATGGCTACCTGGTACTTCACCCTGAAGAAATCCATGCCAGCTTTCATGAATCCCTTGATATTTCGCTGGAAGAAATCCAGGCCGTGCTTAATATGGTGCAGCATCTGGACCCTATCGGGGTCGGCGCGATTGATCTGCAGGATTGTCTACGTATTCAGCTTGAGCAACAATCTTCTGATGACAAGGCTATTCATGCACTGGCCTTGCAAATCATCCATTCGTTTTTTGAACTGTTATCACACAAAGACTACGCTGGAATTACCAAGCAGCTAAAGGTTGAGGTGGTGAACGTCCAGAAAGCTGTACAAATTATCCAGCAGTTAAATCCCCGCCCTGGTAATGTCATTGACGCTATGCCCACCGAATACATTACGCCAGACGTATTGGTAAGAAAGATCAAGGGGCAATGGCAAGTCATGCTAAATGGTGATATCTCTCCTCAGCTTAAAGTGAATGATTACTATGCAAGCCTCATCAAGCGTGCCGACAATAGTCGTGACAACCAGTTTTTGAAGGATAATCTGCAAGAGGCCCGCTGGTTCCTGAAAAGCCTGACCAATCGAAATGACACACTACAAAAAGTGGCATCCCTGATCGTAGAACAGCAAAAGGAATTTCTCGAACATGGAGAAGAACACATGAAGCCAATGGTGCTGCGCGATATCGCAGAAGCAATTGATATGCATGAATCAACCATCTCCCGTGTGACTACACAAAAATATATGCATACCCCTCGCGGTATATTTGAACTAAAATACTTCTTCTCCAGCCACGTTAGTACTGCTAATGGTGGAGAGTGTTCTTCTACAGCCATTCGCGCCATGATTAAAAAACTTGTTACTGATGAAGACGACAAAAAACCATTTAGCGACAATAAACTCGCACAAATACTTGAACAAAAGGGGATCAAAGTAGCTCGCCGTACTGTTGCAAAATATCGCGAGAGCCTATTGATTCCACCTTCCAACGAGAGGCGTTTGCGCGCCTGATTATCATCAACTAAGGAGACTGCCTTATGCATATCGACTTGACCGGACATCACATGGACATCACCGATTCACTGCGTGATTATGTGAATGAAAAAATGCTCAGACTGGAGCGTCATTTTGATCATGTTACTAACCCACATGTAATCTTAAGCGTTGAAAAGCTGCGCCACCGTGCAGAGGCCACTATTCAATTGAACGGCAGCCAGGTATTCGCTGACTCAACCCAGGAGAATATGTATGCCGCTATTGACAGCCTGGTAGACAAGCTCGATAGACAAGTTAAGAAATACAAGGAGAAACATTCGGATGAAAGGCATCGGGCTCAAAAACCAGCCAGGAATGTCCCAGCCGAATAACCAGTATGAATATCTTCAGCTTACTTAATCAGGAAAGAACACGTGCCCGCATGGAAGCGGGCAGCAAGAAGAAAGTCCTTGAATGTATGAGCGAAACATTCTCATACTCGCTACCCAAGCATTCCAAAGAACAGATTTTTGAACATTTCGTGGCACGCGAACGCCTGGGCAGTACGGGACTGGGTGGTGGCGTTGCATTACCACATTGCCGCATGCCAGGTATTGAATCTCCGATAGGCGCATTAGTCACGGTATCTGTACCGATTGATTATGATGCGCCAGATGAGCAACCAGTAGATATTGTTTTTGGCCTGATAGTTCCTGACTCAGCCAATGACGAGCACTTGAAATTGCTTGCCCAATTAGCCGAACTATTTACTGCAGATGATATGGTCAACCAGATTAGAAACGCTACTGATGCGAATGAATTACTTAACCTGATACATCACTGGCAGCAGCACGCAGCTGCATAGTAGTACGTGGCTGACTTACTATGGGAGTATCCCGAACTGTCACTATCATCAATCGTAAAGGACTCCACGCTCGCCCTGCCGCCAGTTTTGTCAAACTAGCCAGCAAATTTGATTGCAAAATTCGTATTCTGGAAGGCGATAAAAATGTGGATGGCAAGAGCATTATGGGCATGATGATGCTGGCTGCTTCCCAGGGAACACAAATTGTCATTCGTACAGAAGGTAAAGATGAAACAGATGCCATTGAATCGTTAAGCGACCTGATTGCTCAGGGTTTCAACGAGTAGCCCACTAACTCGAATGGTGAGTATATGGCAGCACAACTAACAGGTACCGCTGTTTCCAATGCCATCGCGATTGGCAGCGCAACGATTATCCCACGTGGCCACATTCATGTGAGCCAACGTCAATTAGCAAGTAACCAGATTGAAAATGAAAAAAGCCGGTATCAACTGGCGGTCGAAACGGCAAAAAGACAATTAATAGAAATTAGCAGTCAAATCCCGCAAGACACGCCTGCTGATATCTACTCATTCATTGATGCACACCTACTCATGCTGGGTGACCCAACACTGTATGAGGCACCTATTGACATTATTGAGCGGTCACAATGCAATGCCGAATGGGCACTGCAAAAACAACATGACATCCTATTACAGGTTTTTGAAGAAATAGACGATCCCTATCTACAAACCAGGCGTGATGATGTCGCACACGTGGTTAACCGAATCCAACGTGTACTGATGGATGAAGCCACGCTTTCCGATCTGGTCAGCAGTCAACGTGACAACATGCAAATCATTGTTATTGATGATTTAAGTCCTGCCGAAATCATCAGCGTACACCAACATGGTCTGGCCGGATTCATAACCGAGTTTGGTGGGCCACTCTCACATAGCGCCATCCTGGCACGCAGCCTTAGTATCCCGGCGCTTGTCGGTGTACGTGGTGCACGCCAGCTATTATTTCCTGGTGAAAATATTGTGCTTGATGGTGAAAAGAATACGGCTATTGCCTCACCCGACAAGCAAACACAAATCTGGTATCGCCATAAGAGACGTGAATATCGAAAGCGACAAAATGCCCTGGCGACACTGCGGGATGAGCCTGCTGTCACACTTGATCACCAATCAATAAAACTACATGCCAACATCGAATTACCTGACGACATCAGAGCTGCCAAAAAATCAGGTTGTACAGGTATCGGTCTGCTGAGAACAGAGTACCTGTATATGAACCGTGAGCAATTACCTACCGAGGAAGAACAGTTCAGTGCCTATCGCAGCATCATTCGACGCATGAAAGGTGCACCAGTCACCATCAGAACGCTAGATCTGGGTGCGGACAAGCAGGTTGATAGTGGCCGTAATGATATGCCTTTACCCAGCAATCCGGCACTCGGTCTACGGGCAATCCGGTTATGCCTGCAAGATCTTGAACTCTTTTATACACAGCTACGCGCCATACTGCGTGCTTCCGCTTACGGGCCTGTCCGCATCATGATTCCCATGATCAGCACAGTTCATGAAATACGTCAGGTCAGAACACATATACAAACAGTACAATACGCACTTCGCAGGGAAAGAATTCGCTTTGATGAAAATATCCCGTTAGGCACCATGATAGAAGTACCTGCCGCAGCCATTACGGCGAACCAGTTTGCCAAATATTGCGATTTCATGTCCATAGGCACCAATGACCTTATTCAATACACACTGGCCATTGACCGGGTAGATGACTCAGTCAATTACTTATACAACCCGATGCATCCAGCAATATTAAAACTAATCAAGATGACAATAGATGCATGCGATAAAGCTGAAATACCTATCAGTATGTGCGGCGAAATGGCGGGCGATATCCGTTTTACCCGACTACTTCTGGGCATGGGCTTAAAAGAATTCAGTATGCAACCCTCTGCCCTGCTGGAGGTTAAATCCATCATCAACAAAACAAACGTTGAAAAACTTTCTCGCTTCACCAAAAGGGTCCTGCGAAGCAAAGATAGCGGAAACATCTATGATCTAATACATACTATCAATGCACACTAGGTCCTGCGAACACGAAACACTACACCGGTACTTGTCGCATCATTACCTGAACAGCTAAACTCGCTGCCATCCCAACCACGGCTACAGCGAAACCATGTCATGTCAGAAGAACTAGCAGAAGACCGTGCTCTGAGTCGTCTTGAAGAGATTAATGACGCGTTACAAAGCGGCACGCTGGGTCTTGCCCAACAAATGATCGCATCATTAACGCCATCTGAACTTAGTCACTTACTGGAATCACTGCCACGAAATAAACGTTATTTTATCTGGCGGCTAATCGACCCGGATTTGCAGGGTGAAGTACTCAGCCACCTTAATGATGAAGCGCGAACCAACCTTATTGAGGTTACAGAAGATGACGAACTACTCGCTGCAATCACCGTTATGGACATGGATGACCTGGCGGACGTATTCGATGACCTGCCCGAGGCTGTCACCCAGGAACTACTCACCTCCATGGATGTACAGGATCGTCAACGCCTGGAATCTATTCTTTCTTACCCGGAAGACAGCGCTGGCGGCATGATGAATATCGACATTGTCACCGTACGTGACGATGTCACCATCGATGTGGTGTTACGCTACCTGCGTATTCGCAGGCAACTACCTGAACTAACAGATAGCCTGAGCATAGTGGATCGAAATGACACCCTGATCGGCACCTTGCCTTTGACGGTTTTACTTAATAGCGATCCTAATTTATTCGTCAGGGATGTCATGTCATCTGGCGGCCATGCATTATTGGCGAGCACACCTGACGAAGAGGTTGCGCAATATTTTGAGCAGCATGATCTGGTTTCAGTACCAGTGGTTGATGAAACCAATCAGCTACTCGGAAGAATTACTATTGACGACGTGGTCGACGTTATTCGGGATGAGGCTGATCAGGATCTAATGCGTATGGCCGGCCTTGACGAGGAAGATGATATCTTTGCACCCATTATTCCAAGCGCTTCCAAACGGGCCATATGGCTAGGTATTAATCTAATGACTGCTTTACTGGCTTCCTGGGTCATTGGCTGGTTTGAAACCACCATTGATAAAGTGGTAGCGCTGGCTGTACTCATGCCAATTGTTGCCAGCATGGGCGGCATCGCCGGCAGCCAGACATTAACATTAGTCATTCGAAGTATTGCACTTGGTCAACTAGGGCATTCCAATACCCGCTTATTAATGACGAAAGAAATAGCGATTGGTGCGCTCAATGGCCTATTGTGGGCATTGGTCGTTGCCGTGATTGCCTACCTTTGGTTTGGAGACGAATCGATTGGCATGATCATCGCTGCAGCACTAATCATTAATCTGGTTATCGCAACGCTAGCTGGTGTAGTGATTCCACTATTCCTCAAGCGTATGGGTATTGATCCAGCCCTGGCTGGTGGTGTGTTGTTAACTACCGTTACCGATGTCATCGGCTTTATGGCGTTTTTAGGGCTGGCAACCTGGTGGGTACTCTAACAGCTATCTTCTGAAACCTTTTTACCAGGTTGTAGCGCTTGCCCTGGAACCTTAGCTTTCACCACACTGGATACGGCGGTGTAACAGGACCGGGAAAGCCTTCCGAGTATTATCCAGTGATTCCTTACTGATATCCGCAAGAACAACCCCAGGCCCCTTGGCCAGACTATTCAACACATTACCCCACGGATCAATAATCATACTGTGCCCCCAGGTCTCGCGGCCACCAACATGAAAACCACCTTGCGCGGCAGCTACAACAAATGACAGGTTTTCTATTGCCCTGGCCCTGAGCAGAATTTCCCAATGGGCTTTACCTGTTTGCGCAGTAAATGATGAAGGTATGGCGATTAGATCCATACCGTGACATAAATTTGAGCGAAAATGTTCCGGAAACCTTAAGTCATAACAAATAGCCGTTGCAATCTTTCCAAATGGTGTTTCGTAGCAGGAAGGAAGATCACCTGCCTCAAAAGCCTCTGACTCGACGTACTGTTCATCACTTCCAGGAATCTGTACATCAAACAGGTGCATTTTATCATAACGCCCAAGCTGTTCTCCCTTTGAGGAATACAGTATGCAGGCTGAGCGCACTTTATTACCGGATGGCGTCTTTATTGGAACCGTTCCACCCACCAGACAAAACTTGTGTTTAACTGCCTGCTGAAGAAGAAAGTTCTGTATTGGCCCATCTCCATCATCTTCAGCAATATCAAGTTTGTCGGTTTCCTTCGCCCCCATAAAGGCAAAATTTTCTGGCAATACCACCAGCTCTGCACCCTGCTCTGCGGCCTGTGATAGTAGTTTTTCGGCTTCTAACAGGTTAGCAGTGACATTAGGGCCTGAAGCCATCTGAATTGCTGCGACATTTGTCATCTTATTTCCATATACCGTTATTATCCCCAGCGCTGATTATAATGAATCATCAACATTTGTGCTGTCTTGAGGCTGACGCCTTATTTCGGCAGTAACTTCCTCTTTATTACTGTCGATACTCTCGATTTCAGGTGACTTCCATGGCCCACTGATCTTGTATTCAATTTCTGTTAGTTTATCAATCGGCTTCTGTAACAATTGATGGGTAATCAACATCACCACGGCCAGCCCCGGTCCCCCGGCAAGCGCGCCAGCAACAGGTAATGTAGAACTCAAGTTGGGTATCACCCTCACATGTTGATCATAGTCTTCATCTGTTAATCCTATCCTGCCCGAGACTTCTACCTGGCTAGAGGGCGCATCCATCGTCAGATTATTCGTATAAGCCTGCCCGTCGCTAATTGTAAACGTGCCGCTAATTTCATCGAAGCTCATTCCCTTGCTAAACAGGTCAGTAAAATCCAAAGATAGTCGCCGCGGTAAAGTCTGAAAACTAAGCAGTCCAAAAATTCGTCCTGCACTACCAGGATCAATTTCAACTACTTCTCCTTTCAAAATAGACAGGTGTACATCACCAGATATCCTGGATATTTCAATATTCATTGGTGAAAGGTCGGAAGTAAAGTCAGCCTGTAGCGATGCTTCACCCTTCTTGACCGTGTTAACGTAGCCCAATCGCTCCATAAACTGACCAAAGTTACTGCTATCGATATCAACATTTAAATGAGTTTCGTTATGACTCAAATCACCCACAGGTTCGGTATCCTGTATCCAGTGACCAGCCATCGTTAACACT
>Ga0126335_1000650_pt1 | contig 17288 bp, 11 predicted proteins | sample OlaspJWI45metaG_FD_108409 | JGI IMG/M metagenome (GOLD analysis project Ga0126335, IMG submission 108409) | Marine gutless worms symbiont microbial communities from Oahu, Hawaii - Olavius sp. 1 OAHU.JWI-45 metaG | ecosystem: Host-associated > Annelida > Digestive system > Unclassified | place... | reverse complement strand
GCAAAAAACGCATCTCTTCTCACACACTTACAGCTGATTCCTATGAGACATGTTACAGAGTGATTGGTAAATTCAAAAGTTAACATTTTATATCAGAACAAGACAAAACCTGATGGCAAGCTGTTGATGTATGTGCCCATTTTCCATACATTCATATCACATCACTGTAGTTGGGACAATGTGACAGACAGACAGACAGAATAATCGAGACAGTGCACACCACAAACACACAGTGCCTCTGGCACCTCTCTAGTCTAAGTGCTGAAAACATGACAAAGCATCAAACCCGCTCACCCCCATCTAACAGAGTGTTCCTTGGGCCCCCACGTTTTTGCAGAGTGCAGATGTGTGACAGACACACTGACAAACATACCAGACTACAGGATCATTGTCACAATAAGCCACATATCAATGCAGCCTGACTTACAGCAAGTGACTTGTGCCAGTTGCGCATGAACTCCTCCCACTGGACAACGAGTGCATACGGCAGGTATCCTATGAAATAGAAGATAGCGGCACAAGCGGCAGCTAGGTTTGCCCGACTGAAGAACACGCTGAACATAAAGCACTGAATGATGGTTGCAACCGTAAACACCGTCAGAAATAGAAACAGAACAAAGCTGTCGGTGTATTCTACGACACCACCACCCTGCAGTGCACAGAACAAAATACCTAAATAGTTCTGTAAATAAATGTATCCAAATGCTCAAACTATCAAGCTACCAGTTATTCTTTAGCCACAAATCTCTCACAAACTAAAAAATATCCTCTGCACGACATGTACTGCCATCTTCAAACTAACTAAAATCAACTACGTTATAAACATTTCTAATCATGGTTTGGTTATAGTTATTTGAAACTTTTTAGTTACAGTAATAGATAACTAACTGGCTTCTGCCTACTCTCATTATCAAAACGATCTAACTTCTATGGGCCTATGGCTGCACAAGGCTAAAGAAACAGCTCTAAATCAATTTTTCTGGAGCTAAAAATTCGTAGTGGACTAGTAGATTGCGGGGCTGGTACATCAGGTGCTTGCTGGAGCGGCTCCTGCGTACCTTGCTGACGACTGCTGTCTTCTGTCGGACGTTGGTCGTCGACCACTGCGGTCCAACTCCAATGACACGCGGAAGTTGTTCGTGCCACGAACACACAACGAACTCGGTGATAGGAGTTTCTCGGCCGCTCATCCCCGACTATGGAACGACCTTCCACCTGGACTACGGCGGCCGGGACTTACCTTCGACTCCTGTAGAAAGTCTCTCAAAACCCATCTGTTTGGCGACCAAAGTGCTTAGTGACTCTTTTGAGTATATAGGCACTATATAAATAAGTTTATCTATCTATCTATCTATCCATCTAGTGCATGCTTTACTGGACCCATTTTCAAGGATTTCAGTTATGATTACAGCTAATTAAAACAGTGCGGTATACCTTGAGTACAATGACAAGGAGAAAGACTGACAACAGCATCATGATAAAACTTGTGATGAACCACGACGCCCAGTGCACACTGTTGCTGAGACCCATCACCTTCATCACCTCCTTCAGTCGACGTTCCTTCTCGTAAACTATATCTTTCACAATCATTGCAGCAGTGAAGATCCATGACAGCGTCATGAACAGTGGCATCGTCCGCGAGATTGCCTTCGTAAACCTGAACCATACCGCAATCACCCACCAGCTGACTCAACTGCAATCAAACAAATGTATAGAAATCAGAAATGTTGCTTCAATGGAATACCAGCTGCTGGTTGGCATCAACTGCTGACTGCACGAGCCTCTGCCTGTATCCACTAAAATGTTTGCATAGACTTCAAGGTTTTCCACAAGTTTACATCACATTATATATCCGGCTGCATCCAGAAAATGCAAGAGAAGAAACTGAACGCGGTGAGTAGTGCTGAGCACGGAACCTGTCCAGGTGACAGGTCATTGCCTGTACCCAGTCTACAAATGCAGCATATGACATTGGTTTCACTGTGCCTGGCAGATGACATTATGCACTGTCTTAATGCACCTGTTACAAGCATAAGACAGACAAAGACTGGGGCAAATGATGGTTTTTTTTTCTCTTAATCACTTAAACTACTAACTTAGCTACTTACACAATTACAATCAAACAAACACTTAAGCTGCCATTAACACGGACAAATTCTCACCGGTCTTTGACATAACACGGATACGGAAACTCCTGTGCAACAACTCCGATGTCACCAAAGCCCGACTGTTCACGAATGAGACTATGTTCTATCATGTCTTGTAAGTATGCAAAACCATAGACGATATACTTCATGTCAGGCAGGGGTCGGGCTCTTGGACCGGGCGACCAGTACCTACAAGAATCAGCAGTGAAAGTGTTAACGGGTGACAGTGACTGAAACAAACGAAATCATATTCAATTCTTGGTGCTTTGTACAGCAGCAGTAAAAAACTGCATGTAACTGCAATACTTTGTTCAATCAAAATCACTTATAATGCAATCACAAAATCAGTCAACAAAGGCAGTCTCCTATGCAAGGACACACCATGTCTACATCCTGGATGCACAGCATCAGCTATCTTATTCCGTCAGTCCACGGATGCACAGCCTCCTCTTTTTCTGTGGCCCAGTACAAAATTTATGCATCAGATTCACACAAAAAACATTCAAATGCAAAACAACAAAATTAATCAACATTGAACAAATCATTCAGAGAATTTAACTAACTAACTCTGCCAAATTCAATAAGGTATACATACATGAAACTTATAACAATAAAAATAAAAGAAGACTTGACACAGTCGGCAGACCTGTCGGTTACTTTGAACTTAATAGTTGAGTCAACTCGGCCAGTGTCCATTCGTATCTTGTACAAGACATTTTTTGGAATGTTTTCGTCATCCAAATCTCCATTCTCCGTTTCAAAAACCAGTGCTTCAAACATACCAAGGAAAACATGGAATTTTAACATAAAAACTCAGCAGTCTGAAACACAATGCTAGTGAGGTATGACATCTCGGCACAGATATACAACATGTAGTGAAGTGTTCACAGAGCACCCAACAAATGCATTAGTACAGCATTTTGTGGTGTGCTGTGTATTCAAGCTGCAACAGAACTATGAAGTGAGATTAAGCCATACCTGCCCACAATCTCTGATCTTCAGTATACTTCAGACTGGCTGCAACTAAATCTTCTTCAGTTTCATACGGGTCAAATTTGTCGAAGACAAAACACTGCAATCAATATGCCACACATAAACAAAAGATTACTAGGAGCTAACACAGTTTTCTCCAGTCCGTTATTAACCGTTTCACTACTAAATGTGTCATTTCGATGGGTTCTGAAGATCAGGCATCATACTGGCCCCATGACCATGACGGGTCTGCTATACAGAATTCTGGCAAGGCCATTACATTACCAGCCAACAATACTGTACACCAGTGTGTGCAGTGTGTTTAGATGCATCAGTACAGCAACTGCCACCACGTAGTGTACCAGAGCAAAATGATTAAAAGACTTAGCAAAAATGACTTTTAAATAGAGAAAAAAGTTTATGTTAACACCACATGGAGTACAATATGCTATTATGCACTGCAAGCCTGAACCACAAAAACTAGGAAGGTAAGTTAAATTCTAACCTTTTAAGTAAAAAAACTTTAAAGTCAATCTACAGTGCAAAAGTTATAGCAAAAACAAAAGCAACACCTTTTTGTGACACAAAATATACAAACAGCAACACACAAACAATTCAAACGGCAACTGAAAACATTTCTGTTTAGATGTCTGCAGAGCACTGTGACTGTTTTTTTGTTCTTATGTGCCTTAGAAATATTCTTACTTACTTAATTACTATGGTGACAACTAAATTTAGCCGATCACTTGCTTGCGTACCTCTGTGTACTGTTTCACCATAGTCATGATGACATTAGTAGCATTGAGCACAGCATGCCAGTCTACAGAGTTGGAATCATTTGAGTCACTGTTCAGCCACTGAGACCATACTGTCAACTGCATGCTATCTGGATATCTTGCCGATAACTCGCCAACAAGTTCCTAACAAAAAAATTCACACAATACATAAAGCTCTGCGTGATTCTAAATGCATTGGCTATCTGAGGCTTCATACATAATGTTGACACAATGAGCTTAAGACTATATTCCAGTACTATAAATACGACCAATATCCAAGAATTTCCAAGTCCTGAAAAATTTTCAAAGAAAGTGCAATCACTGCAGACAGACTTAACGAATAGTACTGTACAACCTCTCTAAACACCAAATGTAGTAGTACCCTAAATGCAATTTGTCTGCACAAATTAGTTTTTAATGAGTCCAAATTATAATCTGATACATCTTTTCTTCTCAGCAAACAGACTACACGAAAAAAGAAAGACAATGCATCGCCGATCGAAAGAAATGCAAACTGGCACACAGCAAATTGGCATCATCTTGTACAGCTGCTTTCCTATAAGGTGTGCCAAAAAACGCAAAAAATACGATTGAGAAATTTCAGAAAATTCACACTTTCACGTTTACACTTTGCCATGCCACCTGTAGGGGGTGCAGCTGAAAACTATAATACAGTGCACTACTACATCCCTTGCCCTATGCAAAGACATCAAAAGTTTGCCTAAAATTCTATGCCATATACTGGTTTTGGTGTGCACAAACTTACAAATTTCGATGGATTTTTAGCTCTACAAAGGCAGATTTGATACCGTGGTGTGTCCGTATGCAAAGAGCTGACCGAAAAATTTTATATAGGTGCACATCTACAACTCAATAGCTATAAGACCTTGGTAGAATTTTATTTATATGCTGCTTATAATAGGTCGAAGTTGTGCGCACAAACTTTTTGACGAGACTGTGAAAATTTTCCAAGTTTTTGCCGATTTCAGCAAAAATTGTTACATCACCTAACAATTTAGTTCAAAATGGCAGAAAGAGTTTGAAAGTAGGTTTTTTCTTCTAAAAAAATGCCTGAAACCTTGTGAAAATTGATCAACAGATGGCAAAAGTATATTTCATTAAACTGCAAAACATTGTGGCAGGTCTGCAAGACCAAAACAGGCCACGTCCAGCATGACAAAAATAGAAACACAAGAACTTGATTATTTTCAATCTTGTGTTGCCGTGCGTAAACCGATCTCCACCAAACCTGGCATGTTGATAAAAGACGTCCGTACCATTTTTTCCATAGACAACTGTTTTGGGATCCAGCACCTAGTTTTTCGGCTAGGGGCCCCAAAAATTTTGGGGAAAAATGACTGATGCATGGTTTTTCGGTTATAAATCCCTGATTTATAAACTGAATCTTGCCAAATTTTAAACAAATATGGGAACTATAGCTGCACATAAAACTTGTAAACTTCAGGAATATCAGTTAATGGAGTCGCCCCTGCAGCGCAAAAAGGTCGCAAAAATTAGCGATTTTCGGTTTTTCCGACCGGAAATCCCCAGATATCGGCAACTGGGGTCAAATTGGCAGGGAGTAGCGGTGGTTCGCCCCTGCAGATTGAAAAACCAAAAATAATTTTAACACCAGCAGTTTTCTGCTGGTAAAAACACAAAATAAAACAAAATCATATGTTAATAAAAGTGAAACATACCAGAATTCTGTTCAGCTGCTGGCTGTTGTTTAACATTTCCGTTATTTCTGGAGCAGCTTTCAACCAATCAGATGCCAGCTTCTGTATCACAGCTAAACTCTCGAATGTCCAATTTGACTACAAAGATATAATCAATAACAGCACATGCAGCGAAAGACAAGTGTGCTCCACAATCACGCTGACCACAGGCCATATCAGCTGTGATAAGTTGCCAACTAACCATGGCAAAATTACAAACTCAACTACTGGACATTCAAAAGAAATGTTATTATTAGTATACGGGAATACAAGATGCAGCAAATCCATTCACAGCAAATTTACTTCTAATTACCTGCATGTATGCTGTGAGCAGGTATTGTTTTTGGCGGCATCCGTCTGTCTGTGTGTCTGTCCGCACAAAATATCGAAAACTACTGATCAGAAATTGATGTAACTTAGTAGTAATATGCCCATGGTGAACACTGGAAGTGGTTTAAAGTTGGTGACATTTGACCTTGACCCTTGACCTTGAAAGCTATTTTTGTACTTTTTTAATTCAAGCTATAGATTTTGAATGGCATTACATAGAAACTTCATTTTCAGTTTGAAGATACATCTTCAGAATATCTAGGACACAGTTCGGTTTCAAGGTTAGGGGTCCGAGGTCGAGGTCATGGCAGCAAAAAAGCTGTAACATGCAGCTCAAAAACTACTGGCCAGAAATTGCTGGCACTTGATCATAATATCTGTTATGACTACACTCAAAGTAATTCAAAGCTTGACATTTTGACCTTGACCTTTGACCTTGAGACATTTTATATTTCTTTCAATTCAAGCTCTACATTTTAAATGCCATAAGCTAGCAGCTTCATTTTCAGTGTGAGGGTAGATCTTTAGAATATCTAGGACACTTTCAAGTTTCAAGATCAGGGGTTAATCTGGAGGTCACGGTCGCAAAACAGCGGCATTGCACGGGTTTGTGCTACCCTCGAACACAGCTTAATTACAATGCTTGTTTTCTTCCACTGTAGCAAATTCAATCACTTCTCGACTAATATCAAAAATATATGCTACAGCCAACACATGTTGACATAACTTGTGAAAGTATTATCATTGTCACTGTTATAACAAAATATTGACACTTTAACATTCTGCAAATTTTGTATTATAATTTCTATCAGCGACAATCACACGGCGTGATTGTGGCAACGTGCTTACAGCACAGCACCATGATACTGTGCCATGTCTATGACACGGCACTGTGCCGGTGGTATGGCAATCAAACAAATGCAAACAGACAGTCAAGCAAAATAAGAACTTATATAATATACACTGTGTCTCAAAAAAACTGCCCACTTTGTAGTCGGCTCTAACTTTGTCAAATCTTAACCGATTTTCAAAATTCTTTTACTGTTGGAAAGAGTATGAAATATGCTATAAAGTCCTATAATATTACCCACACCACACCAGTATGTTGTTGCACTACTTTCGGAAGTCAGTTCAAATTTTGCAAACAAAATGCATTGATTTTTACATGCACTCATCTTACTGCATTTCGCTTACTTACTTTTTATTAACTTTCTTTCTACTTCAGCTTCTGATTCCTGTTAAATATTTTTGAAACAACAAACTATTTTATCTAAACACTCCTAAATGCTAACAGCACTCTGAATACCACACATGCGATACTGTATGCGACCTCTCAAGCAGGCAACATCTCGTTCATTCAACCAGATTTGTGGCCATCAAACAGCCTTGACCTCAATCTGGTCTACTACAACATATGGGGTGTTATCCAGCAACAAGTTTATAACTCGAAGGTGCACAACATTGATGGAGAGAAGCAGTGACTGTTGTGACTGCTAAATGTCTGGCATGGCACTGACAACAGCATGACTGAGCATGCAGTTGACAAGTGGCAGAATCATCTTTGATCATACATATGGAAAAATTACGGACATGTGAGGAACTGCTATGACAGTATTAATATCCACTCAGCCATGTGCCATGAAATGTTTCATTTTTGTCACACACAGTATGCTGTTTAATTTGTATATGTGGTAATATTTAAAAAATTTGCACTCTTGAATATCCAAGGCAAAGTAGCAACATACTTAAGTTGTAGTGGGGAGTGCTGCATGTGTTTTGTTGCAAATTTTATGTGCTTGCCAGCAATGAGAAAGTTTTGAAAATCAGTCAAACCATGGACATAATGCAACCACTAACGATCTAACAGGTGACAATTTAAGTTACCAAAATCTGAAGAGAATGCCTGAAGACAAAGAATGGCGTCGAAACATCAAACACGGTAAACAACGAAATTAAAGCTGATAAATAAATTCACTGAACAGCCAGATATATTAAATATTATCTTACAATATACAGTATAACTTACCCGTTTAATAATTCTTTGTACCACTGGTGTATTCGGTGTATAGGGAATTTTACCGAGGATAAATGGTTTGATCTGACGCCACATGATTTTCACTCGACTGCTTGAACTTGTTTCTAATGCCACGAAAATATCGTAGCAGAATTTAGCTGCCAAAAGCACGCACAACTGGATTAATCGACAGTTACAAGACACACAAAGCAACAACAAATTACACTGAAGTAAAATCCAAAGTCATTAAAAATGCAAGCAACCAATGCACTTTGCAATGATTTCATCCAGTCATATACACACCACAGATACAGCGTAACATTCTTCTAATACATCTTACCACTATGGGCCGACGCTTTTTGTTTTTGTTACCAAGACCCGACTTAAATATCCCAGCTTGGTAACTCTGTCAACCAGAACTGCTAACACACTGACTCACGGTTGGTAAGAAAATGCCTACTGTTAACTGAGACAGCCATCCAGCTGACGTGGAATCATATGACAACGTAATCAAAATCAAAGCAATGTAATGGGAGTGAGATGGCACACCACAGACTTTGGTCTATACAGAATCGTCCTCTCAGTCTTAACTTTAAAACTGTATTGGGATCACAGGCTAAATAGCTGATGTGTGTGTTTGTGTGCGAGCACGTAAGTTCATGCTGCAAACAGCCGCCTATAATTGCCAATTACAGTGAGTGAGTAATGGCAACGGCTTAACGTACAACTCAACACATTACCCGTCACTTTTGGGACCATTTGATCAAATCAAAGCACTAAAAAAAGCCAGTTAGTCGTCTTGGCCAGGTTTCAATCCCACCAAGCCCACTCTACCATGTTACAATAAATAGACACAATGGCAACCACCTCTTAGCACCACGGAATGGACAAAGTGTGAGAAAACTGAGTCTGGTGCAGCTGAAAGTCACTAATAAAAATGTGCAGCTGCAAAATGCGACAATACTATACCAAGAGCAGTTCCATTAATATTCTCTCTAACTTCAGACCAACATCACTGATCAGACAAGGCCGTGGAGGCTGAGGGAAAAGTTACCAGCTAAACATGTTAACAACACAGATCAACTGACTTGTAGTATTGTCATAAGCACAGGCACACTCCGAACTGTTGCCAGCATCGTCATTTGAACCCTGATAGTCAGGACGGAGCTTCTCAATGTACTGGTTCTGCTTCCGTTCATAAGTGTCACTGAGCTGTGGCAGGTCACGCTGACATAGCAACATGCTGGCAGCACGCAATGCTGAGGCTGGGTCCACTGTTCCGTTATAAGTGCCATTCCCAAACAATTCCAACACTTCACTGAATGTGCTGTTCAACTGTGTCAATACTGGCCGCAGTTCAGACAGCTGTAAAAAACCACATGACACAATCAACGTCGCAAAAATTAAACACTGTCTCCTTCTAATTTTTCACAGTCCGGCGGACTTACCACAACCTGATGTGGTCAAGGAATAGGTTTATCAGACATCTTATTATTGAAGCCTTGTAACTGTTTTATGGTAACCACAAGTTGATTCACACCATATCCATGCAAACATATTGGGAAACCTTCGGACACCAATCCTGTCTGTCGAGGGCTGCTGCTGGCTGAGTCCCAATCTTTGCAGGCCTTTCATAACTGTGGCTCTCCAGTTTGTCCTTGGCTCACTCAGGTCAGACAGCTGCCTTGTCCTGACAATGTTTCCCACCCTCCAAGCTTCCAAGTGTCAAGCAGACGCCTCCACTGGTTGTCCCCACTTGAACCCACTCAGGATGAATCGGTGCAGATGTGTGACAAAGTTAAAAGAAACACAGCAGAAACTAACTGGCCACAACCAAAGAATGGTTGTGAGTCACACTGTGCCCACACCAGCATAATGCTGATAAACTCATCCTCTCCTTAGACCTCACAGCATAGTGCTCATTGTCGTATCAATAGTGGTCCAATCTTATCATATGACCGACCCAGGGCAGTCTCCTTTCACTCAATATACTCTCTATCTTTACAATTTTTCAATACATGTTACACACATTCACATTTCCTTACTCGACTGTAGATGCGCATAAGCAGTCTCATGCGCGAGACAGGATTCATGTTCTCATTCAGTGCAGTTGTCGCACACAGTGTCACCTACAGAATCAGTCACACATAGCAGACTTCCTCTGTAATAATGACTGACGAGCAAGCAACTGCTGCACCACCAGATCAGCATTCTACACAACTAACAGATGATTGCAATTATGCCAACAAAATGTCACGGTTTCTATCATGACAGAAAACACGAAAGCGAATACATCTATGGTACTAGTTGTGTTGACAACAGACACAATTAAGAATTGAAGAGATTACAGACTAGCTAAAAACATCAGCAAACGAAGTGTACCTATCAGATCCAAACTGCTAAGCAACAGAATAACTGGATACTGTTGACATACTGATCTACAAAACACTAATAACTGTTCACCTCTCTCCAAACAGCTGACACATTAACATGCTGATACAAGTCGCGAACAAATTCCATCAGTTTCCCGCGATCTGTAGCACACAGCCGCTGTCGAAGACTGCCATCTGCCGGCAGTACAAATACACTCTGTGATGGATCAGCTTTGCACAATTCAGCATACACAGCCTCCGAAGCATCTCTGCTGCCCAGCATTGTTGATATCAAGCTTGGATTTTGAGCTCGTTGCAGCAGCTAGAAAAGTTTTACAACAATAATCATTAAAGTCAGTACACAGCAGCCATATGTGCAAATGTATCAGTTAACCAGCACATCGACGAGCGAGTAGTTTCATATGACACATTTGCACACATCAGGCTATTCAGTGCAGTGCCTTACATTTAAATCTACATCACATACGCAACAAAGATCTGAGAAAGTAAATACACAATGGTCCATAAAAAACGTGACATTTTATATTTGACTATAACTCTGGCAAATCTTAACCAATTTTTATAATTTTTGTATCGTTTGTCTATTACGAAATTCTGCATGTTTTCACAGACCACTGTGTATCACACTTCACAAGATAATTCAAAGTAAGTAAGTGTAAGAGTGAGTGCACAATAACCAGTACATTGTAGTGAGTGTACATTTTATGAAAGTCTGTTACATGAAGTTATTGTAAACAATTATCTACAGTCCGAGTGGCTTGTTTGGCTAGAAAACAGCAACATTGTAGACGGTTGGTTCAACTACCATTGAGGAGTTGAGTGAGATATTCATGACTTGGCTGAACTCATTAGCACTCATGTTCAGCTGCTGAGACAGCTCTGCCAAATCACTGGAATCCATGACAACATTTGACAGTCTGATGAAACCTGGAGCAGCAAACAGCTAATGCACTTGCACAACAAAAGCTGAAATTTTATGCAAGCATAATAAATTACTGTACAATGACAATCAAAGTCTACATTTATATCAAGACGGCAGACACTGTGACATCACAGTAACAGTTTAAATATCAGTCATAAGCAATGAAGCCAATATTCCGATCAAATGCTTCAGTACACCAGCCAAGTGCACTACCACTTTATCAGCCCTAAACTTCTCCAATTTTTCACAATTACCTGTTACTGATATTCATATTTTCACTTATCTTATTAGAAATTATAAACTTTAGACTCTCATCTTTAGAAGCAGTAACTACTGTATATTTTATGGCATTCAATCCCAAAACGTACTACTTTTGACTACCTTGGACGTAACTAGAAAACTTCTTTGGTTGCCATCATCATGGCATTAACTCAGTAACTCTGAAATTGCTTCCACTGCCCAGAACCTAAGTATCTTTCTCGAATGCACTACATGGAGTATGCAGACTGAACTTACAGCTACTGGAAACTGTGCGCACATCAACTACACTTTGCAGTGAGCCGATATCATTAGCAATGTCCATGACAGCAGCCATCACTGTGGAATTACTCAGCACTGTATCCAGTTTAGCAATCAGCTGTGACAGTCTGTACATACAGCAGACAACTTTCCACTGCCATGCTGAGCACCGAGTAATATCAGCATTTGCAATGACAACCGAAGCTATCCATAAGTAAGTAAGTAAGTAGTTTTATGTCCCACCCAACACACAACAGATCATTTCAGAGATGGTCATTTTTGGCAATCAATTCCACCAACAGCGAGAACAGAACAAACAACAAATTAAACTGTGTCCGAGGGAAGCACAAATCTGCATGCTGTTGCTGTTTTGCAATCGTGACCTTGAGATTAACCCCCATAACTTTGAAAATCGAAGATATTCTAAACACATCGCACTGAAAATGAAGCTGCTAGCTTAACGCATTCAACACTTAGAGCTTAGATTGCAAGAATGTGTCTCAAAGTCAAAAATCAAGGTCAAAATGTCAAAAGCTCCGAATTACTTCAAGCATTATCGTAACAGATATTCTGATCAAGCCCCAGCTATTTCCGGCCAGTAGTTTTTGAGTTGCATGATACTGCTTATTCGCTTGCATGACCTTGACCTTGGAGCCATGATCTTGAAACTGAACCGTGACCTAAATATTCTGAAGATGTATCTCCAAACTGAAAATGAAGTTCCTAGGTCAAGCCATTCAAAATATATAGTCTGAATTAAAGAGTACAAAAATAGCTATCTAGGTCAAAGGTCAAGGTCAAATGTCACTAACTTCCAATCACTTCTAGCACTCCCCATGGGACACATTCCTACCAAGTTACATCAATTTCCGACCAGTAGTTTCGAGATTTTCTGTGGACAGACACACAGACTCACAGACAGATGCTGCCAAGAACAATACCTGCTCGCAGCATGCACGCAGGTAATCAGGAATGTAAATCAATGCAAAAATATGCTAAAAACAAACAAAAAACCTAAAGTGCAATTATAAACAAACTACTCTCAGTCTGGCAGAAATAGAATAGGCTTACTTTACAGCTCTATACAGGGCCACAAGTAACTGATATAAGCAATCAAATGGCAATAACAGCACAAAGCCAGAGAAGCAACTCTGAATCGATCACGATGGAGGCAGACGACTTCGTACAATCGTACAGTGCAATCCCCTTGTCGTGGTGCATGCTTCTAACGGATTGGATTTGACGTAATCTTAATCATAATTTAACCGCTATTTAACGACTAAGTTCTTTAATCATTAGACTGTTCAGCAATGAATTGTATGTCCAGCCTTGGTACATACAGAGATGTATTGAAGCTACTGACAACTCCAGGCTGTTCACTGGGACGCTCTGTCTTGTAGCATGTGTTGTTGGCGGCACAAAACATACTCTGAAAGAATGGCAGAAGGCCAGCCGACGGCATTGCCTTGCTGTCAAAATGACCTAAATAATGCACACATTTAACTCGTCTTGGAACACAGCGTCACAATGCAATAAACTGAATCTGATAAGTCAGTCTGTATGGCTAGCTACCAAATAAATAATGAACAACAAAGTAACTGGTTAATTAGGGAATTTGCAATAGTGACATTTGTAAGCAATCACAACCACTGCACTGAACCAGTCAAAGTAATACAGTGATTAACACAATTTCTTTTGCTAAAATCCGTTGGACTACATTGTTGCACCCTGTCGCTTGTCCTTATCAAGCAGTTTAATGGCACAGTAAATTTCTGCATTATGACAAGGTTGTTAATGAACAACAAACTCTGACTCAATGTAATTTAATAACAGCAAACAATTTTGTCCAACCCTATACACAACTGTATCCAGGGCTTGCCATTTGAAAATGAGAGGCGATTGAAAAATCGATCGCACTATGTATGGTAGGCGATCAGTGGGCGATCGATTACGTTTGGACTTGGATATCACTGTATTTGTTAAAAGTACGTCACCTATCAGTGAGCACCTTGCAGGATTCATGAGCAAGTAGGCCTAAATGAACAGACAAAAACAAAACAAGGCATCAGAGTTTGATAATAAGTATTGGAAAATAACTACTCGAGTTAGAAGTGAAAACAGAAGTAGGTTCTGAAAGCTACCGGTCTGTGCAAAATGATGAATAAAAGATTTTTAAAATTACATGGTGTCATGGTAGTTCAAGGTCAACACATTCTGTATTAATGTGACTTCTTATTACAGCATTATTACTACTCCCGCACTCTTTGTAGAATATAATTATGGATTACTGGTCTGTTTTTGCTGTCAACAAAGGAAGAACTCGCTCTTTCATGCACTCTTTCGGAGCGAAATCCAGAATTCCGGATGCAAAATTTGGTGTCACAAAATGAGATGCATCGTTCCATCGTATGGTGCAAAGCGTATTCTGATGGGATAATCATGAACCGTTTAGACATAACACAAGCACGCGACAGACATATAAACAGACAGACATTTTCGTAGTAAATGACATGCTTAACGATATTGCGTGGTCAAAACTAGACCAACAACTACGAGTAACAGCCTATCAAGCAATGCGGCTGGCAAAGTAAGCAAGTCATTAACTGACCTATTTTGTACTTCCAGAACGTGCCATGTTGTACATAGCAGCGAAATTTACGACTTCAGATATTGGTTGACTGAAATTTGCACTCATACGACCGAAAATTCTATGCTGTGTGTGATCCATGAGTACGCGGTCAAAAAATCGATGGCCCGGCAGGCGTTTAGGCAATCAATTTAGGCGATCGACTGATCGCTCGCTTCAAATGGCAAGCCCTGACTGTATCCCATGTAATTCTGCATGTAGATTACCATGAGCCAACAAATAGTTTCTGACAACAGAATTATTTAATTATATCAGCTGAAGCACAATGTGCACAATGAAGATACACAAGTTGTAAAATTGAAAACTAAGACAAAACTTACATTCATGTACACTTTCCCGTAGATCTTTATTGTCCATTTTTACCCACATCAGAATCAGAAACAGCACGAGGGGCCAAACCAGCTCCACAACAACCCGCAGCTGACAATATACAACACAACTACAATATACAACACAACTACAATATACAACACAACTACAATATACAACACAACTACAATATACAACACAACTACAATGCAATACAACTATTACACCCAGTAGAAATAAGTATATTACGCAAGAATCTCGTCAATATCAGCATTTTATAAAGCACGACAGAACAGAATATTGGGAACGAAAACAGTACGTACCGGCTGTCGTTTACGCAGCTTCACATTTTTCCAAAGAAGCAACCTAAACTGCCGGGCAAATCCCATGTTCTAAAACACAGCACAGTCCGGCATGCAGTCAAATATAAAGTATGAGCACTATTGTTATGTACCTTCCCTGTAGGAGGCCCTCCGAATGACAGAAGTTTCTCCCAAAAACTGACGCACTAAGGTCACCAGGAATAATACAAGTAATCATTGATAAATGGTTAATGAATGACAAAATCTTCAAATTTAGTGAAAATACTGCCCCACACACCAAGAAAAAACTAATTAAAGTACAAACTACAAAGATTGTTCAAACTAGTTCTGTCATAATATCGTAGAAAATTTCAACAGATTCACATAATGTTATATCTATAGCTAATTACATGGCAATTGGAACTTGGTATTAGTATAACTGCTGTTAGATTACAAGTATGCTTCATCGGCATCTGCAGCTGTATGCATTACAGCTGGCAAAGACTGCAGGCAGCAGTCTCCTCATTCATCAATAAAGACTTTGCATAACTGGCATACTTGCTTTCTTTCACTTCAGGATGTGCTACCAAACATCTGTGGCACAGTGTGCTCAACAAGAGTATCCAGACTAGTATGGTTAAAATTAGGTTAACGCATGAGTGCTGCAAGAGTCTGAATGTGACTCATAACAACAGGCTGCTGAGAAGCAGACTCTAAAGTAAAACAACCGGCCAAAGTAATTTAGCAAAGGTCACATCAAACTCCCTCCCCCTTGCCACGGGGTGACACTATCGTGAGGCCGCGAGTTCGATGCTCATAGCCTCATAGCCTGCTACGTCTCCAGTTGCCCTGTGAAGTGTGACGGTCTGAGCATCTAATAGCTGCGATTTCCATCATGCAGCGGTCCTGGGCAGATAGTTAAATTTACGATGTCAGATATCATTGATAGATAGTTGCCTCACCATGGTGGTGCCTAGGCCAACTCAGCCTTCCATCCCTCTGGGGTCAGTAAACGAGGACCAGCCTCGGCTGGGAAGGCAAGGCAGGTATGGTTGACTAAATTTGTGGATAAAAGCACGGACGGCAGGTAAAACTGTGTGATCCCTTAAAATGTGTGCCATCCACGAGCACCTCTGTGATAGGGTTGGCCCATAAAGAGATGCTATATCAGGTGTCCTTTACCTTTACGCTTTTACCTTTCTCGGGTTCGCAGTAGTCTCACCTTAAATGGATGTCAATCCATACAGCCAATTTTTCACAGCCCACCCACACATAACAGGCAGACAGACAAATGCTGGGAACATAAACAATGAGGTCTAAAAAGGAGAACAAGATTCCTAAACTACATAATCTTTCAGTTCTATTTAAGACGTTCTTTTACTCTGATCTCATGTCACAGACTAAGCTTTGAATGCACAACAAATATTTACCAATGAATACCATATCATACTTTTGTAAGCTTCACTCCATACAGTGGTCCCCATCCCCCCAAATGTCCAGACAACTCACATCAAGTATTAACAAGTATATGCTGCAGCAGCTGCTGTCGATAAGAGTCCATAGTGAATGTAAAAATTTATTCTCATTTTATGTAGGACAGCTACGGGTCTGGTCAGGAAGCAAGTTGTTAGCCGCAAATATTAAATGGACACACATAGGGTTTCACCTCACTGTAATACCATGACCCATGCACTGCAAACATCACTGGATAGCCTTTAGGATTACAGCTGAGATTATGGTTCTTCTTCCTCCTCCAAATCAGGTGCCAACTTGATTGAGTAACATCGCACTGCGGTGAGAGGGTCCAGGTGTCGCAGTATTGCAGCGAGTTTGTGAAACCGCAAGCGAAAATTACACATTCCGTGTGCACGCACGGTGTGCACTGGCCTTATTTCTGCTAACCACCGTGCACAGAAATTGAGCTGTGATGATTAGCTGTTGCAGTAGCCTCATTCTCAGTGCTATAGCCTATGATGATATCTTCTGCATATGCATTTATCGACCTCAGAGTGTACGTTTAATCTGCACTGAATTTGAAACATTGAAGACGAACTAGTAAGCAATATGTTGTGTTCGAACTTCGATGCCTTCTGAGTCTGCTGAGTGTATTTAAGAAATCAGAAGATCTAGGCTAACATGTCAAAACAGCTCTGATGCATCATAAAACAGTTTGATAATGGTTAATACCAGTTGCAGGATTTTGCAAACAAGTAAGTTACAATAAGAGTGAGGTTCCACG
>Ga0126335_1000649_pt1 | contig 17295 bp, 8 predicted proteins | sample OlaspJWI45metaG_FD_108409 | JGI IMG/M metagenome (GOLD analysis project Ga0126335, IMG submission 108409) | Marine gutless worms symbiont microbial communities from Oahu, Hawaii - Olavius sp. 1 OAHU.JWI-45 metaG | ecosystem: Host-associated > Annelida > Digestive system > Unclassified | place... | reverse complement strand
TATATATATAATGCCAGATTTTATAGTCGTCACTCGTAAGTTGACAGGTTCTCTCTGAACTAATTTGTCAACAAAGAGGTATCCACGGCGCCACGGTATCTTTCAGACTACATCCAGAGCGTCGCCGTTTCCAACCGTCGCCGTCTCCGGTCGTCGTCATTCTCGCAGCTAGTGATCCGGCGTACACGGCTGTCCACTGTTGGCGATCGTGCGTTTCCGGTTGCCGGAAGCCGCCTCTGGAACAGTCTGCCGCTCGACGTCACCTCAGCTTCATTAACGCTGACTGTTTTTCGAAACCGCCTCAAAACTTATCTCTTTTCCCGATCATTTCCTTCCTAACTGTTTTCGGCTTTTAGTTATGCACACCGTGTATAGTAGTGGTTTAGCAGTATTTGTACTTTAAGCCACTCTAAATAACTCTAATATAATGTAATGTAATGTATCCCTCCCAAAGTACATACATCCGCATCTCATGCATTCGATTAGTTTAAATTCATTCGCTAGATGGCGGCAACCGACGCTCGATAGCATTCGCCAAATAGCCTAGACCTGCATCTACTGACAACAACGACACGTGGCCAAAGTAATTTGACAAATGCCAATCGACGTGGGGATAGGGAGGGACCCCATCTAACAATATTTCTTGGGTCCCCAAACGTCTTCAAGACGTCGATCCGTATAGCCGTTTTTGCAAAGCCCACCCGCGTGACAGACAGATGCCTGCATCATCGGTCGCAATAGTCCGCAACTCATGCATTCGATGCGGTGTATAAACTAAGACGATGCCTTCGTAGCAGAATGATGTCCCCCAGCATGCTGAACATCTGATAGATGCCCGAAGCCTCGTTGATCCTTTTGATGATCGTTGTGAGAAGGTCCGCCTTGAGGCCAGTGTGCGAAGGCCAGGGAACGCCATGATTCTTCCATTCCAGAAGACGATGAAGTGCTCGCGCTGCACTCGACAAACAAGTCATCGATTAGTTCCAGACAACGTAGGTCATGCAATGAAAATAACTTCGGGTTTCTTCTTTTATATTTTGGTCAGTATGACGAATCTTCTCCAGTTGGCTTTATCTTTGGTCATCATCACAGCTTCTTTGATGTCTTGACCGCATAACATCAAGATGTCTTCCGTCCACCTACGCGTGCAGGTCATCATGGTTGTCTTTTACCTTCCACCATCCCCAACATCAGTGTCTTTGATACAGATTCTCGTAAGCCTCCTACTGTGAGATATGTAACTACGTGTAGAGAAAACCTAGGCCCACAGCTATCATACAACACCGGATACGAATGCACAGAAAACGCTAACGTCAACAAACAGTGGTTAGCTGGCGACCCGAGAGGTCATGAGTTCGACGCCTGGCTCCCGCACTCCGGGTAGCGGCTGTGGACTAGCAGTAGCAGTACGCCCACTTGCCCAGTAAAGCGTGACGGTTTGAACAGGTAACAACTGCGATATTCGTCACATAGCGGTCCTGGGCAGGCTGTTTACTCGCCGTTGTGGTGCTAGACCAACTCAGCCTTCGGTCCCCCATGAAAAGGCGCTACATCAAGTGTCCTCTATACCTTTACCTTTACTTTTAGAGTGTATGCTTTTTACCGGTATAGCGAACTCCGTGTATAAATCCGCCAGCCGATTTACGCAGGTCAAGCGAATGGGTCGCGCCGCCAGCGTAATAGAGTCCGGGATAGTCTGCCGACTCATACGCGTGGTCGATCTTCGGATATTTGGACTTGCGGCCTAACGGGTATGACGGAAGCATGTCTCTGAAAGAAACCAATAACACGCACTACAATTAATTCACTGTAATATTAACTTAATACATTACAAGTGATACTTAAAGAATGTTAATCCTTATCACCACCAGGAAAATTGGCGCCATAATAAACGACCATCTGACTGCTAAATCCATCAGTTCTGTCGTGAGGCTCCAGGAGCGATAGGCTTGTGAGGGATGTCAATAAAGATGTCTAAGACAATGTTCGGAGAATTTTGACATTCGTTTAATGATTTCACTGAACAAACCAGCGTACGTCGACTCTGACAATTTCTCTGACTCTACATCCTAACAGACTGACTGACTGACTGAGACTAACTGACTAACTCTCTACACAGACTCGCAGCCTTCCCTAAAGACTGCCCACAGATATTACATAAAAACCAATGAAGGACTTCTAGGCTAAAACGTCTGACCAATGAACAACCAGAAATATAGAGTGGCGTCAAACACTCTGTCTCTGACCAATCACAATACGATACAACGTTTGTTTACATCCCATCTAGGCTACAGCTGATTAGCGCACCATATACTAACCATCACTCTCACAGTTCTGAGTTTGGACGTGGAAACGTGGATGGCACCTGTCTATAGATCGATTTAGCAAGCGCTGCCGGTCCACTTAAGGACAGCCGACAGTGGACACTGAAAAGATATATTTCACCAGTATAAATTAATTACAAAATACCCTCGCTTTAAAACATTTTATGAATGAGCTCGAACATTTGATGATAAAAACTAGACGATCGGGGGTACAGCAAGCCCTGCCTCGCCGCTGATCACAAACGCACGGACAGACAGAAAGAATCACCGACAGCACAGGCCGATTGAACATGTCTCTTTCGTTATAATAGACAGGCAAAGGCATTCGTCAAGTACCGGATGTACGAAAATTATTTAGATTATTAAGATTGAACAGAAACGTTTATATGATCGACAGTAAGTTAGTGTGACTAAATGGTAGTGTGCGTGCATTAGACTGACTGATTGAAGAGCGACTCGTTGAACTTGAATCCGAGACATCGGATGATCCTGTCGTAGGGTTCTCGCATTGCGAAGTTATCGTAGTCGACAGCAGTGATGCCGTCCGACATGGAGTCGTTGTGGCTGCTGATGTTGGCAGTCCCGCTGTAGGATAATGTAATGCCGTCGACGTGGACGTAGAACTTGCCACCTCGACGACGAAATCGCATCTTCTCAACTGGTACTTCGAGGACAGCGTCCAGCGACTTGAGCTGGTACGTATCCAGTAACTCATTGTTCACCGCCCTATACGATATCAATATAATCTCACCGGGAAATCTTTTGTCTTCGTAAACTTATATCTGAATAAGTAATCGTTATAGTTCTGAAACATGCTACTTGTGTTACTTCAATTCTGCGATTAATTCAAACGCATAGCCTACGTGTATGATCAGTCTATCACTTCCATTTGACGTTTTTTTGCTGTTTATAGTTCGATTATATGCATTAAAAGTTGTTGCTATCTTGTAACGCAAATGAGTCTGTCGTCTGTGAAATAAAGAAATTTATCCATTCACTTTCTGATTACATGCAACAGCTTTTCACGATAGCTAAAAACAATGCCTGTGCCTTGTGCGAATGGCGTGTGCCCGTGTGACTGTTCGCCTAAGAGCTCATCAGCTCGTACAGATCAGAAGTTGATGTACCGGATAATATGAACGCACTACTTTTCGCGGTAAACGCTAGTCGTGACAGTAACCGCAGAATGTGTGCTCTTATACTGTAAAATCGATCATCTAGCGGTCGAGTACTTTTTCTTTCTCTGTGTCAGCTACAGGAGAGAGGAGTCCGTCGGCAAGGACACCTTCGGCATCGGACAAAGTCTGCAGACTTTTTTGTTCGCATCGTAGTGCTGCATACAGCGCTGCTATAAAAGCTTTTGCGATTATGCGCTATACAACTTGACGTTGACATTGTATAGATGATTCAGAGTGGTTGACGTACCTGAGATCTCCGACGTAATGAGTCGCCCAGGACAATCTGACCCTCGACCTCGCAATCATGTGAATAAAGTTGGTGGAACCGTACAGCTGCTGTGCTACCTCAAACGCCGAGTTACCGCGACCTCACACGAACACACACGACATCGAACAACGACACGTCGTGTTTTTGATTGACAATAATAATTCACACTTGATTGCGACAAGTGAAGTGCGACAAAACTGTTAGCTGTAACCGACATTTACCTCATTACAGCAATGTCGATGCACGCTATTATACCTCTTTACCCACATAACGCTACTCACCAATATTGCCGTTATTCCGAAATACAGTAATTGTTATATAATCATTTGAAAATCCGTACAGCGAAGAAGAGACGGTGACGGCATTTACAGCAGTTCAACAAAGTACTTAAAAGTCATACTGTCTTATCCTAGGCGTCGCTGTTTGGGAGACTATAAGCATCCACTCTGGTGAAAGAAGTTTTCATAATCTTTGTTAACACTGTCGCCAATGCAGACAGTTTGTTTTCATTAGAAGCTCTAAAATATAGTTTTTCTTTGTAATTAAAATCGACATGCTTGGGCGTAGTCAGCACCGAGGACTATTAGGCGTCGCTAACCAACTCAACGATAAATTAAGCACAGCGCACACAGACAACGATTAAGAGTCCAAGCACGAACTGCAATGCATCTCAGTGTTAGAGGCTGACTACAGACTGGCTGACACGGCTGTAGTGATATGCATCCCAATGTGGCTCCGCCTGGCGTCACAAAAAGGCGACAGTCCATATATAGTAATACTATGACACGGTCACGTTCTGTCGTTGTCGCGGAAAATGTATAGGCATACTTACGATATTATCTGCCCAACCGTGCACTGCGCTGGACTTTCAGTGCTTTCACCAATTAGGGGCCCGCACCAGCCAAAAGAGTAACAAAAAGCCGAAGTAATTTGGCGAAGGCCACATCGAATCTATGGGAAAAATGGTATGCGCGTCTTATGTTGCTTGGGCGAGTTAAGCCGCGTGACAGAGATGACAGGCAGACAGACAGACAGACAGACGCCGTGATCATCAGTAGCAATAGTCGGCCTCTCATTCATTCGTTGCGGTCTGTTGTAAAATGTAAATAATTTGTACCGGCTGCGTCACGACTAACGCTCTGCTTTAGCTCCTAAAAATGCTAATTAATGGTTTGCTTAGCCTTTTCGTCCCTCACCGAAGAGGAAAGAAACTTGCGATGTCCAGAAACTTTAACCGATGTTTGTTTTTCTTAACACCGTCATTCGCTGGATGGCGTCACTACCACTTTTACTGTTCGAGGAGGGCATTCTATCTTAATCAGTCTATCTAGCAGACTAGCTAGGGGAACTGATGTGGCACAGAGGGTATAATGTGATGTTATTTTCTGTTTCGCGTTCAGTGTCTGCTGTGTTCCATCGTCAGCATTACATCATCAGCGTTTTGCCGTTCCGGGAGTATGACGATGACTTCACATTATTCGGCCTCATACGAAATGAAACAAGGTATCGTTCCTGACAGGATGGAACTACAGTCGGTCCGCGAGCCACCAAAGTCTGGACCGTGAAAAACCGTCGTTTAGTTTCGGAGTTATTCGCATGTGACACATAGACGGGCGGACAGACAGACAACGCGGACATTGCTGTTGCCGGCCCCCACAGCCAGTCAGTGAGTAATAGAATAACAACTGACCAAGAATCAAGACTGTTTGTCCCTCGAAATCATCGGGATTGGTCGACACTGTTTCGTAGCCTTCAAAATATTCCGAGCCCTCTACCTGTGGCTCCACGGGCTGCCACATGCCTGTTGCCACTATCAGTGTACTGCACACATGTCACATTTGATTCATCGTCACAGATCTGCAGTATGCATGCTAAGGGTCTACATAATAATAATAGTTTTAGAAGTTTTGCAGCATGAATTTTAGATTACATAAATTACAAAGTTCTCAAATCAATAAAAAAACGCAGGATCTGGTTTCATAACCCTCATGAACATCGCAGTCGTTCTAAAGGCGGTTATAAGGCTTTAGCTTCTAACATCGTCGATAGCCTCCACAAAAAGAAGTTTAATAACTACGTAGAGTTGCAGACATTGGCTTCAAGTATTTCTAACTAGACTGATAGCTTCAGTTATCCCCGTAGTTACAATATATTAGAACTAACATTTCAAGAACATCGGATTACTCTAATTATATGTAGGCCTACCACAAGTTTAAAAAGAGCAACTGCAGAGCTAAAGAAAAAGGAGAATGGGAAATATCAGTTTCTGTAGTCAAAGGTAATGACCAGGGATTGGAAGATTATTATTATTTTATTACCGGGTAGTGTGCGTTGTTTTCGTCATGGTTTTTGAGCCGTTTCACGGAACAATATTGCCGCAAGTGTATATAGAACATTCACTGTTACAAAACGACTCAACGATGTGTGCAATCGTCTGTGGCTTGATTCATCTGTAATTTTGTCATGGTCATTTTTGATGCAAGTTTGCACTGCCTTAGTTCTTTCCAACATCGGTGAAATGTATGTATTTATTTGCTCATGACGTCTACCCTCCTGACCATATTTGATATTTTCATTCCCACGTTTTCCGCACCCACATTTTCAGCGTCCCCCACCAGAAAACATATGCATCCGGCGCCAATCAAAGTGCGGAGCATAAAAACGAAACTAACCGGCAATTGTAAACTTGTTGTCGTTGGTCAACCATAGTAAACTTGGCTTCACCATCACTGCGGCTGCTGGTGGTAGTCTGACTGATGCGGGTGATGTTCATCACATCAGTGTTATATTGCACCTTCAGCCGCGTCGTGTTCACGAAGTCGTTGAGGTAGCTGATAAGTTGCTGGCGCTGAGGAAACATTTGTTTCGAGTAGGCGCCAAAGCGTGCCGGAGCTTGCATGTCGTCGATGTCAGTGATGAGCGAGTTCCAGTCGTGACGGAGATTGAATTCGATGTTCGTCTTGCCTGTGTGACGCTTGTTGATGCTGATCAGCTGATCATGACGCGGGTACTGCTCGAAGAAGCTCCCTGTGCATGCCCACACATCGACAACTACAGTCAGAAGTAAGTGCGTTTATAAAGCGCTCTGAAACCAGTCACTATAGGCACTAGGCACTATAGTCACTATAGGCACTATATGCACTAGGTTTCAATCTGTCGTTGTTTCCGCGTTTTGGGATCTTTCTTTGTTTCAAATCGCTCAAACAGCTACGTCTGCGCCGAACTGGTAATGTTTTTGCTTTTGGTTTATTTGTTGAAACTTGTTTAGGGTATATATTCTGTAGTTCAGTATCATTATTGAAAAGTCATAAACGAAATTTTAAAGGTGCGATAGAGATGAGGATAGACAAAAAGAAGAAAAGGAACAAATGATAAAGGGGGTGATGTGCATTTAGGCCTACATCCGGATGTAATAATTTCCCAACATTGAAAAACACGTATGTGACAAATCTCATGTGCACTGATAAGAAGGCGCCACATGTTTATACTAATTGGCATATTAATGAGACTAGCGTGGTCATGGTATATGGAAACCTTTGTCTGATTAAGTTTGCAATCCGTGCAATCTGGGTTTACGACATACACTTTGGTTCAGCAAAAACGTAAGCCAAATTTTTGTCATCTCGTAATCCTCTACGAAGAGACGAAGTTGTCATTTACGTTAAAGTGAATTATAGTTTCATACGGTAGTGTTGACTGTAGCGAGAGACGGTTTCGGTGAAGTGAAAAACGTGTAATTCTGTATAGTAAATTTATTTAAAATATTGCTACCAATTTTTTTTTCAGAATCCGCTAAGTTTTATAGAAGATATGAGTATGACAAAACATTTCGGCAGACCCTTTTTCTGAATCACAGTATAGTTAACGTCCAGTACTCGCTATTAGCGCCTATTAACGCAGACAATGGCCACAATAGGCCGCTGACTATGTAAACTCAGTTCTCAGTTGTTATAAATGCTTTATCTGGGTATGCCCGCTTATAGGCGAATGAGGCATATATTCAATCGGCCTGTGCCGTCTGTGACTCTGTCCGTGTGTCTGTAATCCGCCGGCAAGGCAGAGGCAAATGGCTTGTTGTAGATTTTCTAGTTTGTATATTTTACACGAAAATATTCTAGAAATCTCTAATCTACTCGAAGTCGGTCGGTCCTCCTGTGAAGTGTCGCAGTATTAACACGAGCCAAGCCGGCTAATCCTAATCCGGCATTATATCAACGCAGTCAGTGTCAGTCAGTGCCCGCTGCAGTAGGTCGCATCTATTCTATGGATCACCGATCCACGTGAATAACGAGATTAATGTGATACCGTGACATAAGCGCTCAGCGTTTTGCCTCAGTTCTTTATGGGTGACCGTGTCCGTGTTTCTATAATACAGCCGGAGTCAGCGCTGAGGCCAGCTTAAGCCTGGGCCCATAACACAACCCGGTGCGTGCGAGGGTGATGTGAACGTTAACTTTGCACGAAATTTAGGGAGACAAGTTAAAGCACCCTGGGTCAGCAAATTTATGTGCAGTTCTTTTTTGCCATCTTACGACAGAGAGACTATCACTGACTTTGCGATGTGCTGGTCGACCGAAGAGTAACGTATCTATGGTAGGTTTCTGGACCGCATCGAATGCACTACATAATGCGGCCTAGAGTGATCCAAGATCCCGTAGCATAGTGCGTCAGTTTGTCCGTCACGCGACTGCGCTGTGCAAAAGCGGCTGAAAAGATCGAGGTCCTGTTCGACGTGGAGAAACTTGAAGACCCAAGACAGCATATTAGATGGGGGTACCGATCTCCCTACGGAGAGGGGAAGTGGAGAAAAATGTTACCAATTGAAAGCATATGAACATTGCTCACATTCGATGCGGCTTTCGCCAAACTACTTTGGACGCACCTGCTTGACTGGCTCGTTCTAGGATGACGTAATCGCGTCCAGTTCGTTCAAAAAAGTAGCCGAGTTGTATTCCGCCCGGCCCGGCGCCGATCACGATGTAGTCATGATAAACCGCTGATAATGATGATGATGATGAGAAGCACTGTTGAACAATCACCAGCATCAGCAGCCAGGATGCGGCATGTTGCATCCTCACGATCATCGCCGCGTGTCTCATTAAGCTATGAAAGTTCACATGCAATATAAATCATTTGATGTACTGTCGAATAGCAAAAGCACGCAGAAAACTTCAGATGATCGCAAACCGACAGAACAAGAGTTGACACAGAGAGACAGTCAACTCAGTCTAGCTTGGTCGCCTACAGCAAATTGCCAAGCAAGTGCTAGCTCGATGAACGTAAGAAACTCCGCCTCTATAGCACGGTGGCTCGGCTCCAACAGCATTGGACGTTTTTTAACCCTTTAGTGACGGTAATAGCAATTAATGTTAGGCCCATTCCCCTATACTGACGTTCAGTGGTTAATGGCGATATTTCTTAATAACCGTTGAAATACTGACCTATTCTAGTGTTCTTTTAATTGTTTATGCGTTTGAACTATACAAAATGGTAAGTGATTAACGGTTGTATTGTGTTGTTTCTTTATAGACATGTAGTATACGGAGGTTACGAGGTTACATGTGACCAAATCTTAAAGCTACAAAACTACGCGACTTCCGCGCGAAAAAATACCCCAGTCCTAATCTCAGTTTTATATGCAGTAGGCCTATAAGCGTCATTTCGACATACGCGGCGCTGTGCGTTGCGTTGTGTGGCGAGCGATACCATAGTAGCTGGTAACGCAACGCGCAACGCATGCAGCGTATGTGATATGACGCCTTGCTAACAATTATGTGTCTTTTTCTACCGACAAGTGCAGGCGTGTAAGCAGGCTCAAGGCTCAACACAGTCGTCAGCTGAGCTTGCTGAGTTGTGCGGGAAGATAACTAATCACAGCACTGCACTAACGAGACTGCGTTACGTATAGCCGTCAACACGTGCATGGTGTAAGGAATACATTATGATCGTTGTCGTAGGCCTACATTATGCAAGGCAAGTTCACGGCTTGACACACGCGTGCAGTCGCTCAGGTACACGACACAACAGCTGCTTGTATCACTCGCTTGTCTGCCCTACGTACTCAAGCTGCTGTCACAATAAAAACAAGAGGCGTTACTGTTTCTAGCCAGCTGAGCGTCACTGCCCATGGACGGCTTGTCTACAGAAAATTAGATTATTTTAAGATTCCCGTTTGTATAAACTGTCAATGTGTCTACAAGCCTACGTAATATACTAATATTATCAAAAACACTTCATTCATAAATAAACAATTAAACATGTTATTAAACAGTTTGCAAGTATTCTTTGTCATCTCTGTCCGTCTGTCTAGTCAGAAATTATTGATTTATTTTGGCTTGAATATTTCCTATGATAAAAAGCTAAAATTCAAAAATTGACTATTTTGGTGACATTACTTTGACGTTCAGATTTATTTTCCCATTTTCTGATCTAACTTTTGAATTTTTAGTATCTAGGTACGTCTTCAAAATATCTGAAGAGTATCAGAATATCGAGTTTCGGAATCATGTGTCAAAGTCACGGGCTAGGGTACATAGTTTTTAATTTACGATTTTCGTACGATCTTGTATCCTCGCGTAACGCAACTCATATCGTAGTTGTGAACACTGCTTGAATGTCAGCTGCAACAGTGATACCTAGTCGGCGTTCGCTACCAGCTACTTTACACGCCGGCGCTCCCCGCGTCTAACATTACGCAAGCAGACTTACGAGTAGATGCCGACGCTATCGGCGTTTTTGTATCACGTCAGATAGCGTCACATCATTTGGCCACGTCGAATGCATGAAATGCGGACTACTGCGATCGATGATCCTGTAGCGTCTGTCAATCTGTTTGTCTGTCATGCGGCCAACTGTTCTTTCTCATTCGCTAGCTGGCGCCATTTCGATGCAACCATTACTGTAGCCATTTGTTATTCGCTAGGAGGCAGCACTATAACGTCGGCGCCTTCAGTCACAGTTAACATGGCGTGTATACGCGGTGCACACAACACGGCCATTGGCGGATAACTGGCGTATTATTATCTGTAGCTTATAGTATCCGCAATATTGTTAGTCCGCAGCAACTGCGCAACGTGCATCTATTGCAACCATTGATCTCCTGGCGTGGTGTGTCAATTAGTCAGTCTGTCATGCGGCTGCGCTGCGCAAAAACGGCTAAACGATTGAAATTTTGTTCAGAGTTAAGACTTTTGGGGACCCTCTATTACGAGACAGGAATCTCGATCTCCAACGCCGAGGGGGCGGGGCTGCGAGAGAGTGGATACAATGAGCCTTTCCCAAATAAGCCTAGTTTAACCTCTGGTTATTAGATGATAACATAGTGCATTAGACTAGTCATAACATCTGCGTGTGGGGCTTAGAATAGACCCACTCCGTCTCCTGGCTGGATGTCGTAAAAGGTGACTAAACCAGGCACCTCTCAACCTCCGTGGCCTCATCTGATTACTGATGATGGATTGGAGTTAAAGAGGGATAGGAACATTAACACAGCTGCTCTAGTTACCATAGTGCAGTGCAATACTCTTATTGTGCTATGTTCTAGACAGCTTATAGGTCCAACAGATTGGGTTTTAGTCACACTGGGACCCTTACGCTGTGATTAGCCTAGAGGCGTTTGCCTACAGTTCATATTGTAACACAGTGGAATGGTTCTGGTGGGATTGAAGCCTATCTCAGTGGCCAACTGGCTTCTTTCAGTGCTTTGATGCTGATGGTTGGGTCATCTGACTTGTAAAAATCGTCCCCGAAATGACCTATAAAGTGTCGAGTGGGACGTTAAGCTTCTACTCATTACTCATAGACGTTTGTGTGACGTGACGTGACGCGAAAGTGTCGGGTGTCAGGATGACGTGCACGCGAGCTCCATCCGCGCGGATAGGTGCTAAAACTGCAAACACGAATATATTTGCAAAACTCTAAGAGTGCTAATTTCCGGCGCTGTGGGTACCCTAACTGGAGCCCGAGCCCAAAGGAAAGGGATAGTGGTGAGTATTTAAGCCGGAAAGGACCAAGTTTTGCGGGGAGGGACAGACGGCGGGTACCCAAAGACTGCTACTGACCACTGGACTACTAGGAGACTAACTAACAACTATCCGGAACTAGCTAACCCTCAGGGACCCGGAAAGGGACCTAACCCACCTAGCGAGAGGAACGGGGAACCCCGAAGTCTTTACGGACGATAACCACTGACGGGCCACGGCTCGGACAAGGACTGGCGGGCCACCGCACGGGGTAGGAATAGCCAAAACCAGGACCTAAACCCGCTCCGAAACAAATAGATCCCCGAAATAGAGAAACGCACCAAACAACGGCAATGTACACAGCGATGTTGAACAACAGCGACGACAGCGACGAGAACAGCGACGGCGGTTGAACAGCGGTAGCGACAAGCACAACGATGACGATAGTAATTCTAACAGCGAGAGTAATCCACAAGTAATCCAAGCGAAACGAGCAGCGGGAAAATAATTCAGAAGACGATAGAAATTCACACAGAACGACGACAAATACGATGATAAGAAATCCACTCGATGCGACGGTCGCTAACGAACAACACGTGCTTTCGTAAGGTCACGCGAAACACACGCTCAGAATCGTAAGGATTAAGGCGCGAACGGCCTTCGGCCGGCCGCCTTATATAGGCTCGTACCGAGGGGGTCCCTATGGTCGACAGGGACCACGTGCACGTGTCGTTCTATAAACCCTATGGTCTATAGGGTCCAACTAAATATCGTCAACAAGCCCAGCAGTTTTAATGATAATAATTCTAATGATAATTTTATAACACTTTAATGTCAATTTGGTGCGGGAGCAGTACCTTACATATTATATACGTTTAACGCAATCAATAACATCGTGGCACGGAGGAACCATATCTCGTAACACATCAAAACTTGAGCGCTTGATCTTTCAATTGTTGCACAAGAACAATACAGTACAAGTGGAATGCAGGTAAAACGTAAAAACATTTTAAACCCAAGTAAAAACTACATGCACTAAAATATGAAGCCTCGAGGGAAAGTTTGTTGTAACCATTAGAGGTTTTTAAAAATGATATGCGCTATATAAATTCACGTTTTACTTACTTACTTACTTACTTACTTACCAGTGGGGAACTCGGACATGTGCTTTTTATGTCTAGGACATGCATGTAGGCATTGTGCAACTGTGTCATATAAGCTGCGTTCTGTCAGCTACAATAAACGAATACGATACAATACAACAGTTACTTAAAAAAGCAATTGTAGCACCAGTTGCTGTTTATAAAAAATAGAACAAACGTTTGGTGCATGCTGGGTAATATCGTAGTATCACGGCTGTTTGACTTTTATGGTGTGTCACGTTTCGTGTAAACTGCTGCACAAAAAAGTGCTGTTGTCAGCACGATGCGTTGCCTGATTTGCCTGACGCTGCAACTTATTGCATTGGTTTTCTCATTTCCGACATCGAGAAAACGTGCCAGTACCAAAGTTGTCCATCAGTTGGCCTAGAAACACTTAACTGGCGATTGTTGACATTTGGAACTCTCTACCTGCAGCAGTCGTTCTTAGCCCCAGTGTGGCTGTTTTTAAACGAAATCTAGCCAAGTTGAGGTTTAGTAGTTTTTGACGTTACTAAATAATATGTGTTTATGTGTGTTTGTGTATCTTATGTCGTGTATTTTACTGCGATGTAAGTGGCCGTTTAGTCCTATCGCTTTTAATAAATTGATTGATTGATTGATTGAAACCACAGGTTTGGTGGGGTCGGGTTGACTGGCAAATTTGGATAATACTTTGCTTGCTTTTGTTTGCTGAGATTTACTGACATCGACCGAAAAAGTCAAAAAGTTGACTTAGAACCAAAAAATGTGGCAATTAGCACTGGCAAGTCACCCGACCTCCGGCGCCCCAAAGCGTCCGCAATCTCAAATTTAAAAATAGGTCATATCATAGTCATGTCCTTGGGCTTACAAGATTAACGTTGGTTACGTTGATATGTGCCCTAATGATTTTTTGTGCTAAGGTCCACAAAGACAGCCATAAGCCATCCTTACAAGCTTTTTAAAAGCCAGTGCACGAGCACCATCAAGTCGTCATTTTTTTTCCTGAACGAATTGCTAATATTTGGAATAATTTCGGGCGGCTGTTACTGCTGAATTGTCAGCCTTGTCGTGTCTGCTACATGTACTTTATTTGTTATGCTATATACGTATTTGTGTTTTCGGCAAATACGTGATGATGATGATGACGTCATACTGCTTACCGGCTTTGCTGTATGGCTGCGAAATTTGGCATTTGAGTGCACCAGTAGTCATCGGTATGCACGAAACGTCTGTTGCATGGACTAATTCATTGAGGACGAAAACAGCGGATAAAATGTTAAGTGAAAAGCAACCGCAGCATGCCGCCAATTGACACAAATATGTATTGTGTAACGTCGAAAGACCTCTTCAGTGTTCAAGGACACGAGTTTGTGGTGTAAATGTGAAATAAGCTAACTATAGACAATTTTTCTCAAAACAAACAAGGGGCCAAAGTAACTTGATGTAGGCCGCATCGACTCCATAGGGAAAATCGAGACCCCCATCTAATACAATGTTTCTTTGGTCCCCAAGATTCTTTACCCCAAGCAGGACCTCGATTCGTTCAGCCGTGTTTGCCAATCGCGAAAAGCCACGTGACAGACAAATAAATTGAAAGACGCCGGGAACATCGATCGCAATAGTCCGGATCTGATAATATACTTAATGTGCCACGTACCTTAGACAAAGTCGCTAACTAACACCGACGCGGCGACAACACAAGCAAATGGACCGAACGACGTCTGGACTGCTGAATGCTGATGACCGTGTCACACTGACAATAGGATAACGATGATGGATAGTGCCATTGTGTTAACAGCACATAAACGCCTGCGGCTGAAGCCTGGTCAATCTTGCATTTATCTAATCAACAGAATGATGTGATGCGGCTCGTTATATAGGCCTACTGTCGGTTCTTGGCCCACGGCTCTGTCGGTGGCAGATGACACACAACGTAAAGCCCGGTCAGCTTTCAATCGTTCATTCCCCAAGTTCCCCTCCCCCTCGCTGTGGGGGGATCGAAACCCCCGTCTAACTAAGTGTTCCTTGGATCCCCTTGAGTGTTCACACCAAACAGGATCTGAATCCGTTCAGCCATTTTTGCACAGTGAAACCGTCTTAAGCCGCGTGACAGACAGACTGACAGACTGACGGACAGACACAGCTCACATCGGTAACAATAGTCTGGAACTCATGCATTCGATGCAGCCTAATTATAAAAAAACAAGAAGAAGACTTCTGGAGAATCTGTTTATTAACATCTCTCAGGTAAGATCTCTTCAATCACACATAGCGGCGACGATATCCGTGCAATACAGGTGTAGGCGATACACGTGCGAGGCAGAAAGGTGTCATAGCAGGTGTCATATGGGGTAATTACGTGCTGCGTGAATTAATCGCGCCGCACTCCACCACTGTTGCCATGGAAACCGCCTCAGCTTCTGGTCAACAAGTTCGAATACAGCGACAACGAATTCGTAGCGAGCGACGTGCGCTGTGTCTGCCAACCAGCCACTGTCACACGATCAACTATAGTCTGTGTTTAGTGTACACAATGATGATTAATGGATTTCGATAGTTCACCACACAACATATGTTCTTAATCATAGGCGTCATAAATCGGATAATCTATTTTTGCGATGAAAGTTAACGTTGTTACAGTGAACGTAGACATTTTTTGAAATTAACAGCGCGACTCGGTAGGTAGTATCGAGTACGACTCTGGATCACTGCACCTATGGTAGCAGCCGTGGCTAGCCGTGTACATCTACTTGCCCAGTGAGGCGCGACGATTTGAGCATCTTCTCTAGCTGCGATATCCTCCACGCAACGGTCTTAGACAGACTGTTTACTCACCGTTGTGGTGCCTAGGCCATCTTAGTCTTTTATTCCTCCGGGTTCGGTAAATGAGAACCAGCTTTGGCTTCGTTCGTGGATAGACCAACTCAGGCAGGTAACAAATAGCAATGTAAGATCCCTTGACAACACGTGCAATACCTGAGCGCTTCTGCAGTGAGATTTCCTTGCGAAGAGGAACTTTGTCAAGTGTCCGGACATTAAGCTTTCACACTGGTTAAATTGAGCAACATTGACAAGATACCAGGTCCAGTCTATACGTACGAACTGCATTGTCTAAACGTTGTCTCCTGAACTCAGCACGTGCGAGTGCTAGAGACGTGCTGATTAAAATACAAGCGACAAATGAATAAGGACAAATGACACTTTCTCTTCTAACGAAGAGCTGCCGGCACTCGCAACAAAAGACGGCTTGGACTGAATAGTAGCCTAAGAGGCATGTCGATGTTAACTGATTGGCGGTTTTTCGCCTCCAGAAACCAGTAGACGACTGCTCAAAGTTCTCATGTGGCGTCGATACTAAGAACAACATCGTAACGTCGCTACATGTATAAATGTATACATTTATAAGTATAATTTTAAGAAAAAGACTGATTAACAAATTGCCTTTAACCAAAGGCGGCACCATCTGCGTTTGATGGTGTTTTTATACTGCTGTAACGTTGACCTTGACCGATGACCTTGATATAACCTCAAGCTCGAACTCAAAGACGCGGTTAATAACACGTACCCTCACACCAAAAATATACTGATAGGTCAGGGATTTCGAAAGGTTTCGTATGACAAACAGACAAATTCTTCCAATAATACATCACGCCGTTACGCGTGTGGTGAATAACGCGGACACTAGCAGCAACAAAAGTTACTTTTAGGGCGCAGCCTGTACAATTTGAGCCAACAATGCATCCATTAGCAAGGCCACAAAATGCACATTAGTGTGGCGTCAGCAATTATTGTTTAACGTGGGAGACGTGGAAAAGTAAGCCTAAATACAAATGGAAGTAACTAATAATCAAAGTGCAAAAGACCAACAAGAAATGCTGAAGGCCTACATTCGATTTGTTAGCAGCGAAAGCGATGAGTGACTAAAATAAACTAATAAACAACTAAAATAAACAAATTATAATTTGTCAAAAAGCAACATAGGGCAAAAACAATGAAATGGGACAGGCAACGAGAACAGACGATTCAAAAACTACCAGTTTGAGCGTTTGCACCTCGTGTATTAGTTTTTTCTTCCAGTTTCCTAATTAAACTGTGCCTGAGGGGAGCACAAACCTGCGCTCTGCCGCTTGTTTCCTGCCGTGACCTTAACATTAATTCCGTGACCTCGAATTTTGACGGACACCCACATATATTCCGAACATGTACCTCTATGCGAAAAATGAACTTGCTATAGGTTGAGGCATTCAAACCTTAGAGCTTGGATTGAAAAAATACAAAGATATCCCTCAAGGCCAAAGGTCAGGGTCAAATATCACCAACTTTTAACCACTTTCAGTGTTCACCATGTCTCGTATTCCTACCGGACAGACGCACAGACACACACACAGACTCCGCCAAAAACATTACCTGCTCGATGGAGAAGTGCTCTGGAATTGGGCT
>Ga0126335_1000648_pt1 | contig 17307 bp, 13 predicted proteins | sample OlaspJWI45metaG_FD_108409 | JGI IMG/M metagenome (GOLD analysis project Ga0126335, IMG submission 108409) | Marine gutless worms symbiont microbial communities from Oahu, Hawaii - Olavius sp. 1 OAHU.JWI-45 metaG | ecosystem: Host-associated > Annelida > Digestive system > Unclassified | place... | reverse complement strand
TCGGTAATTTGATATTGATGTCTACTCAGCGGGTGGCCGTCAGTACAGCGCGCGTCTGTAGAGCGCAGGATCAGTACAGCGCCGTTCAGTACAGCGCCACAATTGATTATCACTAACTGCCTCCACGAGTTTTATAGCTGCATTTGAGACCAGTGCCGGAATGTTTGTTTGATCTTTGAGACGTCTCAAACGGTTGGCTGGTTGGCAGATCAAACAACCTTAGTGCTCCACTAACGGCGCTCTACTGACGTAGACCCCTACTCAGCAGGGTGTGACATCATCATCACGTGGTTGAGAATTCTCGTCGAGTCCCGGGAAAAAATTTCTCGTATCGAGAAAAAAAATTTCTCGACTTTTAACATCCCTAGTTATGTTTGTGTGCAGCTGTATATGTACCAGTTATTTCGCAGCCTCGCCTACATTCATTGCCTCGGCATCTGCCACAGAGACATCAAGCCACAGAATCTGCTTCTTGATCCAGAAACGGGTGTTCTCAAACTCTGTGATTTTGGCAGGTAATACTAGCTGTAGCTGTGGCATTATATTGATGAATGTACTATACTATAATTTTATTGAATTTTTAAGTATGGGCATGTTCTGCGAAAAGATGATGATGATTGGGTGAAGAAATGTATGGAGTATGAAGTTGAGGGCCCTAGACCAAGGGGAAGACCAAAGTGGACCTGGAAAGAGGTTGTCCGAGAGGACTGTAAAACACGTAAAATGAACAAAGTGGATGCTATGGATCGTTGCAAATGGAGAAAGGTGTTAAAGGCTGTCCGATGATCAGGTTGGGTGAGTGGGTGAGTGTTTCTTCTGGTACCAGCCTACCCGGGTAGTCCTGGATCAAAGGCCGTTAAATGGTTGTTGTTGTTGTTGTAAGTATTTTGTAAGAATGTGGCTCTTGTTCAGTTTGCATAGTATAGTTTGATTTGTTTACATGGTTAGAGATTGGCTTGATGTCTTGCAAGGTTTTCAGTAAGTAACTGTTATAGTTTGTGATTTCAGTGCGAAGCAGTTGATACGCGGTGAACCCAACGTCTCCTACATCTGCTCGCGTTACTATCGTGCACCAGAACTCATTTTTGGAGCAACAGACTACACATCTCAGATTGGTAATTGTTTATGCCGCAAGCAGACTCTTGGGCACTCACTCAGTTTCAGTGGTCAGATGATGTAAAGGCACATAAACCACTGTTTTGCAGCATTGTTTGGTTTAAATGTCTTTGGGTTTTTGGTGCATGTTACCCAATTTTTGTCGTGGGTTCCAGTGCTGCCGCTTGCCTTGTTATGTGTCAGGTGGAATGTGAAACCTCACTAACTCTTCTATGACTGACAGTTTTAATTAGTCTGACTCTCTGTTACATGTTGCTACTTTAGCAACAGTCTAACAGTTTTACATCCCACTCTAAAGATGCTCTTTTTTAAATTGATAGCTTAGTGTCAGTTTGCTACTCTTCTGTTAATTTAAGACTTCTAAAGCATTTTTGTATTCAAAATAGTTTGTTTGTAATATCGATGACCTACTGTCTTAGATGCAGTTTACCTGTGGGCAGTTAAATACAGCACACCTGTGGTCACTACAGTCATCTGCTAAGTTCACATGCGTCATGCCATTGACCAGAATACAGCTGGGTGACAGTTCCTTCACTTTTGCTAGTCTTTCTCTGGAACATTTTACCACTGTCTCTTCTGGGGGCACGTTTGTTTAATTGAGGCTGCGAATATGTGACTGTTTTAGGTGCTGTGTTCTTACTCACTCACATGACTGCTTGTACTGTGCATATGCAGACGTGTGGTCAGCTGGCTGTGTGGTGGCAGAACTACTGCTGGGGCAGCCAATATTCCCGGGTGATAGTGGCGTAGATCAGCTGGTTGAGATAATCAAAGTTCTTGGCACGCCGTCGCGCGAACAGATACGTGAAATGAACCAGAATTATCAGGAATTCAAGTTCCCACAGATAAAAGCACATCCATGGCCAAAGGTCAGTGATGTTGCATTCACATTTCAACAGGTGCATATTGCGTTGTTAAATGCAAATGTCTGATTTCAGAGTGCTTGACTGAATAGAATTGTGGCCATATGTTGTAAAAAAGTGACTTAAAGTGGGTTTAAAAAAATAATTTTATGTTGTTTTAGCAAGCCAAGTGTTGTTTTTCGTTTTTTTATTCTGTTTTAGCTGCATGTCCACCATTATGTTATGTTTTTTGTTGTTGTCAGTGCCAGTGCAGGTGATTGGCTGTAACGACTCATTTCTGAAACGATCTCCACCATTATGTGTTGACGCTGCTGACTTGACTCAGCTTTGCTATAAACCGAATGTATGTTGCCTATTTTATTCTGCAGGTATTTCGACCACGCACTTCGGCGGAAGCGATGGACCTTGTTGGACAGTTGCTGGAGTACACGCCGACCCGTCGTCTTGCGCCACTTGATGCTTGTGTTCATCCATACTTCGATGAGCTGCGACAACCAACAACTCGCCTGCCTAATGGCAAACCTCTCCCTCCAATGTTCAACTTTTCTGCTGCCGGTAGTTTATTTATTCTGCCATTGGCATTTGTGACAGTGTTTGAATATTTTTGGTCATGTGTGAACAAGAATTTACATAATATTCTAAGTGGGATGTACGTAAGTTTAAAAATTAGATATATGCTTCTTTATTTGTACTGCAGATTAAGCAAAGCAGGATTTTTGTGACATTTCTTTGATGCATAGTCTGACATACATACATATAAATCGAATCATTTAGGCCTTAAATGCAAGATGACTATTTTTATGGTTTTTAGTGTAAAATTTTTGTCAAAAATAACAGTACTCTGTTCAATATACTGCTGCTTAGACTTGTTTTTGCTTTGCATAATGCTGAATGTTTTGCTTTGATAGTGTTTAAAGCATCTCTGAATTCTAGAACTTTATGGTGCTATGTAAATTTGCTTTTAACTTTTAACTTTCAACTTTATATGAACTAACTTATCCTGCAACTAGTCCATATCTTTAATATATAATATGTGTTGCAGATTGTCATCCTTTTGTGTATTACAATATACCCTTGTAATACTCAGTTTGTGCAGAATTTTGTGAAGTAATTTCATTAATTAAGAGCTGGTGACAGCATAATTTGGATGTTATATATGGCTCTGAATTAATTTACTTTTTTGTTTGTTGTAATGTATAGTTACAAGTAGTCTGTAGTTTGTCAGTAATCGTGATTTAGTTTTGTGATGTTTGGTTGAACACAGAGCTGGACATAAAGCCTTCATTGAATGCGAAACTGATTCCTCCTCACGTTGTTCGATCAACTACACCATCAGGTGGCGGCGATGTTTCAAATGACCCACAGCTGGGAGGCACTGGTATTCCTCAGCCAGATCAGTCAGCAACCCCAGCCGACAAATAGTCATTCGCTGCAGTGTGCGTGCAGGTTTAGACATACGAATATTGAGAGCACCATTTTATCAGAATTTGTTGTCGTCGTGTAATCGAGTTAGGTTCCTGTCTAATGTGTATAGTCGTGCTGTTGCTCTTTTATTTTCTTTACCCATTCGTAGCTGTGGCTGACTGTAATGTGGACTGGACTTGTTGACTATTGCTGTAGTTGTGCAAAGTTTGAGTCGAGTTGTCAGGGTTATTGCCGTTAGTGAGATGACTATTCGCGTCTGTATTGCTGCATTTCTGTTGCAGTAACTTCGTTGCTGGTGGGATTCTGTATAGATTGAGTTAGCGATTTTATTGCATAGAAGGTTGTTGATGCCGCTGAACAATCCACGATTTTAGTTTGTTGTTGTTAGTGTATGATTGTTCGTGTAATCATAACCTTACTTTTATCGGACAAGTTGTGTAATGTAGCATGTTTGTACAGTGTGTTATTATTGTGGGTGCATTTTTGTGATTGCCCACAGCATCTCAGCAAGCTAAGTTTGGATGAAAACTGCATTTTGTTTTTATACTTGAGTTTTGCATACCATAAAAAAATCTGCCAAAAGTGTCAACAGTTTTATCTTACATATTGTTGTTTACAGAAGCTCCAAATGATTTTGTAGTAATTCTCAAAGTGATATACTTTTATCAGCTAGCGTGAAATTCAGTTTTTCTGCCATGCATAAGCAGCATACAGATGTGGCAGTGTTTGTAGAGTCAGTTGGACATGCCCCATTTGTGGATGAAAATGCACATAACATTAGGAATGATAGTTGCCTGGCGTGTGTCGAGTATGTTTGGCTGACTGACATTGTTGATGAATATGTGAATGTCGGTGTGTAGTCTATGGTTTCTTTTTATGGACCAAAATGCTGCGACAGCATAAGAGAGTGCCTGGTGGTTTGCTTGCTCTGATGTGAATGGCATGACTGTATCTCATCTCATGTACTAGCTGCAGTGTACATTGCCTAATGTGCTGTCAAACTAGTGATGTTATTGTGTAAAGTTTGCTGGCAGCTGATTGTGTTTCATAGTCACCATGCATTCTTCCCTCTTAGAGGCTACATTACACATAGTATGCGTCTCTTCGACTGTCTGTGTCTGTCTTTTACATGCCGTTCTGTAACTTGATGAATAGCTCAGAAATTTAGGTAAGAGTTACCCACGCTAAGTGTAGCTTGCAAAATAGTTGGAAGGACTGTAATGTGAAGGTGATCAGTATCAATTTATACCTACTCATCTACGTACATGTGTCATAACAACTCCAGAGTGAATGACATAGAAAGTTCGTATCTGATATATATCACAGGTTGTACATTGCAATTGTAGCTCACATTGACATTTGAAGGTCAAATGGTCAAAGACTACTTTTACAGGGGCAGCCAAAAAATGGATCAATTTTGACAGTGAATAACTACTACAGATGACATACAATAAATCAAATGGTATCATTGTTTGCGGGAAAACAGCTGCTTTATGAATCAGTAATATTTTGATTGTGTCTTACTTATTAAATATTCTTTGCAACCTCAGTGACATCACGAGGTCCGTCTTCTTTCCTACCGTCCAATGTCAGTAGCTGAGAGACTTGCTGCTTGTGAGCATCTGAAAAAATAGCAAAGAAAATGAAATCTCGATTGTATCTGGTTTGCGGACGAAAATGTTCACCATCCAGATGACTGCAAATTTAGAGGATGATCTTGTGTGCACAAATGTGAGCGTAAAGAAGGGCGTGACAGACAAATGATTGTTGAAGGGCAGAAAGCATTTTTCACAAAGCATGATGGTTATCATCTGCTGTATTAAAACTTGGAAAAAAATCAGTTGTTTTCATGAGCAAAAGTAAAGAGTGTGTTATTGTGAAAATGTCTTTAAAAGGATTATTGCCAAACGTTCGCCACATTCAGACAACGATATTTTGCAACAGGATGGGGCGCCAGTGCATCGCTGACGTCACGTCACTTGACTGTTAAATCTATACTCGCATGATGTACCGGAGTTCGTCAAACCGGAAAACTCTCCACCAAATAGTCTGGACCTCAATTCAGTTATTTCTTGGTGTGGGAGCTTTGAAGCAGAAATTGTATCATCAAAAGAGCAGAGACATTGATCATCCTAAGCGCGTTCCGTTAAACTGTTGAGATCATGAAGTCGTAACGCAATAAACACACATGTGGCGATTGACCAACTGCCAAAAAGTCTCTGCATGGTAGTCGTGCACAGGGTATAAATGTCGATTTTCCTCTCAACTGTCAGATGTTTAAGTGTGAGTGATGAGTCAATGTAATATTCATTTTAAGTGAAGCGAATACAGAAAGTTAACATCGTCACTTAAATAGCGTGTCATTTTTGAGGAGTATAGTTTTACTAAAGCTACACAAAGAATATTTAAATTTAGTCAAATTTAAAGCGCCAATCTTAGTCTAGCACTGACCAATCAGATGTATAGAATGTATTTCTACTTTGTGATATACAGGAGCTACAAACTTTCAAAATTGGTCCATTTTTGGCCAACCCTGTAGTCCAGGCAGTGAATGGACATATTGTCTTCAAACTTGGTGATAGTTTTGCATGCTTGCGGACAATTAGAATTTGCACAGTGATAACTTGAACTTAACATATGTATAGCAGGAAACAATGGGTAGCTGTGCACACTTCAGAATCGTTGAGTTATTAATAAGAGTTGATGTAATGCAGAAAGGGTTGACTTTATGAGTCAGATGTCAAATTCGAGACATCTCAGTATGTAGATGTTGAAATTGAAATCGCAGATAGGTCTGCCTATTGTACTGCACATCTTGTTCTTTAGGTACTAGATATATATGCCTATGTTGCTTTCGGCTGGTGATAAATTACTGTGGCTAATGTTTGTCTGCTCTGTCAGCATTGCTACATTTCTAAACTCAGTGGTGTGTCTGCATTGAAAGCGTTTTGTGACTATTAAGAAAATGCACATGGTAGTTCTAACTTTGCATCTTTTTTGTACTGCACATCTAGGCACAGTGAATCGGTTCATTTTGACCTGCGTGCATGCTGCGAGCAGGTATTGTTTTGCAGGCGTTTGTCTGTGTGTCTGTCTGTGTGTGTGTCCGCACAAAATCTCAAAAACTACTGGATGAAAATCGATGTAACTTAGTAGGAATATGTCCCATGGTGAACGCAAGAAGTATTTGGAAGTTGGTGACATTTGACCTTGCACTTTGTCCTTGAGAGCTGTTTTCGTATTTTTCTAATTCTGGCTATACTCTTCAAATGTAGCAACTTCATTTCCGGTTCGGAGATATATCTGCAGAATATCTAGGTCACGGTTCAGTTTCAAGGTCATAGGTTCAAGGTCAAGATCACGGCAGCGAAAAAGCGGTAGCATGCAACTCAAAAACTACTGGTTGGAAATTGTGGGGGCTTGATGGGAATATCCGAAGAAATTCGGAGCTTTTTACCTTGACCTTTGACCTTGAGACACGTTTGCATATTTTTTTCAATTCAAGCTCTAAGTTTTGAATGCCTTAAGCTAGCAGCTTCATTTTCAGTGTGATGGTACGTCTTTAGAATATCTAGGTCACCTTCTAGTTTCTAGGTCAGGGGGTTGGTCTCAATGTCACAGTCCTAAAACAGCGGTAGCACACAGGTTATTGCTCCCCTCGGACACAGTTTAATTCTTATCTGTTTAATTGCTACATATTATATTAAAACTCTGTGCTCAGCTTTGGGAGCACATTCTTCCGTTCTAACAAGTAATTGTGTCTGTGAGATATCGGACATTTGCTGCTGCATGGCATGTCGATATACCGACATGTCAGACAGGAGCCATCCATTGGCATTGAAACCCACCTCAAGCAATTCGCCGAATACAAAACCAACTGCCCATGACAGCAACTGACCCTTCAGCAAGCTTAAGTAGGTCAGCATGACCTAGTTTTTGTTTTTTGGTCGCTCATTTTAACAGACATACACCTCTTAGTAGCCAGTGTTATACGGCAGCGTGCTCATAGATTTGTTTTAACATAGTGTAACAGCATTCTTCACAAGAAATCATTTATCAATTATTGTCTGTTTACTGTGTGTTTAATAAAACTTGATTTGATTTGATCTGACATGTAAAAATCGTTCCCGATATGACCTATAATGTGTCGAGTGGGACGTCAAGCCCCTACTCACTCTCACTCACTCACTCACTCACTCACTCACTCACTATGTTCTAAGCCTAATGTGTTCATGGTTGAGTTTCGGTTATGAGGAATGACGATAGCTGGCCCGCCACGGTGGCCAGTGTGGTTGTGTCCCCCTTTTCTATCAGTGAAGCTGTGCATACGACGATGTACACGACGAAACAGGCAGAGCCGCTTGAGTGCTTGGACTGGTGACTGTTCTCAACGATCCATTCCCAACTGCCCATTTCTGTCTGAATGGGCGAAGTGCCAACCTGAAAACACCAAAAATGCCGGAACCATAGACCTACTTCCGATCTCTAAACTGGTGGCAGATTCTGATTCTGGGAGCCCGGATTCCTATTCGAGTATCTTAGTAACCATACGTGTATCTCGCTTAGCTTTGGAGGTATTTGCGAGTGACAGACAGACGGACGGACGGACAAGCGTGGACCACTACTACAGGTCGCCCCCACATTGTAGCGGTCCAGCTAATAAGGCGGCGGAGGCGCTAACAACCAAGTCCGTTATGTTATAACATTACGGGGTTTTAAAATTTTATATTCTTTGCATGTTGTTTGTTTACAAATTGGAGAGTAATTATGTAAGGATAATTTGGCTTATTGTTCTGTTTGCTGGTGAGTGAAATTGCTGATTGCGTAATAGAATAAGTTACATTTTATATAGAGCAAGTATGATTAACGGGTTTGTCAGAAAGATAAAGGTATTAAAACTACTTGACCTTGAACTAAATGGAGGCAGTTAGAGATACCTACATCCACTTCGGTCCTTGGTCACTTCCGTCCTCAGTCACTTCGGTCCTAGGTCCGAAGTGTACATCCATTTCGGTCATTCCAATATAGGCTAATGCAGACCTTTTTGAAACCTTCTACACGTACTGTAGCAGAATTAACACATAATTTAGATAACGAAATTTATTAACAACACTATTAGCAAACACAAACTTTCTATCATGAAGTCTACTCCTTCTCTTATAATGTTTTTAAGAGTGTCCTCTTCTTCCACTGTCATCAATTTCAAAACATTGTGCGTGTAATATTACGAGGTGAAGATCGGTCTTTTTGATGTGCAGTTCGGTCCTAGGGACTGACGTTACTCAACCATATCGGTCTTCAGTCACTTCGGTCCTCGGTCACTTCGGTCCTCAAGAAAGGACCGAAGTGACCGAGGACCGAAGTGGATGTATACCTTAGAGATACTGGTGCTAGCAGTAGATTGACTTTACGATGCGATACAATACTATACGAGATGCTATTTTAACATGAGCTCGAAAGCTGACATGAGTCAGCTTAATCTACCGCACGGAAACGACAACTAAAAAGTGTACAACAGCAACAACAACAACCATTTAACGGCCTTTGTTCCGGGACTACCCGGGTAGGCCAGTACCAGAAGAAACACTCACCCACTCACCCATCCTGATCATCGGACAGCCTTTAACACCTTTCTCCATTTACAACGATCCATAGCATCCACTTTGTTCATTTTACGTGTTTTACAGTCCTCTCGGACAACCTCTTTTCAGGTCCTCTTTGGTCTTGCCCTTGGTCTAGGGCCCTCAACTTCATACTCCATCCATTTCTTCACCCAATCATCGTCATGTTTTCACAGAACATGCCCATACCAACGCAGCCTGTTTTGCTGCAATACCAATGCTATGTCATCTACACCTAGTCTTTCCCTCAACTCCTTACTTGGGAGTCTGTCATTTAGCTTAACGCCAAACATCCACCTGACCATTCTCATCTCTGCTCGTTGAAGTGCCACCACATTTTCTTTCCTTACAGGCCAGGTCTCACTTTCATGCAACACGCTAGTACGCAGGCAGCTACTGTACAGCCTTCCTCTCGTAATCAGAGACACGTCCTTATTGGTAAGCAGTGGTACCAACTGTCTAAACTTATTCCAACCAATCCGAATTCTGGCCTCCACAGCTGCATCAGCATCTCCATCTGCACTCAGCATGTCACCTAGTTAACAAAACTTATCCACTAACTCCAACTTTGCACTAGCCCTAATATCCACACTAGTGCGACCTGCACTAGTTACAGTGTTCACAGGGTTCAACTCAAAAGTGTAAAACAGAAGAAACTAAAAAGTAAAGATGATGGATACGCTCAGAAGTAGCAGTAAGCAGTCTGGGGTGTTATGTAGTGAAACCTGAAGAAAGAAAAGGAAAGGAAACGGTGGGAATGATTTGGAGAAAAGGAAGGTATTAAGCCTAGAATGAAAAGAGTGAGTGGGTGAGGGAATACCAATAATAATAAATATGGCTGTTGGCAGATAATGACCGTATAAGATTCAACAGTTGAATGCTCTGCACAACTGCCATCAACACCACTAACACGATAAGAACACAGACCGGTGCCGCCAAACACTAATCAGCGGTCTGGATACTAATTTGAGTTATTATGTGATTTCTATAGCATTCAACTCAATGAAGCCTATACGATATGAAAAGAGATATTATTCTGACATGCGATTAAAAGCCTAGAAGAATTGCTAGTGATAAATCGGCTTATTGATGTGAGTTAGGAATTTCTGGAGTTCCTTATGTACTAGCATGTCATGGCATTGGCTTACCCATGGTTAGGGTCTGTATAAAGCGCTAACCAGCACCGGTGTGCGGTGTGCGGTTTACATGGACCGCTTATGATTATACTTGTCTGGAATAGGCTTTGATTCCTACTGCTCTGTCTCCGGTCAAGTAAGAAAATTGATTTCTATTAGCAATATCTAGTCTGTCAGGTTGTGGACGTAACACTGCAGCATTTTGGCCTCCACACACTAGCATACAGCCTGGCATAGTGCACAGAATTGCGCCACCTGGAGCCATGTCATGAACATGGCTATGCACCACCAGGATGATCGCCACGGAAGAAAAAGATTATGCTTGTTGCAGCAGACAGCAGTAGAACATAATGTATAACATTAGTTCGTATAGAAATCCTTTGTGTGATATTATTATTTATTGCAACAATACTACCTCCTTTTTTCTGCTTGGTAAATTTGGACTTTCTGTTTCTTGAAAACAAGATGATGCTGAGGGCTGTAGACAGAATTTGTTTGTGTTCATAGACAATTTGAATATGGAAAGGAGTTTTGCATCCTCGGGAGATGCTAATGGTGATCCAGTAGTATGGTCTGGACGGCTGAAGCCATTTTTGTCGTATCGGTCACGCTACTCTATGCTTAGTTCTGTGAAGGAACACTCAGGTTCCAGCAGCAGCATTGCATCAGTAACAGGTTACGCATTACAACTTTGTTATAAAAACTAATGGGAAATGTGTAATATAATATAATAAGCATTTATTTTTGTACTAACATTGTGTCCTGAGGTCCCAGGGTTATGATGCTGTTAGTTGGGTGTCAAGAACAGCATTAGTACTGCTATTCTTACGTTAGCCATTGTTTAAGCAAGCTGTAAGAATTAAGAATTTAAGAATCACTATGGCTTGCAGTACTACATATTTGCCTAATATCATACGAAGCATCACTCTTACGATGAAATGTGTTATGCAGGTTCGACACAGAATTTGTTGGATCCCACAAAATTAATGACACTGCAGGATGATGCACGGTGCAGAAGAATTTCTTCGGAAGTCATGAAACGTTGTTTGTACAAGTCAGAAGCACCATGCCGGCGACGTGCCTATGGCCGGATGTACAGTGCATCATCTAGAACACGCATGGTGCAGTCGATGCCTGTCACCCCAGCACAGAGTCATACGGTGTCGCCAGCACACAGCCCCACACACATGACTGGCAGTGGCAGCCTGTATGCATTTTTTTCACGTGGCACAACTCCACGAGCAGTTACGCCAGAGACAGATGATGGAGAAGAAGATGATGTCAAATCTGATGCTGGCATTGCAAGTGTTTTGCGTCCTCATCCGCGCTATGTTCGTGCATTACCTCCACGACTTGATGAAGTCGGTGATGAGACTGATGACTATGCCTGTGATGGCGTGAAGACAACTGCATTAGGGACTACTCCTCAACCGGATTACCGCTTCCGTAGCTTAAACACGGCTGCGACGCATAATGCATTGTCATAATCTGACACCAACTGGAACTGTATATTGCCATCCTTTATGTCAAAAAAAATACTATACTGATATGGATGCACATATGAAACTGTGTGCTTATTGTCTCTTCATTAGCTGGTTAGTAGCTACTGGTATGTATGAGATGTATTGTACGAGGTTATGTGACTTGTTACATATCAAATGAACTTAACAGAACTAAAACCAACTTATAAGAAGCTTAAGTGCACTGCATTTGTACTTGTGTGATTTTTGTAGACTGTTGCTATCATTTTTTTACTTCATAAGGTTACCAGTTGTTGTTATTGGCATTTGTACAAATGAGTAAAGTATATTATGCGTTCATCGTTTGAAATTGTACTCTAGTTCAATTTGCACATTTCTGTCATGATTTTTTTAGTGCAAATAGCAGATTAGTTTATGTATGTCTGTTGTGCAGGGCTTACTGGTAATTAGCCATGATATGTTCATATCACATGTGTGACTTACAACACCAGTTGCAGTAGTTTTGATCCATTGTTTTGATATACTTCAATGATGTTACCTGAAAGTATTACGGGTGCTCATTTTTAGTTGTCGTTGTGTTAATCGCTGATGTGTTCTGTGCAAAGCTGTAACAAGAAACTGTAACAAGTAAAAGCTATTAAACTTGGTTGATTTAAGCTGTGGCCAGTTCACTGCACAAGCTAATAAAACTATTTTCTTGATTGGTTCTTGTGCAGAGTCATTTTTTCTTTGTAACAGCAATATGTGTTTGGTGCATAAGATTTAGTGTGTGTGTTGTAAACAAAAATGGCCTCTTTCGATGTCTCCGAACATTGTCTCAGTGTTGGTTGGGTCATCTGGCCCGTTACTGTCGTCCTTAATCTGCCGAGTGGGACGTTAAGCTTTTACTCACTCATTGCTTTAGAAACTTCGTGAAGCAACATACTCGCATTTGATAAAATGCTTGAATTAAATTAAAGTACAACAGTCGGGCTTGATTTTGTTAAGTATTCATAATCCAAGGCAACTGTGTAATTATTAAGTGTGGATAATTAAATGTTAAAAATTTTGTCAATCCCGGTTATATTTTGAACACAAACAGTGCTGTAGCACATCAAGAATGTTAGTAAAAACTTATTTTGCACCTTGTGTAGCAGTGGCAGCATATGTCATTCATAGGCAAAACTTTTTAGCAAATCACAGCTGCAGAATTATGTTGTGGTTTTTTCATATTATTTTTATTAAGAAAACATACAAACATGTTTTCTGCATCTTGAAATCGGATTTCGTTGTTATTACGTTGTGCAGCTGTTAATGTTGGCTTGTTTTCTACACTGTAGTTGGAGCTAGTTGCGTGTTTGATACAAGTCATTTGTTTTGGCCCTGAGCTGTTACATTGGTTGCTGCTGGCTAATTATGCCAGTGTTTGGGGATCTTGAGGGCAGCAAAACATTTTCTGGTGAACATTGACAGAGGTACCCACCAATACCACTGGTAACTGAACTGTTGAAGTAGTTTTCGTTAAGACAGCAAGTACTGATACACTTAGATTTTTTGCAGCTGGAAGAAAGCAGTAAAGTTAGCATAATGCAACTATGACAATGTAAGCAGCAGCAATTGGCACATGGTTGTAACATCCATCGAAAAACACTCGTGAATGTGAATATTTGGTGAGATGTTTGAGAAGTTCATAGTATTGAGTTCTTAGTTGGTTGTTACTTTGCTGCGTTTACAACCCGAGTGCAGAAACTGCAGATAATGGTGATGATCATAGACTAGTGTACTAGTAGTGTTGAGTGTTGTATGTGATGCATCACTTACATGTATGTGAAGTATGAATGCTAGGTATGATTATCCTACGTGTCTGTGGCATTTGCTAGTCATAATTGTGTGAACTGACTTCAGTATTGTGCCTGTATATAATGCCCGGTACTGTTAGTTATTATACTTTCATGTACTTGCTAAGCGTTCACTTTGCTGCTTGTGTAATACTATTAGAAGCTTGTTTTATAATGCCTGTTTTCACGTTTTTTGTAAGCTGTCCGTGATACTGTTCTGTTCAGCATTTATTGCACAGCAGTTTTTCTGTTTTGTATAGGTCAGATTATTTGGGTGATAATTATAAGCATTTATTGTGTGTATTGTTAGCTAACCACCACATTGGTGGGGCCAGCTGTAGTAACGGTCCATGTTGTCTGTCTGTCCATTTGCCTGTCTGTCTGTCTGTCTGAGCATCACACACGAATATCTCAAAAGCTAAGCGAGATATAGCTATTGTTACTATGAAATTTGAATAGGAAATCAGAGTTCCTGCTTCAAAATCTGCCATTGGATTTGTGACTGTAGGTACAGCTCTGCCATTTTGTACATTTCCTGGTTGAAACTTCACCCAAAGTGGCAGAACTGTATTTCCAGTTGTGAATCTATTGACAGATTCAGAATCAGAAACTCCAGTTCCTGTTTGCATTTAATAGTAACCATAGGTCTGTACTGCTTAGTGTCAGAGATATTTGCACGCGAAGGCAAAAATCCCCCTCCCTACTTGGAGATTACTGCAAGAGGTTGCCACAGGCCTACAGCTGCAAGACAGTGCCATTTTGCGTGTTTCCTGTTCCATTGTGTCCAGGACAGTAGGCTTACCATATTCTTAATTGCCATGATTTGCAGTTGTTTTGTGTCAGTTTGAATTATTGGGACATGCAAATGAGTTTGCATTTTGGCTTAGTGATAACGCAGTTTCGTTATTGCTTTATCGGGCTTAATTAATAATGAGATTAGTGTCGTTCTGCTGGTGAGTGAACAATCAACTCTGCTTGGCCACCAGCCAGCCTTCGATGTAGGCTAGCTACAGTGAGTAGCCTACTAACGAAATTCGGGGAGTAAATGCACACACTGTTGCGTGGGCTCTCTGTTGTGTTGTTTTCTACCGGTAAGTCAAGCTTCTGACATGCTAAATTCCTTCCTATCTATCCTGTCTGTTGTTTTTAGTCTCAAGATCAATGTCATGTATTGGGCTTCTATGGCTTAGAAAGGACTTTGCTGTTTTTTGTAATCATAATATAATTATACTAGAACTTATAATGTGCTCATGGTAAGAGCACATAAGAGCAATCATGATGACTATGTGAATTGTGAAATAAAGTGTTAATGTGGTAGTTATGATGTCAAATGTTTTTATCTTGGTTTAAAATTAGACGAGATTTAATTGAGACTGACATCAGAACAAGAACTCTACTGAACTTACAGAATTTTAGCAACTTTTCATGTCATTTGTAAATGTATTCTAATATGTGAAGACAGTTTTGTCACATTGCAAATGTTTAAAGTTGGATATGCATTTAATTGAAATTATCATCATCATCGTATTCGTTTATTTGAGGTTGTCAAACGCAACCGACAACATCGGTACAAAAAATAGATGTAGGCCATAGGCATATACATGGACATGCACACAATACATACAGACTAAATACATTTATATACTCAGTCAACAGTTTTTAGTTCGAGTTATTTTCCACATTAGCTTTGAATGACCCTGAACAGGCATTCAATGTCACAGTGATGTATTTAGTTAAACTATATTTAATATTTAAAAACAGACTAAACAAAAAATATGCAAAGTAAAGCGAATGAAGTTTAGACGAAGGCACAGGCCATAAGCTCAAAAATTTGCAGTCAAATAAAAATCTATTTTAAACCTATTGCAGGGGGGTTGGTTAGCCCCAACATTTCACGCTCCTGGCCAGCTTTGCTTTCCTAAATAATCGATGTTCGAACCTTTTGTGGCGTCTCTTGCTCTTCAAGTTCTTTGTACGTTAGTCAAGTAACGTTACGTTACGTTTTTTCGACGAATTGCTTACTTACTTGCTTAAATAATATCGAAAGTGAAAATGTAAAACTAGAAATTTACAGAGTTAAAGATGGCATGGAGGATAGTTCGGTGTTTACTGATAGTATTGCATGCATCAGTTCAGCACGCAAGCATGTCTCAAATGAGCAAAGATGAGTACTTGCGGTTGCGTAATAATATGATAGATAAGGAGGATCAAATGCGAATTGGAGGCAAGATGAAGTTTTCTGATTCGGAACGTCGGGTTAACGATATACTCATGAAGCTGAAAGCTAAAGAGTTGCAAATTGCTCGCGAAAATATTACAAACTTTCCTCCTGCTGTTCATTTCTTTCGCGCGAAAGCACTGATTGACAAGAGTGAAGTGTTCAGGATGATTAGAAACTTACCAAAGGGTAAGCTTAGATAGTACGTACGATGTATGTATTTTCCACTGGTGACGATCACTATAAAACATTGCCCTGTCCAGAGCAGGGAGGGTACCTCTGTGGTCCAAAGTGTGCGTAAATAGGAAGTAGTGACTGTCGCGTCACTCAGCAATCTTGAGTATGAGTGCTTTCATCGACCTCTCGATCACCTTTGATTCTGTGTGAATCGTAACTGTGTAGGCTGCGATTCCTGTGCTGTAGTATATTGAATTCATTTGTTGTACATCCTGACAAAATACAACAGCAAATGTGTACAAATGCTCATCATATTTATCAGTTATGGTATAATAACTTCTGCAGCACTTACAGGAAAACTGATTCTTCGTAAGTGTACAGGGTGGCCCAAAAAAACTGCACATTTCCATTTGCTTGATGTTAAATTGATACAGCTTGTGAAATCTCAGACGAATTTTATAATTTTTAGCAGACTTACACCTGAATAGATTCCCAACGCAACAATGCATATACTGTCCACAGCACCTATTGCGCGTTTCTACACTACCTTGTAGAAATAATATTGTCCGTTTTCTGTGCTGTCTCAAGTTTAAATTTGCTCGTGAATTATGTTGGCAAACAACTAAATAGTGTCAATCACACAAAATTGTACTGATCAGTTTACAAACAATGTTCAATATGTCCTCCTCTCAGCCAAAAAAAATTATAAAATTTGGCTGAGAGTTCACAACGCTCTATCAATTTAACATCAAACAAATGGAAATGTGCTGTTTATTTTGGGCCACCCGGAAAGTAAGTTAAGTTGAGAAGAGAATTAGTAGCAATGGACCAGTTGGTGAGCTTTCTTCTAGTTATTTGTCTTCTAGTTATTTGTTGGAATTATTTGAAAGTGTAACAAGTTTGTTATTTTAGTAGCTGTGTGATATTGTTGACATTATGTCAGGTAATGTCTGAGTTACAGGTGCTGATTTACACATTCATGAAGCAACTCTGGTGGATGTTCATTGGTTGATTAAAAATGCTACATATGATCCACACTGTTACATGTGCACTGATTACTCTTCTGATTTTTTGCAATTTCATTTCTTTGACAAACTTCCTGCAAGCAGCAGTACTGGTTAGTTTGCAAATTGAAACATTCTTCTGTTGCAGTTGGCTGAGTCACACATACATGAAAAGTACATAACACACACGTATGACGTGGCAGAAGTCGGTGTCTTTATTTTACAGTGAATATGCACAATGTACTGTATATGCCTGTTTAATAACCCTGATTGACTTTAGCAAAGATACAGATATGAACACTTTCAGTACAATATGAATTGAAATGTGTACTTAATCTATAATAGCTACAGTCTACAGTCATCCAAGACCTTAGTGTCATTGCTGATGGTGATCTGTCACTGGCTGTACTTAATCTATAATAGCTACAGTCTACAGTCATCCAAGACCT
>Ga0126335_1000647_pt1 | contig 17310 bp, 8 predicted proteins | sample OlaspJWI45metaG_FD_108409 | JGI IMG/M metagenome (GOLD analysis project Ga0126335, IMG submission 108409) | Marine gutless worms symbiont microbial communities from Oahu, Hawaii - Olavius sp. 1 OAHU.JWI-45 metaG | ecosystem: Host-associated > Annelida > Digestive system > Unclassified | place... | reverse complement strand
TGTCTATTATATGCATATACAGGAGACTATTTGCAGTATGTACATAGTTCGTGAGTGTCAGTCAGTGAGTCAGTCAGCGCGATGTGATCAGCATAGAACTCAGTCTCTAAGTAATGTCTATCCAGGTCGCCGGTTGTCGTCGTCGCCTGTGTTGTTGTGACAGTGCTGTCCAGGTGTCGTTGTAGAACTCTCTCTCTCCAGGTCGCCAGGTGTCGTTGTCGTCGTTGTTGTTGTGATAGTGCTGTCCTCGGTGCTCATCGACTGACTCATGCCCCTTCAAACAACACAGTGAATAATTAGATTGTGCGATTTTTATCAAGATTTCTGAAAATTACTTTTATTAGTCTGTGATCCGATAGTGCAGTAGCTAATTTTAGTTCCACGCCCAATTTACGCCATGTATTACGTAAAGACAGCTACTCTGTTGACGTAGTGTAAGAGAAAATGTTCCACGGTTTCGGCTGTGTGACAGCTTTCACATAGTCCATCAAGATATGCTGAAATGTCCTTTAGATAGGCGTTCAGCCGGCACTTTCTTATTCTAAGTCTTGTGATTGTTATCTCTTTTCTGCGGTTAGTACTGATGAATTTAACCCTTCCCGATACCAGGGGTTTAATGGCTTTATAGTGGTGTCCCGTGCTGCATTCATTCTATGCATTAAGCTATCTATGAAAGATAAATTTTTTCCACTACCAACAATTTCATTGCCTTGAATTCCGATATGATATGGAATCCATACAAACGTTATATTGTTAGGAATTTTTACTAAGACTTCTAAAATTGTATTTACTAGATTTGGTCGGCAGATCGACCTGCATAGTTCTAGCGCATCTATTGCACTTCATGAGTCGCTAAAATGGTAACAGATTTTTCTCTATCAAGCTTCTGCTCTGAGTGGAGCCAGTTTAACGCCAACAGAATTGCCACAAGTTCAGCTGGCAAAAAATTGTTTAATTATTGCTTACTCTTAACTGTTTTCTAATTCTACTTCTGGTACATAGAAAGCAGCTGATGTTCTATTATCCGATGTTTTTGTTGCATCCGTATATATTTTCACAGAGTGATCGTAAAGCTCAATTCTAGACATCGAAAGGCGTTTGAGAATTTCTGCATTGTCTCTCTTACTCACTTCCTGCGTTGCTAATTTGTTTATTATTATAGGTGAGGTGCCACCGCAAGGTCGCAGGCCTCGTATTTTGTGTTTTTATGTAAATCCGTGAACTCTTTAACTCTGCTACAGAATGGCTTATTGTCCCTGCAAATTTATGATTTAAAGCTAACCTATCTCTCTGTAATATTGACTTGGTTCGGTGACTGTTTCCTTTTTTGTGTTTTAATGCATAATTTAACTGTTGATGCTCTCTGCGTTACTGTAAAGGCATTTCACCCGTTTCGTTTTACAGTAAAGAGACTGAAGTAGGCCTAGTACAAGTACAAAACACACTACATGCTTTTGTAAACGCTTTATGTTAAATTATGCCTAATCTACGTTTATAAGCAATCGAACCGTAATCCAAAACTGACCGTATTAGCATTCTGTATATAATCAGTAGAGACGTTTTGCTAGCCCCCAACGTCTGGCCGCTCAGCATGCGCATCAAGTTTAATAGCTTCTTGCAGTTTTCCTCAGTATGCGCAATATGCGCATTCCAACTCAATTTAGAGTCGAAGATGAGTCCTAAAAATAACCCTTTGAGAAACCTAAACTCCGGGCGCTCGCCCGGAGAGCGGAGCTCATTGGAAGCGACGTAGAGATGAGCTGGAGCTTCCGTTGGCGCTGCGCGTCCGTCTTTGGTATCATTATTACAAATTTCACAGCATTATCGAACAATACATTCAATCAATTTGTTTACTATTTACCTTTCGATTCTGCAGTGCACTAATTATAATTACTCTTGTGATACGACATTAAGCCACGCCGAATTATTCCTTCGTGGCGATAAAAGCGAGCGTAGGCCGTTTGTCGGCTAAATCCTGTCCTGTTTCGCAGAATCTATTTTTAGCTTGACCAATCACATCGCTGTAGTGTTTCTGCCGTTGCCCCCTTTTAGATACACACGGCCGTCTGTTTCGCCGACCTTCGGCAGCATCTAACTCTGTCAATCCTGGCTCATTTTCAAAATGGAGACCAGCAAAAGACGTCAAATACTGATGACGAACGCGTGTCCAAATTTTAGCTTTAGAGGCCTTCGCAAAAAAATTTCGTTACGCTTTTTCGTGACGTACTTTCGTCACTCTTACAAACTACGCACTAGTCAGCGGCAACCCAGTACGCGCACACACAGTTTACTATAGCCGCAGCCGGCCGGGCCTCCGGCCCGACCCGGGATGAGCCCGGAATTACATGTAACTGTTTTGTCTATTTTTATATTGGGTGAACTGTAGGCCTACTAGATTTAGTTAATTTGCATGCTATTTTTAGCGGTGTCGTCGCCTTCATGCATCGTCAAACCACCCTCGGCAACAGGAGATCAGTCGGTGACATTCACTTGTTCGGTGACGGTTTGCGGAAACGCCGCTATCAATACCACAGTGAAAATCGCAAGCAATGGAGGCGACCAGGCTGTGGGTACTAACGAGGTGACTTGGGATACTAAAGCTAAAGACGTGAAGGACGCCAGTGTCACGTGCTCAGTGGACTTCGGTGACGCCGTTCAATGTCCCACTTCTAGCATTGACCCACCAAAGACAACAATCGCACCAAGTGAGTCTGGCAAGATTTTACTACAAATATTCAAATATTTTGTCACATAGCCGGTACTGTACCTATTACTCAGTACTCATTATCTTTATTTTTGACTGTCATTGTTTCTGCATATGCCCGTATGTTCAAAACGTTGCGGTATTGTGCCATTGCAAGATATCGGGTGTCATCCATCAGTGTGTTTGTCAGTCACAAGTATAGGCTTAATAACATCGATGAAATAAAGTGCGCGTTAGGCGCGGCGCTGCAAAGCATCATTGACAGTGCAATGATAAGTGGCATTGGTATCTTTAAGCATGTCTGCGGCATATACACTGTGTCTCAAAAAAGTTTCCACCTTTAAACTCTTGGTAACTTCGTCAAATCTTAACTGATTTTCCACGTTATTGCATTGCTAGAAAGCGTATAAAATATGCTACAAAACTCGTACAACATTACTTACCTCACTTTATGTATGTTGCTACACTACCTTAGAAAATTAAAATTTTAAATTGTCTGCAAATGTGGAAGAAAAATGCAAACAAATTGCATTTTTAATTGTCTCTAACTTTGTTATTAATCCACAAATTTTAATATTTTTGGTACTTATAGGCCTAATAGCGAGTCTTTTCCCATACTGATTGCAAATTTCTATGTCACTGTTCTTTTACTTATTTACTTCTGCGATCAATTTGTGGCATCGAAACTTCGTCACAGCGGTCATCACTGCATGATATTCAACGATGAGGACAACATTTTGATTTTAACAAAGTTTGTATTTGGCGGGGTGCACAACCAAGAGGTTGACAGGCGAATTTTCTGAGAAAAACTGGACAAAGCGTGGTGTTAATTAGTTGTTGAAACAGTTGCGGGACCGGCACAGTTAACAGGCGGACAGGCAGTGGCAGACCTCGCAGTGCCCGCACTGAGGAAATCTTTTTGACAGTTAATGATTTCGTATTGAGTCAAGAGGACAAGCCACAGACCCACAGGACTGTCCGTGACGAGTATTTATCGGCGCACTTAAAATGCAAACTGTTTGCATTTTCTTCCATTTCTGCTGAATATCTGCAAAAAATTTAAATGTTTAACTTTCCAAGATAGTGGAGCAGCATGCTTAAGATAAGCTGGATAGTGCCATAGATTTTGTAGCAAATTTCATAGGCTTTCTTGTAATGCAAATTTTTTGAAAATCGGTTGAGATTTGACAACGTTACAGAGAGTTTAACTTTTTTGAAACAGTGTAGTATTCCTAGTGGACTCTTGTAGCAACTATCGCGACAGTGTCAATATCTGTTCAGCCATATGACGTGAAACATTAAATTTATTAACACATATGATACACGTTTAAGTAGCATTTTTTGTAATACGGCATGAAAATGAATTTCTACCACTTCCCAAAATTCTGCAGCAACGTATTTTAGATGTGGCGAAATGTGTTGGTGATTCGTGTTGGAAATTTTGTACTTTCCCAGCAGTGAAAATTTTTTCAAAATCGGTAAAGATTTGACAAAGTTATATCCAAAAAAGTGACTTTTTCGACCACAAATAACAAATAACCACAACTCTATGTCAGATAAGTTAGTAAATAAGTACGTAAGTAAGTATGACTATATTATAGTTGACCCTAAAGCCATTTGGGCCCGCTACATTTGCCACATTTGTCACAGTCTGTGTAATGGGCAACAGGTTCGGCATTTTCGATGAATCCACTCGAACTGAGTTTCTACACGCTGATTGTCTTTACTGCACACTGTCTGAGCGCGTAGAATGCTGCACGCCGTGATACAGGGCAGTCTGAATGACTTCACTTTGAAACATTACTGTGAATTTATTGCTGTGTGCCTTAGTGCAAAATGTTACACAGAATAGAACAATCACAGAGTAAGATTCATGCCCGAAAGCTAATCACTAACACGCTATAGATTTAGGCTTTTAGCCAGCTAATATGTGAACGAACTGTTTAATCTGCCCAAATTGTGTTACAACGCAGCCGCCTATGCAACTAACTATTTCTGTTATACGATAAATAATCGAATTTAAAGTAATAACAAAATAACAGATTGAGTTGCAATAATTTCGTGCACTACTGCAAACAGCAACAGTCAAATCTGGGAGCTAAACTTGAAACTTCAAATCAACAACCAACTCTGAACCAACACAAAACGCAGTTGAAAAGCCAACATTAATCTTGTGGGGTTCACAGACAACTCGTCCCAAAGACTCACCTAACCCTAACCCTGACCCTATACCCTAATGGTCTTGCCTTTATCCTAATTCTAACACTTACCCTAACCGTACCATTTATTGTCCTGTATGCGTGTTCTCAGAGAGTTCTTAAATAGCTTAAATAAATAAATAAAAATAAATAAAAACCCTAACGTTGACGTAGGGTCGACTTGAATTGGGACGAGTTGACCGCTACCCGTTTGTGGTACCCGACATTCTGAATTCTGATTCCTTGATAAGGGACTTCACGGTACGTCGCGTTTGTAAGACTTGTCAAGTGTGGTTACAGGGGTGTCGAAAGTCTGCAATAAAACCTAATATATTATTGTAGTTATGATAGTTATCACTTTGAGTTTGACGTGTTGTCTTTTAATCTGATAAGTATATGTCTCTATCGTACTGATTTTTACGCTGCATTGAATGCATGAGATGCAGCCTATTCTTGCCGACGATCGCGGTGTCTGTCAGTCTGTCTGTCTGTCTGTCACGCGGATCAACTTGACTTCACTGTGCAAAAACGGCCCAACGGATCAAGATGCCTTTTTTTGGGTGAACACTCCCGGGGCCCCATAAAACATTGTGTTAGACAGGGGTTCTGATCCCCACACAGAGAGGAGTCACGTGACCTACTTTTGAATTTTGGGACATTCCTCGTATCTTCGGATTACTTACTTACTTACATACTTATTTTTTTACATAGTTAATTACTTGAATGCTTATTTTTACATTTATTTTTACTTACTTTCTTACCTACTTAGTTATTTTTGTTATTTTTGCTTAGTTACTTAAGACGGATTTTGGGCGTAATTTGTAGACTTGAGTCGCGTTGGGATGAAAATGTGCGGAATTTGGAGGTACTTTGGTAAAATTTGGACCGCCTGCCTTACTAAAATCGTCTCGTGAAACCTCTGTGAAGATTCGGCGTAACTCCCTCGCAAGTGTCGCGGACTTGCACCGCAATTCAAGCTATCGTTTTTTGTTCCATGTTGATATTCCAGTTAACAAAAATAAATAGATTTTGGGCAAATTTAAACCGAATGTGGTCGAAAACGTTCCAAAAAGGAATGACGTCAGCGCTGCTGCTGCGGCGTCGGACTTACTTAAAACTTGCTTATTTACTTACTTACTTATTACAAAATTTGTTCTGCTTACTTGCCTATTATTTCCTTACTTAGTTACCAACATATTTATTTTTTAGTTTCTCACTACTTGGTTACTTATTTTTACTTATTTACGTACATACGTACTTACTTTCTTACCTACTTAGATATTTTATACATATATTTTTATACATAGTTATTTACTTACTTATTTTCTACTTTGTTGTTTACATAGTTTGTTACTTTTACCTACTTGCTTACTTACATACTTATTACTTTATTGCTTTGCTTATTTACCTATTTTTACTTAGTTAGTTACTTGCATAATTATTTCTTACTTTCTTCAATTTTTTGTTACTTAGTTACTTATTTTACTATACATACTTCCTTAAATAATTATTTATTACTTATTTCGTTTTGCTTACTTGCCTATTTTTACTTATATAATTACTTATATACTTAGTTTATTAATTTTTTGCTACTTAGTTATTTATTTTTACTTATGTACTTGATAATTTACTTTTTCACTTTCTTAAAACTTACTTACTGACTTATTTTTACTTACTTATCTACTAGTTATGTTGTGTGCGCTTAGGGTTAAGACTGTCCATTGCCGTTCGTCGACTGCTAAGAAAAGCTGTTGACGAAGTACCAGACACTGATAGTTACCCTAGCTGAAGTGCGCTGACCTTGCATGCGCATCAGCGTGGGCAAAATCTATCGGTCTGCAGCAGGCTTGTGAAATGCTGACTAAGTCCAGGGTTAGGTCATTGACTAAGAGTTAATGTATTGGACGAGTCCGTTGCTGAGGGGTGGACTGCCGATGTTAACGTAAGATGAAAAAATGCTGACTAAAAGTGCCAAGCTTCGGGTTAGAGTTGGCTTGGCTTGTCACCCCTCTTGGATGGTCCAGACTGTTAATTTATCACTACTGATAGGTGTATAGGAAAGTTTTATTGTCCTCCAAGTCAGTTGGCACCACTCCCATGTAACTATACGTTGTACATGCATGCGGTTGTTTCCTGTTTGTATGCAGCCACTTTTGTTATCTTGCTAGACGCGCTTGGAGTGATTCGGTGGCTTAGTGGTTAGTGTCGTGCCTCGCGGCCCAAGAGATCATGAGTTCGACGCTTGGCCCCTGCGCTCCAGTTTCTAATGAGGCGCGGGGATCGATGAATCAGGATTCAGGACCTGCAGCTTCAGTAAAGGCAGTTATGTTTCATTCCATTCGTGCATAAACGCGAGGGTGGTGAATAAACAGTGTGATCCCTTGACAACGCTTGCCATACCTGAGCACTTATGTGATGAGGTTGCTTTATAAAGAGGCGCTTTATCAAGTGTCCTATATCTTTACTTTTTACCTTTAAGCCTATACACTGATATAAGATTATGTTTGTAATTAATGCCACTTGCATGTATTGCAGTTCTTTTTATACGATATTGTTAAAATGTTCGTTGTTAATACTGTTTTAAAATATTTACAGTTTCAATCCACTGTGTCATTCGCTAAGTTTGTTTGAGTTGATCTACTTACGCTGTATATATTTAGACCACGATTTTACTAACATCTGCTTGTCATTGTTTTACTGCTGTGGTTGATGCATATTTTTTCTGCACCTCACTTGACGAATTCATTGTTATGAGTTGAAGTATAGCCTACCATAAAACTACATTATACGGCTGAATATACTGTAATAGCCTACGTTTTCCGGTTACATTGTTCCTAATTTTTGTTTTATGTGTTCTGCTTATTATGCTTCTTATGGTAATCAAGAAGGATTAATAACTCTTGGTCAGTTGCTACTGCCTAATAACTGTGTCTAACTTTTTCGAAGTTTTGTAACTGTCACCAATCAGTAGTCCACAGTTTGTTGTCGGTGTAAAACTGAATTCACGCATCGAAAACGATAGGATCTGTTTTATTGCAAGACATTATGGGCCACATCGTATGCACATTAAATTTCAGCCGATAATGCCGTAGCGTAGTGTGTTACTTTGTTTGTCTGTCACGCGGCTGAGCTTTGCAAAAAAGACTGAACGGATCGAGGTCCTGTTTGGGTTGGAGACCATATGGAAGAGTCCTGATCCCCCTACAGCGGAGGGAGACGAGTGGAAACTGAAAAGTAGAGGCCGGAACATTGCTGGCATTCGATGCGGCCTTCGCCTTTGGCTTATTTGTTATGTTGGTGATCAGCAAGTTGATGCTTATTCGGAGACTTGCAGTAATAAATTGGCAGAATAGCTAGTACAGTATTCAGAAAGCGTTGAAGCGAAAAACATTTGAAATATGCTGGCTGCGACAATCCCTATAGACTACATTGTATTCATGCCGTATAGACCAGTAAAGCTTTGGCCTATAAGCCTAAGCATGACCGCTGAGACATCCCATGACATGTTGCAAATTCCATTATTCACACAAGTTTATTTCCCTGTTTACTTTCTAACGTATAAGCCTACGCTATTCTACGATGAGAGCGTAAGTAGCTCGCGGCTGATATGGGCGGATCTACATATTTCTTAAGGCTGTGCACCGTGCAGGGTGGGATAGGCGCCAATACAAAGGGAAGGTCGGGGTCTGTGGTTTCGACTCAATCTTGGCACAAAGGCAGAACCCATTGTCAGAGTTATCGGACGATTCCCCGTAAAGCTGAGAATTACCTAGCCGTTAGACATCACAGAAATGTTAGAATGTATTTCTACTTGGTAAACTGCCAACTGCTTATTAAGTTTTGCGGTCCATGGTGATCTCGACACTAGACATCAAGCCCAAATAATATCTTGATCTACTCTTTTATCTAAATTTTGTCACAACTGTAATGAGGTCGCCGAAAACATGTCTCCACTCCCCTGCAGTATACTTGATAGAACAGGAACGAAGTGTTTTTCTTTCAGTTCATTAAAGTTGTTTATCTATTTCGCAAAAATTGCAATTAGACCTACGCTTATTATTGACCGGTGACATTTTGTCGTTTCTTGTGTCAGACTGCGTGAATCAAACAAACCACCAGGTAGATAATCACCTCAAGCACTAACATGATTAGTCAGAGTTAATGTTTCTCGTCATCGCCCATCAATCGAGGTTCGGAGTTCAGACGATGGCACGTCGTAGGCCTACAAGAATGTCCAAACGAAAGTCTGCGTCGGCGGATTGGATCAACTACACTTGAGTGATGGTGCTGCAGCTTCCTGACAAAGAGATGTGGCGACGGGCATCTGCACAATAATAACGAAGTTTGAGTCTCAAGGTTATGGGCTCCAAGTCATGGTCACAAAAAATAGATTAAAAATTTCAGTGAAAAAAACAGAAATGGCAAAAAAACGCTGGAAAATCAATAGGCTAAAGTTCATAAAAATGGCTGATCAAGACGGGTGATCTGAAGTTGTGAACTGGTTTTTCATGACGGCCGTCTTAACAGGCCGTGTTGCAAGACAGTGTGAACCGACCTTTCGCGATAGAGGTAGTGTTTATGTTCGGATACTGAGGCTTACAACATTTTCAGTGAATTTCAGACTCTGTAGCGTTAAATTATGTTAGGACATATTCCGTGACGTCAGCATCTCGCTAATGCTTCCCAGAGAATAAACATAACGTGACGTCATATGTTTGTCAGCAGTGCAGCAGACTGCCAAGATGTCGATGTCGGGAGTATATGTTGGGGAAGGTATTTCTTTATTTCCATCTCAATTTTTATCGTGTGTTTGAGCAAATGGACGATTTTATTTTTATACCTTATAACTAAGAAGCGGTTGAATCGATAAATCACATTTACGATAGCCCATTAAAATAACGTAGCCTAAATCAATGCTCAGAATAACTGTTGTGTTATTTTCGATATTTATTGCTGATTCTTAGTTCTGTCTGTTGACATTATTAATACTTTGATGTTGCTTTATCTTTCTGCGCATTTTAACTGAAGATTTGCACGGTTTTGTGTGTGCATTAGATACGGAGTTTGTTCATGCTGCGTCAAACATAATTATTAAAGACATCGCTCTTTCGGCCGTTTTACTTGGAGTATGCATAATGACTTTAGAGTTTCTCCTGTTCTGTTGGATAAAAAGAGTAGAAGCCAAATATAAGCGTATCGCTTATGTAGTTTGCGAATACGTTTCTTTGGTGAGTATTTCGAATGTCCCGTAATCTGAGTTATACTTGATTCGATTCGTCAAATATGAGAAATAAGAATTACAAGTGTCATAAAATTATGTAGTAACAGGTAGCAGTAGTAGTTTTAGTCTCTGCTCGCCTGTGCCGCTGTTTAAGATGACTCATGCATCAGAGAAATAATTAAAGGGTATGGATTGCTGTAAATTTCACTTGATATTTGATAACTGTTAATTATTCACGGGAATAAGGTCCTTGTAAGATGACTACAAATGCAGTGTCTATATAGGCCAGTGATTTTGATGACTTAAAGCAGTACGACATTTGATAATACTTTATTGAAACTGTACAATCAAATTACTATTAGTAGTGTCTAAAGTAATTTACACTTTATCTGATAAATTATATCGTTCTTTAATAAAAAAAACAGAAAAAAATCTGCCTAGGTGATGTTATATTTCACCCTAGTAATGCAGTGTGCGACTGTTACCTAATTTAACATGTAAGTTCTTTTCCCGAACAGAATCAATTGGTGCTAAATTTTACCCTTATTGTCCCTGTTTTCGGCATACTTTGGCCGATCAGACTCCCGAAAATTGGACGTTTGTTCCATTTATTTGAGAGGTGACCTTTTTACAACAGGTAAAGCTGCAGATAGCTAACGAGCTCAGCTGTGATCAGCAGTATACGTGTCTTTCATCGTCTTCTTAGTTCCGATACGCTAGTAGGTTCAATTTGCATGCCGAAATGAACTAATACGTAAGCAACTTCCGGATCGAGTTTCTATCACATTTGATTTTTACCGGCAGAAAACTGCCGTTATTAAAATGACTTATTTTCGGGTTTTCACCCCGCAGAGGCGAACCTCTACCGCGATTAATTTGTACCAAATTTGACCCCAATCGGCCAATATTTGGAGATTTTCGAGCGAAAAAAACTTTAAAAAATCGCCAAAATTAGCGACTTTTTCGCCATGCAGGGGAGACTGCCTCAACCGATATTCCTGCAATTTAAAGTGTTTATTTGTAGCTATTGTACCAATATGAATTTAAAATTTGATGCTCTTGGGTTCATAAGTCTAGAATTTATAGCCGAAGAACCGCGTTCGAGTTATTTCCCCCTAAAATTCCTGGGGCCCTTAGCCCAAAAAGTAGGGGTCGGATCCCAAAACAATTGCCTACAGAAAAAATGGTGTGTACGGATGTCCTCTATCCACATGCCAAGTTTAGTAGAGATGAGTTTACGCAGGGTGGCAGGAGATTGAAAATAAGAGGTTTTTTTATGTTTCTTTCTTTTGTCATGCTGGGAGTGGCCTATTTTGATCATTCAGACTTGCCGCGCTGTTCGGCACTTTAACGAAGTATAGCTTCGGAATTTATTAATCTATTTTTCCAGGGTTTGGCGCATTTTTTACAAAACAAAACGTATCTTCAAGCTGCCTTCGTTATCGTGAACTAGATAATTGTCGCTAAAATTGGCAAAAATTTTTAAAGTTTTTTAAAATCTTGCCGAAAAGGTTGTGCGCACGACTTCGACCATTATAAGCAGCCTATAAATAAAATTCTAAAGCCTCTTGTAGCTATTGCATTATAGATATGCATCTACATAAAATGTTTTGGATAGCTTTTTGCATACGGACACACTACCGTGTCAAACATGCGCTTGTAGTGCTAAAATGGGTCGAAATTGGTAAGTTTGTGAGCACCCATTCTATTTTTGGCGTTTTTGGCGTACCATGTAGGAAAGCAGCCAGCTATCCGAGTAGGATTATGGAAATTTGCTGCGGGCAAGCTTTTTCTTTCGGTTTGCATTGCATTCGATCGGCGATGTATTGTGTTTTCAGTTTAATATTATTATTAAATATAAATCAATGTTGTGTCGTATAGGTACTCGGCCTATCTATTATCGCTGGAGCTGTCATTGGAATTGGGAAACACCCTAGTAAGTTTATCACGATAAAACGTAACTTTTGCAGCTTAAAATAGTAAGCTTAATGTTAAGGTGATTCTCTTATTCGCAAATTCTACAGTTTCTACACTGCCTATAGTTGTGATTTGTCACACGTGTGTTATTGACATTACGCTGACTTGTCTAAAGTCTTTGCGTCATAGTTCTTGCCTTTATACGAGTTTGCAAAAGTTTAAACGAAAAACCGATACGCCACAGAGATGATAACAAAAGATCAAAGTAATCTGGCGAAGACCGCATTGAATGCGAGCAATATTTCTATACTTTACAATTGGCATATTTTTGCCTCGCCTTCTCTGTCCCTCGCTGGACCACAATATGTGTTGGTTTCGCGAGAGCTTTTACCTCCAACAAATCTGATCCGTTTAAGTCTTTTGCATGACGGACAGGCAGTCAAACACACTACGCTACGGTATCATCGCTCGCAATAGGCCGCATCACGCACGTTGTGCGTTCGATGCAGTGAGTGTGTTAGTATGAGGCTTAACGTCTTACTCGACACGTTATATTATTTCGGGGAAGGTTTTTACGAGCCAGATGAGATGACCCAACCAACAGGCTTCAGTTCACCAGAACTGTACAGTACTGTACTCCATCATGTTACCATGACTACAACATCAGCATTCTATGCAGCCTAATAAATATGACGACAATAGCAGTAGCGTCAACCGAAAAGATATCAGAGAGGTGGGACAGTGGACACTGTATAGTCGGTCAACTCAGTGCCAGTAGTCGCATAATTCGCACTAATACAGTAAATATAACACTTCAGAAAAACATGACTGGTGTGGTGAACACTTAAAGCCGACGAAGAACAGCTGTGAAAATGACTACGTCGTTAATGTCACAGAGACGCGGAAACTGCAAAACTTTAACAGCGACTGGGAATATCTGCTGATTGGAACTCTCGTTATGTTCACTGACATTGTCATGCTGGATTTTGTCGCTCTCACAATGCACTACGCATACGTCTGCAGAAAGAATCCGGAAGGTACAGTTTTCCGCTGTCAAAATTTTATTAATGCAAATTCACATCACATAACGCCATTGTTCTCGTTTTGCTGAAGCGTCGCTTCCACGTGCGCTGCGCGATGCTGGAACTAGCTGTGACTCGTCTGAACTCACTGGCACGCAACCCGACGTTCAGCGCAGCGCATGTGGAAACGACGTTTAAGGGCTGTACGTGTGTGGCAGCAGTGCAGTGTCAAAGGCAGATATGGTTTATTCCATTCACCGATAAACGCGTGGGTGGTAAGTAAAACTGTGTGGTCTCTTAACAACGCATGCCATACCTGCTTACTAAACTTTTTCATTGAAATAACAATGTGTGGTAATATTTGGCAATATTATCTGCAAAAACAGCACGCTTCTGTGATGAGATTGCTTCATAAAGAGGAGCTGTATTAAGTGTCTTCTACCTTTACCTATACGATTTGTTTTAACCATTCGCGTAGCAGTGTGGTAATATTTTCTGTTGGCATCGGTCTCTCTGTTTGTCTGTCTGTATGTATGTAGCCTATATCGTACGATTACTTGCGAAATTATTAGACTATAAAAAGTTTATTTTTGTATTTGCGTACATCTTCCAAGAGTACACATTAAGTTCGTATATCAAGGTTATCGAGTTAAAGACAATGTCACACGAGCAAAAACAGCACGCACGCGTATAGTTTGCCTTTGATTTAAAAGCAATCATGTTTTACCTTTCATTCTTCACTGTTAATAGTGACAATTACGACGTTTTGCTTACGGAACATTTCAAATAATTTCATTGAAATAATAACGATGCAGTGAATTGCCAGTTTGTCACTAGAGAGGACGTCCGAAGCGTGCGCAGTGTGTTTTACTTATTCAATTTGACATGATTTCATTTTCTACCCAGTAATATACCGATTCGAAGTAGGCATGTAGATATAAATAGTAAACGAAAATCAAAAATGGCGACCATTATTTACATATTTCTATTTCCGGTTACGGTTCTGACAGTTTGGAAGTTTTGAGGACCCTCAAGTGCATCAAACTAATGCCGCGAATGTAATGTGAGCAATGAGTCAGAAAATTAGGTCACATTTCGTGAAACCGTATCAGTACATCGTAAACAACAATGCTTATTACCACGAAATACTGCTTTGGCTGCCCGGCTAAGGGAGAGGGCGGGTTGCTGCGGAGAGAGAACCCACTTTCCACTAGGGGTTTGGTCTTGGCTGTGCCCTCTCTCCGGAAATGTTTTTGATATTTGGCGTCAAAGTCGTTGCTTTGGTGCGTTCAAAGACACTGTTGAACGACGTAATTTGACAAAATATACCACTTATTTGTTGTTTGTTCTAGAAGCTCCAAAAATCTTCAAACAATATGAACTGCACATATTCTTAGTTGGCGTGACACTCGTGTGGTCAGCTGTATCTGCGATTTGGAACATAACCATCGGACAACAGCTGAGAGGTGCATTACTACTGATATTGACCATCGTTACCAGATTGATTTACACTAGAACAACTTTGGCTTTTATTTCATTACACAATATTTATTCGTGGTTTATAATATTCTGCGCGATTGTCGCTTGTCTTGTCACCGTGTAGTTACTATTATATTTAAAGTAGACTATAGTTCCCGTCACACAATAAGGTAAAATGCGATATGGATATTGCACAATATATATGAGTAACGTCACTTGAATAGTTATGTTCAAACTCAGTGCAGTATACTCACTCACTGCTAGGGGTCGTAGCGACCTCTACAGGGTGGCCCAAAAAACTGCACATTTCCATTTGCTTGATGTTAAATTGATATAGCTGTGTGAAATATCAACCAATTTTTATAATTTTTGGCTGAGAGGAGTGTAACAAAACCCATGTCAGACGTACTGTCTGCGGCCTCTGCCATTTTATAAGGGTCGTGTCCGCCGATGGTGCAGCCCGGATCAACTAAACGCCTACCCCAAGATACCAATACCCACAAAACATCGTAGGCCTACCAGAAAACGTTGATTGGGCTTCATCGCGATACAAGCACAGCGATTATTCCAGTAATCAAACTACTAAAACCTCTTCGTTACAACACTTCGACAGTAAACTGTCCGCAACTACCAAAACACTGACACTAACTTCGACTAAAAAGCCCATCAACTTCGACTGCCCCCCCCCCCAAGTGCTAGAATGCCGGTCTTTTATAATCTGTCTGAAACGTGCCGTAAACTGTTCCGTGAACTGTTCTGTGGTGTGTCAAATCAAGGAAAAAGTACCGACTCTTAAAAGAAAACAGTAATTAAGAAATGACTGATTATTAAGCCTACAATGTACGCTGTTTGTTACAGGAGGATGTACTGAACATTGCCTGTAAACTGATCAGTACAATTTTGTGTGATTGGCACTATTTAGTTGTTTGCTAACATAATTTATGAGCAAATTTTATCTTGAGACAGCACAGAAAACGGACAATATTATTTCTACAAGGTAGTGTAGAAACGCGCAATAGGCACTGTGGACAGTATATGTATTGTTTTGTTGGGAATCTATTCAGGTGTAAGTCTGCCAAAAATTATAGAATTTGGTTGAGATTTCACAAAGCTATATCAATTTAACATCAAGCATGGAAATGTGCAGTTTTTTTGGGCCACCGTGTATGTTGACCGATCCGGCCTGGTAGCCATGACCTGGGCCGAGCTGCCGGTTGCTCCAGATCTTCTTCAACTTGCTAGAGCAATGTGGTACAAACTTTTAAAACGTTTTACGTATGTGATAAGGCTGTGTGATCGCAGTGTACTGTATATTGCAGATGTTTGCACATTTGCATGTATAGAATGATTTCAGCTTACACGCTGCATTACACTCAGCGTACATGTTTGATTTCAGATATACATTTCTTCTGGACGTGGGAAGTGTTTCTCATCACCACCGGAGGGACCATAGTCCTTTACTCATTTATTATGATCATCATCTACTTTGCTTGCTTGAGGAGGCGGCCGCAGCTTCCAGCTCCAATTTTGAACATCGAGTTGGCTCATGCGTTTGTCTAGCGTTTCTAACCGATATTGCTAAGTCGGCGTTGTTTTAATTTTTTGCTACAATTACTACCTTCTTGCGTAAAGTTAGATTGGATGCTTCAAAATCTGTGAAACGGGTCAACTTCTGCCGCGAAAAGACCGAATTGCTTCTATTTCACAATATGTTCGATTCCGGTGTGAGAATGATGCATTTAGCTGTGTTTAAAAACTCGAAAACGTATTTAATTCAAAACAAATACGTAGCTGGACTAGCTTATAAATTAAGCTTGTCTGCTATTTTCTATTATTTTCAACTGCTTTACTTTCTTTATTTTAAAATTTACCCTCGGTAGTATAGATCTCGAAGGTTAAAACTAGGCTAAAACTAATAAAAATAAGCTGGAACGGTTAGAGGTGGTCCTCAGTGGGTGTGTGGGCAAAAGTTCCTCGTACAGCGACTGCGTTGAAACGCTGGATAAGAACTGGCAGATGTTGGAAGAGGAAGGCGCTCTCGCGTTGATCACTGGAAACTTGGGTGATGCGCCTTTATTTATTTATTGTTTTGTTTATTTATTTTATTTATTTGTTCTTTGATGTGCAGATTAAGACCATGATCTGGACCGTACGTGATTCACATATAGGATTGTTCGACATATTACTAATTAAACGTTGCTTGCTGTGACAGTACTATAATAACTGTATAGCAAAACTATTTTCACTGACACTGTGTAATGCAAGAAAAAGTCTTGCACGAAGGTTATCTATATTTTCCTGGTTGTTTCATAAAGTAATAACGACTTAGAGTTATCATTTTCGCCAGCAGATATGCGATAATTTTATTGTGTAGTGTTTGTATGAAGGCCTAATTCAATCCTCTTTCAGCTCATTCTTGTAACATTAGCTGCGTAAATATGTCGACTGGTCTACTGTTATTTACTGCGTCCGCAATGCTCTCATCGGCTATAATTATGTTTGGTCTGGTCTATGCTATGAATCATATAATGTCAAAAACTAGTATTTTTCAGCTACTCTTTTATCGCAGTAACCATGGGAGGCCTCGGCTGGTTCTTAATATATTCTTCCGTACACAGCGATACGCCAGGAGTCGAAATGCACCGCTGCAAGCCAGCCTGCAACAGCCACACTGCTTGTTTGTCGATGTCGTACCTGTACGCATACGTTCGCGCCGCATTACGATGTTTTTACACGCTTTTGTAGGCTTGTGCAGCGTACAGACCCCTC
>Ga0126335_1000646_pt1 | contig 17316 bp, 13 predicted proteins | sample OlaspJWI45metaG_FD_108409 | JGI IMG/M metagenome (GOLD analysis project Ga0126335, IMG submission 108409) | Marine gutless worms symbiont microbial communities from Oahu, Hawaii - Olavius sp. 1 OAHU.JWI-45 metaG | ecosystem: Host-associated > Annelida > Digestive system > Unclassified | place... | reverse complement strand
GGCGGGAGGGGATCAAGGGGAGGGGGATAAAATGGTTGCAATCCTAATTCTATCACCCTCACGCTGGCTCTCAACCCCTGGTCGCCTTCGGCGCCGCCGCAGGCGGGTAAACCTCTCCTGTCAAGGGATAGGGCTATGTCCGTGCTTATTTGACCGTATAGTTTCAGATTCGTTCAATCCGGATTTTTCGCCCGGTCCGCCTCAGGCGAACTGGATGCCGGATCCGTCATCCCGGACTTGATCCGGGACCGGCATGACGAAATCGGACTTTTTACGGTTTTATCAATTTTCAAAACCCGAAGCCTCAAATGGCGTTGTTTAGAATTTTGAGTTTGATAAATTGGTATTTGTTTGTCTTTTGGTGCTTGTTGTCTGGAATTTCAAATACATTCTAATTAGTTATCCGTGTCAATCGGTGTCAATCGGTGTCAATCGGTGTCCCATTTTTTCGTCCTCCGCTTGCTCCTTTGGCGCCTGTTCTTCTTCCGCCAGGCTGTGCGGCCGCAACTTCAGCAGGGTGTAGACGCCGATGCCGGCCAGTGACAGGACCGTGATTTCCCCGAGCGTGTCCATGCCGCGGAAATCGACAATGATCACGTTGACGATATTGCGGCCGTGGGCCAACAGCAGGCTGTTTTCAGAAAAAAAAGCCGACAGCCGGGATCCCTCCTGAACGTTGAGGGCCACCAGCACCAGGGCCGTCATCAGCGCACCGCTGGCGATGGCTACGACGGCATTGCTGTAGTGCTGTTCAAAGGAGGCGCCAATTTTATACCGCGGCAGCCGGTATATCACCAGTGCAAAAAGAATGACCGTCATGGTCTCGATGATAAACTGGGTCATGGCCAGATCCGGTGCGCCGAACCAGACAAAGATCAGGGCGATCCCGTAACCGATGACCCCCATGGCGACGATGGCGCTCAGGCGTGAACGGGCGCCGACCGTCACCATGGCAGCTGCCATCATCAGGATCGTAATGACCAATTCGTAGATGTGGACATTCATCGACGCGATCGAGAGGCTGACCCCGCCTTTACTGATCATGGTCACCGCCAGCAGCGTGACGGTGGTCAGAATGATGGTCAGCACGTAGCGGTGCAGATAGCCACTTTGCAAAATGCGCGTTTGCCAGCCGGCCAGCGCCTTGAGGGCGTGCAGCCCGTCTTCATACCAGCGTTCGGGCCCGATGGTTCCGATCCAGCTCCAGCGGGCGAGAACCGGCCGCCAATAATGATAGGCGGCATAGGATGCGGCACCACAAGCCACGGTTAAAACACTCAGGGCCAGCATCGGATTGAGTCCATGCCACAGCGCCAGGTGCACATTCAGCGGTTGGGCCAGTATGGCGGTGGCCGCCGGGGTGATTATCGTTTGGTCGACAAGCTGGGGAAAAATGCCCAGTATCAAGCCAACCGCCGCAGGCAACAGGGGCCCGATCCAGAGATCCGGCGTCGGCCGGTGATGAACGGACGGGCCGGTGGCCGAACCGGAGAAAAAGGGCCGGATCAGAAATATTCCGGTGGCAGCCAGCAACAGGGTGTTGGCCGCCACGGCGGCGCCGGTCAGCAGCCCGGGATGCCATGAACCCTTCAAAACCGCTTCGTAAATCAACTCTTTGCTGACAAAGCCCAGCAGAGGTGGTAAACCGGCCATAGACAGGCCCGCCAGCGCGGCTGCAATCGTAATGAGCGGCAACTTGCGATACAATCCGCCGAGCACGGTTACGTCCCGGCTGCCGGTGGCATGGTCCACAATACCGGCCGTCATGAACAATGATCCTTTATACAGGGCGTGTCCCAGCAAGAAAACGATGGCAGCCTGAATGGCAAGTGACGATCCGATGCCGGTCAGAAAGACCATGGTCCCCAGGCCGTTGACGGTGGAATAGGCCAGCAGACGCTTCATGTCGCGTTGCATGAGGGCCAGCCAGGCACCGCCGATCATCGTGACGGCACCGAACGCGGTCAGGGCAAACTGCCACTGAGCCGTGCCGCCCAGAACCGGATTAAGGCGCATCAGCAGATAAACACCGGCCTTGACCATGGTGGCCGAGTGCAGGTATGCGCTGACCGGGGCCGGACCTTCCATGGCCGAGGGCAGCCAAAAATGGAAAGGAAATTGAGCCGATTTGGTAAACGCGCCCAGCAGCACCAGAACAAGTATGGCAAAATAATGCGGATGTCCCTGAAAAAGGGGTCCCTGGTCAATCCAGGTGTTGATCTCCAGACCACCGCCGATATCTCCCATCAACACAAAACCGGCCAGCAGGGCCAGGCCCCCGATGCCGGTTACCAGCAGGGCCTGCAAGGCCGCAGTGCGGGCCGATTCGCGTTCGTGTTCAAATCCGATCAGAAAATAGGAACTAAGGCTGGTCAATTCCCAGAAGATAAACAGGGTAATCGCATTGGCTGACAGAACGACACCCAGCATGGACGCCATAAATCCCAGTAAATAGAGATAAAACCTTCCCAGGTTGGGATTGCCGTGCAGATAGCCACCCGAATACAAAACAATCAGGGTGCCGATACCGCTAATGAGCAGTGCGAACAACAGGCTGAGACCGTCGAGGTAAAAACTCAGGTTGATGCCCAGGGCCGGCACCCAGGCATAACTTTCTACAATGGGTTGGCCCGTGATGATCGTTTGCAGGGTCTGTAGAAAAAAGATAAAAATGGTCAGAGGCAGCAGGCAGAGAAAACCGCCGGTCCACTCGGGCTTGATGCGATGCAGCCACGGGGCTGCAAAAGCTAAGACAAATCCCGAAACAACGGTCAGGGCAATCATCAGCGGATTTCCTCTGTTGGCTATTGATAAAACCGGTATTATTAAATATTGGTGAACAACATAGGAAGATTCGCATTGCGTGTCAACTTTGCGATAGAGAAAATTAGATCCAGACATCAGAAAGCAGACCGACCGCTTTACACCCTCGGTGCGGAGTAGAAAATTTATGCAAACGATCGTTGAACTGACCGAAGCATTGATTCGATTTCAAACCGTCCACACCAACCTCGCCCAGATACAGCAGTGTGCCGATTTTATCGAAAACTATCTGCAGCAGGCCGACATAAATTACAGGCGGGTGCAGCATGGAGACTATCCTTATTTACTGGCGATGCCGGCCGAAAACAAAGCTCCCGTGCTCCTGATGTCACATATCGATGTGGTCGCCGGCGACCCGGCCCTGTTCGATCCCCGGGTTGAAAACGGCCGGCTTTACGGACGGGGCAGTATTGACGACAAATACGCCGTGGCCCTCTCGCTCGTCATGCTGAAAGCGTTTGTTGAAGACTTGCGCAGCCGGGGTCATGGACAGGCTGACCTGCCTTTCGGGGTATTGATTACCGCTGACGAAGAAATCGGAGGCCGGCTGGGGGCCAGCGAGGCCTTGAAGCAGTTGCGGACCGATTTTTGTATCGTTCTGGATGGCGGCAACCCGCAAAAGATCGTTACCAGAGAGAAAGGCATTTTGCACCTGCGTCTGATTGCAAAGGGCAAAACAGCCCATGGCGCCCGTCCCTGGCTGGGAGAAAATGCCATTGAAAAACTGATCCAGGATTATTTGAAGATAAAGCCCTATTTTGATGTAACGGCCCCCGACCACTGGCACAGGTCTTTGAATTTCAGCCGGATCCAGGCCGGCCAGTCGCCCAACCAGGTACCGGATCGGGCCGAGGCATTTTTCGATATTCGCTACACTGAAAACGACGATGTCGATAGTCTGGTCGCGCAGATGCAGCAGGCAATTGACGGCGAGTTGATTGTTGTGAATAAGGATCCGCTGTTTATCGGCGGGCCGTCACCTTACCTGGACCTTTTGCTGGAAGTGTGCCCGGAAGCATGCTTCAGGAGCGAACACGGCGCTTCGGATGCCCGCTTCCTGTCCGATCACGGCATCGCCGGCATCGTCTGGGGCGCCGAAGGCGAGATGAGCCACCACACGGCCAACGAGTACGTTGTGATCGACAGCCTTACGTTGCTGTACCGGCAGTTGACCCGGTTTATGCGGCGGGTGCAGGCGAAGATGGGATCAGATGACTGACTTTATCAAAAGGGTGCAGTAATCTTTTGACATGCGCCGGGCGTTCTGTTAAGTGCAAAAGTACCTGTCTTATTAATCTCAACATATTGCGCCCTTCGGACCAGACGAAGTGCTCATCTGCTTTTAATATCCCGGTATTACGGGACATTTGGTGAACCTGCGGCCGTGCCCCTGCACGTACCTGAAAACATCAGGGCCCTTTTGTGCGATTAAATTCAGTCCAGGGGACAGCCTGACACCGGCCGCCGTGACATATGAACTCTCCGGCCAAGGATTGAGGTTCTATTTTTCACTAACCGCACAGAAATAAAGGAGGATAACATGTTGAAAAAGCTTACGGTACTTGCCGTCGTACTGACACTGGTATTGTGCGGTACGGCACTGGCCGCCTCGCCCAAAATAGGCGGTACTCTGATTTTCGGCCGTGGCGGTGACAGTGTCGGACTGGATCCGGCCTATGAAACGGACGGAAACTCGTTCATGATCTGTGACAATATATATGAAGCCCTTGTTGCCTACAAGGACGAGTCGACCGCGCTGGAGCCCGGGCTGGCCGAATCCTGGACGATTTCCGACGACGGTTTGACCTATACATTCAAGCTGCGCAAGGGGGTCAAGTTCCATGACGGCACCCCGTTCAATGCCAACGCGGTGGTTTTTTCCATCGGCCGGATGATGAAAAACCGCAATGTGAAGTTTCTTGGCAAAGGTTGGGAAATTCCGGCCCAGGACCGTCCGCCGGAGTACTGGGTTTCAATGGAAATGGATGAAACCATCGGTGCCATCGAAGCCGTGGATGAACACACCGTGGTCTTCAAGCTCAAACGCGTCGAAGCCCCATTTTTGGCCAACATGGGCATGGATTTTGCCGATATTATCAGTCCCACCGCTTTTCTGAAAAATCCCAAGGAATTTATCAGGAATCCGGTCGGCACCGGTCCTTTCGTATTTAAAAAATGGATTAAAGACGATCGCATCGAACTGCTGCGCAATAAAAATTACTGGGATAAATCTGCCGGCCCCTATCTGGATCGGATCGTTTTCCGTTCCATTCCCGAAAATTCGGTACGCTTTCTGGAACTGAAGGTCGGCAACATCCATATCTGCCAGTTCCCCAATCCGGCCGATATCGATCTGGCTCGCAGGGACAGCAACCTGTGGCTGCCCACCCAACCGGGTATGAATATCGGGTACCTGTCTTTCAACCACACCAAAGAACCCTGGAAGAGCAACGTTTACATGCGCAAGGCGATTGCCCATGCCATCAACCGCAAGGCCATCGTGGACAATATTTACCAGGGCATGGGACAGGTCGCCAAAAATCCGATACCGCCGACCATGTGGAGTTACAATCAGAGTGTTCCCGGCTTTGAATACAATCCTGCTTTGGCCAGAGAAATGCTGACAAAAGCCGGCTATCCCAACGGCCAGGGATTGGGCGAAATTACCCTGTGGTCCATGCCGGTCCCCAGGCCCTACAATCCCGAAGGCGTCAAGATCGGTGAGGCCATGTCGGCCGACCTGGCCAAAGTCGGCATCAAGGCCAAAGTGGTCACCTTTGAGTGGGGAACCTACCTCAAAAGGCAACGGGAGCAACCTGAAGACATGGATCTGTTCCAGCTGGGCTGGACCGGTGACAACGGTGATCCGGACAACTTTCTGGCGGTCCTGTTCGACGGACTGGCCTCCCCGTCCATCCGCACCCAATGGCACAACCAGAGATATCACGAGCTGATGGTCAATGGGCGTCAGACGATCAACCAGCTGCAGCGGGCCAAGATGTACGAAGAGGCCCAACAGCTGATTTTTGACGACTGCCCGGTCATTTCGGTGGCCCACTCCACGGTCATCTGGCCGGCCCGATTGAATGTGACCAACTTCAAGCTGCATCCCACCGGATCGGTCCGGATGAAAAACGTCTGGCTGAAATAATGCAGTCAGGGTTTGAAAAAATGTAATCAATCTGGGGGAAGGCGCCTTGCCTTCCCCTTTTATTTTTTTATTTTGTCGAAAGCTGTCACTGAATACCCTTGTAAAAATGAGTTGAATGTGAGATGCGTTGATTAACTTGCGGTTAATCGGACCCATCCGTTTTAATTAGAGGTCCGCATACACTGATTCCCCCCTTATAAATTGAAACTTAGCACTTTAAATTTAACCCATAAAACACCCGTGTTTTTCAAGAGCCCCGTGCTCAGCATATATACTCAAGTTCTCTGCACCCAATACCAATAACGACCATATTACCCAACGGATGCCATGTTAGCTTACATCGTTCGACGCATTATGATCATGATCCCGACCCTGCTGGGGGTTTCGGTCATCGTTTTTCTGATGCTGCACATGACTCCCGGCGACCCGGCCGAGCTGCTGCTGGGTGAGCGTGCCACCGAAGAAGCCCTGGATGAATTGCGCCTCCATTTGGGTCTCAAAGAACCGCTCTATGTTCAGTACGGCCTGTTTTTAAAGCGGCTGTTGAAGGGTGATCTGGGAGAGACGATCTGGACCCGGCAAAAGGTCTGGGTAGAGGTCAAACAACGCTTTCCGGCCACCATCGAGCTGGCCATTGTGGCCCTGTGCATCAGTTGTTTTTTCGGCATGCTGTTCGGTATCATATCGGCCACCAAACAGTATTCCATATTCGACTACTTGAGCATGGTAGGTGCATTGGCAGGGGTCAGTATGCCGATTTTCTGGCTGGGGCTGATATTCATGCTCATCTTTTCTCTGAATCTGGGCTGGCTGCCCATCTCCGGCCGCCTGAGCATCTCGATCGATCTGGAAGTCATTACCAATTTTTACATCCTGGATGCCATCCTGACACGCAACTGGGCCGCTCTCAGGGATGTCCTCCACCACATCATTATGCCGGCTGTCACCTTGAGCACCATCCCCACGGCCATTGTGGCCCGGATGACGCGCTCGGCCATGCTCGACGTTCTGCGCCAGGATTATATCAAGACCGCCAAAGCCAAAGGGCTTTCAAAGCAGGTCGTAATATTCAAGCATGCCCTGCGCAATGCGCTGATTCCGGTGGTCACCACCATCGGGCTGCAGTTCGGGGTCCTGCTGGGCGGGGCGATTTTGACCGAAACCATTTTTGCCTGGCCGGGTGTTGGCAAGTGGATGTACGATGCCGTCATGCAGCGCGATTACATGGTGATTCAGGGCGGCACCCTGTTGATTGCCGCCGTTTTTGTGGTCATCAACCTTTGCGTGGACGTCCTCTATGCGGTTATCAATCCCCGCATTTCTGTGCAATAAAAAATCACTTCGCGATTTTTTATTGCAATGCGGCTGCGCCGCTTCTAAAAATTTTTATTCACCCAATATGAAAAACACAGAATGACCGGTTGTCAGTAGTATGTTTGCAATAGAAACCTAAATATCAAACCCAAACAAAAATTTTTATGGAACAGGTAAAGAAAAGCAAAGATCCCCATGATCGCCATCCGATGCTGGAACAGCTCAGTCAGCTGTGGCGCAATAAGACGGCTGTCGCCGGTCTGTTCATCATCACGGTTTTTTTTCTGACCGCCATTTTTGCACCCCTGCTCAGTCCACACAATCCGGTGGAAACATCCCTGTACGATCAGCTCAAACCGCCGGTCTGGCATGAAAAAGGCACCATGAAGAATATCCTGGGCACCGATGACCTGGGCCGTGATACACTTTCGCGCATCATTTTCGGGGCCCGGGTATCGCTGACCGTGGCGGTGTTTGCCGTCGGGATGGCTTTTTTCTTCGGAACGCTGCTGGGTGCCGTTTCGGGCTACTACAAAGGCAAGGTCGACAGCCTCATCATGCGCGTTATGGACATGATTCTGGCCTTTCCCTACCTGCTGCTGGCAATCGTGGTGGTGGCCTATCTGGGGCCCAGCCTGCAGAATGCCATGATGGCCATTGCGATTACCTATGTGCCCCGCTTTGCGCGGATTGTACGCGGCAGCGTGCTGGAAGAGTGCGGAAAGGATTATGTGATGGCAGCCCGCTCCATCGGCGCCAAGGACTTTCGCATCATTTTTCTGGCGATTTTGCCCAACTGCATGGGCCCTTTGATCGTGCAAACCACCCTGAGCATGGCCTCGGCCATACTTGATGCGGCCGCGCTCAGTTTTCTGGGCCTGGGGGCTCAGCCACCCACGCCCGAATGGGGCGCCATGATAGCCAGGAGCCGTGGACTAATCCTGCGGGCGTCCTGGGTGATGACCTTTCCGGGCATTGCCATTTTGCTGGCCGTGCTCGGCTTCAACCTGCTCGGCGACGGATTGCGGGACGCGCTCGACCCGCGGCTGCGCGACTAGGTTATATTCGGGGGAATTAAAGCTATACCATCATGAATAATAAAGCCATTCTGGACATCCAGAACCTGAAAACCTACTTTTTTGTCCGTGGCCAGGTGGCCAAGGCCGTGGATGATGTCAGCCTGACGATCCCGTCCGGGAAAACCCTGGGTCTTGTCGGTGAATCGGGCTGTGGAAAAAGTGTCACCGCCCACTCGATCATTCAGTTAATCCCCGAACCGCCGGGCAAGATTGTCGGCGGGCAGATCAATTTTAACGGTGAGAACCTGCTGGAGTTCCCCGAAAAAAAGATGCGCAAAATTCGCGGGAACCGGATTTCGATGATCTTCCAGGAGCCGATGACTTCCTTGAATCCGGTTTTTTCGGTGGGCGATCAGGTGGGTGAGGTGATTCGTCTGCACCAGCGCAAGTCACGCAGCCAGACCCGGGAGCGCGTCCTTGAGATGTTTAAACTGGTGGGGATTCCGGCTCCCGAGACGCGACTGGACGACTATCCGCATCAGATGAGCGGCGGCATGCGCCAGCGGGTGATGATCGCCATGGCGCTGGCCTGCAATCCAAAATTGATGATCGCCGACGAGCCGACGACGGCCCTGGATGTGACCATTCAGGCCCAGATTTTGGATTTGATGAACAAACTCAAGGATGAAACGGGCGCTTCCATATTATTTATTACCCATGACCTGGGTGTCATCGCCGAAATGGCGCAGCATGTTGCGGTCATGTACGCCGGCAAGATGATGGAATATACGGATGTTAAAACCCTTTTTTCCACTCCGAAACATCCGTATACGGTTGCATTGATGGAATCCATTCCGATTCTGGGCCACAAAACCGCTGACGGCCGGCTGAGCACGATTTACGGTGTCGTCCCTTCGCTGTTCAATCTGCCCAGCGGCTGCCTGTTCAGCGATCGCTGCCCGGACGTTTTCGATGACTGCCGTAAAGTCGAACCGCAAATGTATTCGATCGGGGAAAACCATATCGCACGGTGTTTAAAATATGCCTGACACTGCAAAGAAAAGCCATCTGCTCGATGCCCGAAATCTGGTCAAGTATTATCCGATTCGCGGCGGTATAATGCTCAAAGAAGTGGCCGCGGTCAAAGCCGTCGACGGGGTCAGCCTGCATATAAAACCCGGAGAGACCCTGGGACTGGTGGGCGAATCCGGCTGTGGCAAGACCACATTCGGTCGGGCCGTTCTGCGTCTGGAAGAACCGACCGCCGGGGAGGTTTATTTCGAAGGCGAAAATATTCTGACCTACGATAAGAAGCAAATGCGCAGCCTGCGCAGAGAAATGCAGATCATTTTCCAGGACCCTTTTTCTTCCCTGAACCCGCGTAAAACAGTCGGTCATATAGTCGGTGAACCCCTGTTGGTGCACGGCTTGCAAAACAGAAAGGAAAGGGCCGAAAAGGTCGTGGAACTGCTGCGCACGGTGGGCTTGAGCCGTGAGCATATGCGACGCTATCCCCACATGTTCTCCGGGGGACAGCGCCAGCGCATTGGTGTCGCCCGGGCCCTGGCCCTCAATCCCAAACTGATCGTGTGTGACGAAGCCGTATCAGCCCTGGACGTTTCGATCCAGGCCCAGGTCCTCAATCTGCTCAAGGACCTGCAGGATGAATTCGGATTGACCTATCTTTTCATTTCCCATGACCTGCATGTGGTCGAGCACATCAGCGACCGGGTGGCGGTGATGTACCTGGGCAAGCTGGTTGAGGTGGCCAGCAGCCTGGAACTTTATAAAAAATCACTGCATCCATACACCCAGGCCCTGCTGTCCGCTTCGCCCATGCCGGATCCCAATCTCGATCGGCATCGCATCATCCTTAAAGGCGATGTGCCCAGCCCCATCGATCCCCCACCGGGCTGTCGTTTTCACACCCGCTGCCTGTATGCCAAAGACGTGTGCCACACCAATGAACCGGAACTGCGCGAAATAACCCCCGGACACTGGGCGGCCTGTCATTTTGCCGGACAGGTAGGCGTGTAATTAAGTTGCGCCCGTTGAGCCGGTTAGGCCAGTTGAGCCAGTTTGGTAAACCGTTTGGCTTCATTTTCAACCGACAAAACACTTCTGACCGACGTAGCCGTTGGATACTTTGGTAGCAACATTTATAAGAATGTTCCGATTGTGTTTGTTCTAACATCTGTAAGGGCGTTTCAAACCTGCCCTTATGGTATTTAAATGCCACCCATATAATGTAACGGAACCTAATTTTGGCAATTACCCTTGTTGGGTTTTTGGTAAGATCGGTTTAACTGGCCCAACCGGCTCAACTTATCTCATGCGAGCATCTTATTCACGCGCTAAGGCAAACGGGCCATGGGCAAACGGGCCAACGATCAAACGAACCTAGATATCAGTTATCAACCGATTGGCCGGCGATGTTTCCACGGCCTGGGCCATCTGTTGCAGGGAATTGGAAAGGGATTTGATCTCTTCGGTCTCGACCATGGGAAGTTTATTGACGCCATTGCTTTCCATGGCATCGGTTACAAACGTGATGGTCCAGCGGTGGATATCGCTGGCCGGTTGATAGGTTGGCTCAGCATATTTATCCTTCTGAACATCGGTGACCAGGCCGCTGGCAACCAGATTTTTTAGTATCCGCTGGACCAGGGGGATGGGAATCTGCAGTTTCTGGGCGATCATCGAGGCCGAGTAGGGCTTGCGGCCGTTGGCAAATCGCCGGGCCAGCAGATGGGTGACCTGCAGTGACAGCAGGCGCATGAAATAAGGGCTGATCTTCAACAGATCCGGTTCGAACTCATACATATCGACATTTTGATGGGCAAAGGAGATTTCGGCACCGAACAGCAGGATGGTCCATCCCAGGTGCAGCCAGATCAACAAAAGGGGCAGCGCAGCCAGACTGCCGTATATGGGATTTTGAACCGTTACCGAAATTTGAAAGTGAATGTAGAGAAACTGGGTGATGATGTAACATGTACCGGCAATCACGCCGGCGAGCAGACCCGACTGCCAGCGAACCCGGGTATTGGGAATAATCAGGTAGATGAAAGTGAAGATGATGACAAACAGGCCGTAAGGCAGCAGTTTGACCATGTTTGCAAACAATGGACTCAGATGTCCGAAGATTGCGATTTTTTGAGATATGAACACCAGCTGGGTGGTGATAAATACCGGAACGCTGCTGGCGACGATCAGCAGAATCGGTGCAATCAGAATAAAGGAAAGATAATTGCTCAGTTTTCGGCGCCATGAGCGTTCCCGGGTAATTTCCCAGATTTGGTTGATCGACTGTTCGATGTGGTGGAGTACTTTGATGACCGAATAAAACAGGATTATCACACCGATTCCGGCGATGACACTGCCCCTGGTATTTTCCAGCAATGCTTGACCCCATTGAATAACCTGCTCGACAAATGTTTGCTGGCCGGGAAAATTTTTGATCAACTGGGTTTGCAGAAACGACTGCAGACCGAATCCTTTGGCGATCCCGAAAACCATGGCCACTACCGGCCCAACCGACAGCAACGTGTAAAAGGTCAGGGCCGAGGCCCGCAGCAGGCAGTTGTCCCGGATGAACCCGCGCAGCGAAAGAATGATGATGCGCATGATCCGGATATACAGCGCCCGAACGCCGGTCAGATCCCTCAGCGGTATGCGCCAGATATCCTCACTGATGTATCGAATGAGTTTTTCTATCATAAACTTTCTTGGTTTGCGGATGGAATCGGGAAGTGATCTTGGTATAATTTAACCCGTATGAGTATATACCAAGCCGGGCATTATTAAAACCCTGATTGAAATTTTTTCCATGAAAGGGAGTACGACCATGGGCGCGGAAAAAAATAAAGATTTTGGCTGGACAAAAGACATGCCGATGCCATTGCAGGCCAAATTGAAGCAGGATTTGAAAATGGCCATGCGAACCAAAGATCATGTGGCCCGGGATACCGTTCGTCAGATCATGTCCGAGTTTCCGGGCTTGACGGTACCGATTCGTCTCCAAAGCGGGAAGAAAACCACCCGGCCCAAAAAATCCGAAGAGATCACCGATGAAGATATCATGGATATCATCCGGCGCCTGATTAAATCAGAAAAAACCGTGCTGGCAGCAAAAAAAGAAAATGCATCCCCTTATCTGCAATTGCTGGAGGCCTACCTGCCGAGCAGTGCTACCCGGGAAGAAATTGTCGCCTGGATCGAGGCCAACGTGGAAATCGAAAACTTCAACAGCCCGATGCAGGCCATGGGACCGATCATGAAACATTTTGGCAAACAGGCCGACGGCAACCAGGTGAAGCGAATACTGCAAGCGATTCAGAAAAAAAGTTGAGCCAGTTGAGCCGGTTGAGCCAGTTTAGCCAGTAGCAAGATCCGTTTGGATACTTTCTACACTGCTGAACTGGTCGCGACTGACCTTTCAGTTTAGTACATTTTCTGGATCTTAATCTCACGGTCCATTCGATCCACTCATCCGGGCGCACGCCCTCGCTGAATCTTCCGACTTCTCTATCGCTTCGACGAGACAGAGTGGCGGGGCGGACAGCTGGAAAAGGAAAAAATATCGATCATTACGGGTAGAACAGAAAAAATATTGAGTCTGCCAAAGACGGAATGGTATTCATTTGCTGGCTCAACGGGCTCAACTGGCCCAACTGGCTCAACGGGCTCAAATGGTTTTTTTTCACCTGACGGCGATTTAGAATGTCAATACGTCTTATTGCGCGGTCGTTCGCATTCAGATTTCATTAAGCCGGTCAATTAATTGGCGCAGGCGGCCGAAATCGGAATTGTTGAAATCGATGGCCAGTCGGGGGAGGTGGGCGATTTCCGGTTCGTCGGCCTCTTCCGGTTGGGCCGGCGCCAGCTGCATGTTTCCGCCGGGGACCAGAATATCTGCAAATTCATCGTTCATCTTCTGAACGGTTTGCTGATTGGGCTCGACATTGAGGCGGATAAAAAGCCGGTCGCCAACGTAACGCAGACTGTGGTAGATGCGGTAAAAGCGGTTTATTAAGGCCGCTGCTTCCGAGGCCGAATAAGCCTGTTCAAAAAGACCGAAATCGGTTTTACTGATATATCCGGGTCCCAGAAGTTGGTTTTCCAGAAACTGAAGCCAGCGTTGCCAGTAGGTTCCTCCGGGAACATCGGCCAGAATCAACGGGAAGGGGTAGCGTTTGCCGGTCTGGACCAGAGTAATGGTTTCCATCGCTTCGTCCTGGGTGCCGAAGCCGCCCGGGAAAAGGACCACCGCATGGGCTTCTTTTAAAAAGGCGACTTTGCGGTTGAAAAAATACTTATAGGTTATGCTGCGCGGGTTGCCGTCGATGATCGGGTTGGCCTTTTGTTCAAAGGGCAGACGGATATTTACGCCGAATGAATTTTCGGGTCCGGCGCCTTCGTTGACTGCCTGCATGATGCCCGGACCTCCGCCGGTAATAACCATATGGCCGGCTGCCTCCAGCTCCCGGCCAAGCCGGCGAGCCAGCTGGTATACAGGTTCCTCCGGCTTAACCCGGGCCGATCCGAATACGGTCACTTTTTTGACCTGCCGGTAGGGCGAAAACACCTTGCTGGTGAAGCGCATTTCTTTAAGCGTTGCGTTCATCTGCTTCAAATCGCCCCGGCAGCCGTCTTCCTGTCCGGCTTTCAAAGCGGCCAATATCATCTCCCGCACGATGTCAGCATGCTCAATGCCGCCCACCAGCTCGATGAGCTCATCAATAACGGTGTCTGCAACACCGTTGGTGCGGGTAAAGTGTAATTCCATATGTTCTGTAGCCGGATCTGGTCCGGTTGTGCTCTGGCGAACTGCCTTCATAATGGTCCTTTCTTACTGGTGACATGCTGGTGGGCAATGATTTATAAGGTATCGAAACCCCGGTCCCCTGGACCGGATCCGATTTCATCGGCTATCCTGTTAATTATACACCCTGTTGCCTGAATTTACAGCCGGGTTATCCGGGCCCGAATTCTTCCCTTGCAACCGTCTTGTAAGATGTTATCGGGTGTTTATTGTCTAAATATTAATATAATTCGTTTGTTTTGTAAAAGGTTCCCTGTCAGTTGAGCACCAGGCGGTATCCGCAGCCGGTTGGCAATCGGCTGTGAAACTCGGTAATATCAGTGCCATGGGCCGTGTAAAAAAATACCTGATCGTTTTCGTGGTTTGTGCAGGATTTTTGAGCATTGCCATCGGCCTGCGCAGCCGGACGGCCCAACCGGCCGCAAAACATCCATATCTTGATGATGCCCGATTCTGGGTCCTGGCCCATCGTGGCGGCCGAAGTCTGGGCCCCGAAAATACCATACACACCTTTCGCAAAGCGATCAATCTCGGTGTCGATGTAATTGAACTGGACGTTCAGGCATCCCTGGACGGACACCTCGTGGTTTTTCACGATCAGACGGTCAACCGGACCACCGAAGGCAATGGCCGGGTGCAGGATATGACCCTGGCACAACTCAAAAAACTGGATGCCGCCTATCGCTGGGCACCGGACGGTGGACGACGTTTTCCGTTGCGCGGAGAACAGATCAGCATACCGACCCTGAGCGAGGTATTCGCAGAAATGCCGTTTGAAAGGGTCAACATCGAGATCAAAGCCCGGGACAAATTTCCGGTCGCCAAACTGTGCCGCCTGATCCGTAACACCGGTCGTATCGATCGGGTCATGGTCGCCTCATTCAACGCTGAGCTGCTCAAAGAGTTCCGCAATATCTGTCCGGAAGTGGCCACAGCCGCCACCGGTGATGAAACCCGGCAGTTTGTCGGACTGACCATTGCCGGGCTGGCCCGCATGTATCGGCCCGCGGCCCAGGCATTCCAGGTACCGGAGCAGTTTGGCAAGTTTCAAGTCGTGAACCGCGCATTTGTTTCCGCCGCCCATGAACGTAACATGAAGGTTCACGTCTGGACGGTGAATGACATCGCCAGCATGCAACGCTTGATCGATCTGCAAGTGGATGGTATTGTAACCGATCATCCGGAAAAGTTGTTGCGTTTGTTGCAATCTCAATGAAAGGAGAAAAAATATGTGGGAAATCATTGCTGATCCACAGAACTACGGTATCAATGCCCTGGAGGAAGGCCTCAACCGGAAACAGGTCCCTTTTTCTAAAGAAGAACGAATCAAATGGGCGCGAGAAATCAGCTCCTTTGCAGGCAGTGTGTGCAACCTTTCCGATCGGGCGCGCAAGTTGCAGGACCTTCTGATCAGCGATGATCAGATTATTGCAACCGAGAGCTCACTGAAAGCATTGAAAATACAGTTGTTCAAAATGAACGATGCCTTGAACAGTGCCCTTGAATTGGCCGATAAGATAGAAGATCAGCTGGTTGAAAAGTAACCGGTTCGACTCGAGACAAGCCTCAGACATCAGTGGCCGCCGCTGATGGGACCTAACGCTGCCATATTTACGAATCTGCGGACTCAGTTCGGCCGGCCGACGGCCTTTGCCGGTTGTCGGCCGATTAGATTGAAGCCGCCTGAACAGCCGGCTGAGTCTGGTCAACCGGACAAACCTTCTTCAGATGATAGAACCGGAAGAAGAAGTTTTCGAGCGGTAAAATTTCATGGTCGCAAAAACCGGCCTGTGCGGCATACTTTATCAACGTTTCGGTCCAGGAAAGCTTCGGTTTGTTGTTCGATATCCTGCGGTGGCATGCTTGCATTTTGATTCATCCTTTAACCTCCCCCAGAGATTATCCCGTCGTACTTATCATTTTTAATTAATTTCGGTGAATCCAATTGGTTGAAACGACCCGGGTTGACTTTCAATACAGGATCATATCGTGGCGAGTTGTCCGGGGATTTGTAACCCGTCGGTCTGAGAGATGGCGTGCAGTCGTAAGCAGATTCGCCCGCAACGTTTAACTTTTACCGCTCAACACAGGTAATAAAGATTATAGTCGCACTGATGCCTGCGTCAAGTCGGGGGTGTGGTGGGTGGCGGAATGTCGAAGAATATCGGATTTTATCCGTATAAAGCCTTTGAAACCTATACCTTTCCAATTACAAGCCGTCGTTGAACAGGCGGGTCAAGTTGATCAGGACAAGGAAGATAACAATGCTGGCCGGCAAAATAAGCGTGTCCCAGTTAAAGGAATATCTGATGAAGAAAGGCCAGTGAGGATTCGGGTGATACAGACCGAGGTTGGGAAAGTTGTCGGTTTTGCTGAAAACGGAAATGGCAAATGTGGCCAGGTATGCTGCCATGGCCGTATTGGCAAGGTACAATCCCCAGCGACGCAGGCGGTATAATCCGACCGCGGAAACGATCAGTGCCAGAAAGATCGCCGGCTTGAGGCTGATGAGAACCATCATTAATTTCATATTCAGCGCTTGCGCATCGACATTGCCGATGAAAAAGAGGTAAATATTGATGGTGATGTAGGCAAAATAAACAAAGCCCAGCACCGAAATGACGGCCAGCCCGGTGGCCGTGGCTTTTAATCTTTTAACTTTATTATCTGGCATGCGATATCAACGACCGTGGAGATAATTGCCTGCAGCTTTCATAAAGCTGTTATGGGTACGGTTGCACAGAGGCTATTAACCAGTTGATGTCACTCCATATCTGCACAGATGGGAAATGGTGTCAACAACTAACTAGCGATACATGCTAGAGCGTTTGTCAGAATAACTTTCCGATATGGGTCGTTTTTTGAGTTTTGTGTGGATTGTCGATAACCTCTAATTCTCCAAACGCTCTAAAAGTAGTTTATCATTAGAAAAAAACTGTCCTTAGAAGGTGCAGACCATCCCGATGGCATTCATCTGATCGACAGTAGCTCAAAGAAAAATCAAAATAAGATAGGATTCTTTTCCCTAATTTCAAATTTCCAGTTTCAAGTTTCCAATATTTGACAGCGCGCAAGCGCTTCCACAACCCTGGCCCAGAACTGGCTACAGATCGGGCATCGAAATACCAGACTTTTGAAAATTATCTTAACGAATGCCGCCACTGTTCGCTGAAGCGCCAGGGCAG
>Ga0126335_1000645_pt1 | contig 17349 bp, 12 predicted proteins | sample OlaspJWI45metaG_FD_108409 | JGI IMG/M metagenome (GOLD analysis project Ga0126335, IMG submission 108409) | Marine gutless worms symbiont microbial communities from Oahu, Hawaii - Olavius sp. 1 OAHU.JWI-45 metaG | ecosystem: Host-associated > Annelida > Digestive system > Unclassified | place... | reverse complement strand
TGCGGAAGGGTTCCCACAAGGGGCCCCTCTTCCGAATGTTCCCTCTTTCACTCCAGTCCATCATCAGTAATCAGATGAGGCCACGGAGGTTGAGGGGTGCCTGGTTTAGTTGCCTCTTACGACGTCCAGCCAGGAGACGGAGTGGGTCTATTCTAAGTCTCGGAACCCACACGAGGTCAGTGTGGGTTTTGCTTTCATTGCTGCTTGTCGCCGACGTTGCTATGCTGTCACCCTTCACTGATTACACTACGCTTCACCTTCAACGACCCAAGTGGCGGCTGTCACCCCGCCCAAATCTTACAACTTGATACACCACAGTCATCAACAGCTTGATACATGATCCTTATTTACCATTGTCCATGCTTCTGTGTAGCTTGGCTAGCACTTGCTGGCGTCGTCCGTGCCTGGAGAAATGACACGGACGATCGGCTGTGATTGGGAGGGGGAAGTACGGCGGTCACCGTTCGCTGATTACCAGTAATTATCATTGTCTGTGTTCATCCACGTCATAGGTGTCAAATAGCACGACTGATAAAACTGAATTATAAACTATAAATAAACTAAACTGATTTATACTACCTGTAAGCAGGCAAGATGGGTATAGGATATGGCATGTGCCCTTTCCATCGCACCCTAAGGTAGTGATATTTAGACTTAGCAGCAGACAACATCAAGTGGTTGCAAATGCAATGTTGGGCATGTGTCTGGTACTGGGTTGGGCATGTGTCTGGTACCCGGTTGGACTGTGTCTGGTACTGGGTTGGACTGTGTCTGGTACTAGGTTGGACTGTGTCTGGTATTGGGTTGGACTGTGTCTGGTACTGGGTTGGACTGTGTCTGGTACTGGGTTGGACTGTAGCAGTTTGTGTTGCGAGTAGAAGATGAGCAGAACAAAGGCCAGTCAGACGAGTGTAATTCACAAAGTCATCATGGTCGGTAGTGGAGGTGTCGGCAAGTCAGCTCTCACGCTGCAGTTCATGTATGATGAGGTATGTCTATTTGAGGAAATCTTAGCTGACTACTGAGTGATGTAGTTGTAAATCACAATATCTGTGTCTGTCTGTCTTTCTGTCTTGTTTTGCTGTTGTGCTGATGTATATCTGGATCCAGCTTGTGTTTGGTTACATGTCAATGTATTTGGTTTCAAGGCTTTGTTAGTTAATATAGTCATTTATTAATTTTTGTGCATCTGTGTGGCATGTGTGCGGTGCCATAGGCAGAAGACTCATAGTGATGAGCCTATGCTGTCTGTTTCCTGTCTGTCAGTCTGTGTGGCATGTGCGGCAGGCATGCAGTGGGCTTGCAATTGATTTTCTAGATCGTTTGTAATTTGATTTTAACAATAAAAATTTGTTATTGAACTTAACTTTCTTGGGTCAAGCAAGTATTAGGATCAGCTGTCGGCTGGTTGTGCTTGTGGCAGTTTGTGGAGGACTACGAACCCACAAAGGCCGACTCTTACCGCAAGAAAGTCGTGCTTGATGGTGAAGAGGTTCAAATTGACATACTTGATACAGCCGGGCAAGAAGATTACGCGGCTATCAGAGACAATTATTTCCGAAGTGGAGAAGGATTTCTCTGTGTCTTTTCAATAACAGACCTTGAATCATTTCAGTCAACTGCTGAGTTCAGGTAACGACGTTGCTGCAGGCTTTCTGTTTGTCAGAATTATTGCAATTCATTTTTGATAATCTTTAATTCAACAGTATTAAGAGGGAACTGAATTTAAAACAGTAATCTTTACTGGCTGTTTCTTATGTCCAGCTTATTTCTGTAGCTTCTGATTTTTACTAAAATCAGTTTTCTACTTGGGTCATTCCACAAGTGAGTTACAAAATGACACTATTCTGTTATTTTTCTCAATATGAAAAGTCTCAAATGTGCATTTCCTTCCGAACACCAGCAAAAGGTTTCGTTATGATTACTTCACCGTGATGTCATTTGTAAACATTAAGAAGTAGAGTGACACTACCTGGTGACTGCAGTGAATGCAGTTAAAACATGCTGCCTGTCTAAGCAGCAGCCAACTGTGTATTTTGTTGTTGAACAGAGAGCAGATCCTTCGCGTGAAGAGTGACGAGCGAATTCCATTCCTGCTGGTAGGTAACAAGATGGACCTGGAGGAACGGCGTCAAGTCCCAGTGGACGTGGCACAGAGCAGAGCTAGTCAGTGGAGTGTGCCATACGTCGAGACATCGGCCAAGACACGAGCCAACGTTGACAAGGTAAAACTGTAGTAGTTGTAGTAGTAGTTGTAGGGGTGTTAAACTTAATTTGTTTTCATAATCGATGATCATTGTGTAATAATGGAATAGTAATTGATGACGGCAACTAATGGGCCTGCATCTGTAGGCCTGCTAATGTTACCACAGGCTCTGTACTAAGTGAGACCATCATATCAAGTGACTTAGTGAGCCCGTCAAGTGTCTGATAGTAAACCATTTTGGCTACTCAGGTGCCGGCTGCAAGCACTAATGAGACTAGGGAAAGTCAAATCAAATGACACCAACAAACTGTCCTGCACAAGGTCACTACCATTGTTTATAGTGGCTAACGACCACCCAGTATTTGCTCCCCTACTCACTTGTGCCTGCCACCCACAGTGATTGGAGACGTGACACCACAGTGCGGCTGATCAAAGGCTTAACAGGTTGGCGTGACAGCAGCCGTGAACTGAACAACAGGAAGCTTATACTGGCACAGTGTACTGCTGTGACCAGATGAAGAACTGCTGCTTGCAATCTGTCGAGTTTTGCCAGCAAAATTGATTCTGTGTTTTAAATTCGAACTTTGAACATATGATTAATCGAAGCTTGTTTAACATGCCTAAGTAGTAGATATGATGTGAGATTGTCAATGATGGCTCCCAGATGAGCCTTGAGCTGCTGTAGAAGTGGCCTGTTTCCTGATCAGATGTAATAAGACGTGATTAAACCAATTTGAGTTGGTCTTACATACGGCCATTTTCATCATGTTCATCGTATTGTAGTTAGTTTTTGGTTGTCAGTACCAGTGCTGTTGATTGCCTGGAAACTGTAAAGACTTGTCTTGTCTCGTCTCCAAAGTGAACTGTTATATGTTGATTGTGATGTAAAACCTTTACCAGCTCAAGTCAGTTATCAACGTTGTCATCGTTAATGTACTATCTTCTGCATCTTGCGCTACCTTCTACTGCTTACTGATGACTTTTGTGTTTCATGTTTCGTTCTCTGTTTTGATGCTGTAACTATTTTTTCTTGGGCGTTAACTTGTGACACTCTAGTGCTCCTAGAAGCAGCCATAGTTATTTAGGCCTCTGTTACATGGCAGGTATTCTATGACCTGATGCGACTCGTGCGAGATAACAAAGATCGTGCTGCAGCAGCTGCAGCCGGAGGCAGGAAACCCAACTCAGCAACCAACGGCCGTGAACCACGTCGCAAGAAGAGGTGCACAATATTATGAAGACTGCTGCTTGTGTGGGCAGGACGCACACTAGTTGGTTTTGAAACACTTTCCTATGACTTGAGGCTGACAGTTTTGTGGAGATAGTGGCATACACTTTTGTTGGTTTCTTGATCAATGTGCTGATGTATTGTATGTATCTGCATAGGCCATGAGTGAGTGAGCGCTATTGCATTAATTGCAGGACTTATTCAATCGAAGTCGATTGCAGTGTGTACTGTTGCAAAAGTTAATTAGGCCAAATTAAAATATGACATACAGGTTTAGGTATTCCCAGTTGACCATTAGAAAGGGCCGTCAATGCTAATGATCTTTTGGGGCTCAGAAATTCTTGTTTTTAATTGAAGTGTTTGTATACCAACGAAGCAACAGAAGAATGCTTTTACGTAATTACTTATTCAGAACAAATGAAATGTGTTCATACAGATGTGAACGAGTATAAAATAATGTGAGCTAACGAATCTATTTTAGATGGGAAACCCTGAATTTGTGTTTTTTCTTTGGCCTTAGCCATGTAGAACTTGCAGTTCGACCTATGTGTCTGACGTGTAACAATGCTTTATGGCTGAATGTGGCTGTGGGTGAAGTTTGCACTGTAGTCTGTACAGTGCAGTTCATTTTAGTTTGTATGCTTGTTGTGTTTTGAGGCCGTGTACAATTAGTTTGCAAACTGTATTGTTAGTGAATTAACTCTGTGGTGTTCGCTTATTTATTCGTATATTTTTGTTATCAGCTTTTGATGTTGAAGGCAGGTTAAAAAGAAATGAACTTTTTAAAATGTATAATTTTTTGATGTTATCATTTATCAGGGTGTCTAACTCTCCCAGAAATCGTGTAGGATTTTGTTTTCTTCGATATTTGTATACAAAAACAACTAAAACAGTGTTTAGTAATAATAATTGTCAGCTGAGTTACTGTAGCAATACTTGTAACAGTTTGTCTGTGGAGTTAAAGAAGGTAGTAATTGCTTATACGTTTGATCGAGTAAACAGTGGAACAAAACAAATTTACTAGAGTTTGTGTCACAATAATTCATTTCTTGGAAATCTGGAAATTAGATCTGGTGATTTGTTAAGACACCCTGTAGATGCAGTAGGAAGTTTCTCGTGGTGATGCATACTGCAGAGTAACAGCTTGAGATGCTAGTGTACTGTCTGTGCCAGAAACCTGCTGCTGCAGCTGTCGAGCTTACTGTGTATTTTTGTGCTTACTGTGCCTATACTGATCTTTGGTGATAATTGCAAGAAATATTTTTGTTGCCCCGATGATTTTCTGTCGGCTGTATCATTTGTTTGCTAATGACTAGTGTCAGTAGGTGGAACAGTTTGCAGTGTCATATCAGCAACTCCATCGATCTGTGCATTCATACTTAGTTATGACATATTTTGTAGTGCAGCAGTTTGTATACATACACTGGCTGGAACTGCTCATATAACAGTATTCTGTATCAGTTTATAGTAGCACAATTTTAAGCTCCACCAGATTGGACTTTGAAACACTGGAACCCTTTTGCTGTGCTCAGAAGCGGTTGCCATATGTGTATTCATTGTAACTTGGTGGAGTGGTCACAGTGGGATTGAATCCTGATCATCTGGCCTGTAAAAACCATCCACGGAATGACGTGTATTGTGTTAAGTGCGATGCTTAGCCTTTACTCACTCACGCTGATAAGTGTTGGAGGAATTATTTTTCAGGTGGCCACACTGTCTGTCTGAGACATGCTGCCGAGAATTTGCACCGTGATGTCAAATTGTAGCAAGTGTGCAGAGATTGGTGGAGGAGATGCAGGCATCCTTTAAATGCTCTCTAGTTTACTACTGGCTTAGAAATGATAATTTTGTTATGGCTGTATCATCTGCCAAACTGCACAATTGTAAGGTTCATAAATCTTTGTCTTCATTGTCGGAAAATGAATTTTTTATTGCTTGCTTTTTTCTCTGTGTGCATAGCAGTCCCGTGTCTCAGTTTTTGTCAGTGCTTGTTGATTGCAAAGTGAAATGAACCGTGGCAGTTGCTTCTGCTGCCTTGATGGCTGTAAATTTAGCATCTGTGTAGTGCTGACTGCTCTTGTATTGCTTTTCAGTACTGGTAAGGCCTGAAGAATTATGCATTTTTTGCACAATTTTGCAGTTTTTCTATAGTATTACAAATATCACCTATTTTCATTATAATGCTGAAAAATTGCATAATTTGTCACTATTCAAACCCTACAAAAAGCAATGTTGTTGAAAATACGACCATTTCTATAGGCAAACGTATCCACTTAACATTTTGCTTGAGATGACGTCAAGTTTCATAATATTGTTGTTGCACCCTAAAAGGCATACTACAGCAAGTGTTTCTGCTCGTGCACATGAACCGGAGCAGCCAACTGAATTTACTGCAGTTTTGTTATTGTAAAAGGAGAAGATTTTAGACCTTTTTGCTTCATTTTGCGTGCAGAGAAAAAATTGGCATAATTCTGCAGGTCCTAATTATTGGACTGGATGAGGGAACGTAGCATTTTTCTTCTCTGCTCTTGATGGAGGGAGTGGCTGGTCGTCTTAACTTGTTGTGACTGCTTCTTTGCTAATGTGTTATTTTAACCAGCCACATGGCAGCGTGGTAATGTCTTTGGTGGAATCGGTCCATATGTTTGTTTGTTGTGTGACAGGTCTGGTTATATATCAAAGTCATTGGGTCAAGTTCAAGGTCACACGAGCAAAAGCAGTGTCATATGTGGCAGTGGTGAAGTTAAAAATCTGAACTGCGAATGGACCCGTTAGGTAGCAGCATGTTACAAGCTTCTATACTTAGCATGCATGTGTGTGGTACGCCTTTGGTTAAAAAAGAAATTAATTGAAGAAAATACTTGCTGACAGTTCTGAGCCAATGTGTGTAGTATTTTGATGTCTATCGGTGTCTGCTGTGTTTTATAGAATTCTGTGGCTATGACCTGTACATACTTCGTACATTGTACAAGAGCCAACAATTGTTCACAGTAAAAAGTGACATTTCTAGGCTACATTGAGTGCATAAGATGCGGATGGATTATTGCAACTGATAATCCTGTGGCGTGATCTGTCAGTCAGGCCCCTGCACCCTGCAAAAATGGCTGAGTGGATTGACGTCTTGTTGAGAGTGGAGATTCTTTGGGGTCTGAGGCACATGGTGTTATAGGCTTATGGGGGTGGTCCTATTCCTCCAACGGGAAGGAGTGGGGGAACTTTTCAGTACAAATAATGCATTTTGACTCATTCGCCAGGTGGCACCACATTTGATGTGGCCTCCACTGAATTACTTGAGCTACTTGTTGAACGTTGTCTCGGCTATCAGTGAGATGCATCTACATTCACGTTGTGAACTTCATTGTCAGTTGGGTACAGTCTAGGAGTGAACAAGTCCGTTGAAAAACGAGATTAGTGTCAGCTGTATTACTTTCCGAAAGTCTTTTGTTGTAGAGATATTAGTTAAGTTGTCAGTGAAGTGGCCACTAATGACACACAGTACTGATAATGATCTCTACCTTCAGTTTGAGTCAGTAGGCAGCGTGGTGGCATTGTTGGTACTGGTAACAGACTTGTGATTACTAGGTTGCATGTTCGACTCCCAGCCGGGGACCTTGCCCACGTGCCTCTGTCGCCAAGGAGAATAATTTGGTACTGGGAAATAAAGACATACCGTGCAGTGCACTAGCCCTGTATCCGTGGTCTCGCACTAAGTGTAAGGCAATGTCTGGCTGAGGGCTGTTGAAATGGATATCTGTGCTGCCCAATGGGCCACGGGCGTCTGGAAGGACTTTTACTTTGGCGCAATGTTTTATTGTATTGGTTTCAGCAGTTTGTAAACTAGTCGTTCAATGGATATTAATTCTATCAGTGAAAGTTTGTTATATGTATGAAGTTATGATCTGTTTTGTCACGTTTGTGGTGGTTGTGTATAACGTGTATATAAAGCTTCAACATAGCAAGTAGGTAATATTACAGTGTACTATGATGGCATGATAGCTTTAAGTTTGTTTCGTTTAAATGTTCTATGCTGTAAATGTATAGCGTAGCATGATCTGTTAACTGTTTATATGAGCTGTCAATTGTGCATGCACTATAAAAGTGTACATCGGTCAGATTACTGCTGGTCTGCAGTGATTAGGCAGATTAAGAAGAACGTGGCTAGACATGTGACTATATATGTTTTGTTGTATGGATCATAGATGTCGGTTAAGTTAAGTGTCTAACAACAGCTGAGACAAGCTAATTTCCACTGCATTAAGTCTAATCTGCTGTGGATGTAATGGGTATAGGTAGCACAGTGTTTAAAGGTCATCGCGGTAGAACAGTCGTGCTACAGTGTTATAAGTGACAATCCATTCTAATGGAGCAATGGAAAATTCGACCCTCATTAACTTTGTAACCCCTCAACCGATTATTACCAAACGTGACATGATTGATTACGTCCGGGACCCCTACCTATGTGCCATGCGCACTAAAGAAAGGCGTCCAGTTTAAAATTTTTTTAGCGTCTTATAGGCCTACTATGGTTGAATTACGCCTACACCGGCCCATAAGTCGCTGCAGTTCGACAACTGACCGCAGCCTAGACAAGCTTTGAAACAGGCCCTGACGTAGTATTTGCCTTACGACGCCTTCACAGATTACTATTTCTAACTTTGATTTTGTGTTGCCGTCTTGTTCAATTCAATAAACTTGTCATTTTATAAATTCGTGAGTATGAACAATCAATCATTCGGCGCAGGGTGACAAAATCGCGTTGCTATTTAATCGAATTAAATAGATTAGAAATGCAGATAGCTTCATGTTATAGGGGCTAGCAGCAGAAAATAAGTTTTATTTACGCAGTCGAGTGATTGATTTGTGCCGTTGGAGATTTATTGACAGTGAATTTGGACATTTTCGGTACGAATTTTCAAATTGCAGAAATTGTTTAGCGTCGTTGCGTTGCCATAGTTGCTGACCTTGACATTGGTTACGTGACAGTAACAACCGTACTTTGAGTAACTAAAAGTATTATAGGCACAGTGTAAAAATTTACTGAGGCATCACGATTCACAACTTTGTCGTAGTTTTAAAACGTCCTTATATGTGATCTACGGATTATTGTGATTGAAGTGAATAAAAAATAGCAAATATCAATGTAAAAAACAACGTTTAAAAAGAACAGTTATAGGCGACAAAATGGCACATCTAAAACAGCAAAAATTGGATGTTTCGATAGATTTCAATGCACTGTTTCACCACTACGTGTCAGTAGAATCCTGCAGCATTGTAGTGGTGAAACAGTGCAACTGTAAAAATGCAAATGTAAAAATACATTACATTACATGGTCACTTGTTTAGCTTGAATTTAACATATAGCATCTCCATAAAAATACTAAGTTAATCCAACATAGGGTAAATTATATGCTGCTCCACAAAATGCCGGACAAACCGCTTGTTGATAGGCTGCAGCTCAAATTAGACCAACACAGACAAACCAAAATGAGACAAACAGTAAAACGCATTATGACCAACAGATGAAAGCATTCTCCTCAAACAAACTCCATTTCTGGAAACAAACTTTACAATGTAATAGTGTTGTGTTATAACTCTTTGCTGCAAGATGATTTTAAAAATAAAGTAAGGTAACGGTGTCTGTCTATGTAAGATAGTTTAAAGTATGGTAAAAGATAAAGGTAAGTGTATAGCGGTTTGTGAAACTTCACCTACACCGCTACGGGAAATCACTTACCATATGGGATCACAGCTATATGCACGTAAACTAAAAGACAATATATACGCTGTTTTTATGATGTCGTCAGCAATCCAGTTTATGTCAATCATTAGCATGTTGTTTTGCACACACAAGACAATGTTAGTAATACAGACAAAGACGACAATAGCAATGCTCTACTGTTGTACGCACAGTGATGACGGTAGCAAGACAGAGACAAAGGTATACAATTGTGGTCACAAGATGGTGTTACTAAATTAATACTGTAGTGTTTTTTTCCACAAATACTAGTCGTGTTAATAAGACAAAGTAAGCCAAAATATATTCCGCATGTATGGGGAGTGCACTGTGACGACTATAGAACAGGAAATGACATCAGTGATATGCTGTTTTCATCACACAACAGTGTGACTAAATATGTGTCTAACTGTGTGGATCATAGATGTCGATCAACATAAGTATCAGACAAGCTAATTTCCACAGCATTAAGTCCTTAATCTGCTACTGCAGTCGACGTAATAGATAAAAAACCATCAGCTGTCATTGCTCAATGATGCAAGAAGTAGAAAGTTAAATTTGTTACACAAGTTGCATGTAGCAAGTATAGCATTAATTATTAGCTGTCCCGCCACAATGTGGGAGCCAGCTATAGCAGTGGTCCGCGTTGTCCGTCTGTCTGTCACATACGAACTTGGGCTGCCTGATTGGCCTTGTGAGTGTAGTGAATAGATCAGTGGGAACAGTCACCAGTCGGCACTCGGCACCACACTGGGCACCGTGGCGGGGCCAGCTATCGTCACGTCCCATAACGGACTATACCTTGTTTTTAATGTGAAGGTGTTAGAGGTTTAGGTCAGTCACCAGACATATACGGTTGAGATACAAAATGAAAAAATTAACATATTTTGAAAAAAACTTAACTTATATTTTGTATGTGTAATGACTAAAGAGATAATAAAGCCGCATGCAGCCTAGAGGCTAGTGGCGATAGAAGACCTGGAGTCTTGTTTTGTTACATGCAGGCTATTTAGTAACAATGTCACGTAATGAGAACTTGAACTATTTCAAGTCATAGTCATACATTTACAGCCAGCGCCAACAGCTCGCAGACCGTGGCGCCACCTAATGAATGCGGTTCTCAACTACCAGCCCATGCAGCAGCCGTCCTTTTATTGACCTCTATACTGGTATAGACCGACCTTATGGTATTTATCATTAGAAATCAACCGGCGGGTACACGGTGATAATACAGCGAGCACCAGTGGCAGAGTGCTGTGAGCTGTGGGCCTGTAAGTTGCAGAGGCTGAGAGCAGGTGGTTGCTACCACTATACTAGTTCATCTATAGGCCTACACGTAAGTTGGTTGCACCGTGGCTGGCCTATACGCCAAGCAGTACGAGCTGTAGCTCACAACAGACTCGCCAGGTGAAGGATACAGTGTAGCACGCCTGCTCACAGCTTGTCTACGCCTAGTCACTCTTGATAGGTAAGTGTTTGATTAACAACTGATCTAGTCATTAAATTTCGACTCGTATAGGCTTATTTGCTTTTTAATTTTTAATTTGACGGCAAATGCTTAAATTCTGACAAAAATCGTGTAGCGTACAGTCGTTGGATAGCTTTCTTGCGTCGATGCACATATCACACTCTGACATTACGATGTTTTTGAACAGTCAGTCAGTTAGCTAGGCTATCTCAGCAGAATATGAACAAAAGCTGAGCTATCGCAGAAATAGCGCGCGTCTTCTTGGTCAATTCAGATCACGACCATAGTCAAAAACAACCCCATCTTAGACGCAAACATTTTTATGGCACTATAAAACGTTATGGTGCCATCGTCTGAACCCAAATCGTGGGACGTTATGGTACCCTTGCCTGAATTTAATTCATTTTTGAGTACCATAATGCCCCACTACTGGATTTAGACTATGGCACCATAACGTCACACTCGGTACCACAACAGTCCTCAAGCATCGACACATTGTGCAGTATAAGCCATATCTCGATATCTTGGACTTTTTGACGTAGTCCACGAGTGTGACGGACAGACGGACGGACGAACAGACGAATTGCGATAGCAATAGCGGCGTCTAACACGTCGGACGCGCGCCAAAACGTCTAACTCAGCATAGGCTGCGTTTATTGCAGTTTTTTTCTGCGCACCCACTGTACCACGCGTTTAAGCATAGCCTACTTGCCTTTACCTTCCCAGCCAAAGCTGGTCCTCAACCGACCACAGAGGGTTGGAAGGCTGAGTTTGCCTGGGCACCAGAACGATGAGTGAACAGCTTGCCCAGGATCATCACATGGCGAATATCGCGGTTGTTTAAACTGTTACGCCTCACTGGACAACTGGATGTAAACAGCTCTATTGTCCGCAGTGTGGGAGCCAGGCGTTAAACTGTGATCTGTTTAGTCGCGAGCTACGATGCTAACCACTGCTCCACCTATAATTATTGTTGTGCATGCTATCACAAATGGGTCTAATTATACTGAGACAGTGGAGTGCACGTTGTAGGCGGGCACAGCTGCAATCAGTGGTGAACGATGCGATTTCGGACATCGTTATATCGGCGACTATCAGTGGTTGTCGGCGTCGCTGCTGGCGCTGGCAGTCTTCTCACCGTTGTCGCTTTCTCTAGGCGACAGTCACAAAATGTAAGAGCTTTTTGTCCAGATCTTGTCCCGTTGTCCGCTTAGACGATCGATTAGCCTAATGTCCCATAACCTTGCTGGAAAAAGAAAAAGAGATGGGCAGGAAAGACGTTTGCTGTATAGTTAAACGCGACGGTTTTCGATGAAACTCGGGTATACCGTATTTCGTGTTCACAGTTTCGCACTAAGCATTCTGTTGCTTGCTTGCTTTTGGCCTACTTATTTGCCAGAGAGGCCCTATATAGCCTACTGTACATTTGCCACATGTGTTATATTTTCGTACACGTCGTACCATAGGCCTAGGTCTATGCGTCGTACATTAGTTAGTGAGAGTTGGCTATAGCCTGGTAACCAGTGTATTAACGTGATTTTGTTTTTACCCTGTGCGTGCGAGTGCAGTCGTGTACTTAATACTTTTCTTTGTACAAACTGTCGAAAACTTCGACCTAGAAGTGTTCGAGTGCATCTTCAGAAACTACAGATCAGTTTCTTATATCAAGATGAAGATCACCGCAGCAAAATCAGCGTGTTTCTCTGTCCTGTTCGGGTTATACAATTCGAATGCCTTGCCTCACAAACACACAAGAATTGCCACGTAATGTTTGGTACATTGGTACATCTAAATGACATCTAGTTCAAAGTCGAATGTCAAGGTCACTGAAGGTCACAGCTTACTGAGCACGCGCTGAGTTACAGTTGCCTCTTCTTGTTTCCACCTGAGCTGAGTATGAAGAGCTGCTGATAGCAGTTACAAATAAGAAGACGATGGCAACGAGACGTTTCTACAATATCTTGATGCAGGATTTCGGTGTACAGTCAGTGCGGGCCGAGGCTACAGACCAACTAGTGCAAAAGGTCAAGACAACTCGCTTGCCAACACGCGCTCAGCAGCTCAGTGCGTTGCGTACCAAGACTTTCGACGTGCTCGTCATAGGTGGGGGTGTGACTGGGTGTGGTGTTGCACTTGATGCCGTCAGCAGAGGTACGACTCTCATTGCGCCTACGTATAGGCCACGTTTATATCATGACAGAAATGATGTAGAAGGATAAATAGCAGCAATAGGTATTGTGGTGTGGTGGTTTATGCGTTGGTCTCGATCAATAGGTCAGATGACCCAACCAACAGCGTCAAAGCACTGAAGGAAGCCAGTTGGCCACTGAGATAGGCTTCAATCCCACTAGAACCACTCCACCGTGTGACAACATAAACTGTAGGCAACCACCTCTACGCTAATCACAGTGTAAGAGTCCCAGTGTGACAAAAACCCAATCTACTGGACCCATAAGCTGCTTAGAACATCGTGCAACAAGAGTATTGCACTGTGCTATAGTAACTAGAGCAGCTGTGTTAATGTTCCCTCTTTTCCCCAGACCGTCATCACTAATAGGATAAGGCCACGGAGGTTGAGGGGTGAATAGTAGGCCTACTTGGAAATATGCATGGCCGTCTGCGGGCTGGTAGACCATCTATAGTTATGTAAAGCAACTTTCGCTGGCAAGAAAAAGGCAGACATGTTTCATTCCGCTTGTGTGCATGTAGATAAACTGTGAGATCCCTCGACAACGCGTGCCATACTTGAGTGCTTCTGAGAGGCGTTATTTCAAGTGTTCGCAGTCCGCACCCTTTACCTTTACTTGCTGCTTTGGCTGGTAGTTTTTTAAAGTGCATTTATTTGGTGGCGCCACTTTGCAGCGCTCCATAGCTGTCAGTCTGGTAACGGACAGATAGACGGACACACGAATTAATACTCTGTCTTGCTGTCAGACACGTACTATGCCAGTGTAAATAATGCTAGTGTTTGCGTCGTGCGCTAACTATCTGACCAACCCAAAATGATCCAAATCTAAGCTTACATCCGCCTAAGCAAAATTCCAAAACTGAATATCACATGCACCTGCATGTTGGCCGCATCGAATGCATGAGATGCGGACCATTGCAACTGATGTTCCCGTAGCGTGGTTTGTCTGTAAGTCAGTATGTCTGTCAATGCGTCTGTCTGACACACGCCTGGCCCTGCACGGAGCGAGGTACTGCTTTTGGTGAAGACTCCTGGAGCCGAAGGAACATTGTATATTAGATTCGATGCGACCTTCGCCAAATTACAATGATAACTTGTTTAGCTTTTTGCCGCAGTTTTCCTTGATCGCATGACCTTGATATTTGACCTTGCGTTTGCAGACGAGCAAAAAGATTATCACTGGATGATGATGTAACGTTTAGGTCTGTCAGTGGGCCTTGTCGAGCAACTCGACTTTGCGTCCGGTACAAGCAGTCGCAGTACCAAGTTGATCCATGGTGGAGTCCGCTACCTTCAGAAAGCCATTCTAGGGTTCGACGTGGAGCAGTACAGAATGGTGAAGGAAGCCCTGGCAGAGCGCGCTAATCTTATTGAGATTGCACCTCATCTCGCTTACCCACTGCCCATCATGCTGCCTGTCTACAAGTCAGTTCGATGTAGTCTCGTTGCGTATACACTTCGTCGTCAAATGTAGGCCTACACACAGCGCGTTCACCGAAGTAGCTACTCGAACGCACCTGCTGGTGTTTGAATTTCTGCGCATATGCTGGGCTTCCATAACGCTTGCCAGTCGCGATCCTGGTCGCAGACCCACACGATTGGAAACCTGATTTTCTGCCAGGTTCGCGACTAGATAGGCCTACCGTAATTGGATGTGGCTTTTATCTGGTAACCCTATCAATTAACGTTACGGCGATGTACGCACCTGTAGGCCTATAGCACACTAGTGCAATGGCGCAACGGTAAAGACGATAATGCATGCTATACAGCATCAAACGTTACAATAGCACAATGATAGTGTCTCGACGGTGCACAGATGGTGGCAGTTGCCGTACTACTACGCCGGTATCAAGTGCTACGATCTCGTCGCCGGTCGTCAGCTACTCAAGTCCAGCTATGTGCTGTCCAAGTCCAAGGCGCTTGAGCTATTTCCCATGCTCAAGGCTGAGAAACTCGTCGGTGCACTTGTCTACTATGACGGTGATATACCTTCCTTCATCTGCTTGCAGTGAATGTATACAGAGTCGGTAAGTAAGTAAATCTATGCTCGCACAGCAGTCCTAACTGCACGGTCTTCAATAGTTCAAGAGCACACAGAACTAAGTCAGTGTCAATGATGGTCCACGAAGAGACAGCGGGAGCGAGTTCCACAGGTCTGTGGCTCGGACCAGAAACATCGAAACATCTCTGACCGTATAGTGGTTATTGTCAGTGAGAATAAAGTTAGTAGCCTAATTAAATTATCGGTATAGGCTATAGGCTATACTCCGTTTCCACATGAAACGTGCCACGTTGTAATCGGCTCTAACTTTGTCAAAACTTAACTTATTTTTAATTTTTCCGTAGTGGAAAGTGCATGAAATTTACTAAAAAATACACAAAGTACTTTCCACCTCACCTTAAGTATGTTGCTGCAGTACCTTGAGAAATCGGAAATACAAATATGCTGCAAATCTGGTAGAAAATGCAAACAAAATGCAATCATTTTGCATGCATCCATTTTAATGCATCTCGCTTACTTACTCATTAGTTACTTACTTATTACTTCAGTTTCTGGTTCCTGTTAAATATTCTTCGGAAACAGACCTAGCAGTCCTTACAGACTGAGCAGGCGACAGTGTTCGACTTCTGGAGCAGGCAACACCTCTTTCATTCTACCAGATCTGTGATCAGCAAACAACCCCGACCTTAGCCTGATTTACTTTAACATATGCGATGTCGTCCAGCAGTTAACGAGTCGTGCGTACATATCGTTGACAAAGTGAAGCAGTACTTGCTGAACGTTTCGCATGGCATATACCACCGCCTTATTGACTGTGCAGTTGTTAAGGAATGTGGGCATCTTTGAGCATAGGTGCTGGCAAATTATGGACAATTGAACAACTGCTAATAGCCATAGGACATGAAATGTTTCGTTTTTTTCTCGCACACATTGCGATTGTAAATTGTATCTTTTGTAATCTTTAACAAATTTTTGTTTTCGAATTCACAATGTAGTGCATCAACATACTTAAGGTTGGTGGGAACTGTTACACGTATTTAGTTGAAATTTTATTTGCTTTCCAGCAGAGAAAAATTTCTGAAAATCGGCCGAGACTTGACAAAGTTAGAGCTGATTACAAAATGGCACTTTTTATGCAGACATTATGTATTGTTGTAGACGGCAGCGTTAATAGCAGTGAATTGGTTTCGTGGGCATTTGTTGTGTACCGGCCCGTACCGTGTCGCGGCGTGGCTATGCGTTCGGTCACATCTCGCTATTATCAGGGATCATGTTATGAAATATTTTCTGAACAACGATCTTTTTAGTATCAGACAATATGGGTTTTTAAAAGGCACTTGGACTCAGGAGGACAAGTTTAATGTCCGAACAGTCTGATCATCAATTATTTTTAATAACTGTAATACAGTTGATTTGCTAATAATAGATTCCATTACTTTATATACAACAGATTCCATTAGGGCCTACTTTATATACAACATTTGTCAGACTAGCCGGTCTGTAGTTATTAACGTCAGCTTTGTTTCCTTTCTTAAATATGGGTACAGTATTAGCAAATTTCCAATTCCGAGGGATTACACCTATAATTGTAAGAAGTTTCAAATATTATCGGCAAAGGGGTTATAATTTGATATCTAACCTCATATAAAATACGAGAAAGTAACAAATTGGGGCCTGGAGATTTGTTCACTTTTAAGTTATTCTATTTATCAAGTATTGCTTCCTCGCTGAAAGCCAGGAAGCAATACTTGATAAATAGAATAAGGTCCTCACATAAGACTGCCGGACCTCCAGGGAGAAGCTCCTTAAATTCTCCTTCAGTGTGTACACACCAGAGAAGTAATTCCCGAAGATATTAGCTTTGTCCACATCATCGCTTGCAACGACAACACATCTGTCATTGGCAACAGTCATAATATCACCAATTCTAGTTTGTTATTTAGACTTATTATTAACATATGTAGGCTACTAGAGTTCTTTGGCCTAGACAGGGATAATTGGGCAGGGAAGAATTTTTGAACAATTTTTGGTCGAGAATGCGGATGGATCCTCCAATACTACACATATTTCCAAAAAAATATTTGGGGTTTGATTAACATTGTTTTGCAACTTCACACTTCTTTTTTCTATAAGACGAGTTTATTTACGACCTTCATTGCGTCCTCCTTGTGAAATTTCTAGTTTCAACGTATTTATTCCAAAATGTAGATTTTTCTTATTAAACTCCTTATCTTTTCATCAAGCGGACATTTCCATGAAGCTTTTTTCCACCGATAAAAGTTAATGACCACAGGTAGGCTATGTATTTTTGTATATATGAAATAATAAGTTTTTTAGATAATCCCACATTTTGTCAGCATCATTATCAGATTTATTGAACACTATTATCCAATCTACATTCGCTGTATTGACTCAAGCGACTTGGCCTGTGCTGTGGTGAGACTGGAGTGCCACACCGGACACGCGTACTCGAGCACCGGCCGTATTACTGTCGTGTAGAAACATAGTAGGTCGTCACGCCCG
>Ga0126335_1000644_pt1 | contig 17351 bp, 13 predicted proteins | sample OlaspJWI45metaG_FD_108409 | JGI IMG/M metagenome (GOLD analysis project Ga0126335, IMG submission 108409) | Marine gutless worms symbiont microbial communities from Oahu, Hawaii - Olavius sp. 1 OAHU.JWI-45 metaG | ecosystem: Host-associated > Annelida > Digestive system > Unclassified | place... | reverse complement strand
GAACCTCATCTAATACAATGTGCCTTAAGGACCCCAAGAATCTCCACGCCGAAGAGGACCTCAATCCGTTCAGCCATTTTTGCACGACACACAACGCTACGGGATCACTGGTCGCAACAGACCGCATCACGCACGTTGAACATTCGATGTAGCCTAATAATGTCACCTGTTAGACAGTCTACCTGTGAGTAGTCGAGGTCAGGTGTGGCTGGCGACGTGTCGACATGGGCACGCACCAGAGCCGTGATGAAGCTGACTGGCGGTGAGGGAGGCGACTCGGAGGGGCTGCGGGGTTTAGACGGCAGACGACCGCGACGACCCTTCAGACTGTCCGTACGCACCACTAACACACCACACTTACATATACACGTTCATGTACACCTGGCGGGGCCCTAGTAGCTGTCTGTCGAGAACGAAAAGCTTCAAGACAAAACCGAAGAAAGAGTTGCTTTTGTCGCCTGTAAGTAATTCGTGTCAAAGCCCAGTGCTGTAAAGATCTACAATCGGGGGAGGAAGAAATCTGTCGCATGTGTCCCTTTGAATTCTGCATTTAATTTTTAAGCTTCACATCTTCATTTACTATTCACCAGAACTGCCACTGTTCTGAAAAGCGGAGCTTTTTACCACAATTCTAGGAGTCGCTATCATTAAACCCAACTCAGCCTTAGTCTATTCGATCTACCCTCACCAGAAAAGAAAAGAAGTAGGCCTATAATAGCTGCGTGGCTCACGTGCAGACGACTGTTTGCTCAGCTACGTAAAGAGGATATGACGAAAACTGACCTTCGCGGACCATTCCGACTGCGAGACATTTCTGAAAGCGGCAGAACTGGCAGCGGTTCCTATGTCGCTTGTCGATCGTGCAGTTATGGTTTGCCAGACACACGTACTTCGCTCCCTTCTGCACTGTTCTCTGTAACATCAATCATAGCTAAACGTCACAATAAACCAACAAGCAGCCCATGGGCAACAAAGCTCACCTGGTCGGTAGCATAACGTGGCGAATGCCAATACTGGTAACACGAAGTCGTGGTGTTTGTAAATTTATGCTGACCTACAAAAACACGAAAGTAGGTCAGGATGACCTAGTTTGTTTGGTTTCTGATCAGAGTTCATCATTAGGTCTCTGAATGTAAGACTGCAAGTCTGTCTAAGTAGGTAAGTAAATACGTATGTAAACTTAATTGAAGCGTGACAAACGCACACTCAGGAATAGCAAATATAGCACAGGATTAATCAATATCGATTATACACAACAATCAAGCACACGACACCAAAAAAAACAAAAATACTAAATGAAATGATAACGTAACAGTTATGATATTCCAGATGACACACAGACAATAGACACACAGACAGACAGAACAGTATGTGAAATACGAAAAAGATAAAACTAAATGTAATTGTGAGAAAAAATTAAATTAACATTACAGCAAACCTTGAAGAATCCCTTACAGCCCTCGCACGTCCGAACGCCATAGTGCTGGCAGATGGCATTGTCGCCACAGACGGCACACAACCCGTCCTTGCTAGTCGCCGCTCCCACCGACTTGGTCTCAGTCAGTGGCGTCTTGACAGCCGACGGCAGTCCCGAGGCCGAAGCCGGCGCCGAGTGGGGTGGTGATGGCAGGGCGAAGTAACTGTTGGCGGCAGCCACATCGCTGCTCGACGACGAGTAGGAGGAACCAGGGGTGGTCGGGGTTCCAGGTGACTGGACCGTGCTGACAGAGCAGACCACACACGGCGACGGGTCGCTGATGCTACTGTAACATCACACCACACGGCAGGCTATTGAGTTCACCGCATTTATAACGAAAAATTCACACAACACAAAAAGTCCAACGAAAGAGACCAAATTTACGTGCTGGCTTTCTTCGTCTAAGCCGTCGGCACGAGAAAGACTTTAGACAGGAAACGATATGGTGGCGTTAGTCGGCTGATGTAACAGCTGCAGCAGTTACGGGGCTTAGGGAGTCCTGTACTGTAAGCTTTACCAACGGGGTTCGAGACTCAGTCTCTTTGGCTATAACATTTGCTGTAATTATGAAGCACGATGTTGGCTTATTACGTTATTTTTAGTGCTGAAAACATGGAGAGGTGAAAAGGTATACCTCAACCCAAAACTAAAACCTGCAACGACATTTGCCCTGCCCCTTCTGTCTCATACGCCTACGACTGATTCGTTCATTATGCGCTACTGACTTTTGTCCATCCATTAGTCTTTTTTCCTTTCTTTTGATGTGTTCCATGTCTGACTTTAATTGGAGAACAAATAGCTCTGAAAATTGAAGAAAAAGATATCCTATGAAAGTTCTGAGTCGGCATTAATAGTATCAGTAGTATCAGCATGTCACACATGCTAGCCCAACAATTTCCAAAAATTTAATTTTTCAGCTGACCGACGTGAACATGGAAGATGGACTGTATCTGGCAATTACCTCATATCTGATGTGATGCGTCCCGCGTTCACAGGTGGCGACATTTGCACGGGGTCGAGCGGGTGACAGGTGCGCGCCATCATCAGAGCCAAGTCAGGTCGGCGCCTCTGTTGCTGCTGCTGAGTCGGCTGATAAGCGCGGTGGCCGAGCGTCGCTGCTGCCCCCGGGAAGCGGAAATGCCCGGTCGGCGATGACGTCAGCGGCGGGGGCGAGACGTCGACGAAGCCGACGTTGTAGAACTGTGACGAGCGAGGCGTGTAGATGGGTGATGGCTGCTGCTGCTCGCCACGCTGCTGACCGTGAAGTTGTGCAGCAGCGTGGTGCGGGTGATGAGCGCGAGGTGGCGCGTCGCTCAACATATTTTCCTGCCTACAATCAACCAAGCACATCACTTACTTATCTTCAGCCACACAACTTATTACTTCTCTCTAGTCACCGTCCGAGTCGCGTGACATGTTTATTGCTTTACATTCTTTATTTATCTGCATATCTATACATTGTGAAACTGAACTTAGGCATATGAATATTGAAAAAAAAAACAAAAATTCAGTCTTTAGGTATCTTACGCCTGTGCTTATAAACACAGATTTTCTGATCAGTATATATTGCCTACGGTCAGTGTAACAACTCTCAACCAGCCAAATATTTTCAAATTTTGCCAACAATTTCAGTTTCATTAACTCAACGCAACTGAGATGTCAGCTACAAATTTACAACTGGTCGAATTGTTGGAGGAAGAAGTACCTGAAGCCAGACGATATCAGTTGACCATTTTCATGACCAATAGCCGTGCCGAAGTCAGTGACGTCCATGCTTTGTTGTGATCCATGATTGTGACACTGTGACAACTGATGGTTCGCTAGCAATTTGGTATCGACCTTCATTTCGAACTTTCCCAACGAAAGACCACCTCCGTTGCCGCCATTGGTGCCAGACATTGCCGAACAAGTGCCCGTCGACGGCGTAAACACTGCCTGCTGACAAGTGGCCGACGATATGAAGCCGTACTCGGTCGGCGCCACCACGTCCACGTCCATTGGTGTCGCCGATGCCGACGTCGCAGTCACGTGGTCGCCGATTTCCGGCGGAAATGGAAACGCGCTCGGGTTGGCGAAGACGTCGTAGAGGTCGAGCATCACTGACGACCCGGCAAGAGACTCGAAGAGCGCTGCAGATGCAGCAATGCCCTCGAGTGACGACTCCAGATCGGTTGTGGCGTCGTCGGTACAGGGTACCTGCTGCGTCAACATGGCGGCATCCGGCCGGAAACACAGCTCGTCGCCGACACGGCACGTCACCGGCGCAGCGAACTCGAGTTTATCAGTCGAGAAACTGTCACTAGGGGTATGCGCAAACTGAGGGTATCTTGTACAGAGGTTCGACGACGCCGAGGTGTACGACGTCTGTGACATACAAACATCAATAACAAAGTGTAGTCAGTTTTGGGATGGAACGGCCCGCCGCAGGAAACGTCCAAAACGGCGAAACTTCCGGTCGCGAATCTGATAACAGATTCTGAACGAGGAACCCCAAATTTCTATTCGCGTTTACTAATAACCATAGCTCTATCTCGCTTAGTTTCGGAGACATTCGCGTGTGACACACTGAAGAAGGCGTGAATGACGGACAAAGCTTATCGTCACTATAGCAGTCCCTGGCCGAACAGAAGGTGTACAAGAAAGCTTAGCAGTACAGACATGAACCATATAGTACATTGTAGACTGTAGACTCGTGCTAACTAACAAAATGTTTAACAGGTTACAACTACACATGCTGACAGTTAAAAGTCATCTGCTAAAAGCGCCATGATATGTCTTTTTTTCTGTGTGTATGACTCCTACAGCCATCTCCCCCGACGAACAAAAAATGTGTACCATCGCCCTCTGATCGGTGTAAAAAATACTGCTTACTAGTTAGTCAGTTGCGACTCGGGCAAACGGGTGTGAACAACTTGATCACGCGTTTGTAGTCCTAACAATTACTCCACTATCCTACGCTACGTTGTCACGCTGTGTGCAGTAGAAATAAGTTCGATCCTTCGTCGATAAACTCGTCAAACGCAACATACCGGTGTCTGACAGGCGAGCATCACTCTGGTGCGTCCGCCAGTGGCTGCTGCTGCTGCCGCTGAGTCGATGGCAGGTGAGACAGGTGATCTGATGGACAGAAGTCGAGTCACGCCGGCGACGGCCACCGACGGAGAGGTGCTCGCAGCGAGAGGATGAAACACGCACGTCAGACTAGCAACGGGTTCACTGACTGTTGTCTTGGCAACTTGACATGCGGCTGTCTCTGTACCTACATCGAAAATAATACCACAAACACGTTATACGGTAAAATACTAGAGTACAGAGTGGGTACTGTATACAGAGGGGAAACCTGTAGGTTTTCGGTCACGTACATCAGACGCCAAGATGGACCATTCGAGAGCACTGCCATAAGAGGATTACCGAGACACTGGAAGCGTCCTTCCGGCTGACCTAGAGATATGGACGCGTAGCATTGAGAAAAACCTGAGTGTGCTCAGCACTGGCTGCACACTGCATGGAGACGAGCACAGGATGGATTGTGCGGCGAACAGTGATAGCAATTATGCTCCAACGACACTGAATGTAACTACTGAGTTGGTTCGGAAAAAATAGCTCGCCATAGCCTCTCTCCCAAGTATGTTTCAACACCGACAGTGTGTTAAATGTAGTATTACTGGTATAAGTATTTTTGTGTGTTTTGGCAACTAAACTTCGCCCCTTTCGTTTCATGTTTTATCAGAGCAAATTCGGCATAAAATGGAGATTATCTCACTGGTTTCGCGTAAAATCCTACGAATAACCCTCGTGACCAGTAAACGGTTTAAATCGCTTAAATTCTCGTTACTTCGTAGCTGACGACAGTTATGTCACAACCATCAACAGGGTTTCGAGTCTTTCGGCTGCGATTTGTTCCAATTTGCTGCGGTCTGGTGCCGCGGGTGAGCTGGCAGTACTGGCGAGTTTTTGCAGCGTGGATGTAACTGTGCAATGGAACCGTCTGTCTGTGCGGGATGGCTATAGATAGGCGAGTAGCTGCTGCAGCAGGGCTACATCATTCACATCATCATCATCACGTCACTGCCACGGCGAGCCCAATCCTTTACACCAGATAAGCAGAACAGCATGACCTGTCAAGATCATGCCACCTCTGCTCTGCTGCGCTCAACTGTTATGAAAGTCTTAACAGGCATCAAACACCCGGAGAGCTATAGAGATGCATCTTTCGTTGTTTTAATCGGTTTGTTCGCATCTGTTCCGATTCGATTTGTCAACAGCTCAAAAAATCGTCCACAACACTAACCACATAGCATGCGATTAGAAAAAGTGTTAATCTGACTTGTGCTAATATAGCTATAGACTGCAATGTAGTTGGAGTGTCCTTACTAGAATTCTGTCAAATACTGTTGACGCTGATTTAAAGTCTACTAAAGCACTAATGCCATGTACTGTTCTACGGATATATTGTCGATGGACTTCAGTCAACAACGAGATGAAGAAAAAGTTTTGATTTTCTGACGGCAAAATCTTTGTCGAGTAAGAACCTAGTTAAGGTGGCTCTCAACATCTCACTCGAAGTGTTTTGATGAAACTGAAAATACATGTTGTTTTTTTACATTGCGCTTCTACCTATGAGTGAATAAAGATGAACATAATACAAACACCACAAGTAGAGTTTTGAACGGTGTTTATTCCGCATAAAGTTTCATAGACATAAAACAAACATTACTTAAAAATCTTTCTGTATTTCAGTTTAAAATAATTTTTTTTTCAATTCAGACACCCTTGGCCTTTTCATATCGATAACAGTTGACTTGAAATCACTTTTCAGCGAACTGCAGTCCAACTCTAAAGAACACTGGGATCAGTGGCCTGCAGGTCGGTTAGTGAGTGATCGTTCTCTCGTTCCGTGTCCTATCAGCATCGTTTGTTAGCTATCAACTGTTTCTCATTACGTGCAACACAGCAGCCGTCGGCAAAAAACTTCGCATACACAAACACAACCTGTCTCTTGCACCACGCTTACTGTAAATTTGCTGCTGAATTTGTCGCTCTCTTTTTCACAAGTGCTACATTGTTAGCAGACTGTGAAACAGCGACGTCGAACAACTCACTGACACACTAAACTAAAAATGACATAAAATTAAGCTCTAAGTGATAAATAAAAATTACATAAACTTTATAACAAATTAGTTGCAATGTCATAGAAAACAACAAATTTATAACAAATTTAGATTTCCCGTTGATACAATTACCAACGTGTAAGTTCAATTACACTGCAACTGAAAGACATAGTCTACATGTGTTATGTAATGCTGCGGTGCCTTTGAACCTGCCAAATTTACCGAAAAGCATACATTCAACGTCAAATTCCCAACATTTTCTGGAGGCAACGGCTTTATGTCTTCTACTTCAATAGCACCACGGCATCCCTTCCCAAACTCTACTATATTTCTACTCTAAAAGCCACGTCTCTGCGTACCCCATTGTCTTTACGCTTTCTTTCCCGACCTAACTCTGCGAAATGAAAGTCCTAGATCGTCCCGTGCACGTTGTCACAATTGAATTTGATCTACATCTACAATGCAACCTTCGCGGCGACAATCTCTGCAACCGTTGCAGCATAAACTGCCGAATGACGTCACTGCAGTACGTCACAAAGTGAGGCTAGAAATTATGAGGAATGGTGGTAGCCCAGTGCATGGTTTATGGCCACGAGGCGGCGGCAGCGTGGTATATAGAACATACGTCATTGGAGTTCTGCATATACGTCATTGTGCGTGGTGTAGTGGGTGAGTGGCGGGTGTGGAGCGTGAAGCACAACTTCTGCTATACAGACATCAGCAGGTGTGTAGCGGGAGCACATAAATAACGCACTGCAGCCAGGTAACGTGCCAAACCGGCAGTGTTTTTCTCCGGTGTTGCATCCGTTGCATCACTATTTACAAGTATTCAACAATGATTTACAGTACCGGCACTTCATATTACACCCGAGTCCTGGACAATTAGGCCTACACGGAGAACGTCACTCAGACTGCAGATGTTTATTGACCAATATGAAGGAATACAAATATACACTGGCTAGATACAATGCCAGAAAAGAACCGTGGAAGAAAAGCGGTAAAGTGTTAGTCATAGAGCAAGAAAGTAAAAGAAAAATGAACAAAGGCTCGGACACAAGTTAAAACTGCATTGCCAAGCAAGCGCTAGAGTAGACGCCCCAGAGGAGACGAAGGACCAAGGAACATGTAAAAGAGATGTGAAGAAAAATGCAGGAAAACAGAGCTGGAATTGAGTGGTCTACACGTCACTGGAGAGAGACGAGGCATAAGTCAGGTCAAAGTAAATACAAATCGTTAAGACCTACAAGCGAAATTTGATGAATACATGATAACAGCTCGTTTACACTCGGCGTTGTAGGTTCCAAGTGATAGTTTCCTGTTTTCACTTTCAACGTATTTGAACTTAATGTGTTTCGTTTAGTTAAAACGTGTTTTAACGCTTTTCAGTTTTCGTTTCAGTTTAGGAAGACACTGGCGCCGAGCGGCGAACGGTCGAAGTGAAAGGAGTTAATCAGCTGAGACGAGTTTGTTCGGCTACCAGCAGCTGCCGGTATGGTCTGTTTTTTTGACGTCTATGCCTATACCCGCAAAAGTGAAGGAGAGAGGCACCAGACAAGCATGGAGTATGCTGACAGCTGCGTTATGTTATGTAAAAAATCATAACACACTAAAGCGACGGGCTGGAAGCCTGAAAAACTTTTCTAAGAATAACATCATTATTAACTCAAGCCATTTCATTTCTATTCAAAAAGTGTTAAACCCGCGTACGCACAAAGTGTTGCTTAATTTCCACATTTGTTGCATTTTTACATTTCTGCACTGTTTTTTCTCTCTCTATTTATACATATAATTAACGTATCTGTGTTGAAATTAGTTTCTACCATAAAGACCAGACTGCTCCTTAACGTATTTATTGAATAAAAAATCAATACGAAATGTTGTATCATCCACATCCCACATCAAGCATTGAATCTTTCAATCCGGTGCAAAGCGCACATTTCTATCGACTTCGAAGTAAGTTTTCCATGTCGAAGTATTGCAGTTTTGTAAGAACTTCAAACCAGCCAACTCTATGGCTGCTGAAACTCTATTTTACATTCATCTTAATTCACCACGAAACGGTAGTACAACAATAAATCAACATAAAATACACCAGAAGAGATAAAAAAGACAGAGAAAAACCACATAAAGTGTATATGAACATTCTTTACTCGATAACACAGATAATGTCTTATTTCTAACAACAATTTCTTATTTTTTTCTTCAGTAGAGTTCTTGGTGGATCACAATCGAAGTATCGCCGACATATTTTAACAGTATGAATATCCGATGTTTCAAATAATTTCACGAAGAAGCGATTGTGCTGAAAGATTCTTACTGCTATAACGCTTCGGCGTTGTTGTTTCCGCCTATCTTCGCCGTTCGACGTCCAGAAGGTCGTGCCGCCCTGCGCCATAGACAGCGGATGACGTCGAAGCAATTCGCTCCCCAGGTCGGCCTGTCAGAGTACCCACTGACAAATTATTCCTCTTTCAACAAAGTCGCAAATCATATGCGCAAGATAAATCGTGCGGCAACAAGGTGCTACGGCACAGCGCCACAGAGACCACTGAATCAACTTGTCTATAGTTGAGCTCCCTGGGTCAGACACACACTGTCTGTAAGACGCCCGCCGACCCTCTCCAACTGCGCAGCTGGCGACGACTATACATGTACCACGCATGACCAAATGTCGGTCCCTGTTATCTGACATCGTTCAAAAACCGCAGAAAATAAATGCGGATATACGCGTAAATGATTAAAACCCATGTCAAGCTCGGCTGCATTGAAGCGATCTTTGCCACGGTCATGACGGCGTCGGTGCTACGATAAAATTATGGAGAAAACCCCACATGTAATATCCAAATGATTTTAGAATGCATTAAGTGCTTTAGCAGACGAAAGAAGGGGCAATGTGGAAATATTTGAAAGTTTTATTGTTGCAGGCTAATAGGTCTTCGACAATCGACTTTGGTCTCAATTTCGCCCAAATTTTTCCATGTACATTAGTTAAGTGTTCGTTTGTGTAAATATTTTCTATATGTTTTTGGTGTTACCTTTATGGTGAACTGCAGTCTACTATCTTGGTCATTATGTCCTTGCGGACTAACTGGACTAAAAATAGCAGGCAAAAACACCAGAGAGAGAGAATAATGAGGTAAGTACGCTTCAGCGGCGACAAGATTCTGCAATAGACCTATACAGTGTACGTCAACAAGCGCCGTTCTGAACTGACAGCGTGCCGAAAGGAGGGGAGCCCTTCATCCTCGGGCGTCGCCGCTGGCAGTCAAAGGCGTCTTCTTCCGGCATCCAATTATATCGACGGTCTAAATTTAGAGATGCCAAGCAGGCCGACGTACAAAACACGCCAAGGTCATCACCAAGAAGCTCTACTATCTAAAAATAGAAAAAACACAAAAGGCATTTTGACTGTCGTATTTATAGACATAAAAGCTAAATGAGCGACACTCAAATAGATATTTCCCGAGTCTGCAATTCCCAACATGAAATCGCCTCAACGGAAGACACTCACCCACTGCACACGCGGTATAAGGGTCACTATATACGTACACAAGGCCACGAACCTACTTTAGACTGTTTAAGCGTGATTGCTGCTAAATTCTGCATCGTTAGTCATACGTCAACGAAATCGGGCAAATGCTAACCCACTAAAATGACAGTCATTACAAGCTTGCAATCGTTTACAGGCCAATGCAACTTTAATAACTTCAATGTGTGATTACTAGTTTCAATATCATAAACAATTTTTTGAATGTAAATAGATTTAAACAGTTAGGCTATCGTGACACGGACGATGCATGCATGCATTTCCTGTTTCGCCAGCTATATGCAAATATGTATTGTTTTGGCGACGTCTCTCTGTCTGTCTGTTCACGCTGAATCGCAAAAAATAAAGGTAAAAAAATTGATGTAAATTAATAGGAATATCTCATGGACGTTAGAAATGACTGGAAGTTGGTGACATCTGACCTTGACTTTTGACCGTAAGAGTTATTTTCGTATTTCTCTAATTCAGGCTCTAATTTTTGAATGCACTGACGTAACCACTTCATGTTTGATGTAGCGCACTAGCTACATTTCCACGTACATAATGCGGGCTACTGTGACCGATAATTCCATGTGTCAGTCCGTCAGTCTGTCGCGCGCCTGCTCTGTGTAAAACGGCTGAACGGATCGAGGTTCTGTTTGGGGTGGAGACTCTTGGGGACGCCACCTAAGGCATACTGTGTTAGATTGGGGCCCCGATATCACTACGGCAAAAGAAAAAAGATGGCGTTTGATGCAGTTTCTGACAAATTACTGTGACTTCTTGTTTTTTTAGGTTCTCTATCCAAAGACACCAATCTCTCCATTATTCTCTGCACTGAGATTTCTCCTTAAGATGTGTCACCAGTTTCCTTAGCCATCATCCAGCGAAGTGTTTTCTGACGAGGTCTTTTACTTGGTCTTTCGCCGGGTTTATGCGACTAACCTCTACAGTATCTCTTAGTAATGACGAATTACTTGACAATTCAAATTGCTTGCCTTTCTCTGATTACACGTTCATCAGTTGCTTCAGCCTTTTTAGCTCTTGCGATTCAGACGCAGATTTCCTTTCCATGGCTATCTATTGTTTTCGGCAATTACGCTGCCCTGTAATCTTGCTTTTGCATGGACAGTGCGTACCGGAATTATTAATCTTGGCAATAATTGAAATTATCCTACACATTCGGAAAGCTGAGTATGCCCGTAGCTGCGCGAGTTTTTCTAGCTGCGGGGAAAGACCACGCACTTTAGGTTATTTACGGGTAGGGTGAAAATTAGGCTATCTACGTATATGTTCGCGGCGTGGTGTAGTGATTAGCATCGTTGCTCCGATCAACAAAGTTAATCAACGCTTGGCCCGGTTAGTACTCGGATGGGTGACCGTCTTTGGACGGGTACACCATCTAGGTACGTATATCAGCCAACTAGGTCGACTCAGCCTTCCATCCCTCTGCGGTCGGTAAAATGAGGATCAGCTTCGGCTGGGAAGGCAAATGCATGCTTCATACCGTCCGCGGATAAACGCGTGGGTGTGCAGGTAAAACTGTGAAAACCCTTACAGCAATACCTCAGCGCTTCTGAAGTTGGCTTCAGAATAAGAGGCGCTATAACACGTGTCTGCACCTTTACCTTTACTTTTACTTTCCTGTTATCCCTGTTAGACATCTGAATGTTGCAATCACGTTATCGTTTAAACATGCCTACATACAGTTATTGACAAAACTGTGGTCGACCATACGATACGAGATGCTATTTTAACGTGCGCTCGAAAGCCGACGTGAGTCAGCTTAATCTACCGCACGGAAAACGACAACTAAAAAGTGTAAAAAGTAAAAAACAGACAAAAATAAAAAGTGGAGACGGATATGATAAGAATTAGGCAGTCTGGGGGAATCCATGTAGTGAAAACTGAAGAAAGAAAAGGAAAGGCTGAGGTGGGGAGGATGTGCAGAAAAGAGAGGTACTAAGCCTAGAATGAAAGAGTGAGTGGGTGATGGAATACCAATAATAATAAGTATGACTGTTGGCAGATAATGAATGTATAAGATTCTACAGTTAAATGTTCTGCACAACTGCCATCAACAACACGATAAGAACACACATCGGTGCCGCCGAACGCTAATCCAGCGGTCTGGATACTAATTTTATGTGATTTCTATAGCATTCAACTAAAGAAGCCTATACTATATAAGAGTTGTTATTCTGACATGCGATAAAAAGCCTACATGACTAAGATTAATGTAATGAATGAAAAACAGTGGAGAACAGGAAGACTAAAAAGTAAAAACGGATATGCTCAGAAATATCGGTAAACAGTCCGGGGAATCCGTGGAGTCAGTCCAGGAGAAAAAAGGTAGGCTATGGTGGGAAGATTTGCAGAAAAGGAAAGTTTTAAGTTTTAAACCTGGAGTAATAGAGTGAAGGGGTGATGGATGATGAGAGTGGTGAGTCGATGGAACTGATGGAGGAAGTGCCACTCAAAGAACTGGGTGAGGCAGAGTTGGAGAGATTAGTGGATCTCCACTAGGCCTAGCGTCATTTGACAAGACTCAGGTCAGGTTGACACTGAGGCAGATTACAATAGCTTGCAATAGGCGGAATACACTGCGAGTGTGAGAAAGCAACAAACCAGAATCATTTCAGACGTATAGTGATTTCATTACACAAATATACACAAACACAATATCCCGGCTAGTGACAGCTACATTTGTTAACACTGTTCTTGTGTTTTATCTTTAGAATATAAATTAGCATCAATTAAAGTTGCAGTCTTAATTGGGACACATGAAGACCTGCAAAAAATAAACAGAGATATGACATACACAAAGCAAGTAAAGTTTGACTATACTATGATCTCCGAAATCGAGACTCTAGACTCGAGATCGATCTAAATTCAATGCCAGCAAAGCTAAGAGTTGTTAAGTAAGGTGTTAACAGCTATGCCTAGGCTAATGCCAGCTAATTCTGTGCTATAATTCACTTCGTCGAAGAAACAAAAATATCTTCGATAGACGTAAAACTACAACAACATGAAAGAAGAAACCGAGCATAAGTAGGCTATTATTGAAGAATAATTAAAGCCAACGGTCATCACTAGAGAAACCCCCATGAAAAGTGTCGCAATATTTTACGGAAGGGAGACACCGAATCAAAAGTTTGAAATTTCATGATCCTCCAAAAGTTTTCTTCACACAGAAGTCGAAATAGGACACATGTAAATGATCGGTCGCAGATAATCATCTTCATTTCGTGCACTAAATAATTATTCCCAATTTATTAACAAACAAGTAGCGCATTACAAGCCCTAGTTACCGGGCAAAAACTTACCGTAAAACGTGTCGTTGTTGTGGTCTCATCCGGCAAAATCGGGGACGACCACTACGACGACGACGCACGTCACAGAGAGAACGCCGCTGCTGCCTTGCTTTACAACCGTCGCAAGTGACGTACGAAAAACAGGTCAACTATTTATATATATATATCTGCCCAGTCGGCTCGCACGCGGCCTGCCTCTGACGTCATTCGCAGCAGCGCCTCCCGGCTTTCAGCGCTGCCATTGGTCGTCCGCCTGATTAATGGCTTAGGTAGGCTATTTTTAGCCGCAGCCGGCGCCATGTGGGGTCGTTATTACGTCACCAGATCGCGGACACCTAGTCTCCGCTCAGGTGCACGCGGGAATAGGAAAGTATATTTATAGCCGTCGTGTGAGGTCGTCTACCGATTAGTGACGGCTAGTCGTGACGCTCGCCAACAGCCCAACCATTATGTCATGCCATTACAGTGGTTCTGTCGCCTGTAATACCGTGTGCTTTAATAAGTAGACCGTCGGAACGGCTAATAGGCATATTTACAATTATTACGCTTTGCCTGCAGCTGTCTAATTCTGGATGTCGCAGTATTTACATGGTCAGCAACATTCAGTGCCGTTGGAACTCTGCCAAAAGCAAGCAGAAATAGCTCAGCTGGTCAGCACACAAATTAGCGCGCGTCGCAATTTTAGTTACAGCTACAGTGAATGACGCGAGTTACAGTAAACTAATCGAAAACTGGTACAGCAATTAACGGCGAGGCTTGTACAAATGTTGTTAACGTAGCATATGCCATCAAGTAAACATTGTATATGTATCAGTAGTATCGTATAGGCCTATATAATACATTTCATGTGAGTTGCGCGAGTCTGTAGAGGGGTTCTTTCACTAGGAGCGCTATATCAAGTGTATGACCTTTATTCTTCTGTTTGAAATGTCATCGACGTCAAAAATACCAACTTTTACGGGGAATGCCGAGACACCTCGTCACCGTCATGAAGTCACTGGAGCCCTTCTACATGAAATGTCTCCGGCAGAGCCTTAACATCCGTTGGTACAAACATGTACTCTCCAATGCTGACATCTTATCTCGTCCAGGTCTGGCCGATTTTATAGCACGGCAATGCAGTAAGTAGCCTATAGTCGAGAAGAGATGCGTCATATGTCGATGTTGGATCGAAAAGCAGGCGCGCGGACAGTTCCACTAAATTCAGCAGGGTTGTTTGACAACTTCAGTTTTGAGCTTTCGCTTGAATGTGGCCAAGGATTCAGGAATGACAGCAAACTTCTTAATGAGTTTCAGAGAATTCCAGATTTTGGATGCTGCGTGTGACGGCTCTTAACGAGAATTTGGTTCGTGCTGCCCGATACTCCAGGGGGTTGAGAGAAGATGCAATGTTAGCCTACGTTTCGTTACGCTGACGACGTGCTGGCTCATCGAGTACCAAATCGGCACCTCGATAGTCACCCTCCTAGCCGGTACGCGACCAGGAAGTCCAAGGAACAGATGGCTGGATCAACTCTGCCGTGACGCTAACTGTTCCCTTGTCAAGGAGTGGAGGTACGGGGTCTGTAGTGGTCATGGTGCCAGAGTGATGATGCACGGCCATCGCCGGTACAAAACTGATGATGATTATGATGACGACAAGAAAGATGATAAGTAAATACTGTTAGCGTTTGAAATGACGACATTCTGATATGATAAAAAAAGAAATATACCACAGTCACACAGAGACAACAGTCGTGGTTAGTCATTTGTTGATTATACGATAATTTTTACCACTGTCCCAGCCCCATCTCTTATTTGAGCACGGTTAGTTGATCCGTATTCAAATGACCGAGTTGCACGACAAGTTACTGGGCGTCATCAGGTGATTTTTAGCTGGTTACATTTCACTTCAAGTTTTTAATAGGCTGACAATCCCACAGCAAGCACAATGTGTCAGTCTGTCTTTCTATCATGCAGCTGGTTGTGCTGTGCAAAAACGGCTAAAAGGATTGAGGTTCTGTTCAGGGTGGAGACTATCGGGGACTCAAGACACATAATATTTGATCATTAGATCCCGATCTTTTTCCGGTGCATGAGGGGGTGGATGAAATTTTGCGATTTTTACCCACTACAGTTAAATTATATTGGAACATTGCGCACATTCGATGCGACCTCTGCCAAAATACTTTGGCGTCTTGTACCTTGTTCTGATGGGCGTGGCGGTCCGCTTACGGATTAGGAATAAGCGGTTCTATATACGCCTAACTCTAGGTCTTAACAATAAAGCAAACTCCGATATTTCAAGTGCACATCGGCGTTTTTCGTACCCACACCTGTGCACAGCCGCGCCTCCGAGCAGCATCGTAAACAAGTGGTTTAAGTAATTTAGTGACGGCCGCATCGAATGTGGCGCCATCTAGATAATTCATGCGAATGAGTCATAGGCTAGCGAACAATGGGCAGCATCTCCCTATTCCCTCTCTCCTTGCCGTTGGGGGATCGGGAACACAATGTTCGTTGGAACTCAGGCCACCACAAACAAGACCTCGATAAACAAATGCCGCGGGTAAAACCAGGCCTACCTGGTTAGAACTGAACAGACTGCATGGGCTTACCTGAATAATGGGAACCGTTTGCCGTTGACTCCTCTCCGTCACCTGGACTGCCACCTCTCAGACGCCTATCCAGGATTCAGGATTCGCTCTCATGCAGTCCGAGCTTCCGGCGACCCGAGTGATGATGGCACACGACGACTGACTACATCGGGTTGCCGATCGCAGACTGGCTGCTCTGGGGGTGTGCTCGAGGCGATCCCGCGACGCCCCGCCTAGATCCGCTCTGACGTCCGGGATGCCATCTCTGACGTCATTCCGGGGCATTCCGACTCGTGATTGGCTGTGCTATAATTAGCTGGGCGCTATTTCTGCGCCGTGTTTTCCAGCGTCTACGTCATCGCAGCGGACATCCAGCTGGGAGCCTCGGCAGCTGCAGCCAGGACGCCCGGCGAAGGGCTGCCCCAGAACGGGGCGCCGGACCCCTTTGAGGGGTGTCGGCCAGCGACGTAGGATCAATGACAGGCGAGCTGGGATCGGTAGGCTGTGGTTATGTCCCACGCAAACGCCTACACTCGTCTGGTGAGCATCATTTTAGTTGAACTGATTTAATGCGTTATTTGTACGATGTGCATCAGTTCACTAGTATAATTTCACTAACTTGTGTCAAGCAGCGTCGTCCATAGCAACAACGAACATAGGCTGCAGAGTGCAGAGACAGGAAAATAAGAACAGACATCATAACACATGCACATCGTCTAATTTACGCATAGAAACACCCAAATAAACTGCTTTTAAATTTAAAGTGTTCGAAATACGTAAGACGGCAAGAGCAATGGACAGCGGAGATGATCGCCCATTTCGTACTTGCACGCTTTAAGTTGGGCTGCAAGTAACATTCCAATCAAACAGATTTTTACTGTCGCATGGAACAGTTGTTTTCGTCACATTTTTCGTCGCTGCTGGCATGATAGCGTGCGGCCTTCACACTATTTTTATAAGACTTTACCGTTGTCATTTCTCATTGATGAAAGTAACAATGTAATATTGTACTCGTCACGTTATGTATTTGATCGGTTTATGGAAGTTGATAGTCAGTGTGATATATTTTCTCCATTGCAAACTACAGGCTCGATTAACTCTGCTATCTCGTTGTCCTTTACCTATACAGTTAATTATTAGTGATGCTTTTTGCTTTCTGCGTTATTGTGTAGTGTCTGCATTGTATAGGCTCTAGGTTTTATTTTCTGTGTTTTGTATTGTGTATGTTTTAAGCTACATGTGTGGTGTAACAATGAATGGATGTTAAATTTACCATTCCAATGAATGAATGAATGAATGAATGAATGAATGAATGAATGAATGAATGAATGAATGAATGAATGAATG
>Ga0126335_1000643_pt1 | contig 17358 bp, 10 predicted proteins | sample OlaspJWI45metaG_FD_108409 | JGI IMG/M metagenome (GOLD analysis project Ga0126335, IMG submission 108409) | Marine gutless worms symbiont microbial communities from Oahu, Hawaii - Olavius sp. 1 OAHU.JWI-45 metaG | ecosystem: Host-associated > Annelida > Digestive system > Unclassified | place... | reverse complement strand
ACTTTGTTTATTAAAATAACAAAAAGCTGCTTACGGCTAAATCTACAAATTTTCAGGTTCAACAATTTCCCAAGGTAAGGCAGTTGCACAAAATAGGTGAGGTGGGAAAGTGAAACTACCTTTTGATAACCTATAGTCTAAGTAATAACTGTACCAGAAATTATTACAATCAAACGCCTACTATTCAAGTTGTCGTCAAAGACGTAGTCACATGGATTTTTTTGAAACACAGTGTATATGCGGCCCATATATGCAGGCTGCCGGCTAGGCCAGCCGGTACCACCCACGCCTCGCCATGATAAACGAAAAATGCCAGTTTTCTGACCCTTACCAATGATCCTCAAAATTTTTTGCGCCTAAACCATTCCACGTAGGCCCTGGGGTTACCTTGATAATTTAGACGAAATTGTACCACTCATTCTCGAGTTATAAGCGAACACACTAAGATACACACATAGCGTTTGCGTTTATATGTGGACTAGCCATTCTGCCAGCCCAGTCGAGCCACCCTACCCCTCCCCACCCCAACCCCCCGACTATGGCCTTAAAAAGGTGTTTAAAGTCACGGAAATATACCGGTACGTGGAAACCTAAGGGAGGTATACGCCACTGCGCGTTTATTGCATCGGCCCACATCAACTTTACAGTCCTGTTTGTACTCTGCAGGAGCTCCGGTACAAAAAGAATTTGATGCCGCAGCGAGCAAAACTACACAGTCGCTCGATATCCGCGTCTTCGGCAGAAAGCTATAGTTCCAGTATGTGTGTTTGCGTTTGTTTGCCAGTTCTCATTTTTGAGTTTCAGTCCTCCAGCAAAGTCCTTTAGTACTCCTTGATGCAAATATAAGTCCTTGTGCATTGTGCTCAAACCTCAAGTTCTTGAAAACAGCAACACCTTTATGCCTCTGCTGTCCCAGCTAAAGCTGGTGCTCATTTACCGACTGTGGGATGCATCGAAGGCTGAGTTGGCCTAGGCACCACACAGTGAGTAACTGAGTAAGCAGTCTGCCCAGGACCGTGACGTGGCACACTATTGTTAGCTGTTCATATCATCACGCCTCACTGGGCAAGTGGGTGTACTCAGCTTGCTCACAACTGCTACGCTAAACCAGAGCTGAATATGACCTATTGAGTCGTGCGACAGACGCTAACCCACTAGTACGTCACCAAGTCACCTGGAAAATAAGACATTTAGGCGCCGTGTTGAAATCTGTGCATTTTGATGCATCTTGTTGGCATACTAGAGTGTAGAGGTCTTTTTTGCTTTTGTGTTATGTGTTGTAATAATACTGATTGTAATCTTATAATACTATTGCTACTATTATTATCCACGTTTCTATCTCACCACAAGGTCGCAACAGCAATGTAGTACATTAGCTGAAACACTGCAATGTCAGTTTACATGTATCTGCCAATTTATTCATTCCAGATGTGCAGCAGTTTAAATGCTGATGTTGCCACAGTTTGTTCCTCAGTGCGTTCACCGATGTCGAAATAAGCTGGGTGTTTTTTGGGGGTGACTGTTTTTTCTGCAGACGATATATCGGGACTGATAAGGCCTAAAACTTTGGCGCAAAGGTGGCGTCTAGTACAAGGATAATGCGCAGTGGTGGAAAAATTGGCGTTTTTGGTCTATTCTTGGCGTTTTTTGCAAAACTCCATTTTTTACAAAAACACTTGCACGTTAGCGACACGTATGCAATTGCACCATGTATACGCATTACGCAAACACAGCGTATACGTCGCACTACCTCATACAGTGCGGAGCACTGAGGACCTTGTGACGATAGTCACAGTACTTGTTCTCTTATTGTATTCTTCATGATGATACAATTGTGCATTAGAAGATTCATATTAAGAACAAATGAGATGAACTTAGGGATTGCAATCCCGGATCCCGGACCGTTTTTCAATCCCGAAATCCCGGGATTATGAGAGACCAAATCACGGGATTTCGGGATTAGAAAATAACGTATTAACGTTAATATTACATGTGAAATGCATGCATTAATCACGAAATAAAACAATGCAAAACAATTATCCGGTTCTGGAACCGGGCAAGGAATTACTTCACCAGTGTGTATTAACATGTTCACACTGGTGAACGACCTTTGAGCTGCTCAGTTTGTGACTGTCAATGTCGACGTGAATGTGACCTCAAATGACACATGCGTCGTCATAAGTCGCCCCAGTGGGATCCAGTAGGTTTCACAACTTTTACGTTTCACAACTCTACAAAACCTACGTGACCACATGTTGTCACGTAGGTTTTGTAGAGTTGTAAAACGTCCATTACAGTCGTTACATTGATACACTGATACAACTGTCTTTAGGAACTTGGATCCCTCGTGACGTCGCATGTGTAGGCTATTTTAATTTGTCGATCAGCGAGGTGACCTTTGACCTAGCGTGACTTTGAAATGTCATAGGTCGATTTGCCCTCGTACGGTCGACGCCATATCTGCACTAGCTGAGTAGTATAGTTGCAGTAGTATATTACGGTATGGTTTACAACACATCAACACTAAATCCATAGCACGATCGTACACACTTGTAGTTCAAAAATAGCGACCTGAATACCGTAACCCACTTGGCAATTTTAGTAGTCTTAACTATACTACGCCAGTCCCGACGGGATCCCGGGATTGGAAATTCGACAATCCCGAATCCCGGGATTGAAAATTCAAGTCCGGGATTGCAATCCCTAGATGAACAGATTAGTTGGAATTTTTACTATTTTTAAAATGGGAACACTGATAAATGGTTTTGGCTAGCAGGTAGACAATATTACCTGATTCTGATCCTGACTACTAGCATGAGTGCATTTTTCTTGTCAGTGGACAGCTTACGTCTGCTTGTAGGCCTACATATGTTATTGGGTATTGTGAATTTGTGATATGTTTGAGCAAGCTATCGTGCACATTTACTATGAAAGCTCTTGAAAACTGCTTTGTCATCATTATTAACGTGTTGATTTTGCTGCATATAGCTGTTGAATGCTACAGGCCCTACAGGGTTCTTGACATTCCGAGCCGCGAATCTGTGAGTCTGCAATAGGGATGCACCCAGGGTTTGATTTGTTGAAAAAGCAGCATGGGGCTTTTTTCTGTCATTTCTTTTCCCTTCTCTTTCCTCCCCTTTCGCCATACCTTTCTCCTTTTCTTTTTCTCTCACTTTCCATTCCCCCTTTTCTCTTTCCTTTCTCCTATTTCCTCCCCTTCCCTTTCCCCACCCCTGTCCCTTCCCCTAACACAGCTAGGGGGTCTGGGGGAGCGCTGTGAGCTCTCCCATCGGGTCCGGGCAGGGCGGCCGCCAAGTGATTTCTGGCAAATTTTAAGTCAAAATCAACACATTCTACACACCATAATATGGACACTGGTGCTACTTCATCTTTCTTGTTTTCGTTGATTTGTCATGGAAAAATATCACTGATAATGTGCTTTGCTGCTGACGATGGCTCATGGCAGAAAGATATAGAAATGCGGAATGTCAACAATGTTGCATCTTCATGCAAGTTGTTAGTGCCAAAAAGTCTAGGTCACCATCATGGAACAGGACTATTCTTTGAATTCTTTAGCAAACCCATGACAGGTCTTACGTGAACCGCTGATGCACGAGATTGTCATCAAAATAGGCCTATCTAAGACTTTAGCATTCATAAAATGGGAGAAGGCCATCCGAACAACTCCCATGCGTAATACTAATGACAGAACATCTAGAGCAGAATGCATGTTGAGAATGCTGAAGACATTCCACATTTCTTCGCTTTATTAGAATACACAACCATTTAGCAGAAATACAGATAGACAAGATACAGCAAGCACCATGATAGAATTTGTGGTTGTGCCATTAAAATAATTCCAATACGTACGATCTACAGACTAAGCACATCACTGCAAGATTGCATGCAGAATTAGAGAAATAAACATGTAAATTTCAGTCTGTTTCTTCTGGGCAGCCATAGGGTGGTCAAAATCTGACCCATTTTGCAACTTTTTTTGTTTTGCGGTGCGATCAGTTCCACCAGTGGTGGTCTAACCCCCCCCCCGTGAAAGCGAACCCTGGATGCACCCATTATTTCATTTCAAGATTAAACGTTTAGAAAGTTAAACAATTGCACATCCCCGTCTGCGATTTTGTTTTCACACAAGAATATTTAACTGTATTGATTAAAGTCACCTTTGGCGTTCCATAAGTGTGTTTCCGTGTAATGTTGTTTTGTTTTGACGAAGTTGATAAATTTGGAATACAAAATTACAGAATATTATTCAGTGTTTATGGCAGAACTCTAGAGTTTGTGTAGAAATTGATTTGTTTGGTTGGAAGTATATAATTACAAAGTTTTTAGCACTCAATACTGTCAGAAAATCTGCTGGCACTTTTATCACCATTGTTCAAGGGCAACATAATTATTGATTACCAAACGAAATGTCGTGTGTTATAGTGTAGTAAACGTTGACGGGTATTGCAGTAGTGACCTGTGTGAACTATGCAAGGCTGGTTATTCAAGCTAATTTATTACCAATAATTCGTTTTTGCGAACTGAATGGAATATAGGGTTGGCGTCTTTCCAAGAGAAGTTCACCACATAGAAAAGAAATACTACAGTTAAGGACTTTAGGGTCATGAACCAAACCGTAAACTGACCGTAATCCTAAACACAGTTCATACCTGGTCAAGTCACGCACGTGTTGGTAATGTAAATTTAGAGGAATTCAAACACGTCTTGTTAATCGTTGCTGTTTTCTGACTCGCAACTATTTACGACATTATTTAACTGATCAATATGTCAATATTTGAACCAAGTATATCTTTAGTGTCAGCAACTTTGTATTAGCAAAAAAACTTATTTGTAATTAGTGATAATGACTTAGTCTCGGCTCAGGTGCAGCATTTGTAAATTATTGGCTGCTACGTTAAGCCTGTCATTGATGGCGAAAATCTTGCATTGTGCAGTTGGCATGTGTCGAGTACAGGTAGTCAGACTTGCGAGCACGTGGTTTTCTTTCATTGTTGTCTAGAGCGGTATGTGTGCTTTGCAGTTGTTTGCTGTGTTTTAGTATTGATTGTATTTAATTCTGTGGCTTACAAACGATAGCAAACGATGTTACAAAGGCAGAAAAGACCTAATATATATAGGAATTGGACACTTACCGACACTTTCTGTAAGTTACTGTTTAAGGTTAGGGTTAGGGTAGTGTTCAAAGATTAAGATTACGGTTAGGCTTGGAATTGTAGTGTGTGGTTTATTTTTACTATGTGGTGAACTTCATTAGTGCTGTTTTGACAGCAGTAATCGGCAGAAATAAAGATCAAGTTTTTAGGTTGACAAATGTAGCTCGGGAGTAGCCTGGAATTGGGGTCATTTGGTCACTGACAGTGACCAAGTGAGTCATGCTAGGGTACCAATGTATAAAAATAGGGCGCTTTTAAAGTTGATTTGCATGTTTAATTTTTTAAGTGGTTAGAATTTGTGTCTCACATGTTGCATTCCTGTGCATTCTACATGAGGATGGTGTACTGAAATGTTCCATGGCTGCTTACTGATGATGTGTAATGAAATAAAAATGGTCTACTGTCTGTGGTGTACTAGTATTTTGTGCAATTTCTATGCTTTATCAGGTTATATATTATCATCACAAAGACTGCACACTGTGTAATTTTGCCTACCAACATCATGATGCAGAAGAACGGAAATTCAGCTGTGCTTGCTGCAGAGAACATGCAGCGCAACGAGAGCGAACCACTTCTAGACCTGAAGAATACCCGCAGTGCAAAGCACGTTGAAATATGTGTCCCTGCCATTAGCAATGCTGCAAACAGTGCTGCTGCCGGTGGTGGTGGTGATGCATCTGGTTATCGCATGCGCTCTAGTGCGCAACGTAAGGATCGGACGTCAAAAGATCGTTATTCCAAGGATCGCTCATCGCGTACTGAAGAGTTCCGTTCACGAGAAATGTCGGAAACTGGCAGCACGGAATATTCTTACTCTGAGACAGGTGTTCTTAAGCTCGTATGATGTGTAGTCCTAGGTTCGTTATTGCATGTCTTTCCAATCACCTACTGAATAATAAATAATAGAATAATTAAAGCAACATTATCTGTAGAAGTTACGACCTTGTGGTGGGTTAAAATCTGTATATAGTCATTATTTTTGAGTGTCCTTAGTTTTATAGTTGTAATTTGTTTTGAAATGCTTATTTTTCTGTTTGTTTAGCATCCTATACGGGCAGCTCATCAGAAGAGGATGATATTAATCCGCGAGAAAAGTCACAGGTTTTTAAATGCAGTTGATTAATAGATATTTAAATAATGTAGTAAAAGCATGTTTAGCATTATTGACAGAGTTTAAAGTATAGTGCTTAATTTACCACTTAATACATGTACAATATGATGTGACTTGGGATGTTTTTGTATTGAGACTATTGACTATATATATATATATGTATCGTTTGGTTGTGGTTTGATGACAGCAAAATTCAAAAGGCTTTACAGACTTTTGTGTCCGCAACATTCAGCAAGCAGCGTTTGGTCGTAGAGAGTTGGAGATAGCTGAACAAGGTTACTGTGCTACATTTCAGTTCTGATTTCCAAATTATTTGTTTATATTTTTATGACTGGTCAGTACGTATTGTTTATATGTGAGTGAACTGTTGCTTTTTAATGATACTGAACAGTGAACAGTGTTTTCATTTGAGTCGTTACTTACACTGTGAATTGTAATTTATAATTCATCTAGAAATGCCTGGTCTGATGGCATTACGGAAAAGAGCTCAAAGCGATAAGCCTTTGAATGGAGCGAAGATTGTAGGATGTACACATATCACTGCACAAACTGCTGTACGTTTCCTGTGTTTTATCAGTGCACTTTCGTAGATTTACTTGCAGTGATAACTAACTTAGGAAGGAAGCAAAGACACTTCCCTGCTGTGATACATGGGAACTTTACTGCCTCTTTTTGCTTTCGCACTTTTAACTTGTACATTGTCAATTTTAATGTACAATACACACTTACAAATAAAAAAACAGATAAACATTATTGAATTGAAGTCTATTTTTATAATGTCGTGTTGTATTTATAGTGGACTTTTGAAAGATTCAAGAAGTTTACTAAACTGTTGATGTCTGGTTAGGAGCAAATAAAATGATCTCTTTGAGGACTAAAGAATCAGCAGCTTATAGCTGTAGTTATAGTCTGATCTTCATGACCAGCTAGCTTCCTTCAGTACTTTGACACTGTTGGGTCATCTTGCCTGTAGAAACGATCTCGAAAATGACCTGTAATGTGTTGACTGGGATGGCAAGCCTTTTCGCACTCACTTGTAGCTGTAGAATAAAATTTTCTACAAGATCATTCTGTAATATTTATGACATTGTACCTGATTGTTGTATATACTGGCGTTCTTGGATGTGCATTGCTATTTAGGTTTTGATAGAAACTTTGGTGGCACTTGGTGCTCAGGTGCGATGGTCAGCTTGCAACATCTACTCAACACAGGTTGAGCATTCAGTCACTTTCATAAAAACCAGTTTTTCTGTGAAATCTGTCTCCTTGCTTATTGTTTATTTCTACTAGATATGGATGGGTATTCATTTTCACATGAATATTGGATTCTGTTATCCCTTTTGACAGCTGGAATTCTGTCAGATATGAATTTTGACCCATGTGTGTTCAATCTACATGACCCACAAACTTACGTGCACACACGTAGTTGGCAAAGAATTTGAATACAAGAGAACTGCGGAGATAGCTTACTAATGTCTGCCTGATTTAATGGCATAGAGTGCTCTCAGCTGTCAAATTTTAGGACTGCAAGAAGCAAGCGTTTGTATTTGCAAATTACTGCTTTTCTGTCACACTGTAAGTGTGCATTACAGCAAAGGTACTGGATAGACTCCCATAAATCACACGACTACGATGGTGTCATCGGGCGTAGTGATTGGTCTGAAGTTGTGTCATTGCATACGCCGAGGCCAACCTGTACTTAATGCTGTCCAAGGCTACAGGCTAGAGCTTCCCAATATGCCCAGTTGCCCACACCTTGCCGGCTGGCGCAGCGAGAAACAAAAGGCGTAAATTTTTTGGCCCCTTACCTACGACCCCCAAATTTTTGGTGGCTAAACCCTGGCCGCCCTGGAGCTACCCTGAAAATTTGGAGACAATCACGCTACCCATTCCCAACATTGGCTACGGTAGAAGTGACTGTTAATACAGATGTACTTGTTGGCATAACACTGTGTACAGAATGAAGTGGCAGCAGCCTTGGCTGAGGCTGGCTATCCAGTGTTTGCATGGAAAGGTGAGTCTGAGGAGGACTTTTGGTGGTGCATTGACAAGTGTATCCACACAGACAACTGGCAGCCAAACATGGTAGGCCTACAGTTATGTGCTTTTCTGTTGTATGCTTTCATACGTTGTTGTGTTATTACTAGCAGTGTGCACAGTTAGCAGAATGATTGTCACTGTTTCACTATTTTGACGTTAAACGTGGGTACCCAGGCAAGTTCTGACCTGGTTCTGCGCCAGCTGACTGGAATTTCCTGCTGACAAACACCTGCTTATTGGTGGGCCATCTGTTAACATATTGAAGCAATTTTTAGTTCAGCCAGCTACAGCTCAACTGAGCTTATTATCAAGTTGTTGGAAATTGTAACCACTGGATGTATGCAGAGGCCTACTAACACGGTGACCTACTTAATCCAGCTGAGCATCACTGCCTGTGGTTGCATTGTTATGATCTCTGTTTACTTGATGCTGTGGGCATTCTGTGTATGTGTGTTAGATTCTTGATGATGGCGGTGATGCCACACACCTACTGCTGAAGAAATACCCAGCGCTGTTTGGGTTGGTGCGTGGTATCGTGGAAGAAAGTATCACTGGAGTTCATCGTCTCTACCAGCTGTCAAAGTCTGGCAAGTTGACAGTGCCTGCAATGAATGTCAATGACAGTGTCACCAAGGTAGGCCTGGTTCCCAACTTTTCAGAGGAAGATAATATAACGTGTATTGTGTACATACTTTAAGTTTGTAGAGTCAGAAGATGCTGATTCACTTGACTGTGGAAGCTTTCGTCTATTTGGACAATCGACTGGTTTCCTTCAGTGCGTTGATGATGTTGGTTGGATCATCTGGCCTGTCAAAACCATTTCTGAAACGACCTCGTGTAGGCTGATGTGTTGAGTGGGACATTAAGCCTCTACTCACTCACTTTATTTCTGTAATAGTGTCTTTTAGCATTTAGTCCCTATGGTCATTGACTAGATAGTTGCTTCTATTGGCAGCTACTACACTACTTCAGAGATATTACTAGTATCCATTTACAGCTGCTTGCTGTTGTCACAGATTGGTTCACATAGCCGTTAGTAGTATTTTCATCTTGTAGCAAAATTTTTCGATATTTTCTATTTTGTAGTATTAATGTGCTACTAATAACATTCCTGAAATAATTTGTCATATTTACTGTGTACAGACAAAGTTTGACAATCTCTACAGCTGTCGTGAATCTGTCCTTGATGCGTAAGTGCAGTTTTTAGTTGACATGTACTTTTGTAATACCCATATTTATTTTTGCTATTTTTTATCTTTAAATAGTTTATATTTTCACAGACTATCAATCGGTTTCTAACATTGCTCACTGGTCACTTAACTGTGTTCTGCTGCACATAAAGTTGATTCGTGCATGCAGAGATTGCAGTAGTCCAATGTGTTGTCAGCTGTGAATTCTGATAGTTGTATGTTCTAGACTAAAGAGGACGACGGATGTCATGTTTGGTGGCCGCCAAGTCGTTGTATGTGGCTATGGCGAGGTCTGTTGATTTTACTCATCTCACTATGCTCCTAGATATTGTTGTTGTCATTTTTAGGCTGCATCAAATGCATGAGATGCAGGACTATTGTTACTGATGTGCATGGTGTCTGTCATTCTGTCCCTATGTCAGTCTGTCTGTCACATGGCTCAAATCGACGGCGCATACAGTGTGTTGCTGCAGCCTTTGCCAAATTACTTTGGCCTCTTGTTAAAGTTGCGTTGAATAGTTAGACCCCTGTGATAATTTTAAAAATGTCAAGAAGCAAGCAGATTTGTAGCAGCTGAGCAGTTATTTGCTTTCTCAAAAATATTGAGACTCGAGAATGAAGATATTGCGTAAAATTGTCATGCTGTGAATCAGTAAAAGTTGGTGCACCACTGTGATTGTAATTTTGCGTGTTCTGTAAAACTAATTGATGCTAACAGTCCATAACTTGCACAGAGTGTAAAAAGTTTAGATGCTAAACAGGTGGCCAAAGTGGTTTGGCAAAGGCTGCACCTAATGACCCAGCACAGTAAAGTCGAGTCTCGAGTTTGCTTCACTGTGCGGTGTTATTCAGTGCATTCGTGACATACAGACTGACAGACAGACACTTCACACTTTGGTAACAATAGTCAGCATGTCATAATTCGATGTGGCATAATAAAAACACAACAGGTGTACATCTTTATAGCTCATGGAATATGGAATGTTAACATTTTTACCTTTAAGAATGGTTATCACATACTCAGTGACATATTATAAGGCTCAAGCTATACATACAAGCATTGCCGAGATTGGCATCAACAATACCTTAAATGTGTTTAAGTTGCTTAAATTGTGTTTGTAATTTTACTGTGTCATTGTACTATATGTTATGTGTCCAAGTTTGACACATGGTGTGGTTATGGCAGGATTGAAGCTTGATCTTGATGACCAAATGGCTTCCTTCTGTGCTTTGACACTGTCAGTTGGATCATTTAGCCTGTAAAAATTTCTACGAAATGACATGTCAGTCACATTTACGATGCATGTGTTAGGTTGGTAAAGGATGCTGTGCAGCTCTGAAGGGCATGGGCGCAATTGTTCTTGTGACTGAAATTGATCCGATATGTGCACTTCAAGCATGGTGAGAAATGCATCGACTTCTGTGGTTTGTAAGTTGTAACATAGTTAAAATGTGCAGTATTGCTGATGTGATACAGATATGACAAACGTTTGTAACTCTAGGATGCTATAATTTTCATCTCGTCGACTTCAGTATTTCAAATTTTAGTATTGTTGTTCTTTTCATAGTTAGAAATATATCTGAGAAAGCATCAGTTGACAGTAGTGCATTTTAACAGAAATGATTCTGAAGTATGGTTAGATGTACTAATAATGCTAATACGAAACAGTTTGATATAGAATTTAGAGGAATGATGCATTAGTTGTAAACCCGATTGTCCTCATTTAACTGTTTGGTACATGTTAAGCACTGATCTTGATGACACTGTTTTTACTGCCAGCTATTGCAACTTCTTAATTAATTATACGAAGCATAAGAACCGTAAAATTTTCTATGTTAAAATGTGCAGCAAAATTTCACACATGATGAGCACAACGTTATTGTAGAACTTGCTTTCATTGCAGCATGGATGGTTTTCGAATTGTCAAGTTAAGTGAGGTGATACGCTCAGTTGATATCGTCATAACATGCACAGGTGACTCAGCTGTTTGTTTGATGTTTGTTTGAGTTGTGTTCTTGTAATGTCATTTTGGAAGCCAGCATGTGTTAGCTTGAGAAATTTTGCAGATCTAACAAGGCCTTAGTGTGTAGTTGCTTAATATTGCATATAATTATTAGGCTTCATTGAGTGCATTTGATGCAGCCTATTATTACTGATGTGTGCGATGTTTGTCCATCAGTCTGTCTGTCATGCGGCTCAACTCAGCTTCACTGTGCAAAAACGTCTGAACAAATCCAGATGCTGTTTGGGGTGAACACTCCTGGGGGCCCAAGGACATTGTGTTGCTCAGGGGTCCTGATCCGCCCACAGACAGGGGGAGGGGACCTACTTTTAAATTTTGGACCCCCCTTATATCTCCGGAACGGCTGAAGCTGGAGACTTGAAATTTTGTATGCATACATGGGGCGATGGGCATTAACGATAACTATGAAAAAGTAGCCCCATTTACATTTTGGAACGAAAGCTATGCAAAAGTAGGTCATTGGGGGTCAGTGGGAAGTCATGATCCACTTCTACATTTGGGGACCCTCACATATCTCCAGAATAGCTAAAGCTAGTGACTTGAAATTTCGCGTGCATGCAGAGGGCTAGGGGCCTTAACGAAAACTATGCAAAAAATAACTCATAGGGTTTGGGGCGGGGTCATGTGATTTACTTTGAATTTTTAGACCCCTGTTGCATCTCCGGAATGGCTGAAGCTAGAGACTTTAGGTTTTGCGTGCATATACATGGCTGCAGATCCTATCCAAAACTATGCAGAGTGGATTATTTGGGGGTCTTGGGTGGGCTCACGTGACCTACTTTTATATTCTGCAACTGTGTACATATCAGAAACAGCTACATGCAGTGCAGTGCATTGGTTTGCCAAATTACTTTGGCATCTTGTTTATTATTTCAATGGCACTGTCATGGAAAGTACTTTGAAACCTATTGTGATACCACAGATGAATGTGAGAAGTAAACAGCTATTCATGATACGCATTTCGAGGACTGCTGTGCAACTGTTTTGCACATTCATAGCTGTAATTTTCGAACGTTTTTCTGTGTTTTTCTGACAGTTGAATCATTTTGTGTGCATTATTATTAACTAACAGTAGTCAGTGTGTTTCATGTTTCTTGTAACAATGCATGTTCTGCGTTCAAATGTAGATTGTTTTTCCTGTAGTGTGTATGATCTGTACACATTTGCTAGGTAACAAGAATGTCGTGACCAGAGAGTACATGGACAAGATGAAGAATGGATGTATTGTGTGCAATATGGGTCATTCTAACACTGAAATTGATGTGGTAAGCACTGCATGCATTCTTTACTAAGGTATTTGTGTGTGTATAAATAATATGATCGATCAAGCACTACCATATGCCGCGCCTATGATACAGGTTATAATGGGTGGTAAAAGATACAGAGGTTATAGTTTTATTCATGAAAATTACTGCTTATTATGTTTATGTGGTTTTTGTTATGTTACTGGTGTTTGCATATTTATTTTCTGATAAGTTGTGTGATATAACTCTGCTATGAATTAATAATGTGTGCAGAAAACTTCCTGCAAACAAAACATTTTTATTATTGCAGTTTAGTTTGTTGTTGTAATACCTGTAGCCTGCTATATTATATCACTCTAGTAAAATAGTTTGCAAACACTAGGCTTATCAACTCTGATATTTTTTTACATCAAAACTTGCGAAACTGTATAGCATGTGATGTGAGATGGCAGTTGTGTATTGGTAATTCAGAACAGCCTCCGTACCCAAGACTTGACATGGGAACGTGTCAGGTCACAAGTTGATCATATTATCTGGCCAGATAGCAAGAGGATTATTCTTCTAGCAGAGGTACGGCCATGGATGGATTTTAAATACTGTGTGTTTCAGTGATTTTTGACTATTTATTTCGTGCTTGTAACTGTATACGTGCTACTTCATATTTTATTTTGTTTGCTTCCACTAGATGTACATTATTGCCAGGTTTATCGTGATGTATGTTTTTTCTGATCTTTGCATTTGCCAAAATTGCCATAGCATGCTGTGTATTAACTATGAAAAGGTTGTTTTGTCATTTGTATGTTTATATCTACTACGTTTATGTATTTTCTCTTGGTTGTTGTAAGTTGGTTGTTGGTATGAGTGGAAAGACTTTCGTTTTGAAATGAGTGGGACATTTAACTCTACTTCCTCACTGGCATGGTGGTTCACTCGGAGAGCATTGGAACTGTGACCAGTATGTCACAGGTTCTATTATTGGCCAGGTTCGAGCATTGCTGCATCCGTGGTCTCGCAGTGTAAACTGGTAGTGGTATCTGGCTGCTGAGGCTATTAAGATGGAGATGAGTTAGGCCATGTGGCGGGTTAGAAGGACTTTACTCTGTTGTTTACTCATAAGAAAGTAAAAGCTTTGAAGTAACTGAGAGCATTATAGAGTCAACCAACCATTGTAAATGATTAATCTCAGTGATGTTACCTAGTGTTTCATTAATGTTGGCAATTATCGTCTAGATATATGCAGTATTGGCCAGTAATGGTAAGGTTTGCGACCTGCTAATGTAGTGTGATATTACCATAAATCACGTGTTTGAGCGATGCATATGCATGGATGTTTGTAGGGTCGCCTCGTGAATCTGAGCTGTTCCAGTGTACCATCGTTTGTCACTTCCATCACCACTGCAACTCAGGCCCTCGCACTCATTGAGCTGTTCAATGCGCCGGCTGGACGCTACAAGCAGGACGTTTATCTTCTACCAAAGAAGATGGGTACGTGTTCTGCTAGTGCTGGGCAGTGGCTGTGTTTTGTGACAGTCGTGTGTGTGTGATCCAGTATATGGTCTGATCTTTAGAAGATACTTGTTTTAATGGCAGGACATAGTTCCTGGGGTTATGCATTGAACAGAAATGTCTCGTGAGACCTATGTGCTCAGATTATGGTAAAATGAGAGCGTCCTTGCTTGCTGGCCTGTCTGCATCCATAGAATTCTCTTCCCAATAACATCTGCAACAAATCAGAAACAAATGCATTGAAAGCAAAACTGATGAGATTTTATTCTGACAAACAGCATTTGACTTATTGTTAAATTTCTGTTTTTAGGTTTAGTTCACATAGTGATATGTATATGTTTTCATGGTTCTGTTATCGCAATATGGCAGGGCCTTACACTGAGTTAGCAGAGAGTGATTGTTTTATGTCAACAGATGAGTATGTCGCCAGTCTTCATCTACCAAGCTTTGATGCTCACCTTACGGAGCTGACAGATGACCAGGCAAAATACCTCGGCCTCAGCAAAGCTGGTCCATTTAAACCAAACTACTACAGGTCGTTATGCCAACATATCTCTGAGCTTGTTGTTGGATTTGATTATTGAAAGTGCCGACTTCTTTGGCTTTTTGAAGTTGCCTGATGTGGAGCAGCATATAGGCCGCCAACAATACAATTTCACACAATCTTGAGCCTTCTCCGTCCCCAAAATGATGTATACAGTGTCGAGTGGGACGTTAAGCCTCTGCACACTACACTTCACTCTCTAGTTCTGTCCACGTCATCTTCAACTTCTTCATCGAGTTCTACAGTGTTCTCTTCCATGTGTTTTCAGTTATCCCATCTCGATGACCCTGTGTGATGCAGTTTCTGGCTTTTTTTGGCACATAATAGATAGTTTAGTTTATATCTGCAATAAGGTATGCTTTAATTTGATGGCAGTAGTTTTTGTTACAGCAGAACTTGATCAGGACAGAATGGAAATGTGTCATTAATGTGCGCGAGTTAAAAATCGCGTAACAGTCTCATTGTATGTATATACTGTGAGTGTAGGATGTTTGTGTAGTAAACAGTATTGATTGTAAGAGAAGCAGCTGCAGTTTTGCATAATGTTATTTAAGCTGTATGTCAATGAAAGATCATTTGTATGTGGAAAATTTTTTGCAGATATTAATGTCGTTTGAACTCAAGAAGGTGGTCATAGGATGGATATTTGCTCTGTGATTCATCAAGAGTCGTATTAGGAATCTGCTAAACAGCCATTTGCACTGTATGATGCTGCAGTTTGCCATTTGCACCTGTTCCCTGTGCAAAGCTGATTTTTCACAACTTTTTCTGTAATGCATGTACATTACTGAATTTTTGCATTCTCTTGATATCTTCCATTATCAACATTTTCGTTTCTGTGTTTATAAAAGCTTTAGATAACTGATGTGTCTTGATGTATATTGTATGGACTGTGTCGGGAAATGTTCTCACGATACATTTGATTTCTAAAATTTGTTGTAAAATGTTAGAAGGAACACAGATTCTTTGTTTCCATTTCCATACATTTTGTACATGTATTGTTTCTCTGTCTGGCTCTGTGCAGATTGGTTTGACATTCTGTAAAGCAATTCAGTGGTCTGCACTCTCACAGGCTTCTATTTGGTACTTTTTTCTGTTGTACTTGTTCCGTGTCATGCTGTGTCACTGAATGCTGTGTCACACTGAAGGCTGTGTCATACTGTATGCTGTGTTGTTGCCTAGGTCTCAGAAAAAGCAGCTGTATTTATAAATTTCTGAGCTTAGGGTGTATCTCGAAGTTGTTAATGAATTGGTTGTAATGATTTTCAGTTGTACAGTGAGATGGGGTCTGTAGAAACTGGTCGTTTGTCACAGTGGCTAAAGTTGCTAGCTGCAATGCATTGGCAACACCCGGTAACGGTAAGATAAGCTATAAATAGCACTGTGTTTGCTGTTATTCTGTCTGTAGCAGGCATTTCCATTGTTTTGCTCTTATTTTGGTTGTAATGCATTTCTAGATGAGCCAGAAAGTTATTGGTATACAATAGTGATTAGAGATCTATGAACATTAAATTTGTGGCGTGTTTTTGTAATATGTTCTCCAGTTATATTTCTTGTATGGTAAACGTTAGACATCATCTGTGCTGTCAGATTTGAGAGCTTTTGCATATTGGTGTGCCTCGTTGCTTTGACTATGAGAAGCAGCATACTCAACATCTGTTGTTATATGCATTTACTTGTTCCATCAAGAAATTTTTGGAAAGTACGCAATGTCTTATTAGTAGTGTTAGTTTATCAATGAAATGAATTTTGTTCATTTCATGTTAATTATGTATCTGGACATTTTTCTCATTGCTACTTTGTCTGTGGTCTTGAAGTACATGACTTTATTTGGCTATGTTCAGCTGACATCATCTTTGGCTTTATATATTAGACAAATCTTTATTATCTCAGATGAACTAAGCTTAGACGTTTTTTCTTATTTTTGTGAATGTATACTGATTGGCATTGTAAGTCGGTTGCCTTGAGTCTCTGCTGTCGCTATGGTGGGATTGAAGCCTATCTCAGTGGCCAGCTGGCTTCCTTTGATGCTTTGATGCTGTTGGATGGGTTATCTGGCCGTAAAAATCATCACTGAAATGACCTAAGTTTTAAGTGGGACGTTAAGCCTCTACTCACTCACTCGATGTCGTAAACAAACTGCACAATCATGATAAATGCATGTGTTTTGTGTAAACCATCATCCTTCTTCACTAAGATGGTGCAGTATTTGAAGTCTTCACTTGGTAGATCTCTAGTTTCGGTATTGGTTCGTTGTTGTGTTGAATTATGCAGATTGGAATGTGTTAGCTCCATTCTGAAAGTATATCGACATTTTGGGAGACAATGTATACATGTTTTGTGATCAGTATGCCTATTGCCTTGCTTTTAAGCTTAACGAGTGTGCAGTTCTTTAATCTTCAACTGAAAATCAATCTTTGTACCATCAGATTGTGTTATGTGATGTAAAAAACGACATGTTGTGCCGGACAAAAGTTATTTGATGTTTGCAGCTCTGAGTAACAGTTGCACATCTGCATGTTATT
>Ga0126335_1000642_pt1 | contig 17378 bp, 8 predicted proteins | sample OlaspJWI45metaG_FD_108409 | JGI IMG/M metagenome (GOLD analysis project Ga0126335, IMG submission 108409) | Marine gutless worms symbiont microbial communities from Oahu, Hawaii - Olavius sp. 1 OAHU.JWI-45 metaG | ecosystem: Host-associated > Annelida > Digestive system > Unclassified | place... | reverse complement strand
GGGTGGAGGGTGCAGTGGCGGGGGGCCCGACTGGGTGGGCAGAATGGCTAGTATAAAAACTACAAAAATATATAATATAAAAAATATAAAAAAGCATCAGTCCATTAAATGACGGCAGCTTTACACGGCATTGCTAAATTTATACGAGTGGCATAAAACCACGAAGTGCTTGGAGTCAGTCTCATCAGAATACGTCACCATGTCTTCTCTCTCACGCGTGCTGACCGGCTTCTCTAAGCATATCACTGCACTGTTGTCGTGTCTTTGGTAGTGAACCGTTCTTCTTTCTACGATATCTGTAGACAGCAGCGATATTTCCCATAATTATTTCCAAAGAGCACCAAACAATCCTTTTCTTTATTCGTTACAGACTCCACCTTTACGCCAACACTAACAAAAACCGCTAACCCACACTTAAATGGATTGGATATACACGACAGACATGATAGTACATGACAGCTTGGGTGTAGTGTTGGCAAGTGTGTAGGATGCCAATATGCGCTGCGACGGTACCTCCCTCCTTGTATTTGATGCATAAAATGTAGCTTTCTGTAGGGCGTTCTTTATACTTGCACATTGTTTTTCATTTGAAACCGAAGTTGTTCTGTCAGTACTCGTACGGTTTCAGACTTTTGCTAAAACTTGCTGTTTCTCTGGTTCTTTCAGTACGAAGCAGCCACACTGCAATAAACACATATCAACGCCGAGTTAATTAAACTGGACACCGGTACGCCAGCCGACTGCCTGTAATCTCTGCTACCGGCTTCGCCAACGTCTGCAATAGAGCACCGCTGTTTGACAGAACTCGTACAAAGTCAATTCAAAACGAACTAACGCAATGAGCGTAATTCGTAGTCCGACATATTATGAGTGAAATCAAGGAAGACCTCGCAGGCTAATAGTATATTGCGCATAAAATACGCTTGGACACGAAGTTATAGGGAAACAAAGTTGCTTTTAACCCGCGTTTTTTGGCAGTTTGCAAAAATACACACCACTCCGCTGTGCGGCGGTCAAAGATTGTCCGTTGTATTCGCAGTGCGATTGATGACAGAAAAATCAAATCGTTGGTTTTCATAGGTACTGTGGACTGAAATAACGAATTAATAGATTATTTACAAGAGGCCAAAGTAATTTGGCGAAAGCCGCATTGAATGCGAGCAGTGCTTCTATACTTTTCAATGAGCACTCCTCTCCCTCACTGTGGGGGATCGGGACCTCCCTCTAATACAATGTTTCTTGAGTGCCCATAGTCTCCACCTCGAATATGACCTTGATCTATACAGCCGTTTTTGCACAGTGCAGCCGCGTTATAGACAGACAGATATACTGACACATTACGCTACGGGGCCATCGGTCGCAATAGACTGCGTTGTGCACGTGGGGCATTCTATGCAGCCTAATAATAATGACAATTATGATGATGATGATGATGATGTTGACCAGTTACCTCGGTGTGTGCGTGTGGTCCAGCGTTTAGCCGAGGGAAGTCATCACTCGACGTCATCTGCCGATGCCAGCGATGCTGAAGAGTTTCTTGGCTACTTGTACTTCAGTGCAGTGGCACCGCTCGGCGCTCACGGCAACCCGCCCAGTCGAGTCATGTTTGTCGAGATGCACATGAAACACACCGGTCAGTTACGCACGAGCTGCTGTTATATTCCCATTGAGTATAAGTATTAAGTATGTAAGTAAGTACGTAAGAAGACTAAACGGCGAGTTTCCAAGCGCTGCAGCCTCAATATGCAAGGTGCTCTGACGTCACTTAATTTACCAAATCTATGGTCACCGACATGCCATGCCACCACCTTGTAGGGTCTGAACGTAGATTACACGTAGTGTAAATAATTCCCACCAAGATGGCAACGACAACACTGACCATAAAGTTAATTAGCAAATGACATAATTGTCTCCGTTGGTATCATTAAAACATTAAAACAAGATTACTGTGCCTTAAACAGCCGCCTAAACTTGAAAAGTCCTTAATCAAATGTAGTCCCCTGTAAGGAAGAAGGTAAAGGTAGTCTCGTTCTCTGACTAGCTGTGAGGCTGCAGCTGAGCCAGTTTTTCAGCCAGGCGACAAATGATATTACTATTAGTCATCATGAACCTGCCGGCATGTTGGCATTACTTCCTAGCCATATGGCCCTTTGGTTAAAATGAAATCTGCTTGGTGATAGAGATACGCAGGTATAAATATCTTGCCCGAGGTAACACACGGCGTTGCTTGGCTGAGACTCTAACCCGTGACCTATAAATCGCAAACCCAATGTTCTACCGATTGCTTCACCACGTCACCTAGTACACACAGCTAATAGTTTTGCTAATAACTAGACAATGGGTTTGCTCTGCTGTATCTTCATGCTTGTATAGACCTGTTGCAAATAGACGAACATTATTATTACGGTCTTTGCCATTTGTACAAATTAGCAATTTTTTGTTAATTAAGTTACACGATTAATTCAAATCTAGCTTAGTAAATAATAGCAGAAGATTGCCTGATGAACAAACGTTAGGGCATCTAATGAGAACGTTTGAGCCACACGCCGTATTTTGCCAACACTTGATAATGACTGTGCAACCGAATTACTTTCGTTTTTCGTTTTGTTGTTGTTGCTGTTAAATATGATATGATGTGATGTGACAGCGATGCTTATTGCGCGTCACGTAAATTAACATTTATTAGATCAACAACATTTATTTACACCTCTACGCACATTTACAGGCGAGTTGCCGATGTGCGGAAGCTCGCAATGTAAGTTATTGGATCCCACGCAATGACGACGGATGCAGTAAAACATCTGCGACACCGGCAGTTAATTGTTATTGAGTCATTATTGACGTCCGTGCCAGATCAACCGTTGAACAGAGGCTGGCGTCTCTGCACTTTCAACAGATTGTGAAGTGAAGGATTTTACAAAACTCGTAAAGTTCAACATAGCGGTGTAACGCGAGATTCTACAAAGTTCGGTACAGTCAGTGACTCATTTGCAAAGTTGCCCGCTGGTACAGTTAGTTACGTCACTCGCAAACTCGTGGCGGATTTTTCTCATTTTGCAGCAATAGAAAAACACGGAGAGGAGAGCATGATGTTAGACCCTTCCAATGCGTGACGAAACGATGCCATCGTTTATCTTAGAAGGTAGGTTATCGCGTAGGACCTATAGCTCTAAACAGTCACAAATAAAACTCGTAAAGCGAACCCTCTGATCAACAACGAGTGGCTACTGGCTGCGGTAATATAGTAATGGCAGCATCGAAGTGGCGCCATCTAGCGGATGAGTAAGAACAGTCGCCTGCGTGATATACAGACAAACTGACTGACTGACTGAGTTGCTGACTGTCGCTGACTGGTATATTTGGACCGACAGACGCCCACGCTACGGCATCATCGATCACAATAGTCCACTCCACATCCCATGTATTTGATGCAGCTTAAACGTAATTGTTTCAGTGCGCTGGATGTGACGCGTCCATTGAAGTTGTCACTCTATTCGTTTCTTTCTCTTGTTGCGAAGTTTGCTGACTGGGAATCAGTGACGTGTTTGTTAAGCCGCCAGTGTGAACAGCCTTATGTTCTGCTGTTGTGTTTTTTTGTATTTCTGTATTTCTTACTTCTAATCACTAGATGTCGCAGCTGACCAGCGGACCTCGCGGTAAGCATGTAAGCTGCGGGTCTAAGACTAAACTGAAAAATACACCCGGGTATTGTCTTTTGGTTTTTGCTGCTACCGTGGGTTGGAGAATGGAGATTTGGAACAAATTTAGTCTGTCTCACTGTCTGCTCGCCACATGTATACATGTAGGCTACATTGACAGATGTTCAACTGTGCGTGTTTGTACCCACTATAGCGACGTGAGATGGGGCGACTGAAAATGCGGGAGTGGAACATGCGATACGGTCAAAAATGCAAGGGTGGAAAATGCAGGAGTGGAAAATGCGGGAGTAGATAGTAGGGGTGGAAAATGCAGGAGTGGAAAAATCGGTAGCGATGACGGATGGAGAGCCATCAGTATAGAAAACTATAAGATACCAGTAGTGTAAGCTACAGCGAATCGGTCTCGGGCAGTCTGTGAACAATGCTCATGAACAGCGAACAGGTATGCACATCACAGCAGTATTGCGACCAACGAATTGAGCAGAGAAGGTTATTGTGTTAATTACGGCAAAGACACAAAAGCCGTCGCTGAGTAGGCCTACATGCCTACCGCATGCCGGCATGTATAGGTCGACTCCGGGACGGCTGTCGTGGCTTTGATACCTACTTGTTAACCAACAAAAGGCAACAATCGTCTACAAGAACTGTATAAAAAGAAATCAATTGATGTCTTTGCATAGGGCAAGGAACGTAGTTGTGTACGTAGTTTTCAGCTACGCCCCCTAGCGGTGCGATGGCAAAGTGACAAACCTTAATGTGCGAATTTTCCGAAATTTCGCAATCGTATTTTTGTGTTCTTTTGGTGCACTCTGTAGGAAAGCAGCTATGTTATTAAAATTTATTATAAATTATAATATTATATAAATTACAAAAATTACATTATTTGTCTTTGTGCACGGAATTAAAGTATCAATTCAGTCGTGTGCGTTTAGCGTAACTGCCCATGATGCTAGAGTCATCTTTAACTTCTTTACACAGTAGTAAAAATTTGTTGCTTTTTAACTGCAGTGTTAGTTTTTATTGAGCCGCTGTTTATTAATATCACGTGTATGTTTCCCGCCTAAGTATATATAATGCGTTGCAAAGAAAAAAATCAATAGTAAAAGATCGTCTGTACTTAGCGTGCAGTAGCAGCAATACGGTGTGAATCAGTGAATAAAAGAGCTAAGCGTAAGATTGATCATATTTCTTATGACGTGATGCACGATGCTTCTTACTCTATGACGTGCGATGCCGCTGTGGCTGCTGCTGCTGTTAGCATAATGCATCGCTGCGCACTGCGCCGTATATCAATTAAGTCCGTTTCCCCGGCGTCTCTGATGGATATTTCCCGTTTACCGGATACGGGTCTAATTAGAGGTCACATCATTAGCTCTGCGCAGAGAGACGTCGCTATAGGAAGCTCACTCGCTTGAAGCGTCAGACGAATAGAGAAAAAGAACGAGCAAACGCACATCGGCTTTAAGAGTATGACATTCTCCGTGACGGTGACTAGATGGCGTTCAAGCGCAAAAACTGTTCCATGTTTAATTACGAATGGAAGCAAGCCGACTCGTGTGCGCTGCCTAACGTGTGCTCGGTGACTCGCGAGTTCTAGTCTCATCGATTTTGTCGCCGATCTGTTGAAGCATGAAGACATATAGGATTGCCTGCCAGCCAGCGCATTTCATGCTGCTCTAAGCAATTATCCATTCTAATTAAACTGATTTATTGAAAACAATTTTGTGGCATGGATTCCAGTACCTAAACATAGCTTGAAAAGGGTGCCAACTATGTTACGACGGAGTACCTACCAAAAGCTAGCGTGTCAATGATCTTGACTTCTCGGGAAAATCTGAGTTTATTACTTGTCATAAAGCACTTAGATCGTACTATTTGCTGCACATTAAAAGTTGAAATTTTACGAAAAGCAAAGTATATTTATTTTAATTTTGTTTTAAATGCTGGATGCAATATGACCGGTGATTATTGAGCAGACAGATACTGGCATGTATTGTAAAATTCTGTTTTAACGAATTCATCAGATCGCCAGATATCTATGCCGTTCAGTTGTGCTTCAGACGCTGCTTACACGTCACCTCGTCGCGAGCGGATGAATTACGTACCGATGCGTGCTTGAGAATCTTGCACTAAATGCTCAGGTTACAGATGCTGTCACACACATGCAATAACTTTAATATCAGCTATCAGCTGCAAACGACGAATGCTTAGTGTTCCCTTCTAGCACGACGTCACTGATATATATATGTATCAAAAGAAACCTCAGGTTGTTTATTTGGCCAAAAACTAAAACCAAAAATTAATATACATGAAATAATGCAAGTATAATCCGTATACAAAATTTAACATGTAAGTAAAACGTGCAATATTGTTATTGCAAAAAATCCTTTACTGCTGACTAAATTCACAGTGACAATAGCAACAATAGTGTCGACACTTTGCATAGGACAGAGACACTCTAATACATTAGAGAAACTCTACATCACTACGTTTTAGCACTTTTTAAAATACATTTTCACATGTCGACATTTCGTTCTTTACGATTCTTTAGCGTGGTTTCACCATGTAAAACAAATGGTCACTAGTAAACATGCACTAAACAAAAATGATATAAAATAATTTGTTTTTTTGTGCAACTTTTATGAAATTTGCGAGTTTGCGACCAATGTTGTCCGTTTGGTTCTAGCGTTATGTCGGGCGTCCTGCTGACGAGCAGCGCAATTGCATCGAGTGGCTGACGCTATGTACAGTATACATAAGATGCACTTGCGTTCACGGATATTAGCGCCATTTTGTAGGTCATGAATGTAATTTACACGTAATTTTGATGCAAGACGGCGACAGCAACAACGATCTTACAATTAATTAGCAAATTACGTATAGTTGTCACCGTGTTTAGGTGAACAGTGCAGTTGTGGCAGATAGCCTACGCGTTTAGACTGAGACGAGTGCGACAAAGTGAACACAGCACTACTCCAGGTCAGCCGCCTTGCTCGACAGACTGAACGAGGGATTTCAATGCACTGTCCCCGCGCTGTCCCCGCGCGGTCCCGCGAGAGCTGGACAATAGACCTTCCTCCCGTTTTCTGCCGGATGCCGTAAAAAGCACTTAAACGAGGCTTTAGTTTAAACAGGTTTAGATATAAATTAGTATTTTCTTCAATCGTTATTAAGTTTTTTTTATATAGGCATAATAGGCTTATTTTTCAGGTTTCAGAAAGTTTGGAAAATGGTTGTCAGTACCAGTGTAATCGACTGCCTGGAGAAATCTTCTCTGAAATGAGTCGAGTTGGATGTAAAGCTCAAAGTATCAAATTGCTTTCTCAGTACACGGGCGATGCGACAGCTTGGAGAATTTCTTAATTTTAGCAGTTTTGAAGTTTTGTGGAGGATACTTTCGAACGAAATTCTCAACTTACCCACATGTTATCAAAAAGCTGCCTGTGTTATTCGCACACAGGATGCATCTGACAAACAACAAGTATGTAGATTATAAAGTGAAGTAAAATGAGAACCCATTAAACCAAATTGTCTCTAAAACGCCCTTATGTGCCATCCACTCAAACTTTTTGTTTTCAACGAGGTTGAGATCGCTTAAGCAAATCACAATTGACTCACTCATACAGATAGGAAAAAGAAGTAATGATAGGACGAAGCTCACAGCCAATAGCAAATGAAAGGTTACGAAAAATGCGCACTGTCTCATGCAAGTTGATTTCCCAAGAGAAGAATTTGCTAAACAGTAAACAAAGTACACCAATTCTACTTACTGGGTAACTACCATTGGCGAATAAAGCTTGTATTAAAACATTTGTGGTAGTGACTTTCACAATAGGATTGATTATAGTCACCGCTTTTTAAGATGCTTTGCTAGTATTTTAGAACTGCTTTGTTGATGTTGTTGCAACATTTTGTTACAATATTTTACAGAGACGCAAACAGAACACGAGAGAAAAAGCCAGTGTATTAGCCTTGCCATTGTCTGAGTTGTCACGTAGTCTTAGATGTTCCCGAATTTCAGACCGTTCAGATGAAACTACGCGATAAAATGCAGTACAGCGTCATAGCATCAGCTCATCAACAATGGAATGAAGATATCGACAGTAGACAGACCGACAGACAGACAAGTTAAGTAGGCTATTGGTAGACTTCTTTCTTGAACGAGCGCGCCACACCGGCGCTGTCAAGTCGTAGGCTAACTGGCAAATCGATCATCTGTTGTGCGGGGGACCGGGGTACCTGCTGTTCGAGTGTAAATCAACGCCGATACTGCAGTAGCGGATTAGCAGCTGCCAGTGTAACGAAATGACAGGTTTACTAGCTGTCGAGTAACTGAATTTCACCTAGAAACAGTCAAGTTGTTGACGCACTGTCAGTCTCATAATACTTCCATGCTGTTGACGTTCTTGTGTTTTTGTCGCCAATGCAGATAATTTAGATACTCATTCAAACAGAGTCAGTTAATAACATAAAAGCTAGTTTAAAAAAATTCCAAATTGCAGTATGGTACACACACAAACACGGATAATAATTTAATAAACTGTCGCTGTTGGTGATAAAGTTCATGAAAAACAGATCTGATAACTTTTATTCTTATGTTTTAACGCAATTATTGCAGCTCGGATGTTACCGGTATTTATTAAGTGAAAGTTACACAACAATATTTCTGATTCTTTGATTTTCTTTCGATTTTCTTTCAAAATTTTGTTCAGCCGCTCGTAACACTCGCATTTTGTCGTCAGCTTTACTTGTCCACGTTTACCCTAGCTGTTGTTGTAAAGTCGTGATTATTTTGGTACATGTACTTGTAATTGCTAGACATTGGGGATTAGTATGTTTACGACTTATGCTGCCGAAACAGTTGTGTTTGTTAAGTCCGGAGTTGAAGTATGAAATTACTTATTTCGTGTTGACTGTGAGTTTGTTGAGGCTGTTGCTATCACCTAACGCATTGACAACTTATTGTTGACGATGCTGTCCGTTTTTTCCTCATTACCTGCTGCCGCCGTCGCTTCTCAGTATAATGCCGTTTCTAAGCAGTTTGTCTTTTCTGCGACGCGTCTGTAATAACCGGTTTAGTGAGTCTTATTATTATTACGGCTGCAACTGCATATCGTCGTTGAGCCTTTGTGGTGCTTATTTATTTGTTTTTTAAATGTTTCGTCTAGGAGAATCGCAATAGTATTTTTGACATTTTGAGGCACCATATTTTAGAAGGTTATATATAAGTCGATGGCTGGAATTTTAATGCATGTAGCTTAATATCATACTTAGCAATATGCTAGATGAGGCTTTTCAGACTGTTGGTACTTGGTAGGGCTACCGCTATTGTGATTTCCAGACGTTAAGCTTAGACTGCTTTGCATTTCATTCAAAGTTTATGTCTGCTTTGCAGTCGCCGAACTTTGAAATATGGATTTAAGACGTATCTTGAAGATTAAGTCATTCACTCACATATAGGCCTACTATAAAACGTTTTGCGGTGCGCAGTGGCCGATCACCGTCACTATGGACAGTGCTCAATAATCATAATGATCAGAGTAATGCCGATTGCCGATGCTGTACAGAGCTACTGATTGTTACCGTTTATCTGTTAGCATATATTCTTGTAAGCATTCAAGTAAAAAGATGAACGATAGACTTTTGCAAAGGTGATAAAAATTTTGTTAATACTTTTTTTTCTTTAGATGACGTCTTCTACTGAGAAGGTCAGTGTGTCTCCTTTCTGCATTCTCTTTGTCAGTGTCAGTTTTTTAACTTTATCATACTTGTCTGTCCGTATCCACTGTAATAAGCTTAGTACGTCATCAGTTCGTGTTCTTCGGGCCTCACTCCTGCTTTCTTTCATTCAAATTTTACTTCCAACAGCAGCAAGCCCTGTGAATCACTGGAACCTCTCAAAATGCCATGCCAGTTTCTGCCTCAGGATGTTCCTGATAAAATAGCTCGATTTTCATTGCATTGGGACATTGTGTAACGATGTGATTGTTGACAGAGAGGGGCACGTGTTACGATGAGACTGACAAATGTCACCAGTTTGCCACAGATGGACGATGTTACAGCCGTGATGAACCTGATCGCCAATACTCCAATTACTGCCTTCGCTCCTGTGGCATGTGCGGTACGTTGACGTACTGTGTAGGCTTAACGGTAGTTCTCTCTGTTGTCCTCCAGCTCGAAGAAAAAGGAAGACTTGTATAGAAATAGTTATAGCGGTGTCCATAACGTTGCGGTGAAGTATGGAAACCAGAGTATCCGTAAAATACCACACGCATTTTAACTAAGCTACGTAAAGCAATATTATTTGTGTCGCCGGTAAAGTGTCACACAAGCTTTGCGTTAGGTTGTGTCATATGAGTTTTCAAAGTGTGTTTGATTTAAGGTTGGTTACAGAACAATGCCGTGCGCTATGGCCTAAACCTGCGAAGGAGCGAAACAGATTAGTCTATTCTGGTAAAATTATGATGAAAAATTAGATGTTTGGGTTTTTTAAAGGTTTTATGTTTTAATATACGAACTTACGAAGTGACAACACTGACGCCAGTTATGCCACAGAACATCTAATTTGGTCCATTCTAAATATTGTGTTTTATTAAGGACAAATTCAGTGAACGAAGAACGTCATATAAACGTAGCACACCACAGTGCAAATTTGAAGTTCAACAGATTTTCGTAATTTCTGGCATAATTCATCTCGACATTTAACGTAACTGAAAAGTTATGAAAAGTACCATCACAGCTTGCACAACATTACGTAGTGATGACGTAGGCTAAGTTTAACGTCATCAAAATGTCGTTTTCACGCTCTACAGTGAAGTTTCTGGAATGAGAAATGTCAGTTTATTTCGCCGCTACTGTGGCCTCCTAATTCGCCAGATTTAAATCCGGTTGACTGCAGCGTGTGGATCATACTGCAAGAGAAGGTGTACAAAACACGCATCACTGATCTCGTCGACCTCAAACATCGCATCAGAACTGAGTGGGCCTAGCTGGATCACGCCGTCATTGTTGCAGCTGTGCATCAGTGGCGTAGTCGTCTTTAGGCTTATGTCAGGGACGGCAGTGGTTATTTTGAGCACTGCTTTTAATTCTGACATTGTGTTTTTGCGATAACTGCGGCTTGTGAAGCCTTAATTTACTAGTCGAATCGAACTGTTAATATTCCGGTCCGATTTTCTTGCAGCTATGACGTTGTGCGTTTTAATACATGACGATCGTTTAATTCACAAGGTGAAGTAGTGACACTGTTTAAGTGCAGCGGACATTTGTTGTGTTAGTTTGGTTTTGCATTATCTTAGCGATATTTCGTGCAAAAATTACAACTATATATTTGTGTTTTCAAAGTTATGCCTGAAACTCTATTGGTTCCATTTTTTCTGAACACGGTGTAGAGTTGGCTGCGACGGTGCGTGCTGAATGCCACTTTGAGCGTCAGTACATCGGCCGGTGGATGCTGTTCGACGATGAAGCCGAGTCGGAGGCTAAGTTCGATGTCAGTTCCGGCGAGGTCCGCTCCTCGACGCTCGGCACGTTTATCTGCAAGGGCAAACACTGGCAGCTGCCCTACTACAAAGTTCTGTCCGTCTTCGACAACAGCTGGTGCGTTGACTGTATACAAGTCAGCCTGTAGCCACTTTACAGAATTATCGTATTTTCAATGTGTATAGAATTCATAGACTTTTCGTTTCAGATTAAGCTATAGTACAGCTTTGATCGCACTATAGTCATAGCGCAGACACACACGGGTAAATTAAGCCCCGTCCCCGCCTCTCGCTGGCTTTACGCCACCCCGCTGCCCGTTCCCAGAATTGTGGATTTGTGCTATTGGGCGCATTGACCGCGTATTATTCAAAAAAGCTCAGCTATCGTTGACAAACCGCCGGACACTTGTGCACGCCGATGTTAAGATCTTGATACAAAAGCTACGAAGCATAGCTTTTGTATCAAATTGCTGAATGACTGCTATTTATTGGCCGTATTTTCCGACTTTATTTACCCCTATCACATTTGACCCCTCAATGGGGGGGATCCCCTCTAGCTATCAAGTTCATATTTGATATGAAAAAACTAGTGTGGCTTGGCTAAAATCTGGTAAAAGTCGCATGATGATCGACTCAGTCGTTTCGGGCACAATACATTAACGTGGCAGGCACACAGACAGACAGACAGCCACGTCGCCATAGGAAATGCCGCGCCAACGCACTGCGTCGGGAGGCAAAAAACTGTCGATTTCGTCAGATTTTGTATATCGCTTAATGACGCCAGATGGCAACACTGAACAAAAGCATAAACACCGTTGTAAACGTTACACCTACCGGTAATAGTGAGCATGTTGGTGTCTATGTAGTCGTCCGCGATACTCTTGTATTCATTTGTCGAACAACGGCGACGTCCTTCAGTACAGACTCTGTACGTATGTGACTTTTTGTTGTGTTAGAAGTCACTGTAATATTTGTGAAAGGCATGATTAGCGTTTATTGGCATTGACCAGTATGTCGTCTTCTTCAGCGTGACATGTCGTCGGCCTATATGACAACGGCATTGATACCAGAAGTATAAGCTTAATCTGACAAAATGTGTTTATGCTATCTCAATTTTTAAAAGACGAAAAAGTGTCAAATTCATGGACGAATAACATACAAATACTAGCATATTTCCGGTGCAGTGAAATGAGTGCAACATTAAATGCGTAAAATGAAATGATCCGAAAAACTTAAATGGGCAACCAACAGCTGAAAGATCGCCAAAGATACGTTCAAACTTCAAAAAGTAGGAAGTATAATTATGATTTCTTTGATCGACACGTATATTTGAGATATTTCTGAGACTGAGACACAGTGTATAATTGTTCGCATGTCATTATCGTGTGTCGGTGTATGTAATGTGTTTCAGCGCGTTCATCTTTGCGGGACGAGTCGTTTGACGTGTGTGAGTTTCAGGATGATCGTTCGCCGATTGGCAGCAAATTCCGCAGCGCCACACTAAAGACTCTCATACGTCAGTCGCACTCTGCTAACAATAACAATAACCATGGCCAAATTAACCTGGCGAAGGAAGGCCGCAAGGAATCTGTGGGGAATTTCCGGAACCCGTCGAATACACTATGCCTTGGGTCCCCAAAATTCTCCACTCCAAACAGGACCTCGATCTGTTCAGCCGTTTTGCAGGGCGCAGAAGCATGTTGGACAGACTGATAGACAACAAACTGATATACCACGCACCGCGATCATTGGTCACAATAAGCCTCATTTTGCACGGTGTGCATTCGATACGTTCTGATTATAATTATGTACGTTTCTATATATCCGCGTACGACCTGTGGCGGCGAATTTCCTGTTGTCTGGTACCCCAGAATTCCGGACAAAATGCCACCCGAACAGAATACCAGTTGGGTTCAGCAGCAGAGCGTCTAAAGGCGTCTGACTGTTTGTGTGTTAACCAGGGCGTAGGAAATCGTAACCGCTGAACGTATGGAAATTTGTAATCGTACGTGTAGAGACCTACTGTATACTGACGACCTCTAATAGCGAACCATAAACTATTTCAGCCTGACCACTTTACTGTTTATATACACAGCGGCTATTAAGAGTACACTTCGCTTTATTAGCATTGACCACGTGACATTACCGACCGACCAGCTGAGCTTCACAACCCCTGGGTTGTTTGTTATACTGTGTAGCGGTATCGAGGCTGCAGATGAAGTCGTGCGGCATCGATGCCACGTATGACGTGAACGTGACGCTTAACGACGGACGCACGTGTGACGCCACGCTGACCGACATCGACGGCGTCACCTGCACGTCAACGTCGTCCATGACGCTGACTCTGCGTCAGTGCCATTCGCGTCATACTACGCTCGGTCAGTCAATCTCTCACTCGCCGTGTATGCCAGCTTCTTGAACAATAGACCTCTTACTCGGTTAAAGCGCTCACAAACTTCTTATTAACTGCGCGCTAGTCTTCGACCCATTTGAATATCTCCGGACTGCTAAAGCTGCAGATCACGTAGGTACTTTAGTAAACGATACTAAATTAGGTCAAACGGGGACATAGCTAGGTCACATAACCTACTTTAAAATTTGGGATGTCGGACGTTTGGGGCGCCTCTAGCCGGCGGCTATAAGTGGCAATATATCAGCTGGCAAATACTGAGCTTATAGAGGTGCACGTGTGTGCGTATTGTGCGTAGAATTTCCTTGTGTTGCCTGGGCGAGGCTGTCATCAGACACAAGATTACTAGTAACTCGTAGTCCACAAACAAGCCGACTTCTCTGCTGGGTAAGCTACCGTTGCAAGTTTGATTATCTCTTATAGTGCAGCCTTTATTTGCCGTTGTACGAAACATTGGTGAGACATTGTGGCTGTTGTGTTTTCTCTGTGCCTATGAAATAGGCCCACTCTTACTTACTTGTTAGATGCTTGCCGCTATAACACTACGATTACCTGCGCAGTGTCCGGACTGACCCATCCTCCACTTAAAACGCCAAACTTGCACTGAAATAACCAAATGAATGAATTTATAATTTGTTTCCGTTAAAAATGAAATAGCAAAGTGAAGTAACAGTATGATTTTCGAGTTAGAAAGTGGTCATCTGGCCGAGGCTGAAGGTCTTCTTTGGCACACTGATCGAAGAGATTTTCTCAGCTGGTGGCATAAGCTCTTCCGAGAGGTCTATGTGGGCGTTGATGCCTGTAGCTTCTCTGAACACACACTACAGTCAGCCTAGATATCGGTCGTCGTCGTTAATGTTCATAATTCCTTGTCCTCTTCTTGTCATGGCTCTAACACGTGCCGTGCATACAAAAGCGCCGTTAATATGTGTCGTGTGAGCTTAACTGTACCGGTAACCGATGAAGTCTTTTCAACTGTAATTCAAACACGCTGATCTTACGATCTGCGGCGGTCATTGAGCGTTATCTTCAGTGTTAAATATTCTTTATCGCACACCTGCTGCTGCTGTAGCCAAACTGTCCGAGATGTTTGCTGTCTCTTCGCTTTAGTCCTACATGTGCTGTGTCACAGTGTCAGTACTCAGTAGTACTCCGTGAAATTTACGACCGCATCGTAGTCGTGTCTCAGTGGTAGGATTAACAAGCGCTATAACGACCTACGTCATGCTGCTCCGTTCCCCGATGCTTTTTGTCGTGCATTGTCGCTGTTACGTCACTCAGTAGTTTTCTATCTTCATCAGAAAGAACACAGTGACAAGACAGAGGTAGGGGCAACAACAAACAAACCATTCACAAGAAGTCAACGTCTATCCAGCTTGTCGGAACAAAATAAATCAGCTTTGACTGACTACGCAAGTCATGATAACCATGTGATCAACTGGCCGTCATCTACAATTTTAGACAGGGAGTCGGACAGAAGTACCAGATGGATCAAGGAAGCGGTATATATATATATATCCAAAAGGAGGGACGGCGTTCTATGAACCGAGACGAGGGCAGCCACACATACGATGAATTTCTTGTCATGTCGCATCACTGCCGTGGCAAGAACCGGAAAAAGAACCGAACAAGCTTCTTCTGACGAAGGTCTCTGATAGAGATCGAAACGTCAAGGTAAATTAATGCATGGTTGTGTTTGATGTAAGTTGTACACAAATAATGTGAATAGTTGGAAGATGACCATAGAAAAGAAATGGCAAATGACATTAGTGTCACCGTATGAATGCATTCAGTTGTTCTGACCAAAAGATTGTCATACATGTAGCGGCGGCAGAACAGAGAGTCCAATAGAGATTTATGTGAAGTAGACACGGATAGTGGTGCAGATGATGCCATTGTGCTCATCCCATTGTGGTCATTTGTCTTAGTCACACTGCTGACAGCTGACGAATCCGATGACAGTTCGTGGGTGGTCTCTGTGAATGAGATGAGCGAGTGTCCCGCTGAGAAAATAATCCGCTGTTTTCACGTTGTTTCTGCGCTTCAGGCGATTGTGCTTAGCGCTCGCTCGCGCGTGTGGTCTAAAATTCGGAATGTTAATGTTAAAAACAGAAATAGGACGGCATTGTCAGTATACAACTACGCTAGCTGGACGTAAACAAACTGATGATGGACAGAGAGCGGACGGTCAGACATAATGGTGAGAAAGAGAAACCCGCGGCTGCCGGCAAAGACGCCTTCAGACAAGACCGGAAGATGTTTCACTTTCAAGTTTGCAAAGTAGCTTACTGGTGCACGCAGCACTACAGAAGTTCTACGAATTCACTTTGCTATTTGGTGGTGGTGCGGCGCGTTGATCGGTTCAACGACTTAATCAACGTCGGGCTCGGTTAGTACGTGGGTGGGTGAACTCGGCTGGCGGGATGTAACCAGCCAACTGCATGTAGGTCGACTCAGCCTTCCATCCCTCCGGGAAAATGAGAACCAGCTTCTTCTGAGAAGGCAAAGGATGATAACGTTCGGATACCGGATATCGCGTGGATTAAATGGATTTACAGGTAAAACTGTGAAATTCCTTGACAACGCGTGCCATACCTCAGCGCTTCCGAGGTGGGTTTTCCAGTGAGAGGCGCTATATCAGGTGTCTGCAACTTTAGGCCTTCCTTTATCTGCTGTTTGCTTGCGTTTTCCCTTCCCTTGCTACTAAGCAAGTCGGACGAGACTATGCTATGAAGCGTGAATGGTTGTTGTTGGCGTGATCGCTGCAATGCAGTTGGTGTGGCCTGGTGAACACTTGGCGAAACAGCGTCGCACGACGAGGTCGCGAAGTCTGCCTCCCATTACGTTCACTAGATGTCACTGCAATACCGTCGAGCCAGTGACGTCAGCGGCGCTGCCCGTCGACAGTGACCAAGTCACGTACTTCGAAACTTACGACGGTAAGTAAGTTAGTTCGTGAAGAGTAAACGTCATACTTTAGTTGTCATCCGTTTATTTTTGTCGGTCTGTCTGTTCTTCTTAACCTTCATCGTGCTAATGGGGGGTGGTGGTAAAATATGCCCCCTTAGCCTACTTTCGTCACCAGAACTCTGGAACCGCCAAAGATCAAGCAATGCACTTTCGTGACTTTTCCTAAATAAGGATAAGCTACAAAATTCTATGCTTATCGGTGGTACACCGCATACGAATAGACGAATATGGCGGCGCAAAAACCGGAGGTATGCAAGCCGTTTGTTGTCATTTGTGGCTCACATCATATCTCGAGTTCCACGGCACATAGTAACAAAATTCTAATGGCTATACCCATGTTTTGAGGTCGAGCAGTTCAACAGTGCGAAGTTTTGTATTGTAGGCTGTTGTCTTATACCGGAAATAGATATCACAAACATCCAAACCGGAAGTAACTACATCTCGGGTTGCAGGAGATATAGACGAAGAATTCCAACGAATGTTTCCGAATTTTCGTGGACGTTGAATGTCCATTTTCAAGGGAGTAGCCGTTGGAGATTTGTTTCTAGCTGTAATGCAAATTGAGATTCGGTAACTTCCGGTTTAGGTGCACGCCATATCTATTCACTTCCGGTGATATCGTCGACAACGCCATTGAACGGGTGGACCTCGAAAACATGGGTGTAGTCGTTGAAATTTTGTCTGTAGGTGTCCTTGAACTCCAGATAACCCTGATGTATTTTACTCCCCTCCACTAGAAGTATGACAGTGTTACTAACATTTTATTTGAAACTGGTCTTCCAAGCTTTGACACTGTATGTCACAATGCCAAGTGTACTTTCCGTACACGATGGTTGTCTTGCAGCAACTCAATGGTGT
>Ga0126335_1000641_pt1 | contig 17380 bp, 17 predicted proteins | sample OlaspJWI45metaG_FD_108409 | JGI IMG/M metagenome (GOLD analysis project Ga0126335, IMG submission 108409) | Marine gutless worms symbiont microbial communities from Oahu, Hawaii - Olavius sp. 1 OAHU.JWI-45 metaG | ecosystem: Host-associated > Annelida > Digestive system > Unclassified | place... | reverse complement strand
CTCGAATTAGACTAATTTAGTGATCATTGTTACTGCTGATATTGCTGAACAATAATGAAAATACTGTTGGACACATGTGCATGTTGATATTCTACGTATCAGATAATGTTATGACAAGAGTACGCTTGGCTAATAACATCCTAGTGCACATCATTATCTCGCTGTTTAAAAGCCACCCTGTATATCGTCAGTTAAAAAAGTTAGTAAAAAACATAAGCGCTAATTAACATGGTCCGTCATTTTCCAGTCCTGCATTTTCAGGTCGTGCATTTTCAGTCGCCCCCATCATCATGCGACCTTCACGAGATTGTAGCCGAGCCATTCTAGTTTTGCTTATTGATTACGCCGAAGCAGCTTACAAAGACTAAGACAGCATTTCTTAATTTCGCACTTAGCAGCAGGCAACTACGGCTTTACAGTAGGCCTATGCAGCGTCGCGTGAATCTCTTGTGAATATCTACGTAGGCCTACCTTACTGGTTTGAAGCTAAACTAGGACAACTCCGTGCAGCTTTTTGAAGGAACTCAGTCAGGAACTCACGAGGATCAGCTCAGTATTCATTCATTCGTCGAGTAACGTTTAACTAAGACTATGTAGCCAAGTTAACAGACGCAAATATAACGATTGACCTTCGGACAGTTAACAAATAGGCTACAGAGAACCAGTTCGGGCAGAGTTAGTGCTGGCAAGCATACAGCAATGATAAAGCGGTTGACTGTGTACTGTTAATCCGCCTCGAATGTATGAGCTGCGTACTATTGCGACCGATGATGATCTCGGGCGTCTGTTACTCTGTCTGTCACGCGGCTTCGCTGTGCAAAAACGGCTAAGCGGATCGAGATTCTGTTTAGGGAAGACTCTTGGTGATTTAAGGAACAGTGTTAGACGGGGGTCCGGATTTCCCCCACACATTCGATGTGGCCTTCGCCAAATTACTTTGGCCGCTTGTTCGAGAACCACGTAAGCCCCGACCACAACCTCGTGTGCAGTGCATTGTGGCTGATTTCGAGGTCTCGTAGTGGTTAGAGTCGCGGCTTTCGGCCCAACAGGTCGTGAGTTCGACGCTCGTGGCCCGCTACGTTTCCAATTGCCTGGTGAGGCGTGACGGTCTGAACAGCTAATACATGTAAGTGTGATTTTCGTCACGTAGTGGTCCTGGGCAGATTGCTTACTCACCAAGGTGGTGCCTAGGCCAACTCAATCTTCCATCCCTCCGGAGTCGATAAATGAGGACCAGCTTCGGCTGAGAAGGCAAAGACAGGTATGATTAATTCCATTCATGAATAAACGCGTTTTGGCAGGTAAAACTGTGTGATCCCTTGAAAACGCGTGCCATACCTGATGGCCTCTATGATGGGGTTGGCCCGTGCTGCTTTCAAGCGAATAAAACTATATATAAAGCTAGGAGCTATATCAAGTGGGCTCTACCTTTACCTTCCTTTACCTCTAAATGTGAGATTTATTGACTTGATATTCAATATACCTGAAGTGATATTTACCTGAGCGCCAGCTATGCTGGGCAAGCAGGTAATGTTTTGGCGGTGTCTGTGTGTGCGTCTGCCTGTGTGTCTGTCTGTCCGCACATAATCTGGAAAACTACTGGTCGGAAATCGATGCGACTTGGCAGGAAATAGGAATATGTCCCATGGTGAACGCCATGGAAGTGGTTACAAGTTGATTAAACGTTGCAAGCTCCGAGTTTGATATATAGTTAATGCGCATTTTGTGATAACCGTGACCGTTGCCCTACTGGTCTCGAAAGTAATTTCCAGTTTCAAACTGAAGTGACCGTCAGCCGAACTAACCTTAGGTAAAATCCTTCCCAAGTTAGATGGGCCCACTGCGCGGCGATGATCTCCGTTTCCGCAGCCCTCAGAAAGATACAGATAACGGCTTACGCTGCAAGACTACGGCACGGACACGGGGCTAGTGCATCTCGCGTGGTGTGTCTGTTTACTTTCCAGCCGAAGCCGGTCCTCGTTTACCTACCCCGGAGGGATAGAAGGTAGAGTCGACCTAGTTGGCTGGTTTACGCGTCAGAAGACGGTCACCCATCTCAGTACTAACCGTGTTCGACGTTGATTAACGTTTGATCAGACCAACGCTGTTAACCGCTGCGTGAACTAAGCTATGCTTGCACTGGTTCACTTCATCATCTTCACCATAATAATATTATAGTTCGTGGCCTGTTACAAAGTTTATGCGACCATCCATTCCTCGGGTGCATTTAATAAATCACTACAAGAAACTCAGCTAACGCCAAAATTGCGCGCGTCGGCGGCCATAGGGCTATCTGGCGAATCAGTTTAAAACCGCGTACGTATGGTGAAATGACAACAGGCGTTATGTCGCTCTCGTTCAAGGTCATTCGTGGTCAACAATTTCAGCATCAGTCGAAAGTCCTATGCGACTTCGCCGAATATCGGTCAAATTCTCGCATTCTGGCAGCGGGAGCTGTTCAACGCATTTGTTTGGAGTGCATTCCTACACTATACCCCACTATAGAATTTGCATTCATTCGAACATATTTACCTTAGCATTTGGCAGGTATTGTTTTTGGCGGCGCTTGTCTGTCTCTACGTCTGGCTGTCCGCACAAAATCCCGAAAACTACTTTTCGGAAATTGATGTAACATGGTAGAACATGCTGCATAGTGAACGCTAGAAGTGGTTGAAATTTGGTGACATTTGACCTTGACTTTTGACCTTAAGAGCTATTTTCGTATTTTTTTTATTTAGACTATATACCTATCAAATTTATTCTCGGTATGGAGACACATCTTTAGAATATCTACATGTAGGTTCGGAAATTTCTTGGGCTAATTCGGAATATCTGCTGCGATAACTCGAAATAATTCAGAGCTTTTGACGTTTTGACCTTGACATTTGACCTTGAAATATATTTTCGTATTTTTATATTCAAGCTCTTAAGTTTTGAATGCCTTAAGCTAGCAGCTTCATTTTCAGTGAGAAGGTACATCTTTAGAATATCTAAATTACCTTTGAGTTTCAAGGTCATGGGGTTAAGTTCAAGGTCATGATTGCAAAATACCGGCAGCGAGCAGGTTTGTGCTCTCCTCGGACACAGTTTCGATATGTTTTCATCCTTTTTTGGCGTTCGTCACCCGTGTCACAGACAGACAGTCAGAGCAATTAAACATGTTGATTAATTTCTAAAATGTTCTACTATCCGGTTCTATAAATGTAATTTGTGTTTTACCCTTGTTTTTCTTTTTCCCTTCGGGCGTTGTTAGTGCGGAATTTTCAGCCTCGTCGTGCCTGCTACATGCTACTTCATTTGTTGTATTGGTATTTTGTGTTCTCAGCAAATAAATGATGGTGATGATGAACGCGGGCGCTGACAATAACGCAAGATAATGGCGTGCGCCAAAAATGTTTCAGTAGCAGCAGAGTAATTTACAACACATTGTATGTTGTCCAGCTAGTCAGCGCTGCCCGTCCGTGGCCGCTGATATACGATCTGGCGAAACTACATAGTAATAATAGCAAGTTGTCGTTGTCGTCGACAGGGGACAGTCGGCGCCGCAGATCGTCTTTTATTTACTGCAGCCTGGAGTCCGGAATATATAGCAGCTATAAAGTCAGCTGCTGGACTCCACGACTGCTGTAGCCGCTGCTAAGTATCATCTTTGTATAGTTAGCTATGCTGAGAGCACGTGTTGTTTTTGGTGGCGTTTGTCTGTCCGCAGCAAATCCCGAATACTACTGAGTAGAAATTGATGTAACTCGGTAGGAATATGCCCCCTGGCGAACATTAGAGACGGTTGGAATTTGGTGGCATTTGACCGTGATCTTTGATCTTGAGAGCTATTTCGTATCTTTTTCAGCTCAGATTATTTCGAGTGGCTTTAACGAGCAACTTCATTTTCGGTGTGGAGATACATCTTTAGAATATCTAGGTCATGGCTGTTTCAAGGTCGTGGGTTCAAGGTCAAGGTCACGGCAGCGAAAAAGCCGGAGCGTGCAACTCAAAAACTACTGGTCGGAAATTGCTGGGGCTTGATCAGAATACCTTACGATGACGCTCGAAGTAACTCGGAGTTTTTGGCATTTCGACCTTGACATTTGACCTTGAGGCATGTTCGTATTTTTTTAAATTCAAGCTCTAAGTTTTGAATGCCTTAAGCTAGCAGTTTCAATTTCAGTGTGAGGGTACGTCTTTAGAATATCTAAGCCACTTTCGAGTTCAAGGTCATGGTGTTAATCTCAAGGTCACGGTCGCAAAACAGCGGCAGCGCGCAGGTTTGTGCTCCCCTCGGACACAGTTTAATGTGTGCTTGTATACGCCTGTCTTAAGTGCCTAGATCACGTTTGAGTTGCTTTTGGAGTCAGAAGGTCACAGGTAAATGATCGTACATGTATGTAATGCCCGGCTTTGCGGTGTTTTTGTTTCTATATCGTGCTGCCGTTTTTGTAGAATAAAGATGTAAGTCGTTATAAACACGGCATTGTTCTCCATTTCTGTCACAATGGGCGAAGAGCCGACTGGGAGACAGACATAAAATGGCGGAACCGCACTTCCGATCTCGAATCTGGTGGCAGATTCTGAATCGCGAAGCGCGGATTTCTATTCCGGTTTTCTAGTAACCATATGTCTGTCTCGATTAGTTTCGGAGATATTAGCATGTGGCAGTTAGACAGACGGACAGCGCGGACCATTGCGGCGAACCAGCGAATAACTTCCAAGCTGGGCAGCATGAGAAGGAGAGGATAGTGTGATGGCACACTTGGTAGCGAGACAGACGTGCGATCAGTAGGTCACGGATTAGAGTCCCAGCCGGGCGCCGCTGCATCGCCGTGTAGTACCTTTGGGCAAGTTATTTAGCCTACACCCATGTGACTCTGTCACCAAGCAGTATAATTTGGTACTGGTCTAGTTAAGGGCTGTGGTGAATGTGGCTCGGAAGGTAACCGCAGGCCTGGCGGAGAGTGATGGATTTATTATTAAGCAGGTGCGATCAGTCACCTGCAAGCTGTCGGCCAAGTAGCCGGAATCAGCTCCAGCACCCAGTACTGGAGAGACCTTTACTGCAAAATGCATTATAGGCCTGCAATATAGGTTAATAAATTCTACATGTTGCTGAAATGCTGTCGGGCAGCGATCCGTCTTCCCGTTGTGGACGATGCAGTAGTCTAGTGACTCTAGTCCAACTCGTATCGGACGCAGCTAGGCTTCACAATTCTATCGACGACTTACACGTTTCAGCTGTTGACTATAGTATTACCATAGTCTCCTGGGGCATTTGCTGGCTGATGCGCCCGCATCGTTGTCAATAATTTTCGACTGAGCTTCATCTGCAACGGTTGACCGTGCTAATCACAAAGGTCGCGGTCATATGTCCGTTGTACGTTGGCGCGGCATTTGAGATGGCGACGTGGCTGTGTGTCTGTCACGTTGGTATATTGTGCCCAAATGATTGAGTCGTTCATCATGCGACCTTCACCAGACTGCAGTCCTACCATTCTAGTTTTCCCATAACAAATCTCGTAGAAATTGACAGCGTCAAATGGGAGAGGTGTGTGTAAAGTCGAAAAATCCGGCTAATAAACTGCAGTCATTCGCCAGAGGGCAACTATTGACAGCACAGCATGGAAAGCTGTGCTTCGTAACGTTTTGAATCAAGGAGATCTTAACATCAGCGTCGGGCGGTTACAGCTGAGCTTCTTGTCCTATAGGCCTGCCTACAGAACAGTAGCACACAACAGCCAGTGTCGCCGTCTGACGAATGAGTTTGAAAATTCTTATACTTAACAATGGGCATAAATTCCACTTCTTATCGCCCCCTTGTCGTAGGGAGACTAGAACCACATTTAATAGAATGTGCCTTAGACCTGCGAAAGTCTCAACTCCGAACAGGACCTTGATCCGTTCAGCCGTTTCGCCCAACTTAGCCGCATGACAGACAGACTGCTACAGTCACAAAACGTCTTCAGAAGCGCCTCAATTGCGATGGGTTACTCTATGGCTCAGTAGTTAACGTCGCGGCTTGCGACCCGAGAGATTGCGAGTTCGACGCTCATAGCCCATGTGCTCCAGTTGGCCAGTGAAGCGTGACGGTTTGAACAGCTAACAACTGTGATAGCTTGCACGTACCGGTCCTGGGCAGACCACGGTTAGCCTAAGCCAACTCAGCGTTTGATCCCTCCGGGGTTGGTAAATGAGTACCAGCTTCGTGGATAAACTCGTGGGTGTGCCGGTAAAACTGAAATCTTTCGACAACGAGTGCCATACCTCCGCTTTAGCAGTGATGTGCCTTCACTAGGGGACGCTATGTAAAGTGTATGACCTTTATTTGTAAAGATGTTGTTTATCGCATTTATCCTGTGAGTAATTTCAGTTCTAAGTTGTTCGGTAAAGAGTCAGGTGTGTGTTCGTGTCGGAAGAGATTAGTTTTCCACCCATCGCTGAATTGTCGATGCACGACATCGAATTTTCGTCGACGTCGTCAACGGACGCTGGTGCCGATCCAAGTGGTCGTCGCAGGTAGCTATGTCGTACAAAGTTCGACAGTCACGAGTCGTTTTCACATGCACTGCTCTGCGCGATGCGGGCGAGTCCCGGCGAGTCGAAGCTCGGTCCAGTGATTACATTCACGCGCCACGCAACGCGACACTATGCACAGCGCATCGCACGTGAAAACGACGTTTAAGAGTGGGTTCCACCACCCACCTTCACGGCCCGTGTTGACGTGCTTTTGTCAGCCGTGCGTGCATTGACTCACAGACACGTGTGATAAACAGTCATGACTGCTGTTCCGATCTATCCACGGCCGAGCTGGAAAGTGCGTTGCACAATGCTTTTTGTCGCCCGAACGCAGTGCGTTAGGCCGGCATTTACTATAGCGACGTGGCTGTCTGTCTGTCTGTTAGTGTGTCTGTCACGTTGATATATGCCCAAATGACTGAGTCAATCATCACACGACCTTTACCAGATTGTAGCCTAGCCATTCTAGTTTTTTTCATACCAAATATAATATGAATGCGATAGCTTGAGGGAACCCCCGCATTGAGGGCGCTAAATGGGAACGGAGTATGTAAAAGTCGCAGAATCCGGCGGCGCGGTGACGTCGACCAATCACGATGCAGCAACGTGACGTTATTGTCTATTAATAGTACATGACGTTACTATGGGCGAATTATCGCGCAGTTTATTTATAGCATCGCGCGGTTTTGTTAGCGACAGCTGGGCTTCTTGTTTCCAACACGGCCCGTGAAGAAGGCTGGTGTGATCCGAGCTTAACAGTCAGCCGCTGCAGCCAGCTATATATGGTAGCAGGTCGGTCAACAGCGGCGATGTCACATCGTCCGTCCGCGCTGCTGACTGCGACTGTTGCGCACGATACATTTTGTACGTTGTACGTTGTACGTTGGTCTTCGTTATTGCATTACGTGCCGCAGCATTCAGCAACGCTCTCAGGTAGATATCCGGGTAGGCCTATTCATCGTTGTACCAAGGTAGTCGTACCATGGTGGGTACCATGGAACTCTTATACTGGTGAACTGGAGAGGTCACCGGAAGTATAGAAAACATAGGCTAGATAACATAGATATATTATTGAATTACTTACGCGCCAAATGCAGTAGGCCTACATTATGTAGGAGTCTTGTCTACAATATTACAACAAAATGAGCTCGTTTTAACATGTGCTCACAGTTCGTCAGTGCAAGATTACAATTCTCTATGTCCAACGGTAACGATTTCCGACACCAGGGTTGACAGACAAACAGACAGACGCGGTCTGAACAGCCTATTATGATTAGCTCAGCAAGGCTGTAGTCAACTGTGCTAACAAGTGGCCAAAGTAATTTGGCAGAGGCCGCATCGAACCCGCCTTTTGCCGTGAGGGATGGGAACTGACTCTCATATAATACAATGTATCATAAATACCCCGGAGTCTTTACCCCACACAGGACGTCGATTTCTTCAGCCCGCGTGACAGACAGACAGACGGACAGACAGACAGACAAACAGATGCCGGGATAATCGATCGCAGTAGTCCGCATGTCGTGCACTCGGCGCCGCCTAAAAGCAGAATTAATTAAGCTGTGTCCGAGGAAACCACATACCTGCGCGCAGCCGCTTTTTCGCTGTTGTGACCTTGATATTAACCCAATGACCTTGAAACTCAAAGGTGACCTAAGTATTCTAAAAATGTACCTTCATGCCGAAAACGAAGTTGGTTAAGCAAGGTTAAGGCATTCGAAACTCCTAACGGTGGATGAGATGTGCGTGGCAAATGAAAAATAAACGAAAATAGATCTCAAGGTCAAAGGTGAGGGTCAAATATCACCAACTTTCAACCGCTTCTAGCGTTCACTGTGCGACATATTCCTACCAAGTTACATCAAATTTCCGACCAGTAGTTTTCGAGATGTTTTTGCGGACAGCCGCCAAAACAATACCTGCTCGCAGCATAGTGGCGCACAGGTAATGATTTATAAGACCTGTGAGCTATAAGTCACTTTTCACGTAATTCGTGTCGTGTATAATCTGTCAGGAATTGAACGCATTTACTGATGACGCAATGGAGCGCGCCTACTACGTCGTAGCTGACGACAGCGACAAAGACGATGACGTCACGAATTCGTGCGACTCAGCACGAACTGACGACGTTATCAAGCGGCATACAGCTCACAACACTGTGTCATTTCGTCTACTACGTGCCTACCGAACCGACAAGCGTCGGCGACGTCCTGCCGACAAAACGCGATACCAAAACACCTCATTCGCCGCTGTGCCGATCGCTGGTGCGATTGCGTCACTCCCGGTTCCGGTAGCAAACAGCCACGACGTCGGGCCGGAAGTGCAGCTGGAGAAAACGGAAGTGAACGTTCATGTGGATGCAGCGGAGGTCGGACCAAGTCGTACAGAAATCTGCGTGTCGTTCTGTAAGCGTTTCGTGGCGTTCTTGTTGTCGACTTTAGGACTGTCTATACTGACTGCTGTCTGACCACTAGACTGGACACTGGACTGTTTGGTGGCCACTCAATATTTCTCCTAGCAGAAAAGCTAGCGCTAGGGTAGCCTTACATATAAGGTTGTGGTACGTCTCTCCACTGGTATAAACAAGACCATTTGTTGCCAGACCAAGACCAAGACTCGAGCGTTAACAACACTAAACGTATTACAGTATTAACTCTCAACACAAAGCACCATCTTGTTCTACAGCTGTGACAATCCAGTTCTCTGCATCACACTTGCTGTCAGAATCGATCGGCAAATGTTCTGTTCAGTACATCCTACTAGCGTCTACTTAGCTTCAGATTAGCGCTGCCGACTTTGCAGAGTAATTAGTCACAATCGTTCGTTATAAAAATTGCCAAGAACAAGACCAAGGCTCGAGCGTCCGTCTGTCAGTCCGTCTGTCTGTCTGTCTGTCTGTCTATACTGACCGTTGTCTACTCGCTGATGGGAGGATTTCTGTTTGCGGCCGTCGAGCAGTCCTACGAAGAGCAAGTAAAGAGCAGTGTAAATGAATCTCTCTTCTGGCACATCGATGAGCTATGGTCGCTCACGTCACGGCTCAACGTGCTTCATCCGGTATGCACTGCTTCGACTGCTTCTGTTGTTTGCGTCATCTGAAATGTAAAAATCGTCCCTGGAAATGACCTATAATGTGTCGAGTGGGACGTTCAGCCTTTACTCACTCTCTCAAAGTTATTGTCAAATGTGGACTGTCACGTTTATGCGTCGATTTCTATAGGTCTGTCTGGTCCGAAGCTATTATCTCAAGAATAGCTTATCTAGGATTAAGGGAAAAACGGATGGGCTTCTTCATGGACTGGGTCCGCTGAGCCCTAGGCCTCGCTGGGGGGGGTGGTCTCGCCGGGAGGCCGCACAAGGTAAATCACAGGTAAATCATCTCACTGGGCACAAGATGAATCTGATTCAAAGAGATTCGAGTGCATGAATTGCTCCGATCGAACAAAGTCAGCAAAGGCTTAGCAAAGCAGCCAATCGAACGCTACAGTAGCACTGCGTACAACGTTCATGGACATGGACACATCCGTCGAGCACGGTTTTAATTTGCCATTTTTGAAAAATATAATACCAACTAGAAAGAGCAGAAACACAATGAAACAGCATAACGTGCACTTGTCGCCGTTGTTACAGAAATAGGCCTATGTGCAATTACTTAGTGAGCTGGAACACGCACAAAATATACGTTCAAGCCTATATTGTAGAGTAAGAAAGTAAGTAAGTCAGTAAGTAAGTAAATTTGGCGCAGCAGTCCTTACAGCCTAAACTGTCACGGAGGCGCTATGCTAGTGTTTTATAAGCTTTAGAGAATTACAGTCTTCAAGAGCGCGCAGAACTGAGTCGGCGTCTGTGATGAGTCACTAATGGCGCCAGCAGCAGCAGCAGGAGGTCTCACGAAATCATTGAAACAGGAACTGCAGAAATTCTCTTACAGCATCTCGTCGTTCTGGGGCGAGTTACTGTAAGGTTGTATAGCGCAGATGTTATACGTAAGACAAGTGATACGCAGCAATGTCTTGGAGCTGCAACATTCCCAGTTTCCGGTGTATGCTGAGTTCTTCTCACTTCACGACACACAGGCCTAACGTGTATTTTGACGTGTCACGTCGTTTGAATTTATATTACACAGCACGACTGACCACGATCGTGAGCTACAGGTCCGCAGCAAGACCATAACTTGAGTTGTCGTTGTAATCGAAATAGGGCTTGAACGCGTTCGTTACAAGCGTAAGCTCTGATGACAAGGTGGCTGTTTCAATCAAAGGCCGGCCATCCGCGTTTTTGGCTTATCACTGCGGTGACCTTAACCTTGAACCGATTACCTTGATATGCGAATTCGACCTGCACATCCAGGACATGTGGGCTACACGCGGGCCAAAATAAACTGTCTGGGTCTGGGATTTCTAACGTTATCGTGTTGCATACATACACACTTGCATACTTACAAACTGACTTCACTTTTAAGTATGTCACGTCTCTCTCTATGCGGGCGGCCAAAAATGCGAAGATAAAATACCGTTATCGAACGTAGCATTAAGCCGCATCGAATGAACCAGATGCGGACTACTGCGATCGATGATCCCGGACGTTTGTCAGTGTTTATCAGTCTGTCCGGCTTCGCTGTGCAAACACGGCTGAACGGATCGAGGTCCTGCTTGCGGTGGTCAATGCCGAGGAAAACATTGTGTTAGACGCGATTCGATGCGGCCTTCGGCATTATCACTTTGTCAACTTGTTGACGCTGCCGTTCAACATGCAGCGGCAAGCGTGGCAGTAGTTCATTGTGCTATGTTATGTGAGCTATTGATTATTAGCAAGTTCCAGGCACACAGTATGGGAAGGTGTAAAATGCGAAAATCCGAAAACGTCCACGCTAAACAAGTCCTAACACTTGATACAGCGCTACTTTATGGGGCAACCTCATCACAGAAACGCTCAGGTATGGCACGCGTTGTCGAGGGATCACACAGTTTTACCTGCCACCCACGTGTTTATAACACGAATGGAATGAGCCATACCTGCCTAAGCCTAAGCGGGTGGCAATCAACTCGTCCCAAGTCAAATCGTTAGAATCCGTTAGGGTTAGGTTAGGGTTAGGGTTAGAATTGGGGTTAGGGGTAGTGTTTGTGTTAGAATTAGGGCAAGGGCTAGAGTTAGGATTAGGGTTAACTTTAGGATCAGGGTTAAGTTAGCCGGGAACGAGTTGACTGTGAACCCCCAAGCTTAACCTAAACCCTAGCCCTAAGCTTCCATGTTGACATATTTTGCACTTTCGCATTTTACCCCGGCCCACTCAGACATACAGACAGCCAGTGCGCCAGACAGAATGAATGACAGAACGGCCGATCTAATGTATTCGTGTTATTGTTACTTCAATAAGCGGCCGTTAAATGATTATTGCCGTCCGTTCTGGTGCCGGCTAGTAATATGTTGTTTTGTCTGCTGCAATACAGCAATCTGTTATGGTCCATTTCCACGTTCTAATGTTGCGCTACGCGCTAAATGCACGCTTTATGCCAGCGTAACGTTGCTATAAGTCTCCTTTTCCCGCCTTTACGTGTAATTAATAATCCACATATCAGAGTTAACAAAAACGACCCAGACCGTAATTTTCAATTTCAAATTCTGCCGGGTGTACAGACGATGCGAGGCTTTAGATAATTTCCCGATGGATAGAATAAAACAGCCTACAAAATGCCAGGAAAGTCAACGTACAGTAAAATTTATTAACAAGAGGCCAAAGTAATTTGGCAAAGGCTGCATCGAGTGCACCGCACACACTGCACGGGCAGGACTCTTTACATGTAGCTGTAGCCGTTCCAGAGCTATGTAGTAAGTCACGTGACCCCTCTCTGTGGGTAGATCAGGACCCCCGTCTAACACAATGTTCCCAGGATTGTTCACCCCAAACAGCATCTTGATCTGTTCAGCTATTTTTGCACAGTGAAGCCGAGTTGAGCCGCGTGACAGACAGACTTACTGACAGACACCGCGATCATCGGTAACAATTTTCTGCATCTCGTGTATTCGATGCAGCTTAAACACGACAAAAATGTTGAGCTTTTTCTCGGCTTTGTTGTCAACGTTAGCTTCGTTTTGGGAGATACTTTTGCACTGGCAATTCCTTAAATTTTTTCGTATCGCCGTTGAAATTTAGTGCCATCTAACGATGGAACTCGCTCTGCTATAGCTCGCTTATTCTGCAAGCAAAGAACAAGCAATATTCTTGCACTCTTGTTTATCAGCTGGTCCGCGACAGTGTGGGGGTCAGCTATAGTAATGGTCCGCGTTGTCCATCCGTCTGTCTGTCTGTCTGTCACACGCGAATATCTCCGAAACTAAGACCTGTGGTTACTAGGAAACTCGAATAGGAATCCAGGCTTCCTGGTTCAGAATCTGCCAGCAGATTCGCGGATCGGAAGTACAGTCCCACCATTTTGCGTGTTTCCGGGTCGCTTTATCCGATAAGCTGTACCGTAAAGACGGCACCACACTGGGCACCGTGGCGGGCCAGCTATCGTCACGTCCCATAACGGGCGATGCCTTGTTTTGCCAGTAGCATACTCGAAGGTTCCAAACGTATAAAAAGCTAAAACATGGTAGGCCTATATAGGCCTAAAAGTCCCAAACTCCAGCAAAGTTATATTTTCGGGCGTTTGCTCAAAGGTAAAATAAAGATGCGGACGATAAGCCATTCCCGCCTAACCCTAAGACGCTAAGCGGGTGGCAAGCAACTCGTCCCCAAGTCAAGTCGTTAGTGTGTGGATTAGAATTAGGGCAAGGGCTAGAGTTAGGATTAGGCTTAACTTTAGGATCAAGGTCAGGGTTAGATTAGCCGGAAACGAGTTGACTGTGAACCCCCAAGCTTAGCCTAAACCCTAGCTCTAAGCTTCCATGTTGACATGTGTTGCACTTTCGCATTTTACCCCGGCCCACATAGACGCACAGACAGCCAGAATATGGTATGGCACGCGTAAAGATAAAAATGCGGACGCTTCATATACGTAGCGCCTTTTGACGAGGCAACCTCACCTCAGAAGCGCTGAGGTATGGCACGCGTTGTCCAGAGATCTCACAGTTTTACCTGCTCACCCACGTGTTGAACTGGCGGATCCAGGGGAGGCGGGGGGCCCGCCCACCCTTATTTTTGGCAAAGTCAATTTTATTTTTTACATTGTAGGCCCTATACAATGTCTGAAAAAAACTATTTTTGAAATTGAATTTGGATTTTATAGTGGCCGAAATCAGAGGAGTTTTTGGAAGTGTGGGGGGTGCGTGCGTGTGTGTGTGTGAATCGAAATCGTGGTCGCTACTGTTTTTTGTTCTGCAAAGGCCCAATTTTGAATGATATCCGAGGCTATTCTGATCCCAAAAATATATGCCAGATAGCGGGAAATCGCATCTAATTTTTCAAATTTTTCTGGGGGAGGCCCCCCAGACCCACCGCCGGCGCTCGCGCCTTCGGCGCTCGGTTCGGGAATTCGCCCCCTTACCGGACCCCCTTTCCAAAATTCCTGGATCCGCTCCTGGAACTTACGCCTTCCCATCAGCTGAAGTTGATCTTCATTTACGCAACTCCAGAGGGATGGAAGGCTGAGTTGGCGTCAACCGTATAGCTTGCGATGTGTTTAGTGGCGATATCGTCAAGTACTGTGTATATAATGTGTGCATATTGGTGGCGTGTTCGGCGTTTTTCTGATCAGCGAAGTTAATCAACGTCAGGCCGGGTTAGTGCTTGGATGGGTGACCGTTTTAGGGCGGGTAAACCGTCTAGGTATCTAACCAGCCGCTGCAGCCAACTAGGCCAACTCAGTTTTCCATCACTCCGCGGTCGTTAAATGAGGACCAGCTTTGGCTGCGAAGGCAAAGCCAGATATGATTCATTCCGTTCGTGGATAGGCCTTAACGCGTGGATGCGCAGGTAACTAAGTCAACTCAGCCTTGCATCCCTTCGGGGTCGCTAAATCGAGTACCAGCTTCGGCTGGGGTAAAGGCGGGAAAAGTCACATCTGCCGGGTGGCAGGTAACACTGTGTGATCCCACATTGTATGTGATTTCCCGTAGCGGTGAGGTGAGTTCACAAACTGCTATATCCGGTTTATTTATTTATTTATTTTAATTACTGAGCGATCTATCTATGGGCACGGCACGCGTTGGGGGATCTCACATTTTACCTGCACATCCACCCGTTTATCTACTAGCGGAATGAACCCATTACCTGCCCTTGCCTTTCCAGCCGAAGTTGGTCTTCGTTTACCCACCCCGGAAGGACGGAAGGCTGAGTTGGCCCTAGCCGCGTGATTTGCATGTACGATGCAGGCGAACTGGTCCGAGGAGGCTGAGAAGCTGCTGCGCAACTACACCATGGAGGTGTTTGAGGCAACAAAGAGCGAAGGCTGGGACGGTCATATAGTCCAGCAGACTAACGGTACTGCAGATACTGATGTCAAGTCACAATGGAGTTTCGCCGGATCGCTTCTCTTCTCAATCACAGTCATCACCACCATCGGTGCCCTATTTTACGTTATCAACCATACAGAGTTGGTCAAATAAGTAAGCCCCTACTGCATTGTCAATGAATCGCATTAAAAAGGCTAGTTTTATCGTATGTTTTAATACAATTTGTTGATAATGCAGTAGGGGCTTACTTTTTGGCCCACCCAGTATATTGTGCACCGTGATCCATAAAAAGAGATACCACTTTTATTTTGGCTGTAACATGTTCAAATGTTAACCGATCTTGAAAATTCTTTTACCGAGCCACCCGATGATGATGATGATGATTATTATTATTATTATTATTATTATTACTACTACTACTTTTTTATACCTCGGTAGGAGTTCCCGATATGGGAGACAAAAATTAATACTAGAAATTATAACTCTAATGGTCAATCATCCGAGCGGTTCTCATCAGCGAAGCTCTCGTGCAGCAGGGTAGCATTGAAACGCTGTATCTTATTACTACTACTACTATTATTATTATTATTAGACCTATTATGTTATCCATATCCATGTTTTACGCACATGTGGGTTTTTACATGTTGTAATATGTAATGTACATTCAAGAATGTGTATAGTGACGTGTATTGTGTCATTGTATAATGTGTACTTCTCATATGTGCAGGCTACGGCAACATAGCGCCCAAGACAGCGCTGGGACGCTTCCTCACAATCCCTTACGCTGTCTTCGGCATCCCCCTCACCCTGCTAACGATCACACACCTCGGCTCCTTCATGGCGACCGTGTTCCGCTTCCTCTACAGACAAGTGTTCTGCGGCGTCTGCTGCGCGCTGTGCCGACGCCACCGCCGCGGTAACGGCACGACAACCGACATCGGAGATACTGAGTTGAACGAGACGACAACGAAAGCCGACGCAGCTGACCTACGCACGCTGCACGAACAGCAGCGTGAAGTGATCAGGAATTTGACCGCCGCACAGCGCGTTAGGCAGTCCTACCGCATCATGGTACAGTGGAAGCGCGGCATTACGAATGCCCTCTACACCGAAGACAACCTTCAAGTCCACGTTCCATTCTACATCAGTTTAATACTGATTGCTGTCTACATCTCGCTTGGCGCGCTCATGTTTGGACTCTGGGAAAGCGAGTGGGACTTCCTCGTAGGTTCCTACTTCTGTTTTATAACGCTGTCGACGATTGGGTTTGGAGATTTCGTTCCAGGGACGAGTCTGTACGCCTCGTCGTCTCAGGCAAAACTCGTTCTCTGTTCGCTGTACCTGATCTGTGGCCTGGCGCTGCTCGCTATGTGCTTCGATCTGATGCAGGAGGAAGCGCGCAACGCTTTCAGACGTTGGGGTCTGCGACTGGGCCTGCTTCAGCAGCCCAACTGACCTGCCTAACTGGCTATGCTACACGGTGTCTCAACAATACATTCCCCTTTGTTATCGGCTCTAACTTTGTCGGACTTTAACCGATTTTTAAAATTCTTTCACTTCTAGGAAGATTAAGAAATTTGCTACAAAGTAATGTAATATATAATATCATATAGTAATATATAATGATAAAATATCGGTTAAGATTTGGCAAATTTAGTGCTGATTGCAAAGTAGGCAGTTTTCTGGGGGACACAGCTGTTAGGCGATGTATTGTATACACTCCCTACATACAACTTGTTGGAGACGCTCGTGCGAACTGTTTCGATGAATTTTGCGGCATTTTCTACAGTTTTCTTGAAATCCCCGTGGCTGTCGACTTTTTTGTGTCTTGATGCTATGTCAATACACTATGTAGTACTCTGCAGATTTATCAGCGAATATGAAATACTCAGTGTAGATTAAATGTTTAACTTTTCTGCATGGAATGCTTGTCGCGTGATGGACTTCAGATGACGTTACTTAGGTCACCGTGAGGAACGGTGTCGCGCGCGTTTTCTCTGAAGATGATGCACATAGGCTTATTACGTGCGACGTGTCGGCAATTGGTAAATAAAAATAAGTAAGCAAGTAATTAGGTCTTAATTCATGTTGGCGCTCTAGTCCTGGTTGTACCATGGTAAATGAACCATGGTTGTACTTAGGTTCGGCAATGGTAGTCATACCATTGTTGAACCATGGTGAAACTTCCATGGTACAGCCACAACCATGGTTGGACCACGGTCGGTTTTATGGTGGATAAAGATCGATCGAATTTCGGTTTTGGTTTCGGCGCCGAAAGTGTAGATTGTAACACTTTGGCATACTTTCGGTTTCGGCCGAAATCAACCATGACACTTTCGGCGAAATTTTGGTTTCGGCGGCTGCGTCGCCGAATTTCGGCGGACACTGGAAGTAGCTACATGTATGTCCGACGTTTCACGGTTTCAGAATGTACGCGTACTAGGTCATCAGATACGGTGAGCCGTTGTCGCATTATAGG
>Ga0126335_1000640_pt1 | contig 17393 bp, 11 predicted proteins | sample OlaspJWI45metaG_FD_108409 | JGI IMG/M metagenome (GOLD analysis project Ga0126335, IMG submission 108409) | Marine gutless worms symbiont microbial communities from Oahu, Hawaii - Olavius sp. 1 OAHU.JWI-45 metaG | ecosystem: Host-associated > Annelida > Digestive system > Unclassified | place... | reverse complement strand
CTTGTACAAGTTTCTTGTACGTGTGTCACCGGCATAAGATTCTGTGGTCAACTGGTCATACGTTACGTTACGTAGCAGACGACCAAGAAATTCAAAATGGAGAAACTACGTAGTAGGAGCGCGAATATGTCGGAGGAAGAAAAAACGTTACTGGCAGACCTTTGTGCAAAATTTAAAGACCAGATTGAAAACGGAAAACGCGAGGCAAAACATTCCGCCTGGAAGGAGTTGACTGCCGAATTTAATGCGACGTCAACAGCAGACGTGTGCCGGGATATTACGCAGCTGAGGCGTGTTCGTATTATGGCTGTGTGTAGTACGGTATTAGTTAGCCATTTTCACAAACGATACACTGATAAGTTACTGGAATACTGGTACTCCTCCTCGGGTGGTAAACTTCTCCAGGAGAGCCTAATTTACTTACGGGATAATCAAAACGGCACCACGGGAGTTTAACCACCTGTCCAGAAGGTATATACTATTTTGCGGCCGGCCTTGTTCTAACCCTCAACCCTAGCCGTGCCAGCTGCACTTTAGGATTTGCATGGCCAGAATAAGGCGACTGATGTACTGCAAACTTATCTCACGTCGCTTAGGGTTTATGATCGTAATTTAGGGTTAGCATTAGCGTCACTGTCAGGCATAGAATTACGGATAATCCTCAGAACGGCGATCCCAAATTATCTGGTGGACTGGTTTATGGTCAACTTGTCCGCAATGTTAACCTAACTCTGACCCTAACCTTAAGCCCTAACCCTAACTTTAACCTAAACCCCAACGAGTTCTAATGAGATGACTTGGGGACGAGTTGACTGCCAGCTTTTGCAGTGTGGGCCTACGTAGTTTCATATGTAAGTATACGACTGCCTAACTCTCTCTCTACACTTGACCGTCGACAGGTCATAGCACACTCTATGCTGACTGATCCATCACAACATCACAACACTCCAAGCGTCAGAAGGAGAGAGCCCTGTGCTTGTGGTGACCTGCTTCACCCAGCATTTTTGTGGACAGCCTGGTTGTCTTCTCCAGATGCCAAACTGTCCTGAGCCCTGTGGACAGGAGCAACTTGGTCGGTACGCCTGACATGGCCAGACTGTCTCCAACTTATAGCTTCATTTATAAATATATAGTTTATTACAAAATACTAGTATTTTGTAATAAACTATATATTTACTGGTTAATAGTACGCAGCGCATAGTTTGTGTTATTAGAAGATCTGCATTGAATGTTGATACTATTACGGTAGTGACGTAGTGACTAATGTTTTATGTGGCACTGCTAGGCATATGCAAACATGAGATACCATATGAAGAAAATAGTCACTGAAGAAAACATTGAACACTCCAATGACAGATTGCTCTTACTGGGCAAGAGAGCAGTTACCCTGCAGAACATCTGTGACTCTGATTCAGCATATTGCAATGCTTCAGGTACCGTTTACTCATTACGCGTTTGTATCATTTGTTTCATTTATGGATGAATATATTACACATGATTTACAACTATTATAGTTTTGTCTGCATATGTTTCTGTGTAAAAAGTTAATGGTTGCATAAATTTGTATAATTGTGCATTTTTTGCTTTGTATGATTTAACTATGATGCTTCGGCATTGTTTTCGACACCTGTGCTCCAGCAATACATCATGTAACTTAAGATGCCACGATGTCATTGGTTACTGGCTAGGACAAGAAGCTCAGCTGTTGCTAACAAATCACCTGATGCTTGTTGTATTTCGTATTATGTGCTGCTGTCTGGTGAAGTACGATGAAGATGATCTTCGTCTTACTTCACCAGAGGGCAGCGGTGATGAACGTCACATTCCCAGCATTGCATACCTACGCCATTTCATTTGATTCCCTCAGTGAGAGGATCCCCTCGAGCTATTGGGTTTATATTTGGTATGGGAAACTAGAATGGCCGGGCTACAAGTTCATGAAGGTCATGTGATGATCGACTAAGTTGTTTGTCACAATACAGACACACAGACAGCTACACAACCATGTTGCCATAGCAATAGCTGCTCTAACGCACTGCGTCGAGCAGCAAAAACCTGAAAATGTACAAAATTCCAGTTACAGATGTTTAGTTACGTGAGCTTGTTTTGTATTTTACAGCGTTTTTGTTTTAAAACAACAAGCAGAACATGTTTTATTTAGAAAGCAAATTCAGTATAATTATCGACTTAGTAATTGCATTTTTCTGCAGACTTGTTGTATTTGTGGTTAAAACAAGCAACTTGCGTATGACAGTGGACATATGATAGTTTGGATACTTGGCAAATGTTGGTAGTAAAGTAGTCAGTAAAGAAGAGCACAAGGCATTGAAAAATATTACATCTCTACATGTTTTAGTGTGTGTGATATCTGGGTATGATATATCGGTATGTTGCATTTGTAGTTGTCTTTGTTGCCAACACAGTGGATGATATATCCAACCAGTTTGTGATCCAGGTGTGTTAATTCTGATTATTGACACCCAGACATTAGCTAGCTGTATAATTGTAGTTGATTTTACTGTTGTCGGTGTAATATAATGAAATTTATTATTTAATGTAACTGTTAATGTTAGATGTTTGTAGGCCAAGGCTATCAGTAGTACTATGTAGGCCATAGCCAATGATGCAATGAACTTGAAAATTTAAAACATTGCACAGTGTATTTAATTCAGAGTTCAAAAATTGACTATTCTAACTGTTGATAATGCTTTTTTCATGTCATATGACCCAGCACATTACTTGTAATACGTAATGCGGTTAGTTAAATGTATGTAAATACAGTATTATTTGTTGTATTTGTTACTGTTACTCTTAATAACTAATATTATACACATTTCTATTGTGCCATGAGGTTGTAAGTTCAATGATTGATTGCATTGTACCAAGAATGCCGAGCCTGGAGAGTTAGCAGCAGTGACAGAGTCTGAGCCGATAACATCTGCAGCTGGTCAGCTGACTGTGCATGTAAGCAGTTGTCTAGTGCATTAGTATTAATTATTTATCATTCTGTCTCAGTGTCATAGTATTGTAGGCAGAGATACAGCCACATCCTACACTGTTAGTAATGACATTTCTTGTTAACGACACTGTTTAACATATTTTTTGCTGCTGGTAGAAACCAGGGTGCACAAGTAGTAACCACTAGTCAGCAGACAGTGAGACTCGTAATCTTACTAACAGACTTTACTTAAACTGTGTCCAAGAGGAGCACAAATCTGTTCGCAGCCATTTTTTGCTGCTGTGACCTTGACCTGACCTTGAAACTGGATTGGCACATAGATATTCTGAAGACCACTAGACCACACAGAAAACTAAGTTGCTAGGTTAAGCCATTCAAAAGTTACGGCTTCAATGAGTACGAAAATAGCTCTTAAGGTCAAAGGTCAAGGTCAGATGTCACCATCTTCCAACTACCCTCTAGCGTTCACTATAGTTGCAGAGCCATATCAGCAACACATGAGATTGGCATATAAGAAGGTTGTAGCTAATACTTAAATTATACTGAATTTACTTAAATGAATTACTTCAGTTCAGAAAGGCTCAGTGTACAGTTGGTTTGATTTTTAACACACTACATGTGTTACACAGGGGACATTACTCTCACTTAAAAGTCAGGTCAGCAATGCAGCTTTATTGTTAACATGTGCTGCAGTGTACTGGAGACAGAGATGCAGCAGCAGGTACACAGTCAGAGCCATCATCTTCAGCTGACCCGATTGTAATTCTGCCGGTATGTACCTATGTCTGATCGCCTGCTGTGTGTGTGTGTGTCAGCACAAAATCTCGAAAACTACTGATCAGAAATTGATGTAACTTGGTAGGAATATGAGCCATGGTGAACGTTAGAAGTATTTGCAAGTTGGTGGCATTTGTCCTTGACCTTTGACCTTGAGAGCTATTTTCGTATTTTTTCAACTCAGGCTATACCAATACAACGTCTTGACATAGCAACTTTGTTTTCGGTTTGGTTATATGTCTTTAGAATATCTAGGTCATGGTCCAGTTTAAAGGTTATGGGTTCAAGGTTAAGGTCATGGTATTGACAGATAAGAAATCATTTTTGCTTCAAAAAAGTGACCGCATGCAGGTTTGTGCTCCCCTCAGACACTGTTTATTTTATATTTATAAGTTTGTATCATATAGTAAAAACTCCCCGATTTCTTATCTGTCAAAATTACATTACCGTCACTCAGTGAAATCTGTTGGCTGAGCAGTATTCTGCTAAGCAGCACTTATTCTCAGTCTATCTGTCCAATTCTGTCTGTGTTTGTGTGTACCTGCATTTGCCAATTTTGGTTAAGTTTGATAACTAGTGCTGACTTGTGCTGTAGTTCTGCAGTGGCTGAAAAGCACTGCATGGAAATGCTAAGGCTCCAACTGTTTTCACTGAAAGAGGCTGAATATTTGTGTTTAGCATCTTTGACAGCATGCATACAAACCAAGGATTTTAGTAGGGCTGTACCGGATTTGCTTTATGAAATCCGGATTTGTAACTTTGTTCAAATATTGCAAGAAAAGGACTGTGAAACATTAGCTAGCACACTCAGAAACTTTATTTAGCGACTAACACCACAGTGCTCACATTAGTCACAAACATCACAAACAGCTGAAGTACAACTCAATAACAAGGCATCTGTTACCTTTAATGTACTTAATCAGTTTTGAATTGTACTGGAGGAATATGAATCGAGACGCACTGTCAGGTAACAACACTTTTTCCTAATCCGGCTGGATATGGAAATTTAGCCAAAATTTCGGCTGGAACTGGATTTCAGTCGGATTTGGGAAAGGACTGGATTGCCGCCACATCCAGAGCCTAATTCTGGCAGAGCCCTAGTTTTTAGGTTTTTGACTTTGGCCTTTGTTCTTTCATTGCAGCTCATAGATATTAAAGTACGATAAAATAGTGCTAACATGTGTGCAGTTTCTTCTGTCAGTGTCAGGGAAGTGGCTAGGTACCATCGATGGGCCGTGTCTTGACATACATTACTAACTACCAACAGATATGTCATATTGGTTGTGTGTGACACTGTTACAGCTTCATCCAACATCTTCTAAGACTGATGTTGGTAAGAAGTTGGCTGGCAGCCATGGACCTTCTCCGTACAGGAGCACACCATACATTCGTGGTACAACAGCAACAGACATAGGGGAGTTGGCTGAGGCAAGTAGATACTACTATGAGGAGAAGCTCAAAATGAAGCAGGCAGAACACCAGCTGCGCATGCATGTTCTGAATATGAAGCTCAAGTACTATATACAGAAGCTGCCTGGATGATTGCCTAATCTCAACAGATCACTCATGTGCTTCATGTACTGTAGCAAAATGCAGGGAAACTTACAGTTGTAACAAAGCTGTAGAATGGCTTTCGCTTCTCAATGTACTTGACTGTTATTGGACTGAAATCATAGCGAAACCACACTGCTGGTTTGATGCTTCCTGCCTCCAACATTACGTACATCTGTAGCATGTGCACAAGCATGCACGAGTCAAAAAGAGTTCTGATAAAAATTATTTTTTTAATTACATTGAGTTTACATGTGGACTGATAAAAGCTTAGTCCAAGAGTGATGCTCAAAGAAGAGAGTTTGATTTATTTTGAAACGGCGTTAGAAACGTATATAAGCTAATTACTTCACACACAACCATACGATTTTTACCTTGACATTTCAGTCTCAATCAGAAGCCTTCATCAAGGTAATCGTAAAAGTCTTTATGTTTGTACAGGGTGGCCCAAAAAAACCTGCACATTTCCATTTGCTTGATGTTAAATTGATACAGCTTTGTGAAATCTCAACCGAATATTATAATTTTTGGCAGACTTACACCTGAATAGATTCCCAACAAAACAAGCATATACTGTCCACAGCACCTATTGCGTGTTTCTACACTACCTTGTAGAAATAATATTGTCCTTTTTCTGTGCTGTCTCAGTATGAAATTTGCTCATGAATTATGTTGTCAAACAACCAAATAGTGTCAATTACACAAAATTGTACTGATCAGTTTACAAGCAATGTTCAATATGTCCTCCTCTCGGCCAAAAAAAAATTATAAAATTCGGTTGAGAGTTCACAAAGCTCTATCAATTTAACGTCAAACAAATGGAAATGTGCAGTTTATTTTGGGCCACCCGGTATATGAAGTAATTAGTTTGTATAAATGTTTAGTTAACCAACTTAAAGAATGTGTTCAATAGCAACAGAAACAGTTTAAACTGAACAGTCTTTGAGGTGCAGTGTAACCATCACATTGCAGGCACAGACTAAAATAGTGCTTGTTATGGCTGAGCACAGTAGCACTTCAATAGCATAATAATATCCTAATTTGGAGAGGTCAGCTAGAGACCCAGAAGAGTTCATTCAGGAAAAAGCAAAAAGCCGATGGTGAATACAGACTTTGCATGCATTATAATTACGAGTGACTAGTTACTAACCCTGTTTGCATATGTATACTGATAGGAACGCAGCAGACTTTTTCCACAAACTTCATCAACGACTGTTTGAACCACTTTTAGAAAGTATTCGTGAGCAACGAAATTCACTGTAACATCAGTTAAAGTGACACATTTCACGCTCTGTTTTCGCTGAATAACTCTTAATTATTCAAACACTCTAGCCTATCTTCTTATCTTATTCTATGATAACTTTTGACATAAACTGTGTATACCAGGTATATTAATATGAGCAATAGTGATATTATTGTTAGTATTGTAAAACAATGCTAAAAACCATTTATTATAGCTGCATAGTATACTGTAGGTGTATACTACACAAACAAAGTATGATGCATTCATGATACCATCTGAATTGTTCTCCAGTCTTCCAGCCAGCGGGTTGAAAGATCCAGGTAATTTCAACTTCTGTAATCACAGTAACAACAATTGGATATCAGTTTGTGACAAGTTAAGTTGTTACAGGCAGTTTCGCAGTTAATGGTAGATGTGAGAGAATAATACCCGGGCCAGGCCAAAGGCCTGGCCGGCTGCGGCCATAGTAAGATCGCGCGTGTGCGCGCGTACTATTTGTATTGTATGTGGTTACCCGTGCTAGCCTGACTAGTGTGTAGATTTGACTGTCACGAAGTACTGAGTGACCCGTTATATCAGACAATTGTTATAATGGTAAAAAATACTTTACTCGGGTGTTTTAGATAAATAACAAATAAGCTGTAACATGTGCCTAAAGATTAGATCTATGCTCACATTTTAATAAAAATGCTACAGGTACATAATATATTACTAAAGATGTGTAACTTGTCTAATATTCTAAAAACAGCCAATATAATACTTAAAAACATTTCCCTGTCGCCATCTGGTGACTGTCGATAAACGTTTTGTCACATTACAACGGATTCGAATTGTACGAGTCACTTCAACCTTATCGTAGAAAAAACAAATCGACATATAGAAGCAACGAGAAACAAGACGCCAAAGTAATTTAGAGATAGCCGCATCGAATATGAGCTGCAATGAGGCACTTCTATTGAGCTTCGTTCACGAGCTGCGACCGGAGTTTAGGTTTCCTAATGGGTTATTATGACAACAACAGTTTCACCTCCCCCCACCCCCGGTTGCCTAAATTATTCATTAGGCCTACATTTATTCAGAAATGTGTGATCTTTTGCCTGCACATGAATTCTCGCTGAAAATAGACACTTGGGTTTGAATAGAAGGATGGTATCTTACATGTACTGCAGAGTCACCAAATGTTACTGAATTGATTTCATGTGACATGTCTGGATTCTCGGGTTGCTCGGCAGAAGCGTGAGTTGAGATGTGAAAATTTCCAGGCACCTGTTAATTGAACACAGCAAGAGCAAGACAGTACATCCACTCAACTAACAAGCACAAAACAAACATTCAGTATTTCTACGTGATCCTGTATCGTGCTGCATGTACCAGATCATCCAGACGAGAAGCAGAGGCGGATTTAAAAACTGTTAGAGGTAGTTTGGGGGCTAGTGGTGTCTAGGAACAAAGCCGCTGGATGGTCTCTGGGCTCTTTCTGAATGTGGGGGATTTGAGCTCAGGGGGAAACCCGTGAATAAGGTAAACACTTGCACAGTTGACAATTTAAACCACTCCGTGTACGTAAAAGAGTCCACTGTCTAGAACAAAAGTTTACGACATATAGCTTACAAACCCTGTTGATGTTGAAATGTGCTTTGAAGTGACAGCCTTCACCATTGTTGATTGGAAGACGTGTAACATTTCCATCAGAGCCAACTTCGTGTCGACCAACCATGTCTTGCATGTCGAGACCCAAGTCTGTCATGGATAACAGCACAGTGTAATAGACATATAAGTGTAATCATTGCTGCAATTCATTATAATGCGGATCATAGACAAAAAGTTAAATACCAGCTGCCTAGTTAGCTCAGTTGTTAAGTCATTGGACTGTGCCTGCTAGCCTAGCAAGCTAGCCACTTGTGCGCCCCAGGTTCAGTCCTGTGTCCGGGCAAGTGGTATGGCTCGGTTTGGCTGGGTTTGACAGGCATGCTGTGAGATTAAATTCTCAGGCAGCTATGGAGGATTTGTCTGTGTCTGAACGGTTCCATGCGGTAGATTAAGCTTGACTCATGTAGTCGGCTTTTAAGCGCACGTTAATATAGCCAGACCTTCAGTTCCTTTCTTTCTTTTTCCTTTCATAGACGCCGCAAAAATATTAAGCCCAACGTCTGTGTTTTAGTTTAAAAGTATTAAACGTAAGAAATACGTGTATATAAGAAGCTTACAGAGACACTGCATCTTTGGAAAGACAACATCAATGTGGACTGGAATTCTTCCGTTTGTATGTGATTCCTCAGAAACATACATTTCACTTATTCTGCACAACACATGTATTCCGTTCATCAATATACTACTGCGTAGTGCTTAATAATTAAGACAAATTAGTAGACCTATGTTCCAGTTACCTGGAGTTGACCAAGACTAGTGCTAGATTGTAATAAAAATATAAAATGATTTGCAACATCAATTATCACATTTTGCTGCTAATTTGTTCAAAAACTGTAGACGAATACCATTAAAATTGATGTCAAGGCTGCTAAATTTTATCGCTAAAATGCACGAAATTCATTTTCGTCTGCAACTTTACCCCCGCTGCGGAAACAATAGAAACATACAGCACTCCCCCAGACCCGCTAGCTGGATTTAGGGGCCATACTTCTAAAGGACGAAAGGGGAGGGATGGACGACCTCCCGCATTGAGCTGGCTATGGGCCTGTGTCTAATTAGCCTACTGATCGTCTATTTCAGGACCTCTACTTTCGTATTTGCTACATTTAGGCCTACAGTAACATTTTTGAGCATAATATTTTAGTATCCCTTTCATTATCGCCCCAGTAGGCCCTAGGCTACTGCATTTTATACAGCTACATTGCTGACAGCAGGAATACTGGCGTTATTCAAAGCTAAATGCACAGACTGCAGACCAGACGAGCTTACATTTCGACAGTCAAGAAAGAGATGAGCTCAGAGACGAATAGAAGTGTCATAAACATGCAGCTGATCACTGATATGATTGCTCCCGTGTACGTCGGCTCCGTCAAATCCTTGGGAATCTTGCGATAAACGTCAAGTCTACACAGAATGACAACGAGTGTAAATTAAAAATACTGAACTAGTCAGCAGTGTATTACGTCGATGTTGCAATCACCGTAAATGTGGAACATATGTCAAACATTCAAAAACAAAATGTGCCAAACTGTCAACAGTGTCGTACAGTCGACATCACTCACGTCAGTGATATTAAATAGTCATGACATGTTCAAAACGGATTTGTCAGACAAGTCGTGTTGTGTCGCGTGATGTAAACTGGCTATTGTTGCAGTGCACACTTGCTAGCTAGCCGTAGGCCTATACGTGTCAAGCTGGCGCTGGCCGACAGATAAAATTTACAATTAATTAATTAGGCCTAGGCCTATTGCTCGCAATGGCGAGCTGATGAAAATTGTAATTCTGTACGAAAGCTAACCGACAACAATACCTATGTAGTGAAGGGACAAGGGCTGTACAGCTAAACCCCACAATATACTTCCTTCTGATGCCCGCTTTCTGCCATCTGTTTTTCACACAGACATTTGAATCATATTTTTTACTTTAGGCTACTGTTAGGATCATTGGATCAGTGACAGCACTAATATTTTCCAGTCTATTTAGTGCTTGCACCTTACCGCCGAATGTCGTAGCACATCGTAGCGACAGTGCTTCAGAGACTGCACCTAAATTTCACGAGGAATATTAGCGGACAGCTGGCACGTGCTCCGGTGCTCGTAGTAGTTTTTTTAGGCCTACACCAACGCCGCCGTTGCTCAGGCGCGGCAGCAGCTTACTCGATGATGATTCGCCACAGCCCGCGATACGATGAGGTGGTAGTTCGCTAGGGAGAGCTGTTATCGCAATTTTGTTCACAGTTTAACTATTTGACAGACATGTTGGCTGCATGACGCTCGCCTGGTGACCAAACTCGTCTAATCGAGCAGTCACACCACCTGTTTAGTCAGTTTTTTGTAAGTCTTGTAAGTCAAGAAACAGCCATGTATGTCAGCTGATATGAGTGGCTTTTGGGTAGAAATGAGGAATAAAATTTTCAGCTCTAAAGTCTTCATAAATGATTTGCAACATAAGAACTTCATCAATTATATTTTGCTACTAATTTGTTTAATAATATTAGACGAATATCATTAAAGTGATGTCAGGGGGGTGCTACATTTTATCGCCAAAATGCACGAAATTCTGATTCGTCTGGAGCTCCGCCAACAACACGATCTGTCACTATAATATAATAATAAGAAATTTTTGAAAAATTCAATGGGCATGGTTTGAAATCTTCGGTGAGATTGACAACGATATACTAACTCGTTAATTTATTAATTAAACTTTAAATAAGCTTCAATTTTAATAATGTACAAATGTACAATGCAAAGGTGTTATTTGGATTAAATCTCACAAAGTTCTTGTTGCAATTTTCGATAAAAATTCCAGCGAAATTTTCACCATGAGAAAATCCGTAAAGATAAGGTCAGGTCAGGTAGTGGAGGTTAACGTCGCTTAACATAACACAGATGATCAGCGACACTCCGGTGTTCTGGACACTTGTTTATGTGTCCGTAAAGATAAGCATGGGCAAGGCTCGTTTTATACACAACGGAAGTGACGTCATCCATAGCAATGCATTTCTAAGGAAGCCATCTTCGTAGGTGGTTTGATAGTGGATTGATAGCTAGTGTTGTGGACGATGTATTAATTGTGTAGTATGTAGAAGTCCACAGATGCAAAATCTCGTTATGAAAGTTATTTTGAATCTAATGAATTAAATTAAACTGCACGCTACTGTGATATTGTCGACTCTTAGTGTTCAGTGTTAGCATCGCCCCAGTGCGAGATGGCGCAGAATGCAGAATGGTAACGTTGTGTACTGCAGCAAATGGTAAACTGGCCAGGTGAAGCGTCTACCAGCAAACTTGGTTTAGAAACGATGAAGATGCATAATGGCTGATGTGGGAGCGGCACGTAAGCCTGACGCTGATGTGAGACAACAGCGAGGAAAGACGTCGTCGGCAAGTGCCGAGTCGCGGAAGATTAGAACTGAACAGGCTGCTGAGAACACTGGTGATGACAGTAACACACCGGGCGGGCGTCATGCGGCCAACATGTCTGTCAGTGACAGCGAGCAGCCTCGGGGTGCAAGAAAGACCATTAACCGCAGTTCTTCCGTTGCTGCTATTGAATCGGAACCCGATGCACCACTGCGTCTTATTGTTGTCTCGAGCAAGATTAGAAATAGTTCAGTCATGCAGTCAGCCATGTTGCCTCATGTCGTATTTGTTCAGTATAAATATGAAACTGCAACCATTGAGAGTTGTTTAGGTGAGTTTTTATACATCGTGACTGCTATGTTAGATTGATTTATTATGATGTAAATGTTATGTCACGGTTACAATGTGTATTATAAATTGATGATAGGTCAGTTAATGTTAACTTGCTGGTCACTATATTACATTGGTGTTCTAGAGAAAGTTGAAAAACGTTTTTTCTTCATTTTTTGCATAGGCAGCATTTTTTGTTTACTTTCGTTTCTGTTCTTGTATCACTTGTAAATAAACAGTGGTGATAGTAATTAAAAATCACGGTCAGCTATAGAATGATTGATTGCAATTGTGGAAGTGTTATGGTACTTACAGTGCTAGTGTGTAATATGTTGCTATTTTAACCTTTCATTTATATCGTATATACTTACTCTGATGTACTAATGTTCACAGTCATGATTTTTGTGTCTTACAATATTATGTTTTGGCAGCAACTGTAGCACAGCAGCTAGGTAGTCGACAAGTTGAAGCTATTGCATTTGTACTGCACAACAGCCAGTCTACTATACGCATTAGTGGCAAGGATGAAGCAGTATGTTTATTGTTCTTATATGTGTAGGCCTAACGTAGCTAACTGTGTAGCTATTTATCACATTTATTTTATTCTGGTGAGCAGCTAGCATATTTTGCCCATCTGACTGGCCACTGCATATAGCCTTCAGTTCCATCCCCATCTCTCACCTGGCCTTAATCCGCCACACCACCCAGTACCTGCTGCCTTATTTGTGAGCCATCAGCGCCAACACTTCTCAGGCCAATGCCTGCCACCTGTGCCTGTACATGTATAGTAGGAAACCCCCATCACTGGGGGTGTGACTGTTCGATTAAACAGTGAGTTTGGTCACATGGTATGCCGCCTGTAGGCAGGCCTGCCCACCAGGCATTGCCCACAAGCTTTAGCCAAGCACACTGCTGCTTGCCAGTGTGCCTATAGCCTACTGGGCGCTGAGTGCAAGAGATACTAATTTTCTGGTTCTCCTCTCCCACCCCTACCCTGAAAGTTTTTGCTCTTAAAACCATTCTTGGGCACCGTGGAGCTACCCCGAAATTTGGAGATGGCTGCCCTTCCCATTACCGAGTTATAAGTAGAGGTGCACCGATAATGCTTTGGCCGATTATCGGCCGGCCGATTATCGACGCCAAATAATCGGTTGATTATCAGCCGATTACTGATTGTTTATTTCAGGACGCATCTTCGTTCAATAAAAGTCATGTTGTAACAATTGTGAAGTCACAATGGTATGACGGTAGATTCGTAACACTCCTGCTGTAGTTTCACTAGTTAATAGGCCAACTTAATTCACCGGTGCTTTACCTCTAAAAATCCCGACCTGCTGGTCAAAGCTTTCAAAGTCTACGTCCGTCCAGTATTAGAATTCAACAGTCCGGTCTGGTCACCTAGTCTTATGAAGGACATTCTCCTCATTGAATCTGTACAAAGAAAGTTCACCAAAAGAATTCCCAGCATATCGGGTTTAACTTACTACTCAAGACTCCAAGCATTAGGACTCGAAAGTCTAGAGATAAGAAGACTTCATACCGACGTGTTGCTGGCGTATAGAATTATGTTTGGCATGGTGCGCCTCAATAGCAATGAGTTTTTCACGTTAAGAAATCAACCACACCTGCGCGGTCACAAATATGTCATGAATAAACAGCGTTGTTCTAATAATAGAAGAATCAATTTTTTTAGCAATCGAATCGTCAACTTATGGAATAACTTGCCATCTAGTAGAACAGACTTTAATAGCTTTTGCAAGTTTGACAAGTCACTTAATAACGATTATCTTTTATTGTACTGCAAACTGAATTTCACGTAATTTGCAAACGTCTCTTTCCAATGTATGATTTTTATATATATTGTATACATTGTCTTGAACCATAGTCATTATACATTGTATATTGCGACTTGTAAGTGGCCTGTGGCCCTTTGTTGCCTAATAAATTGAATTGAAAATTTAGTTGAATTTTAATTTAAATAGTCGGCAGATTCTCGGCATAGGCCGATAATCGGCCGATACCGATTGCCAAAATCGTCGATAATCGGTGCACCTCTAGTTATAAGTGAACAGACATAAAGACAAACATACAAACACACGAACAGAATTATTATATTAGACAACATTTGTTCATATCATCCAAACTATATACCGGTATTCATTTCTTCTATGTTAATTTCAATTTTATTATATCTAGTGATTGTATAATGCCTTTGATTTACAATATCTTTAACTTGATGCAGGTAACTGCATAAAATAAAACAGCAATCTTAATGTATTATTGTTTTATGTTGTTGTATATTAGATATTGAACAGAGACATTGCTTCTGACAAGCCTCAGTATGAAGCAGTGAGGGTTTTTTTTCGGTCACTTGTTACTACTCACATGTCGCTAGCATCTGATTCAAGCAGAATCGACTTCCTTGCTTGCAATGCCATACAAGGAGAAGAAGCTGAGCACATTGCAAAAAGTTTACAATCAGCCATTTCGGTATGCAGCTGTGCGAGTGTTTTTACACACTTTCTTTGCAGTATCAATTATCATTTCAAGTACTTGTGTAAAAGATTTGTAAAAGGTGAAGTAAAGGTAGGGGACAGTTGATATAGTGTCTCTTTATGGGTCAACCCCATCAGCCCCAGTGCTCAGGTATAGCTTGCATTGTCAGTGGATCACACAGTTTTATGTCACCCTTGCATTTATTCATGAATGGAATGAACCATGCATGCCTTTGCCTTCCCAGTTCCCGGCCTAATATGTTGTAGATGTTGTAATGAACACTAACTGTTTAATCCAGAGATTAAAATGATTTTAATGTAGATAGCTGTTTTAGTATTTTTACTTTTTATTATGTCTTATCAGTTAATGATTAAAGATAAAATGTTTCTGGTATTTGCTTGTCACTTGTTACCGATGGTTTGAGCTGGTGGTTTGCATGAGAAAAGATAGTTCACTGATTTATATATGGAATACAGATTAATTTCTACTGCATTAACAATCATTACCTGTATAATCATTGTCATTACGTTTGTCATGTGGATCTTGTTAAAATGATGTCTGAATGTTGTTTATTTGTGTCAGCATTTGCTAAGCAATTTGGTAGATGTATTTGTTTATGTGGGTTAGATACGAAACACTGATTGTTACTGAGCATTTTAGTCATTGTTAATTGTGTTTCGTTGTATCAGGTTCCTGTATTTATACACAAAGATATTATGGGAAGTGAACTATTGGGCAAACTGGGATCAGGGTTGACTACCAGAACACAGTACGTTGGTGATTGTTTCAGAATGACTTATTCTTGAGAAGCTCATGCATGTGAGGTGTTGCCAAAAGATTGTGCAGTATCATTATGTTTAAATGTTTTGTCTGTTGAGTCATCGGTGCTCATTGTGGTTACAGTAGGCCTACTGTGACTGTCATAAATCAGTCATAAATCTATTGATAGTGGCCTGCAATATTATGTCACTTTGGCTGGTGAGTTTAGCTAAATACAAGTGATATAACATTGCCGTGATTGTCTGCTGGTTAGGTGTGTCGGTGATCTCTACTTCCGTCCAGACAAAGTGCGGACATGGAGTGGTCAGAACCAGTCACTTTCAGGATTTGAAAAAATCCGCATGGTTGGGAAAGGTATCCTTCTTCTGTTATTTTATTGTCTTTTAAACACATTTGATAAGTAATGTGCACACGCATAGCAACGTTGTAGTAGTGATTGCTACTTTTACATTTTGTCAGTGGATGATAATGCAATGTGCAACATTTGTACAGGATTCATTTGCAATTGAAATGAAGCTACTGCAGAGGCTGCCTGTAGTGTGTTTTTTTGTTTTTGAGTCATTTACTTAACTAAGATTAATTGTCTGCTTTAGTTGTTAAACTTACACAATGCAGTATTGCATTCTTGGTAATGTGAATAATTGTTAGTTTGTACATTTTGCCCAGTCTTATGACATTTGTGTTTCTGTTTGGCTGTGAAGGTGCATATGGTACAGCAGTGCTGTACAAGAAGAAAGATGACGACTCGTTGGTTATACTGAAAGAGATCAATCTTCATGAGTTAAATGTCAGTGAACGTCAGTTGGCTCAGAATGAGGTGACGCATTTATCTGCTGACTGAATGGTCTAATACTTGCCTGTGAGATGAAAATTGTGGGTTTGTGTTTTCAAAATAAAATGAAAACAATTTGATGAAAAATGTGTGGCTTATTAAGTGTAAGGTGTTAAACCTAGAGGCAGGCCAATGATGACATTTAGAATAAGGTAAGCTAGTTGAAAAATATTTAGATTTGGAAAAGCTGCATCTAAAGAAAGAAGGCACATTGGCTTGTAGTTAGCAGAGCTGTCTGATAGTGAACTAGTGCATTAAATAGTATACCTGCCTATTTCCAGTTCTTGCAGGTGCTCATTTTGCCTACCGTGGCTGTGGTCATGTGTATTTGTGGTTGGTTGGTTGGTTGGTTATTTACCAAGATGGCTTCCTCGTCTGCAGACAATCACCCAACCAGTACTAACCTGGCCTGACATAGAGTAAATACATTGATTGAGACCAATGTGCCACGACTAAGCCATGCTGCCACCTATCACAGATACATCATGTATACATGAAAAAATTGTAGGTGCATGTGCTGGCGATGCTGCATCATCCCAACATCATTGGATATTATGACAGCTTTGAAGAAGATGGAATTATGATGATTGAGATGGAGTATGCTGATGGCGGGTATGAATTGCTGTCAGCACATTAGCAATTACAGCAAGAAAACCATACTCTCAGTATGATAAAAAAATTAATTTAAGTGTAATTTGCTTAATTATAATATAATGTTAACTAGTTCTGTTTTTCACATTTTGTGAAAGAGTAAATATGGTTAAGTAGAGATTAAATAGTTACCATACTACTGATATTAAAAAATGTATTGGGTTATGTTTTGTTTTAAAATTAAAATATAGCGTGAATTTTCTGAAACACTATATGCAGCTATTACAGACACTGATTTAACATTGTTTGAGGCAGGTGTGAAGATGACATGTGTTAATACTTTAATGGGTCTGTAGTATGAAATGTGTGCAATTGTTTATCTTTGCCATCAGAACATTGGCTCAGTATCTGGCACAGCGTGACAAGCCTATGGATGAGAAAGAAATACTGGAGATATTCTCACAAGTTGCCCAAGCCATCAAGCACATTCATCAACATAACATACTTCACAGGTAGGTTAATATATATATACGTTTATTCACCACTCAGGTAGATATATAAAAACATAAAAAGAAGAAATACAGACTGACAGACAGACCTATCAATGTCCAAGATTGTACAAGAGATGAGAGATAATCAACTTTCACAAACTGCTCTGAACTTCGCAAATACATCAAAAATCAACGGACTAGAGCCCATTATATTATACTCATTACACAACTTTGTAAAATTTTTACCTCTATGATACCAAGAATAACACTGACAAATCACTTCATTCAGACTACCACAAAGTCCATTCAAAAATGTTAATCTACGCAGCTG
>Ga0126335_1000639_pt1 | contig 17396 bp, 10 predicted proteins | sample OlaspJWI45metaG_FD_108409 | JGI IMG/M metagenome (GOLD analysis project Ga0126335, IMG submission 108409) | Marine gutless worms symbiont microbial communities from Oahu, Hawaii - Olavius sp. 1 OAHU.JWI-45 metaG | ecosystem: Host-associated > Annelida > Digestive system > Unclassified | place... | reverse complement strand
TTGTTTTACCATCTGGGTACCTCCTGTTTTTGGTTTTAGTTGGTCCTAAACCCAATTATTACAGGGGACCCAGATGGTTTTTCAATTATTATTTTCTAATTCATGCAAGATCGAGGTAATACATTTACAATAACAGGAAATTCGAGTCGGGCGATATAATTAACCCTGAGGTAAAGATTATGAAAAATTACAGATTATTAGTCTTTATAATCCTTATTGGATTGTCTCTTCCTTTTACCTATGGGGGCTGTGGCGGTGGCGGTGGAAGTTCTGACGGCAATCCATCCGGCGGGTTGGGATTGTCAAATTTTTACATTGATTACACGCATACGGCTGACATCAACTTATGGGAATGGGGAATCGATTGGTATGCTGAAAATGCAGACGGTAGCGTGCGCGGTCCCTATGACAGCGGCGGCTCCGGATTTGTCGACCTGGGCCAGGACGCCCGTAGCAGGGCGACTATCACGCGGGCGCTGATGGGCGGTTTCTATTACACATTCATGAATGTACCGGTCGGCCCGGTGGACTATTACACCGGCGAAACGGCCGGCGATTACACGACATTGAGGGTGACCCTTCAAAATGCTGTTATCGGCGAGGAGATGCGCCTTGCATATGCATCCGGATCTTGGTGGACTGTAGATACTGTTCCGTATACATTTGCCCAATCGATTTTTTCCACGGACATTTCCAGTTACGACGATAACGCAAGTGCTTTTGTCAGCTATCGTTCCTCCAGCGCCGAAGAGCCATTGGTACGCTATGGTTATAAACTTGACTTTCCCCAGTCTCAAATCGGCAGTGTCACTTTAAATGTAAATGAATTCAACACCTGTGTTTCTAAAAATTGGACGGCCACAGAGGATATCGGCTCTGATTTGCCATTTGTCATGGCCCAGCGGATGGGCGCTACTTTTGCATATGTGGGTGACAGCGTAGATGACGGCAGTGGCATGCAGGGTACATTCGGCCTTGCGGATCAATTCCCGGCCGATCACTGGTACCTTGCATTCGGCTTCATTTTTCCGGATGTGGCCGCCGAATTCGATCCGGCAGCAACCACGCCGGTATCGTTGAAGCCTTTCGATCGCTATATCGATGACACCAGCATGGCCGTCGATTCAGTCCAGGGCACTTTCACGGTGTCAGTGCCGGCCAGATTCGGACATCCCGGCACAGACCCGATCCATTATGGCATGCTCAGACTTATCAAAATCGGCTCGCCGAGCATAAGCTGGGAAATTTATTTTCCGTGGAGCATCGTCACCGAAATCGGCAATACAGGCACGCTGCAGCTGCCGGTTCTTCCCGGTTATGCGACTCTGCCCAGCTTTGATACCATAATGCTTGAATTATACCGGCTGGACGGAACCACAACGCCGGATTCGATGCTGCAATATCATTTGAATCACAAGGAAAATCCTTATCCAAGCTACGCCCGGATATCTGATTAGGTTTAGGTCGCCTATAATTGTTTGCCAAGATATCTGAAAACGTCCTTTAACTGGCCGGTAAGGGAACAGTTAAGGGACGCCCCACACATTTATAGTTGTCAGAATTCATTGCAAGTGAAATTTGGATACTATGCCGCGATAATCCCGAACAGATGCTCCCGGAGCACTCCATCACATTATCTGAATCCGTTACGAGCCGGCCTCATTAAAGATGATGGAACCGAAAAACATATTGATACCCAAAGGATACAATCTAAAAATCATCGCAGACCGGGTCTGTTTCGTGATGGAACTCGAGGCATCTGAGATATGAAAGACCGGCAAATAACGCAGGCGTTTTGCTGTGCGAAGTTTGCTTTGTTTCTGGGCCGTCAGAAACCTTGGCATGAGCATGACCGAGCTGTCAAGGAGATTGAATCTTTCATTATCCGGCGTGAGTCAATCGGTAACCCGCGGTGAAAAAATAGCAGAAATCAACGGTTTTAAGCTTCTATAGGAAAAACTGTAAATATGTGGGGCGTAATTCCCGTAATTCCTCCTATGCGGGGGGTGCCGGGTGACCGGCCTTCCTACCGTGACTTTGGTTTTTTGCTCCTCGGCTCTATTCAGCTTGTCTGTCGTACGCCGCGACTTCTACCAAATTCACCTGATCGAGCAACGCGGCACGCTGTTGCCGCAGCGCCTGCAGGGTGATACCTTTTGGGGCGGTGTCGATCAGATCGCAAAGAGCTGACACGGCATCATACCAAAGGCCGACTTCAGCGTAGACAAGGGGCTTATCGGCTGGATTGGCTTTTCCGATTCCCTTCAACTGCTTTTGGCTGGCCGCCGGAAGTTCATTACGTTCAATACGCTCAATGAATCCGCTTGATAAGACATCCTGTGAGCGACTTCCCGCATCAGGAATCAGCGCCACCGACCACTGGTAACGCTCCTTTGGCGCAAGGCGCACCTCATAATCCACCAGGCGAATGCGCTGCATGCCGGCTTGAAGGGGGGGACTGAGCTCGGTTTCAATAAGTGGATTTATTCCCTGGCTGTCGATTAAGGTCACTTCAACCGGGTACTCCGAATCCTTCGACAAATACCAGAACAATGACGGCTGCTCCTGCAACGTCAGGCCCACATGACCATCCGGTGCCAGCACAAACAAAGAAGGTATGGTGTCCTCTGTTCCGCGAGTCCCGGCTTCGATACGGCGAGCGACAACGCCGCGCACCGGGGGTTTGTAAAGCGGCAAAGGGGTTTGTGCTTCGACACTTCGCAGTGCAAATAGTTTCTTGACGCCGTTTACCGGCACCACGGATAACAAAATTCCAGCACTGAAACCGGCTGCAATTATCCATACGAGCATTTTTAATGACTTCATTATTACCTCCCTGAATCCATGTTTTATCCAGCATCAAGTGTCCGGTATCTTGTTTTAGCATCATAATTAACCCGAACATTTCATGAAATTTTTTCAAAGGATTGTAAAAAAGAAAACATATCATTCGTATATCTGAGAGTCCGGGGCATTTAGGCCGCGTATAATATGTAACATTGACAACGGCCAGAATGTTTGAAAAATTCTCACCCTTCGGGCCAAACGGAGACTTCCATGGCCTGCGTTATTCGAGGTTTGCGGTCCCGCGGGACAGCTTCACCAGGTCCATGAAAGTCTCCGTTTGGTGAAATATCCGGGTTAGGCGGCTTTACAATTGTGTCATTTTTGATTCCCCGCTTGCAGTGGATCCGGGTTATGGTATGGCGCTTTATTCAAAGCCAGTTATTAATGAGCAAGAACGGCGCCCAATACCCCGGGTGTTCATAACCCGGTACATTGAGCAACTGTATTTGGGCCCGCTGCAAGGCCGCAGCGCGCGAGATCGACGGATCTTGGAGCTGGCGATAGAACTCTGTCACCAGATCCGAAGACGATTGGTCATTGATGTACCATAGGGTTGCAAGAGCACTCCTGGCCCCGGCTTTGATGGCAATACCGGCCAGGCCGAGGGCGGCACGATCATCACCTGCCGCAGTCTGGCAGGCGCTCAGCGTCAGGAGCTCGAGCGGTTCATCACGGAATCGGAACAGCCCGATCATCTCCTTCAACCGGTCGAGGGTCAGTTTATCGTCGAACGTCAGCAGAAATGTTTCTTCAATATTCGCGCGGAATTGGGCGTGTGACGCGATATGCACGATGGTAAATGGTTTCTTCTCCAAGGCATTTTCCGTACTGGCAAGAAGAAATGTCTGATCAAACAGGATTTCGCTGTCGTACAGGGCCTGAATGTTATTAATCTCCCTTTCAACATTTGGCAAAGCCGGGAAGTTTTGCACGGCAGCCGATAAACCGGCGGACAGGAACAGCAAATTGGTCCGTTGCAGGGGACGCGGATCGGTCAGATTCAATCCCGGGGTGATTGCCAGGGCGTACTTATTGATCAGAAACTGCTTGCCGTCATGAAGCGCTGCCATGGGGACTGTCCGCAGCGGCCCGTCCGGCACAAACACCAGGGTATCGACGTCCGCTGCTGCCAGTTCTGCCTCCAGGGGGCGAATCAACCAGTTATAGAGCTTTTGGGCATGCGGCAGGTACTGACGCGTCGTCCTTTTCTCCAGTCGGCGGCGAAATGCTCTCACTTCTTTGGTGATTGTATCAGCGTTTACCTTTACCGTAATGCGCTTCAAGCCCGCTGGCAAGCTGACAAGCATCTCTGTGCGATCCGGCAGGATGATCGGATAGATGACCACCGCCGTCTCGGATACGGTATCAAGGGTGGCGTTCGTGGTGCGCAAGGCATCCACGCAATCATCCTGGAAATAATCCTGTAATTCAACCGCTTTGAGCGATTCTACAACGCCCCGCGCTTCAATCAGATACGACGCTAACTCGGCTGACTCCGGCTGCAATGCAGCGCGCTGCAGAAGCAGATCGACCAGCCCGAAATAAACAGGACCCAAGGCTTCACGGACGGACCCACGGCCACGGCCATCACCCAAGGCGATTTCCTGACGGAACGACTGCAATGTATCAACCGCGCGCTTGTATGCCTCAATAGCCTCATCAAGGTGTCCCAGTGCTTTGAGCAGGCGCCCGGTTTGCCATTGCCAGCGGTACAGTGATTCGGGGGCATACCGTTGCTGCGCAGCTAAAACCGCCCGGCGGGTCAATTCCAGGGCTTCCTCGTTGCGCTGCTGCTCTTCATAAAGACGGCCGAGATAGCCCCAGGCGTAGGATCCGGCGCGGACATCACCGGTGATCCGGGCGACACGCGTTGCTTCCTCGAACGCCGCGGCTGCTTGCCGCAGGAGGCGATCATGGTCATCGGGCAGATGCGGACGCAAATCATTGTATGCCAGGCCGAGACTTAGCAAGCTGTAAGCTTTATCGTGTGAAGGGTACAAGCGCGGCAACAGCTCCCAGGCCAGGCCGAGTTGTTTCCGGGCCGCATTATATTTTTTCTGTTGAATGGCTACCCGGGCTGCATTGGTCAGGGCACGGATCGCAGTGGCATCGTTACCGGTTTGTCCGGCAAGCGTCACGCTTTGGGCATACGTGCTTAACGCTTCCTGGGATTTGTTTTGCAGGACCAGCAGGTTCCCCAGATTGTTGAGGATGATCGCCTCGCGTCCGGTATCCTCCACTTCTCTTGCCAGGAGCAGGCCCTCTTGCAGATACTGAGTGGCTTTATCCTGCGCGCCGCTAAGGAGGTAGGCATTGCCGAGGTTTCCCAAAACCGTGGCCATGTGGTTGAGATCATCCGCTTGCTTGGCCAGCTCCAATGCTTCGGAAAGGCTTGCAAGGGCCTTGCGGTATTGGCCCAGAGCCTGATACGCGCCGGACAGTTGGACCAGGGCCACACTGTGGGCCAGGGGATTTTCCTGTTGCTGGTAAATGCGAGCTGCTTCTAACCAGCTGGTCGCAGCCTCTTCGAACGCGCCGTACCGATAAAGCCGCAAACCCTGTGTCATGTAGTTTTCCGGTGATGGACCCTCAAACCCAACCGGACGCTTTGTGCAACCCGGCAGCGATAGCAGCATAAAAACCATCAGGGCCGCAAACGTAAAAAGGCGTATGCGCCGGTTTTTTTTTCTTTGTCTTAACATCAGCAATGCTTTACGCCTCAATTTTGATATTTTTTAAGCTCATCAATATATTTTTGGGCCTGCGCCACACTTTCAGGTCCCGGATCAAGTTCAATGAAATACTGAAAGGCGGCAATCGCCTCATCGTGGTTTTCCAGCTCTTTCAACGCCAGGCCTAAATTAAAATAGGCACCGATGTTTTTTGGGTCTAATGTGATTGCCTCCTGAAACCGGGCTGCGGCTTCCTTGTAATAGAGCTGTACCATCAGGGCGTTGCCCCAGTTAAGGTAGACATTGGCGTTTTTAGGATCGAGATCGACCGCCTTGCGATACTTGTTAATCGCGCCGATATGGTCGCCCTGTTTTTCCAAAGCACGGCCCCAGTAATAGTAGGACTGGACATGGTTTGGCGCCAGTTCAACGGTCTTTTTGTATTTGTCGATCGCCCCCGGGCTATCATCCTGGATAAGCAGCGCCGTGCCCCAGTTAAAAAAAGCGTTGTGATCTTGGGGATCCACATCGATCGCCGCACGAAATTTGTCGATGGCCCCGGCGTAGTCACCTTGCTCCACCAGGGCCCAGCCCCAGTTGTTGTAAGCCAGGACGGCATCCGGATTCAGATCGATGACCTGTTTATATTTCGCAATGGCACCCGGGTAGTCGCCCTGGTCCAGCAGCGCCGTGCCCCAGTTGAAATAGGCATTGTCATCTCTGGGATCTACAGCGATGGCCTTGCGATACCTGTCGATGGCCCCGGCGTAATCGCCCTGCTTTTCCAGAGCACGGCCCCAACCGTTATAGGCCTGGACATGGGTTGGATCCAGATCGACGGCCTTCCGGTACCTGGCAATCGCCGCCGCGAAATTTCCTTGCACTTTCAGCGCCATGCCCCAGTTGTTATAAGCATGCACATGCGCACCGACACCATTTGTTTTAGTATTCAGGGCTTTCTGGTACTTGGCAATCGCCCCGGCATAATCTTTGCGGTCAAACAATATCAGCCCCCACAAATTATAGGCCCAGGCGTCATCCTCCGGTGGGGGCCGGCGAAGTGCATCGCGGATGATTTCGATGCTGCGTTCTTGATCGACTTCATACAAGTAGGAAGCCAGAATATAAGGCTGTGCATGATGATAAATATGTTCGGCACTTTGACGCAGGACGTCATCCAGCTCATCTATCTGACCGGAATATGTTTTGGCCGGCTTTCCGCTGATGCGGGTCGTGACATGCAGCCGATCGTTGTGCAGGACAACTTCACCGATGATACGAAGGGTATCGTCTCCAAAATAATTTCTAATGTTCGTCAGGATAGACTCCATGAACTCGCCACCTTGCGGGACATGGATTTCCGGCTCGGTCTCCATCCATGCGGCTGTAAACTGCAAGCTTTGCATGGTGGTCGATGCACGGTTCCAGATGAAATTTATCTGGTCTATGAATTTGTTGGCAACTGTCTGGCCGGTCAGTCCCTGGGTCGCAAGCATTTCCGGTACCTCAAAGGGCTCGATAATCACCGCATCTTTGTTGATTTCCTTATAAGTAACCAGGGAAAAGAGTGTGATGAATAAAAATATCGCTAAAATTTTAGTGATTTTTGGAATCGCCTCCAATAAAGCAATGAGCGCAACCGACCAGGTCCTTTTTACCGGTCTATCCTCTAAATGCTTTTCGGTGTTCTTTGCATCTTCACCGATTGATCCGCCGCTGGAATTTGCCTGATGAATTTTCTTTTCCACATGCATGGCGAATAGACCTGTATTTGCTCTATTTTCGGAGGAGTCAATGATTTCCGACGGATCCGGATCCTGTCGAGTTGATTCTGCTGGCTTATTGTTTTTCGTCATGGTGTTCTCCACCTATTTCTATCTCATACAGCGCGTGCGCTCAGGTGACACACCCGTGCAGCAATACGGTCCGGATTACGCGGATTTTTGAAGGTGGCTTTTCACTGCCCCGTAAACTCCGCGCACTCGAGATCCAGCAGCACCTGCGAGAATCCCGGCATGGGCCATCCCCGTATGGATGGGTGCCCCTGGTCGTCAAAACCAATGAAACGATAGCGGGAGCCGGGCGCGCGCGCCAGTCTGCCCCCGTTGCCGGCTGTCACCGTCTCTTGCTCCACCATAAAGAGCGGACTGGGCAGCACCTCGCCGGGTTCCAGGGGGACACCGTCACGTCCGCCCACGATGAAACTGCTGACTTGCCCGCCGCGCAGCCGTTCCGCACAGCGCTGGCGCAGCAGTGCGGCCGCCTGTGAAAAGCGTTGCTGTAAGGGTGTTATGGCCCCGCTCAGATCGGTGATGGCATCAATGTTTATCTGACCGTCGACCCCCAGGACCGACGAGGCGCTGACTGTGCTTTTCTCTATATCGCGCAGGAACGCATCTCCGATGATGTTGATATTGCCGCCCGGGCCGCCAAAGGCGTTTGCAATAATCTGGCTGAAACCCTCGAGAATTACAAAGTCCGGATCGATAAAAATATTGCCCCCGCCACCTTTCCCGCTGCGGACCGCGGTGGTTATCTTGCTGTCACGCAGCCTCACTTCGGAATCTGCCAGGATCGTGATATTGCCTCCGTCGGCAACGTCAGCTTCTGTCGTCACGGCGCTGTTAGTGAGCAGCACCGTGTCGGCCATCGTGGTCTCGCCGTCCATGCCCCAGATAGCCACTGTGCCCGCGTCCCCCGTCGCCGCCCCCGTGCTGCTGCTGCTGATCTGGGCCTGTTTCTGCCCCGCCGGGGTGCTCATATTCAGGGTTCCTACTTTCAGGGCGATAATGCCGCCCTGCCGTTCCCCCGTAGTTTCGGCCGCCACACGTCCCCCGATCATGGTCAGAGCGGGGGTGGTCAATAAAATGTCGCCGCTGTCACCCTCACGGCCATCGGCGACCGTGGCCGAGACCGTGGCGTTCTCCAGGCGGATCTCCTCGCTGGCGTCGATCGTTATTATGCCCCCCTGCCCCGTGCCCGCAACCAGGGTAGTTACCTCGGCATCGCTGAAGGTCAACACTGGCGCCGTGATCAGAATGTCTCCTGCATCTCCATTCTTAGTATCGTCGGGGGAGTCACTGAAAATCTTACTTCCAGCGATGGTCATTTTCTTCTCTGCGGTGATGGTCACTGTCCCCGCGGCTCCAGTCCCAAAGGTGCCAGTGTCAATCTTGCTGCCCCCCTCCAGTGTCATCTCCTCCACCGAAACCTCGATGTTACCCCCCTGACCAGGGCACCCCACACAGGTCGTGCTGACGATCGAGCCCTCCTCCAAGAGACTCAGCATTGGCGCATTGATTACTATGTTTCCCGCATCTCCTGTGCCAACAAAGCCCGCATCCTCATCTATGTCAGTGTTACTGAAGATGGTGCTGCGCTCGGTGATCGTCACCTCCTCCGTGGCCGTAATGGTCACGTTCCCCGCGCTACCGGACCCGAAGGTGCTGCTGTCGATATCACTGTCCCCCCGGAGCGTCAACTCTGCCACCATCAGTTCTATGTCCCCCGCCTTGCCAGCCCCGAAGGTACGAGCAGAGATACTGCCTTCGCTATCAATATTCACAATGTCCGCTTTGAGCGTGATAATACCCGCATCACGAGTTCCCGTGGTTTCGGCCGCCACACGTCCCCCGATCATGGTCAATGAAGGAGTGGTTAGCAAAATATCGCCACGGAATCCATCACCGCCATTATTGACCGTGGCCGAGACCGTGGCGTTCTCCAGACGGATCTGTTCGCCGGCCTCGATCGTAATTATGCCTCCCTCTCCCGTGCCCGCAACCTTTGTGGTTACCTCGGTGTTGCTGAGGGTCAACACTGGCGCCGAGATCAGAATGTCTCCCGCATTCCCACTCATATCCTCGGGGGAGTCACTGAAAATCTTACTTCCAGCGATGGTCAATTCCTCCTTTGCTCTGATGGTCACTTCCCCCGCGGCTCCAGCCCCAAAGGTGCCGGTGTCAATGGTGCTGCTCTGCAAATCCACCGCGGTTGCATTTATCGTGATGTCCCCTCCTCTGTCGCTCCCTGCGGTGCTTGTATCGATGATGGCATCGTTCTTGAGCACGACGCGGCTGCCGGCGTCGAATACAATGTTTAATCCACTGCCTTTTATTTTCTCGTTGTCCATGATGATATCGTGGGCCGCATCCAGCGCAAGTGTCGCAATTCCGCCGCCGGTCTTTTGGATGGAGGCCGCAATCACAATATCCCCTTTCTGGCCAGGGGGGTTGCTGGAAACGGGCGTGTCCACTGTCGAGATGGCAACGCTTGTTCCGGTATTGAGCCCGGCCTCGATATCTGTGTTGCGAATCTTTGATACTCCTGAATCATTGGGCGTAAATAACTTGGGCGGGCCAGGAGCCTCATCGACATTCATGGTTGGGTCCGCGCTGATTTCGACATCCAGCGGGTCCAGCAGCCATGTGCCAGGGGATCCCAGCGGCGCACTCGCATCGACCTTGATTAGCGCCACGTCAAGATGCCGTTTCCCTGAGGTTTCGATCATCCCCCCGTCGCCGCCCCGGACGCCGCCACGGGCCGTGATGGTGCCGTGAACACGCGCCGTGTGATCTGCCCATACGATGGCCGTACCGCCATCTCCGTGGCTCCGCGCATCCGCCGTAATGGTGGCGCCAGGCTCCATATAGGTGACTGTGGCATTCTTGATGTCCGGGTTGCCGCCCTGGAAGTCACCGCCGACAAGGACCGTACCTCCCCCGGTTGCGCCCGATACATCGACACTGGCCCCGGCGGACATTCCAACGTGCTCACCCAGGATATGCACCTCACCGCCCCTGGTTGCCGTGCCTGGGGCCTCGACCGTACCCGCCACCCAGGTGGTGCCCGTATCGCTGGCAAGTTGGACCCTGCCCCCCTGCGACCCGCCGGCGCTGATACGAGCGTCCGGTGCCACCTGGATGTCGTCCCGAGCGCTCAGCGTAATGTGGCTTGTGTCCGCCATATCGCCATCGTCGGCCTCGCCTGCCAAGCCGTCCTTCTGGCCGGCGGATTTTGCCTCGGCCAATAGCGCAGCACCCTGACCAAGCACGGCCTCACCGCGTGCTGCGATATCAATCCTGGCCTGCGCTCCCGTGGCCTGGACTCGGCCCTGTACGACTGCCAACCGACCGTCCCGGATCACCACCGTTTGGCTTTCAACAGTTGCGTCTACAAGGTTCACATTCCCGAGTTCATTGAACGCATCAACGTTAAGACCCGGATCATCAACATGGACTTCTCCCGGCGAGCCGACACTGACAAGGTTTACCCGGCCCGGCCGGGCAAAGAGGTTCCCGCTTCTGATATTGATATCCCCCCCGACCGCCGACAGGGTTCGGCCCCCGGGGACCTTAAGCTCGCTTTGCTCGATGGTGATTCCGGCCGGATTTTTTCCCAAAAACCCAAAGGCCGACGGCGGTGCCATCGTCAACAGGCTGTCTTTTGTCGGGTCGGCATAAAAAATCCCGTCATCCCCCAACCGCAGAAAATCCGCGGTGCTGACGAAAAACGATCCACTGATGTCCAGGCTGGCATTGGGCCCAAACACCACCCCGGCCGGATTGAGCAGAAACAGATTCGCCCCGTCGATAGTGGAACGCAGGGTGCCATTGATGTCCGAGCCCAAGCCCCCCGTGACCCGGCCCAGAATATTTTCAATTCCGCCGGGGCCGTTGAAACTGGCAATATCACCGGCGCCGACACTGAAACGCTCAAAGCTGTGAAATTGGTTGCGCCCTTTGATGGTTCCATCATTGATGTTAAAGACGTTACCGTTTTGTATGACTGTCGTATTCAACGTCCCATCGGAGGTGATGCTGGTGGGCCCCTGGGCCCGGCTCAATCCACACAGAGCTGCTAACAAAAACGACGCACCGATCAGCAAAGCCCGCATGCAATGATTCGATTGATTCTTATGATATGTTGAGGTCATCGTGTTGTCCTTATCTAAAAGGCCGCAATATCGAACTGAAAATACCAGCCCTGGTCCTGCAGATCTCCACCGACGGTTTCGACATCGTTTAAAGGATATCCCCAATATACTTCGAGTTGTGGCCGCAACCGAATCGGGGCCTGTATCGCAGCCGCCCAGCGCAGACCGACACCGACACTGTAAATGGTCCTGGGATCCGGGGTCGGAAGGTCGGTGTTCCAGGCCTCGCCGTAATCGGCAAACGGTGCCAGTTGCAAGTAATCCGCCCATGGTTTATCCTGCACCAGCGGAATGCGGGTCTCCAGCTGAAAAACCAGACCATTGTCGCGGACCAGCTGATTCCAGCGGTAACCCCGCACGGTGTAGCGCCCGCCGACACCAATTTGTTCAAGCGGCAAAAGAGAATCACTCGCCAGTTGCGTCTCGAAGCGAAAGAGCGCCTGGATATCCCAGATATCCAGACGGCGGGCCTATTGAAACTGGCCCAGCCACGTAAAAAACCGTCCGTCGGGGATCGCTGAGTCATCATGGGTCGTTGCGCCCAACGCCTGTGTTCCCAGGCTGAAACGGGAGCGGGCTGCGATCACCTGGTTCTGGGTGCGATCGGTCCACTCCAGCGAGAGACGTACCGGGGTGATGGTTGCCTGGCCGTTCTCGGCGCCCAAAAATAAAGAAAACGGCTCGCCTTCCAGGGTCGACTTACTATGGCTGCGCTCGCCGGTAAGTTCTACGGCAAACTCCTGACGCAGGGAACGGTAGAGCGGTTGGCGCAGCGTGATGCCAAATGTATCCGAATCCGTTACAATATCCAGCGGATTAAAAGGTTCCTCCTGGACAATGGTCTGGCCTTTGATATACTTCAGGATCAGGGTTGTATCACGCGCGGTCAGCGGCAAGGCGTAGCCGGCAGCGAATTGTGGCCGGGGATCCTGTCCAAACCAGGACGTAAAGCTTAAGATGTCGCCGTTGCCGGTCAGATTCCGATGGGCCAGGCTGATAAAGAGACGCTCGGCGCCGACCGTGGGGGATTGGTAATTGTTAATTCCGGCTACAACGCTGAAGGGAAATGCCTCTTTGACCCGAACGCTCAAATCACTTTCACCGCGCTGGGTTCCCGGCCTGAGCTCCGCGTTCAGTCGCTCGATGCGGTTGTCTTGCTGCAGGAGTTGAAGTCGTTTCTGCAAATCCCCTACATTCAGTGGGGTTCGAGCGCCCAGGGCGAGCCGCTTGCGGATATAACCGGAGCGAAACCATTTATTGTCTGATACCGCGATCTCACTCAGTTTCCCCTCGACGATGTGCAGGGTGATCACTCCGTCGGCAACGGTCTGATCGGGTATAATCGCGCCCGAGGTAACGTACCCGCTTTCGATATAATAGCGCGTCAGGGCAAGCCGCAACGCTTCCAGATCCTCAGTGGTCAGTTCCCGGTTGATAAAAGGGCTGGTGACGATGGCCAGTTCTTCATCAGTAAAGACCGTGCTTCCGGTGACCCTGATCTGGCGCACAAATACAAGGATCGGCGGAAACAGCTCACTTTCCGATCGTGTAGGCGGAGGTATCGGGGGTAAAACCGGCTGTAGCAGCGGAGGCGAGCGCTCCTCTGGTTCCGGCAGCATCGGGATACCTGGCCGGCTACCCGGCCCCACGCCGGGGCGTTCCTGCGCCTGGGCAACCGCACAGATGAAGAACAACATGATAAATAGTATTTGAAACAAAATTAACCGTGAATAAATAAGGTTTAAGGTTAATTGCTTCGATATTTGAGGCCCAAGTCTTGAATTTTAACGGCAAGAATCGAATGGAATCACAAATGATACAGGTGAAGAGAAAATCGAAAAACCAGCAACTCGGGTCGAGGTAGATAAAACAGATAAGAAATTGCGTTTTCAAACCGGAAGTAATGAAAATACTAATTTGTGAGTCGGTATCAGCTTCCGTCTTCACTGAAGCTTCAGGCTTCGCTCTGCGAGCTTACGTCTTCGCTGAAGCTATGCCGCACAAGACGACGGGACAATACGACCCGATAAGACGCCGCGACTGGTCCGACTTCGCTCTTCCAGCTTGGGGCTTCGACCCCACAAGACGACGGGACAAAACTATTCCGCAAGACGGCGGGACGAGGTAGCTCGAAATATTGAGGCATTTTTTTACTAATAAGCGTATTCATACAAATAACGACTGCAAGTTTTGCTGTCAACATAGATTTTTAGTCATTGTGAATTTAGGCCAATTCGGGCATAGCTCATCGCTTTGCCCGGTGCTGGATTTTGCACAGGTAGGTTTCCGTCTTCGTTCTTCGAGCTACGCCACGACAAGTCAGTTGGATAATCAGTATCGAAACGGTGGTTTGAAGTCATTTTATTACCGAACCAGACGCATCCTGTTTCATTGGCTCAACCGACGAAGCCAAAATTTGAGTTGCACCTGGGCCGGATTCAAAGACCTGTTAAACCAGTTTTTAATACCCGCGCTCCAGTCCATATGTTTGGTTCAGATCTGCGAGATGAAAAACTGACAAGACTTTAAAAAAATCCAGCCACGGGCAAAGCGGGGACCGCAGGCAGTGGGACCGCGCTGAATGTGCAGCTTGATCCGCTTGCCGAGGACGACTCGTTCGAAGAGGAGCCGGCAGTCGGCGTCCTGTTGACATTTGAGCAGGGCTGGTTTCAGGAAGGACTGGCGCTGGGCGAGCTGCGCAAGTCCTTGAGTCTTGCGCCAGGTGAGGTGACCAAGCTCGCGTTGGTCGATTGGCGACGGGGCACCCGGAGTGAGGAGGACTCAGTCACCGAACAAGATGAAGCAGCGCAATCGCGGATTAAGGATGCGTCGGCAGCAGAGAGTGTTCAAACTACGGTGGCCGCTGAGACAAAGTCGGGCATGTCGTCTGAATCTGGCTCGGCCCAGCACGGGGAGACAGCAGGCCAGGTGGGAGCGCTGTTCTGGGGTGTGTCAGGTTCGGCTGGCGTCAATGCGCACCAAGGCTTTGCTGCAACGTCGGACACAAGCAGTCGCGAGGTGGCGTCTTCAGCCGCGAAGAACATCGAGCGGCTTACTGAACAGCTGGCGCAGTCGACCCGGTCGGTGCGAGCGACCCAGGTTCGGGAAGTCAATGAGAAGGAGCAGCAATCGACGACGACGCGGGTGGTGGCCAATTACAACCACGCGCACGCGTTGACGATGTAGTATTTCGAGGTCCTGCAGATTTATTCGCTGCGCACCAGGGTGGTCAACGCCGATCGCTGCGTGTTCATTCCGATGAGGCCTCTCGAATTCACGAAGGAGGCGCTGAAGAAGGTAGACGACTCCGTCATCGAATTGCTGCGGCGCGTTCTTCGGGAACTGGGCGCGAAGGACGTTGACGAGATGGTCGGCGATTTTCATAGCAAGGCCCCGAATCTTTTGCAGATGATCGCGGAACTTGAAGCGAGACGCGATGAGACAAGCAAGCGCCTCGACAGTCTCGTAGCGAATAAGACCGCCTTGGAAGAAAGAAAGGACGAGGCACACAGAAACCACTTCATGGCGGACCAGGCGTATTGGAAGGCGCACCACGAGTCGTCCGGGTCGGGTGATCTGTTACTGTGGGAGCAGCTCACCCAGGCAGAGGCCGCCTTTCAGGCGGCGCAGGCCGAGTTCATCGCCGCGGCTGGGACCTTTCCCTCCGCCCACCGCGCGCTCAACCAAGAGCTCGCTGCCATCGAGGCCGAGCTTGCACCAAAGCGCAACGCGCTGCGCGAAAGCGATCGATTGTTTGCCATTCTCGATCAGCACCGCGTGCTGCTGAATCAACAGATGTGGATGCGCATCGATGCTTACACCTGGCGTCGCAAGCTGGCCGGTACGACCTACCCCGACGCGCCCTATAAAGGCCAATCGATCGGGGGTCTGGTCGATCCAACCCCGCTAGGGTACTTCGGCAACTATGTCGCCTTCGCCTGGAATTTCCCACAGGACGGAAAGACCGCCGCCGCCCACGCCGAGGCCTTCGAGCAGATGTACACCATGAACACCAGTACCAGTGCGAGGATCGCGCTTCCGACCGAGGGCGTCTTTGCCGAAGCGGTGCTCGGCCAATCCAACAGCGCCGAGAAGATCGACATCACCCGCTTCTGGAACTGGGGGGACTCGCCGATTCCGATCCTGCCACCGTCGATGACACCCGTGGGCACACAGTCTCGTGCCCGCGATGTGGCCGTGCCGGCACCGTTGAACTTTGCGCCTGCGCAGGCGGTGCTTCAAGAAGCCGGGGTGCTGCCCGAAGTGATCAACAACGCGCTCGCCGCGCTGCAAACCTCGATCGTAGGCGACAATGCCGAGCTGATCGCGGCCGCAGCGACGGCCGGTTTGACCGCCTCGAAACACGCGGCGGAAGGGGCGGGCCGGGCCGGTCAACGGGTCGTCGATGCGATGAAGAACGCCCAGGATTTTACGGTCGGACTGGCCAACAGCGAAGTTGCGAAGATCGCCACTCAGGCGGTGATCGGCGGTGCGACTGCCAGCGCGAGCTCAGTCGGCGGGCTGCTCAATGCCGCCCGCGCGGCCAACGCGGCCGGCGATGGCTCCAGGGCAGGCAACGGCGTCGGAGCATCTGGCAAAGCCATCAAAGCCGCAGCAACCGATGCTGCCACCAGGGTCGCCAAGGGCCGGGAGGGATCAGCGGTCTCTGGATCTTCGGCACGTCAGCCAGATGGCCCAGCCCAGCCCGGACGGCCAGCACGACCCCGCGCGGCAAGTGTGGGCGGCGAGTCTACTCGGGATGCGCCGCGTTCCCCAAACGCACCGGGTCCGGCGCGCAAGGGTGCGCGAGCGCTCACCGAGCGTGCGATGGACATATCCGACGCCGTATTGTCCGGAAGGGGGACGTTGGCTCACCGATCGCTGGTGAAGCCGTATCAGACCTTTACCCCTGGTTCGGTGGGGCAGCCCGGCCACTTTTCGCTGAAGGGAGACAAGTTCAAGGACATCGTGCTCGTCAACCAAAACCTGTCGAAAGACCCCGACTGCTACTATCAGACCGTCACGTTTCACGATCGCTACCAGGAGTTGCTCGGGCAGGGCAAGTCGGAGGAGCGGGCGCTGCTGCTCGCGCAGGCCCATGCCAACAAGCGGGAGAACATACTGCGAGCCGCGCGCGCTCAAGCGGATACGCCGCTGACCCCCGAGTCCCGTGAGGCCATCAGACAGTCGTTGCTCACTGGGACGCTTGGGGACTATGGAGGACTGGCCGGCGAGCCAGTCAAGTTAGTTGTCACCGTTGGCCAAATCACTCTCGACATCGAGGTCGAGGCTACACTCGTCAATGAGAGCATGGTAGAGCCAGACCGTGGAGTCGTTCTCGGGAAGCCTTTTACGCAAAAGGACAATAAAAAAGAGAAGATCACTATAAAGAACAAGCGGCCCATGACAGTCAAGGCAGCTGGGAGTGTAACTAAAGGCACTGCCCATACCGAAGGTGTGCGAATCGGCTTCGTCCAATCGTCACTAAGTACGGTTCGAGCCGCCCGTTATGAGGATAGTGAAGACGGAACATACTTCATACTAGAAGAACGACAGCCTTACCCTCACCGAGATGGTGGCAATAGTGAAGATGACCCGTGGTACAGGGTCACCGGCAGCACGGGAATGGTGGAACTTACCGATGCAGGGTTCGAGATCTCGATGTCAGATGACCCAACATTCGCGGTACCGCTAGTGTACCTTGATAACCATCTTAAGAAGGTTGATATCACGGATAAATTTGTCACGTGCATAATGGTCGAGATCGGTGATCGTGGACCTCGCCACTACATTTACGTCATGCGATGGAACAATATTCACAATCATTGCTGTCCGGTTAACTTTTATTAAAAACACATAAATAATTGTAATAATTATTAATAATAAGAAAATTACCACTTGACGATTCAAAATTTACGACTAAGCGCTAAAAATTAACAGTT
>Ga0126335_1000638_pt1 | contig 17411 bp, 13 predicted proteins | sample OlaspJWI45metaG_FD_108409 | JGI IMG/M metagenome (GOLD analysis project Ga0126335, IMG submission 108409) | Marine gutless worms symbiont microbial communities from Oahu, Hawaii - Olavius sp. 1 OAHU.JWI-45 metaG | ecosystem: Host-associated > Annelida > Digestive system > Unclassified | place... | reverse complement strand
GTCGCTAATTATAGTGTTTCTTGTGGGCGGTGTGACTCTTCTGCTGGTAGGAATGCATTGTATTGTATGAATCGCTATAACGCTACACTGTCTGATGTTTTATCTCCGAAGTTTGCGAACCTTCTCTGGGAGCATGCCACAAAAGACATTTCTGCTGAACAGGAACAGCTGGTGTCTGTTGCGCGAATGCATTATGATTCGTGACAATGTTTTTACTCTGCCTAATTTTTATACTATAGCTGATGTCCAATGCATTACTTCATATGTATGTAGTTCAGGTTATAGGTTTTATTAGGTTTTATCGATAGTGTGTAGTTTTGTGTTTATTTTCTGTCTGTCTGTCTGTTCGTCTGTCTATTTTGTACCAAGTGTACGACTTATATAATAATAATAATAATAAGTCTACTAACGCTTAGAACCAAGGTGTGGCGCGAATAATCCCTACAGAACTCTCCACCAGCCCTCCCCTATTTTTGCATGGGGTCAAAAAGAACGAAATTTTGCCCCGACTTTCGACCCTACTACACGCATTTCGAGCGCTGTAATTTAAAGACAGAGCTAAAAAAAGTTAAAAATCTAAAACAATAATGTCTAGCGCCAATGTCTAGGCTCTCATCTGCCGCAGACGCCGTACATCTAGGGCCACCCAACTCTGAGAAACATTTGCTTAAATATTGCCCTTAAAGTGTGACAATTGCAAAAAAGGTTACACCGCTCTAACTCAGCCGCACGTGGACAGATTGCGTTCATATTTCACAAGATGGTACTCCGTGGCTCCAGAGAAGATGCGGAATTGTCAAAATCCACTAAGGATCAAATCCAAGATGGCGGACGGCGCCCAAATTTTTAATATACGGGCCCCTTTATCTTTGGAACGGCAACAGCAAGAGACTTCAAATATGGATTGTGCACCGAGGACGATGAGTAGTTTTGATGGCGTGCAAAAAAACTATGTCAAAGGGGACGTGATCCAGTTTAGGTGACCTAGATTTAATTTACGAAACCCTGCGAATATCTCTCAAACGGCCAAAACTATATAACCCATTAGGAAACCTAAACTCCGGGCGCAAGCCCGGAGAGCGGAGCTCATTAGAAGCGGCTCTTCGCTGAAACCACGCTTTTATTTCAGATTTCTAACATTAAAAAAGAAGAATTTGACTAGTATTATTATCAGTGAAAAGATTTACATACGGTTTACGTACGATAATCAGAGAAATTATGAAAAAATGTTACAAACGACCTTGCTGGGACTCGAACCAACAGTCTTTGCCTCCGTACGCTAACGTTTTATTCATTACGCCACAAGCTATATGCGTTATATGTTTGTAAACTCGACTTTTTAAATAACACAGCTACTCGCGCCCATTATACAAATTATTATTACAAATGTCACATTATAGAACAATACATTCAATTTGTCTACTACTTACCTATCGATTCTGCAGTGCACTAATTACTGTTGTGATATTATTATTATATTACTGCGTCGCGAATCGTGATAGTGGCTGTTTTACAGAGGCGGCCTCTGGTGATTGCAAATGACGCTATTAGTCAAAGTGAGTTTTGTTGATCTGAACTTTGTCAATCGTGGCTAATTTTCAAAATGGAGACCAGCAAAAGACATCAAATAACGACGACGAACGCGTGTAAAAATTTCAGCTTTAGACGCCTTCGAATAAAAAAAATTTCATTACGCTAGACTTTCGTGATAGTACATTAACCTACGCCCAATAATTCCTTCGTCGCGATAAAGCAGAATTGATTTTTAGCCTGACCAATCACAGCGCTATTGTGTGTGACAGTACTTCCGTGACTATTTCGTGTGACCGCGAAAAAATACAGACTAGTCAGCAGCGGCAACGGCTAACTGAGTATGCGCACACGGGTGATTTTGCTATGGGCGCAGCCCGTAGTAGGCCTTCGGCCTACTACCGGCTTGCGCCCGGTATTAGCATGCAGATAGGCTGCAGGGAGTGGAAAATAAGCAGTACAAAAGTAGGTTAAAAGGGGAAATAATGAAGAACACATGACCTACTCTTTAATTTTGCAAATTTTTCATTATATTTGCAACGGCTGAAGCTAGAAACTTCAAATTTGCTGCGCGTACTCTCTACTTTCTACCATTGAGGAGGAAGATGAACCACAAAACATCTGGACAGCACTAGCAAAGAGCACCACAAAAGCTGCCGAGAACACAATTGGAAGAAAAAGGGAGAAAACGAAGAAAGATCAATGGATAAGTGATAAGACCATCTTTTTAACTGAAAAGAAACGAAAGCTAAAAGCCTTGCAAAATAACTCCGCGGAATTAAGGGAAGAATTCAAGATAAAATCATGAAGTTCAAAGAAGAGACCACGAAAGATGGCTTGAAAAGCGTGTAAAGAAGCAGAGGAAATGCATAAGAGAGGCTACATAAGTGGTATCTATAGAAAAGTAAGAGATATTGCCTCAAAAAATAAAGTACAACAAGGCTGCATCAAGGACAGCAATGGACACGTGTTGATAGAGAAAAGCCAGATCCTACAGACTGAGGCAGTACACGGAAGATCTGTAGAGGAAACCAGACAATGACAACAGTATGGAACCAAATGTAGTCAGTGAAGAGGAAAGGGAACCATATACTCTTTTGGATGAAGTGAAAGATGCAATTCTTCTCTTTAAAAATAATAAAGCACCAGGGGAGGACCAGATTCAGGCAGAACTGATCAGATGAAGCAGAAGATCTAGGAGCACAAGTTATGCAACACCATATGGAGAACCATGAAGTGGCCAGAACAATGGACACAAGCGATTTTTTACTGCTGCCCAAGACTGGTGATCTCAAAGAATGCAAGAATTATCAGACCATAAGTTTACTTAGTCACGCAAGCAAAGTCCTACTGATAATCATTGTGAACAGACTGAAAAACAAATCGGAAATGGAGCTACCAGACGAACAGGTGGTTTTAGGCCTGGAAGAGGAACACGCAACTTGTTAGTTAACATTTAAATTTAATCGAAAAGGTAAATGCAACTCAGAATAGTGTTCTTTTTCTTATGTTTGTGGACTATACTAAAGCGTTCGACACGGTCAGTCATCCGAAACTTTTCAAAGTTCTACTGGAGATGGGAATCCCGAAAAACCTCGTTGCTCTAGTACAGGCGCTCTATGTTCAGCAGCCAACGAAGGTGAGATGGGACGCAGAGTCCAGATCACAATCGGCAAAGGCACACGACAGGGGTGCAACATATCTCCCGGAAGATATCATGAGGAGAACACTAGAAGATAACGAGCACGGCATCAAGGTAGATGGGAGACAAATCAACAACCTTCGCTTCGCTGATGGCATGACCCTTCTAACTACAACTGAGGAGTCCATAAATGATATGGCTGTTAAGCTAGTCAATGAGAGTATGACATCCAACATGTTGATTAATGCGAAGAAGACAAAGATCATGGTCACTGGAAGACAAAACACAAGAGTAAACTTCCAGATAGATGGGGAGCAGATAGAGCAAGTAGAGCAGCTCAAATTCCTGGGATCAATGAAAACAGCCAGCGGTGACTGCACCACTGAAATCAGAAGACACATCTGTCTAGCAAAAGAGAAAGCAGTGAAGCTTGACACCATCTGGAGATCACGCCACATTAAGAAAGCCTTGAAAGTTCGACTGATAAAGTCACTCGTATGGTCTGTCTTCCTCTACGGAGCAGAAAGCTGGACAATAAAAAGAAGTGACAAGGATAGAATAAACAGCCTGGAAATGTGGTGCTGGCGTCGTTCATTGGGAGTTAGCTGGAGGGAACACCGAACCAATGAATCAATCTTGGACGAGATGGAGCTGGAAAAGGGGCTGATGAAGAGTGTTGCCAGGCTGAAGTTACAGTATTACGGACACTGGTGAAGGGAAGCATGGGTGAGCTTTCGCTGACCATACTAAAATGAGCAGTGGATGGAACAAGACACCAAGGAGCACCTCGTATGTCCTGGATCCACAATGTGCTGAAATGTGCAAGACCTATGGGGAATTAAAAGCGCTGGTACAAGATCGAAAGAAATGGAGGTTGTCGTGGGAGTTCTCATCAGCCGCCGAACTTCTATAATGAAGAAGGCACCCAAAGAGATACTCTACGAAGAGTACTAACTACAGCTGCAAAACTAGGTCAAAGAGGCGTAACCTGAGTCGCGTGACCCGTCTTTAAATTTTGTGATGGCGGTTGAGGCGGTTATGGCCCAAAGTTTTAGAGGGCTGGAGACGAGGCACGACACGAGTCAAGGTGCCAAGGACCGAGCGTCGAAGGCGTGAGAAGTTTAAATTTGGCAATTGGGTTTAGGAGAGGGCTGTAGTCCGAGCTAAGTCCCGCATGAAGAATCATTCCGGTAATTCCGCCGAGAATTTTTCGTTTTTTTAAAAATTGGGTATATGTTTTGGTCACGTGACAGCCGATGCACTACAAACGTTGAAGGTCATGAGGTCAGATGTCAAGGTCATGACATGAAAACGAAATCCACCACAAGTTAAGTAGATAATATATTGTGTAGCAGTGAGTCACGCTTCACCGCGCATCATAACGCATGAGCACGTGCGTAATGTTTATAAAACTCTGTGAGCGACTTCAGACAGTGCAGTTGGTTTCGCCGTCTGCAGTAAAGGCAGTAGCTGTTGATGCCTGTTGTCATAAATTCAGTTACTACGAACGATTGTCGTCAGTTAGAGATGTCCTGTTGCTGCGGTGCTGGCGTACTGCGATTTAGGATGTCAGGTGTCTGGGGGCGCCCTGAGCCGGTGGCTATAAGTGACAATTCATCTGAATTGCCGCATTTTCTAGTTTTTTTAATGATACTACGATACGCTGCATTTACGCGTGGCGTTGACGTCTTTATGCATGTGTACAGGCAAACGTTGGACACTTTGAGCAATAGTGTGACAGTATCTACATCTATTCAGTCGTACGACATAAAAACAAATTCATTTTTGTCAAATATGTTATATGATAATTAAGTGTCACTTTCGTAATCAGGAAAAAGTTCGGATGTCAAACTTCACAAGGTAATGCAGCAACGTACTTAAGATGTGGTGGGATGTGTTTTATGCAGCGTATTGAAAATTTTATGCTCTTTCTAACAGTGAAAATTTTTCGAAAATTGTTTCAGATTTAACAAAGTTAGAGCCAAAAAGAGGGGTTTTCACTTTTTTGGCCTACTCTGTAGTTTACTTTCTCTAACAGGCATAGCTGTCATAAAGATTCTAAATGCATGAGTGTCATAGGGTCCACGATGTCATGGATATAAAATCATACAGAGTAGATCTTAGTGTTTGGCTCAGATCATTCCTAAGTAGTGGCGAAAGCGCAAAAAGCGCAAAACAGTATGTAGATCAGTGGAACGATGAAGAAAACCGCAGTTAGCATAATGAAACCTTCACAGTTATACGGCAAAGTGGTGAAATAAGTTTGCTACTGAAGATTTACCCTCATTTCACATAATACCGGTTTGGACCAACCTTTCGTTCCGTGCGCCAGTTGCGATACTTGGCCGGTATCTGAACGGAACAGAAGCGGTCGATGGTGATACAGAAGACCGTGTAAATAGAACAGAGACATACGGTGTAGTCGAGCGACAGCCATAGATCACAGAGCATCGGGCCGAGTGGCCATTTCTTGCCGGACAGTAGATAGACAGTGTAAAACGGCATTGATATGGACCCGATGAGCAGGTCGCTGACGGCCAGAGACGCAATGAAGTAGTTGGACGGCTGGCGGATCGATCGTTCCAGGATGAAGGACAGAATGACGACGAGGTTGCCACTGATGGTGACGAGGCTAGTCGACCCGGCCAACAGACCGAGGATCACTGTCTGCGCTAGCGTGTAGTTACTTGCCACTGCCGTCACATACTCAAGCCCTGGCGGTCCATACGCCTCCGAGTCTGACGAGTTGAAGCGATCCAATGCGGACTGGTTGAGCGCGTGGCAGGTGGTCCAGTCACCGATACATGACTGCTGTCTCACAGTTGCAGTTTCGCCTGTGTTTGCCGACACGTTGACGGGAACTTGTTCCGTAACGTCATATCCCTGCACCGCGTACCCGGAATCAGCCGACATAAAGCTTAACATTGAGGCGCAGCTTCTTGACAAAATGTTCAATTGTTACAGTTCTTCCCGTTGTCGTCTCCGTGCGTATACGTCGACGTTCGGATACATTCACCTCAGATAGTGAAAAGTCGTTCAGCGCGTACGCATTAACAATTCCGTCGTGCCTGTATTGCGACTGGAGACTTGACTGATCGCGTCATGGGCGTTCACAGGACACCGGCAATTCCTTATCTACAGTACATTTCACGCAACATTCATCAATCACGGACGCAATCACACGTCGATGTTAGTAGCTGAATTCTGTTAACATGCGCATTCGCTCTATTTGACGACGTGTGGACACGGATTTAATGACAGACGTGACGATGTGTCCCGCCCTTGTACAAGGTTACAGCCTACTTCCATCACAGATCATAACCTACTGGAGTGTGACGTGACGTCTAACGTTAACGACGGCTTTTGGCTATCACGCATCGCTGTAAAGCGTGTAGTGCAGCAGCTGACTTATATAGAATTTGCTGGCCTTTAATACTCAACTTTATTCACCAATAGGTATGACATAGAAGCAAAGTAAGAAAATGAAAAAATGATATAAAAAGACAACAAGAGACCAAATTAATTTGCGAGTAAATATTCCTGTATTATACAGGCAAGCCATCTGGCGAATGAGACTGAGAAAATTTCCATACTTTGCCCCCCCCATTTCTCCCCCTCGCCGTAGGGCGACCGGGACCCTCAATCCCCATCTAATACAATGTGCCTCGGATCCGCAAGTCTCTACCGCGAACAGAGTTTCAATCCATTTAGCCGTTTTTGCACAGCGCAGCCGCATGATAGACAGACTAACAAACTACGCTACGGGATCGTCGGTAAAAATAAGTGAGGTGCGTGTGTATCATCGATTAAGTAACACAGTTCAATTTTTTGCGTTTTTTTCTGAATACAGAAGCCATGCCATTACATGTTAACCTTGTAAGCTCGACCTCATTCTGTTGATGTCGAACTGCATCAAGAGTTGCAAGCGTGCTGAAGGAAACCGATGTTGGTATACGTAATTTGAATGTCCCAACGGTCGTTATTCTTCGGTTACTTGCCACTGGCCATTGGGTCTGGAAGCTCCCCAAGTGGTCCTGTAGCACACACCCACGACTACATTTAACCTTTTAAACCGCGTGAAATTTTAAGTATTGTTACTTCCTGTGTGCAATATTGTATCGCTCACGTCTTATGTATATCTGATCATAACTCAGGCTAGGTCGCGTTATGTGTCTAAACTTTCGTGATGTATGGTGACCATAACTTTTGGCTTCAAAATGACATGATCGGTCACGCTTGTCATGAGGTTAAATTGGTGTTTAAACTTGAATTCTCCGTGATTTTTTGTTCTTGAGCCAGTGACATACAGAAGTAATATGCATATTACAGAAGGAGAGCAGTGTTCGTCGTGTTTTATGAGGTAGACCACAATACAACTACACTGCTATTGATGACTGTCACGCTCATAGGTTCTGCTGACTGACTCAGTGGTCACGTTCGTGTGGTCGCGAACTTGTCTAGACTAGACGAACTGCTGGCGTGTTGCTGAACGGACTTTGTTATATGTGACCTCTTTTCTAAGACAGCTATTCAGCATTACGCGTTATATCGGATGGTCTGGCTGTTCCATCGTTCATCTGTCTGTGCATGCCTACAACTAACTCAACGACGAAAATCTCTAAAAAAAACTTAAAATTGACATGAAAATTGCCGACAAACGGCAAAACACTTTAAATTTGTCAAATCAGCGTAAGACGCTTATTTTGCAGCAATCCGTGCCACACTCAGATGCCTATAGATGGCGCCAGGTGACCAATTAGGTGACAACTTTCACACGTCGCCGCGTTGCTGATGCCAAGCGATTCCTTTGTTGTGTATGTGACTAGGAGACTAGATGGTTGTGTGATGACAGAGTTACGGTTAGACTGCTGAACATGCATATTTTATTGTATTGACATTAACTTGATTTCTTTAACGTCATTAAATTTACTTCGTTAGTTTTATTGCAGGTACTGTGTAGTACATTTGTCAAATAATAATCAAATCATAAATTTTAATTCTTCTCACTCGGAGTCTAAGACCGTAACACGAAGGATGACCTAGACGAAGAGACCGTGGCTTCTTGGACATTCATCACTCATCACAGATTCATGACGAGACGGAAACTGGCGTCGCTGGTGCATTCATCACGTTGCAGGTGCAACTGGTCTCGGTTGTCGCTAATAACTCTGACAGGAGAAATGCGTGTTTTTATGAAGACAAAGTGAAACTAGAAACGTGTCACTCAAAACTGCTATTCATTACTCATTGTTCGCTTTGTAAGAAATTCATATTCTTCCAGTCTTTAGTCTATTTGACCTCAATGCAGAGTTATTACATGGCAAGACAAGCGGCCGCACTGTTACGCCCGAAGGACAGACTGGACAGTAGTTTAATCTCTTTTGCACGATGTATCGCGCTACAATCACGCAGAAATTCAAAAAAAGTCAAACGGTACGGCAAGATTTCTGAAGCGATGGTTCGTTTAGATGATTGATATCGGCTGTTATAGTGGCTCATTACGTCGTCACTTAAAAAATTTATAGATCGCGAACGTATTGACAACCGCTAGAATTCCACATACCGGTAACTACACCGTATTCAAGTTTAAACTTCGTAGTAATTTTGTACGCACAAAACACCTCTTCACAAGAACCTTAGTTTACTGCACAATTGCATTTTGTAACTAGCGTGTGTCAGCTTTGATACAGAATATGATGACGGTGATATTACTATTCCGCTATCGAGGACCAGTAACAGAAAAGCCGTCTCCGATCGTGCCAGAACAATGTCATCGCTCATTGACACACAAGACAAAGGATATGGCTACCAAACTGGCGACCAGCGTTCTCATTTTTCTGATATATTCAGGTGCCCGCCTGACCAGCACATAGGCAGGAATAGTTTCTATCGGCAACCGGTAATGTAATAAACTGCAGTCAGCTTCCAGCGTAGGCGACTCCATGCTCCAAGTGTGCCACCATACCACGAACATCAGCGGGTTGTCCGCTCCAAAAACCTTAGCCTGACGTCACCAGCCAACAGATGGGCCTAATACGTCTTGTCGGAAACATGCGAGAGGCCCACGGAGTATTTAATGAATATATTCGGCCCAAGTAACGAGCTATTTGGAACCCTGAACTGCAATTCCATTTCGCCAGAACGGCCAGACACCCTCTTTCTTTCCAGAGCCGACAAATTGTTTACTGTTCAGGAAAGATTCAGTTGTCTAACCGACAACACAAATTCGTTTTTGTAGCATCTCCATGACAACAGAGTGGTCAACGGTATCGAGAGTAGCCGACATGTCAACAAAGGTCGGAGTAAGTCGGGTCAGCACTTCGCTGTACGAGCTGGTCGACAGTCGCTCACAAACGCCCCCGGACACAACATAACCACGCCATTACGTCGGTGGTAGCGACGAGTCCAGTGCAGTATTTGTGTGCAAGTTTATGAACATGCGTGTAATAAGCGCAGCTATATACTAATTGTTAATGTCAAAAATGAAACAATGTTGGAGATTGCAAGACATTAGAGACAACTCATCTTGGCGTACGCTTTACGTCTCCGGAGGTAGCGTCGAAAAACAGAACGAAAAAAACTGGGAAATACTAAAACATTGAAGCAAGTATGTGGCTAAAGGCAACAAAGTAGTCAGTGATCTTTGCTGTCACTTACTGACTTGTACCGGATAGAACAGAACGAGATAAGTAGGCCCTACAATGTTTGTCATCGCAACTTTAACGAAAATAAAAACGGCATAACAGCTTTATGCCCATTTTAATGAACTGTTTACGGCAACGCTGATGCTTTGCTTTCGGCCGCATTTCCCGTTTATTAGCAGAAAAAGTAATATCAGCGTCTGCCTACGTCCGAGCTCAGAGTGATTCTTATTGCGCGCGTCAGAGAGCAACGTTATAGCGCGCCGCCGGCGAGTTGGTCGTTGTCGTCATCATTGTCGGAAAGACAGAAATTTGATTGCGACCGACGCAAATAGAGCGCCCGCCTCTGACGCGGGCTGCTGCTGCTGCTGTTGGTGCTGATGCCGCAGCGTCGATTGTTGCGCATTGCTCGGCTCGTTAGCTCGGTGTAATTACGCCAAAGTGGCCGACGCCATCGCGACTACGGCGTGATGAATACTCTTCACGAGCACGGCACGATGAAGCGACAAAAACGAAAAGACTGACGCCTAATGTTGTCCGTGCATGCACGCAATCTTTCAAGCACAAAATTGACTATCACTCTGCCGCTAAATATGTTCTTCCGCGTTAACCGACGGCATGGCCAGCCAGTTTGCTACCGGCACGTAAGCAACAGTGCGAAATTTAGTAAACTTTTGTCATAAGCAAGTCTAAAACTGCGAGTGAAAGAAAAAAATGGAATTACTACAGCATATTCCGCGTAACACAGTGTCGACAAAACTTGAAATGTTTCCAAGGTTACGACTTTTTGGTGGAATAAAAATGCATACAACAATAATTATTGTCGCACAAATAGTGTTATGTCTGAGTACAAAAATCCGCAAGATGCGCTACTTCTCACAAGCCGACTTTTTAACTTAAAGGGGCACACTGTACTAAGCCCAAAATAGCAGCACTAGCTTACAATGGTCTCTGATGCCATTCATCTGTAAGAAGAAAAAAAATCTGATGGCGTACGCCCAAGTAAGATAAACTGTTTGTGCTTAAAAGTTAACAGACGTTAAACGATAGCCTCCGGGAGAAAGAAGGTGAGAAATTCAATGTTTACTCAGTAAACTGTATATTACTGTAGGCCCACCTGCATTCGAAAGTTGACTTTTCAAAGCCGTGGGTTCGATGTATAGGAAGATGGGCTTAATAACTTGTGCGGTGACTACAGCGAACAGAAAAAAGTTGATTGAAAACGGGTGGAGAAATGATGGCGGAACGAAGCAAGTACAGTTCAACCGGCCGCAACAGGCGCTTTGTCGTGAGTCGAGTCGGCGCGTCTCAGGTTCATCGGGTCGTAATGAAACTAGGCGTCAGAAGTCGGAGACCGTGATGTCACGCGCATCTGTTCATTGGATTAGATCGCCGCCATTGCTGATTGCTGTTGCTTTCATGTGTATTATGTACTCGCGATTGATGATGCGCCGGCTGATGATGACGCTTCGGGTCAGCGTCTGCAGCTGCAGCTTCGATACCATTCAGCATCCAGACTGTGTAGCAAGGCATCTTTTTGACTGGGCGTATTAAGTTAGGCTCACTAAACACTTATCTGTTTCGTTCTTACTGTAAAACATTTACGAACTTTATCGACGCTCAACTGTGATTCAGTCTTCTGAAAGGACTGAAAAGTCTACAAGTTGTGATGATACGCTACCTGTTTATCTGTATGGCTGTCTCGTGTGCGCTTGTATGCTTAAACTACTAAACGCTTTTCATAAAAATATACTCTGTAGGCCCTACGTGTAAGCTACAACATGGTCTAAGAATGTAACGAGTATAACGCGAACAAAACGTCTTCAGGTGTTGACTGAAAGCGTCCTTGCCAGCAGACTCCTATCTCATGTAACCTCTACGCGGCATCGAGTTTCACCCCAACCCGCCAGTCAGAGAGAAAGTCCTCTGGGCAAACGTACTGGACAAGTAGCATGCACTGGTATGTCGAGGAGTCGTCGGCTGGTGGACCAGATACGTTGCCGTGATGTATTATATGAACATTATATTACATTATTATTACATCATTGCGTCCGGTTAGCACTTAAATATAGCAGCTGCGGATAAATAAACCATATTGTGGGTAATCAGATATATCCAAGAGTAAAGGACAAAAGTCCGGACACTTGATATAGTACCGCACCTCTGAATGAGAGAATCCCACTGCAGAAACACTGACGCAGCACGCGTTATCAAGGAATCTCACAGTTTTACCTGTACACACCCACATGTTTACCCACTAACGGAATGAACCATACCTGCCTTGCTTGGCCTTCCTTACAGTCGAAGTGACTTTACTCTTCATTTACAGACCCCAAAGGGATGAGCGGCTAAGTTGGCCTAGGCACCATAGCGGTGAATAAACAGTCTGCCCAGGACCCTACGTGGCGAAAATCTTAACGGAATTTTTCAAATTCTTTCACTACTAGAAGCTTACGAAATTTGCTAAAAATGTATAACACCTCCCATTACATTTTAAGTACGTTGCTACATTACCCTAGAAAGTTAACAATTCAAATTTGCTGAATGCAGGCCTCTAGACCATTAGACGTTTCGATTGCATCAATTACGTTGGTGGCATGCATAGGAACAGTTAGCTGCGATCAGTCGATTCATCACCATTAGACACGAATACACTTAATGACTGCAGGCTCTACGTTCTTAACACTGACCTTGTCAGCTCAGTCTCTGAGTGGCATTGCAAATCGTGTACTAAAGCTGTGGCAAGTCTGTTCGTCCGACATATGCGAGTATTGCGTCTATAGTATGGTCTTCTGACAAGAATGTCGCGAGTTGCGAAATTTATACGTGGTTATCTTTTTAGCTAGGAAAATAAAGCGCAGCCGTAAGTTAGATTTTGGATGTAAATCTTTTTTATACGCCTACCAACATTTAGCTAATCAACATTTATTTAGGAACCTGGTAAAACCAAGTGAAATGCCAAGGCCGTTAGCACTTACAGGCTCATCGCCCTGCATTGCTGCTTGCCTGCTTCTCTGTCTAGATCCACGACAGTGAATGTAGAACGGTAATCATCGACGGTGCGCAAGTGCTACACGGCTGACGCTGACTTTGCTGTCACATGCGTCTCAATGGAAATGAGTCGGCGGCGAATTATTGTCGATGACAAACTATAGGCGCATCAATCTCGCACTGACCTCAGTGGCAGAACGTGGGCTCTAATTGACGCTACGTCCGTGTCCATCAATGGCCGGCACAGCGATCTGACCTAACGCCATGTCACAACATCTTAGCGACTATAGCGACTCATCGGCCGTCAATGGAGTAATTGGATTCGACTCGCAAGCGTGTTTCCCGCGATGTCAGGCTGACTAACGAAGAACTTGTTTCTGCGTATGTGACAACCAGGAAACGTTGAAACATTCTCGCCAGTAGCCTATATCACCAGCGCTAAGTTACTTTACTGCACATATACTTCACAAAAGCAGCCAGCTCAGAGTGACAGCAGGATTACTCAGACTCTGTCATTTGAGAACGTTTTGTTTTCTTGACCTCTTCACAGACATTTTACGCATATTTTGAAACGCCCGTTTCCTGTTTCACCGTTGCGTTGTGGTAGTAGTAATAAGTAAGTTTATTATACACATTTCTATTTCTCTAATTTTCTGTCGATGTCTATGGCGTTATTAATAGCCCGCAACCGCATCATTATGGCGTGAATAATCCTTGTAGCTGCGCACTTCCGAGGTCGGTGAGAAGTAAACTTTATCACTCATTATACATCATGGTAATATATTCCAGTATCGTTATAGAAAAAAGGCGAGAACGCATTGTCGGGCGGACTTCTTGCAGAAGTTATTTGTCGTCGGCATCACAATATGGTCGCAGTAGAGAATAATACAGGACCGTTGGAGGGAGCGTTCGGCTTGCTTGCGTCATTGGCGCCGTTTATGCGGGTTATTTTTGTGTTGCGGTGAGGCGCGGCAACGCAATTTGTAAAGAGATGAAGTCGGGATTGAGCCGTCGCCGCCACAAGCCGGGCGCCATTCTCAGGACGGCTGTAAATCCAACAATTATCGTCACAGATGCGAGATGGTACGCGGCCGCCAGTCGGTGTGTAGTTGTAGCAACGCTTGACTCGACAATTCGGCAGCAAGTTCTGACGAGTTTATCGGTGTCAGAGCGAGTAAATCCTATAAACGAACAATTTAACGAAAAATGGATGGCACACCGGTACATTACAGTAGTTTGCAAGCTGTTGAAGCTGTCTGTAGCCGCGAAGGTTGTGTCTCCGAATTTTTTTTATTACAAATAATATCACCTTACTCTTCCACTGAAAGTTTCTGCAGCTATTTGCCGTTGTTGGCGTTGTATCAGTGATGTTTTTGAAACTATTCTATTTCAGTCGCTGTAATCTGTAGCCAATTATATGCCTCAAGTGATTATAGACTGTCCTCAAATGTTGTAAATGGACACGCATCAACAATAATATGTTTTCTGATTTGTCGCATCCAGTGGCGTCATTCAGGGGGTGCTTAGTGGACGAAAGATTGTGAAGTAAAGAATTTTGCACTACTTAGAAGTTCCAAACGGTACTGCAATATGTAAAATCCAACAAACTTCGGTAATATCGGAATATGGTTGGGCATGTTTGACCCTTTCTAAGAATTGACTGAAATGACGCCTTGGTCGCATCAGTGAAAAAATCAAACCTGTTCATTTCTGAATCATCGACTAATTTACGCACAGCACCTGTTTTCATAGCTATATCAACATTGTCGTCAGATGATACTGCCCTTTACTGGCAAATTTAAATCTCGCAAGAATTCGAGATATTTTAGTTTGCAATACTGTATCCCATTAGCCGCATTGGCATTACTTTCACTTCAAATGGCATCGGCGAGTTATTGTGCTAGACCATCGTTCGTTCAGCCTTCTTCGCGTCTCACTGTTGATAGATGAAAGAGGAATTCGTAATGTAATATACTGTATGAGACAATTAACGGCTAAACGTTTGTTAAACGGTTTGGTTTTTCGAGCGAACTTGAGCAAGTAATGACGTTATTTGAGCAAGCGTTCTTTCAGTTAAGTCAAACTGTAATGGTAACTGAAAAGTGCAAAGTGACTGTTGGTAATAACTGAAAAGAATAGATAAGTCGATTGATAAAAAGTTAGGCTATAGTTTATTAACTAAAATTGTTTTATGATCATATTCAGTTCTTACTGTGGGAATTTAGCTGCAATAAAATGAAAGAAACTTAAAAGAAATTTGCAAACAAAAACATTTCAGGGTTAAACAAAAATATTACTTTTGAAATAACTGCAATGTACTGATAAACCGCTGTAAAATGTTATATTTTATTTAATGGTACTGTAGTGTATCCCAAATGTTGACACTGACGCACACTGTTCGAAATATCACTTCAGCGTAATGACTTCGTCTGTGTATTTTTAAAATCCGAAGTAACTGTAACTGTGGGTGAAAAATCAAGGCTGAAACAACACTGGCATAAGCAGCATGGTGTGTCGGCGATGCTCGATGTCGTCGCTGCTGCTGCTGCTGTTATTACGTCGTCGATGACGTCACGACTGGGTGTAATGGCGCAGCATCATTCAATCACGCCTAACTACAGTAGCCCAACTCCTATCGATACCAGTCTAACCCGCCCGCTATTCGCCACCGTTCATCAAGTTCTGGCGTCGCTCCATGCCTGCCACCGTAAATAAATTCCGTTATAAAACTGCCATTAGATTAGATTTGCATTTAGAACTGATAAAATAAAACAGCATCACTTTCTCTCAGTAGGTAATCAATAAATGTTAATCAATAAATGTGGATCTTCCAGGGAAAGCAGAGCCTCGGCTTCAGCTACAAGTTGCCCAAAATTTCAATTTTGCCAGGCTTATGGGCTATAGCTCAGTCAGATTTGGATTACACTTTTTTTTACCTATCTACAACTAATGTTAAGAAATGTTTTAAATATGAATGTTTGTTCAAGGACATTTCTTGTTTTTTAAAGTCAGTATAGAACAGAGTTTAACGATAACGTGCATAATCGTTACTTAAAATTTTCTAGAATGCAACTATGGCCCGACTTTTGATGGCGTTTCGTGCGTGAAATATTTCTGCATAAAACTCGGGCGTTTGCTGGTAATCGTATCGCGTATACCCACTAACACTGTTTTAGTATACCAATTCCGATGACAGGAAAAATGAGGTTTGACTACAAGATGTAAGCGTAAGTCTGGGCTGTTTTCGCTAGCAGACCGGTCGTCTGTAGACACTAATTGAATTCATTATCGCCAGAACGCGCACAATTTAATTTCACGGTTGTTCGTGCTAATGACTGATGGACCGTCAACGCATATTGTCTCAGTGCCATCCGTTTGTGCAGGCATGTCTCACACTGACTATTTTGGACAAAATGACATTGGTATTAACGTAGTACTAAAAGTATACAAGATCAGGTCTACTTTTAACAAAAGAAAGGCGAGGACCTTTGCACCTTTACACCAAAAATGAACTTCAAACATTTCCATATTTATCGTATGACGTTCAAACGAACAGACAAACCGACAGACGCCCCAACACTACTCGTAGTCGCATATGCCACACCACTACGCGGGTGGTCAAAAATAACGTAATATAAATATGACAAAGGTACGTCTAAGCCCATTTCAAATTCTTACATCAGACAACAGTCTACTACTGTAGCAAACAGCCGCGATCCCTGCCATAATAATCATATTGCCCAGCGAGTGGCATACGTGACCGTGTCTCTACGGATATAAGCTTGGCAAATGATTTTATTATCATAGACGCAGGCTGTGCGCTAAAAGCCGGTTTTAACGAAATTAATCAAAGTTGTAGACGGCACATATTTGATAGTAATAGGCCGACACATTTGGCAACAACATTTCACGTTGCTCGCCTAAATGCGGTGCAAGTTTTGTCACAATATTCAAAGATAATGGCCACAAAGCCGCATGCCCACATGTGCTTAAATCATAATGTTCATGCAGGAAAAGTGTAACTATTAAATATTAAAATAGCTATGGCACATGTTTCTGGACATTATTGACCTGCGGCTCTCTGATCCTGACCAATTTCTGCAAAAATGTAGTTTTATCAAAAAATCAGACTGTGGTGTCCGACATTATACCAACCGCAAAGAACAACTAAAACAACTAAACAGTTATCACAGGAAGACATATTTCGTAGCTTAAGCAGACATCTGCGTAGTTGAGACTTGATTCCTTGATCTTTCGATGAGTAATTGTATCAAATGCAGGAGCAGAAAAACGGCAGAGCAGAGAAAAGTTGTTTGTTTAAATTTGTAGACTCCTTGAAGCAATAGGCTATACTGTATTTCCTCATTCTTATTTGTTGTCTTGTCGCGCTCGCGGGTGGCCTACCGGTGGATGACACACACACACATCACACACATATTCGTTTATTTAGAAGTTGACAAACGCAACTCGTACAAAGCACAAGTAAAAATGGGAAATAGAAAGAAAGATGGTGAACGATTAGATCTAATACATTTAACTAGTACGAGTATTTGTATAGCATTCTAATTAGGAAGTCATCGTTATTAAGATGTGTGCTTTTGTTCAGT
>Ga0126335_1000637_pt1 | contig 17430 bp, 13 predicted proteins | sample OlaspJWI45metaG_FD_108409 | JGI IMG/M metagenome (GOLD analysis project Ga0126335, IMG submission 108409) | Marine gutless worms symbiont microbial communities from Oahu, Hawaii - Olavius sp. 1 OAHU.JWI-45 metaG | ecosystem: Host-associated > Annelida > Digestive system > Unclassified | place... | reverse complement strand
TACCAGTATAAAACTACTATTTACAAACAAATACAAAGCAAATCGACATGCACTTTTTAAATATGGCGATCGGTCCAAAACAGTTTTAAACCAAAGTCAAACTGAGCATCGGTTTAAAACGCCCACGAATTTGATGCAGCCTTTGCCAAATAACTCTGGCTTCTTGTTTTCTGCTGTCGCTCAGAGAACACAAGAGATGGTTGACTTGTGACATCTACGGTGTTCAGACAGCGATGTCGAAATATAAAAACAACCTGTCAGAATGCACACTTCTGAAATCCCAATACATTTTTCCACAGCGTTTATTAAGGTGACTTGACTTAGTCCGTGTAATGCCAGAGAAACAAAAAGCTGAGAATGCTCATGCCTTGTTGTGTGAGTCGATGCGTGCACTGATCTTTCCATCAAGAATGAGTTGCATCAGTTCTTCTTCGAGCGCCGACACTGATGTGTTGAAAGCTTCTGCCATCTTCCGCATGTCGGCCGACAAGTACGGACTGAAGTACTGCCAGTCATATAACAGACACTGTAAGAGCCAGGGATTATTAAATATTTAAAGGGGCGGTTGGTTGGGCGGCAGGAAGGGCATCCAGCCTGTAAAAAACCTTGGGGGGTTGTGGGGGTGGGGCACTGTTAGTCCGGTTGGGGTGGCACCCACCCGGACTGTCGGAACCTCTGCCCCCATTATCTTCCCCTGCTCCATAAAAATCCAGAAGTTCTTCTGGTACCAGCCTACCCGGGTTGTCATTGTTGTTGTTGAAAGGGGCTGGGATAATCTCACTAAATCATAACACAATAACAAGTGGCTACAGTGGGTGGCAGTCAACTCGTCCCTAGGTCAACTCATCCCCAAGTGAGCTCTGAAAATCATGCAACAAATACTGCACGAACTGAGGAACAGGTGACTAATTATTACATTGGGATTGGATTGGTACAAATCTCACTGAATCAGAATAGAATAACAAGTGTCTACAATAATGTAGTGATGGCCGCATCTGTGTGCCATCTCGCGAACACTCACCAAACAGTTGCTGTGTTACAGACAGACAGATGCCCACACTACAGGATCACAGATCGCAAGAGGCCGAATCGTATGCATAAGATGCAGCCCAATAATACTCAATAAAAATACAGGAATTAGTTCAAACACAAGAACTATTCATATGAGCATGCTAATAATTGTGGATGAGTCATACACACATGTAACAAGATTCTAAATTGCAAATGAAATAATTGAATTGGCAATTTACACTTGATAAAATCGTGGCAACAAACCTGACACAGTGCACGGCTCCGAATCTGTGAATACAATGCCTCAACATGAGATGCAACATACAGGTCCAGAATAAAACTGTCCTGCAACAACAGAACAGAACAGAATGAAAATGGCCCACAACAAATAACCATTACAAGATAAAAAAAGTTGACATCAAATAAATGACAGATCATGATAAAAGCAGACAGCTATCGTGTAAACACCAACCTTCATTTCATCCAAAAGTTTGAGGCTATATGCATATTTAGAGTCATGCAGTTTGTAGACAATTTCACGAAGCTGCGGCTCCAGTTCAAGAAATAGTTTGAATGAGCTACAACAACACGACATGTAGCAAGCTACTCAGCTGTTAGATAAACTTTCATACGCAATGAGCTGCAGTTTCCTGAACAAAAAGACTTAAAAATTAGAATGCATTCAAATGAAGTGTTTGCCTCAATAATTGCCCGCTCGTCACAAATCTACATCTCATAGTGGTCAAGAAGACAACAAGACAAGAACTCATTGGCAGCAGCCATTTCTCTGTCTCAATAGCTATAAACAGATATAACAAAATGAAAAACAGGGATTTAACTGGTTGAATAAAAAACGGTATAAAGATTGAAGACACAGCACATATCAAACTGAACATGATCCATAGAAACTTCGTGTGTCACCAATGCAGCAGTTTCAGGTCAACACGACAGAGAGAAGAACAAACAGATACCATGTACACAAAAAATTAATGCTTCCAGAGCCTACCTGGGCCATAGTGAAATTAAAAAACAGTTAAACAGCATCTCCAGGTGGAGCCATTGATAACAGGGCCTTTGCGCTGAAGCCACTAAGATCAGAGAAGATAAGAACAAATGAACATGTTCAAAGTGAACCTGCTGTTTAAAACATGGCGCTGTATTTCCTGCCTGTCGAAAGTCGCCAAGGCACAAAGTGTGCCGTACGTCGCAACATTATTTGGCGATATCAGCTACAAACAGACAATTGCCTACAGTACATTTAAAGTAATGAAACCAGACAGCACAATCACCCGAGTCTGAAGAGCAAACTAGAACAAAATGCTGGTTGCTGGAAGCTAATAATAGCTTGCGATGTCAGGGGGCATGGTGAGTGGCTGCACCAGTGCAGCTGGCCGCCACTGCAGCTAGCCTGCATGGCCTATAGGCTCTTTGCCCACGCATTCTGATTACAGACAGACAGAAGGACAGACATCACAACCGAGTTACATATTGCATCTTTCACCTTTACAGGCGGCAGATGCAAAAAATATCCTGGAAATTCCGGGTCTCAATTCATGGTCCTTGGTTCATCCTGTGTCGGGAAGACACAGTGGTGCACACATCGATGCCACTCTTCTGTTCACACAGCACTCTAATGCTACTTCCCATGGACATGCCAATTTCCTTTATCTTGTCCTATTGTGTAAATCCAATTCTTTCTCAGTCTACTCATTTACTTTATGTTATCTGTCGCCCAATGCATGACTTGCTTCGGAGTCTGCCATCGTCCATTCACAAGATGTGCCCTAACCATCTCAGTCGTCTTTTCTTGATGATAAGTTCCAATTTCTGCAGTGATGTCTCATTACCTGTGTGCCAGCTATGATGCGAGCAAGTATTGTTTTTGTCAGCATCTGTGTGTCTGTCTGTACAAAATCTCAAAAACTACTGGTCAGCAACTGATGTAACTTAACAGCTTAATCTTTGATTCCATGATTTTGGACTTGTTCAAACCACAAAAAAATCTACGCAGTGTAATAAATCTACAGCAGTTTTACGACCCACACTGTCTAACACACTGACAAAACAAACCCTATTCTGTAGGATTTTTCATTGCTTTGCATACGCCAACAGACAACAACAAAAGCTTTTACATGACAAAAGCAAAAAAGATCAACAGGCACAGCACCTCGGGAAATTCGCAGTGGTCAATGTTGGCGGACAGAAAGAGTCGTGCTGCTGCCTTGTACTTTGAGCACATCAGTTCACCAAGCCCAGCAGCAACATTCAGTTTTGTGACAACAGCCTGACTACCTTCCCTGCTTGGCTGTCAAGTCAATGACATTCAAAAACCATAATATCACATCCTTTACTCTGTTTATAACAGCGATATCTATGAATACGTATAATGTAACAACAAAATACAATAATATTGTTAACCCTTTTGCTCTGCTAAATGGTGGCAGGCACCATACAACACACCATACATAAGGGTACATCACAGCAAACTGTATTGGTAGCTAGTAGCATACTAGCATTGCCTGCAATTCTGTGTAGTAGACTCGAGTCATTGTGGTGACAGAGTCAATATGATGCCTAATTTTCAAAACCCGTCAGTCCAAAAGTGTTAGCACAGTGCAATGTGAACATCTGAACCGGAGATTCACAACTCTGGTTGAAATTAGAGCAGCTGTATAACCTTTAAATGCTTCACATACCATGGAATTATACAACATGCTACAATGACACATTTATCAATATCAAATCACCTCCATCAAGTATGGTGTGGTCTCAGCTTTGCTGACGTATGTCGTTACGTGCGGCCAATTCTGCAGATAAATGCTGACCTGCAGTAATGCACAACACACACCAGCAAACAGTTTACAAGAAGCATAATATTATTTCATTTCATAATTTCTTTGCAATCAAAAATCTGCCAACGTTCAGTCATTTGAAAAGTCCACGTTGGTGTCTACATCAAATACAATCAACATCCCGACAAAGATTAGACAGTACTGGCCTACACAGTACTTCACAGCACAACCTGACTATACAGACTTCAGAGTTTAGTCACTAGGGAAATACTGAACACTATCACTATCGATGTGTAGCTGTACCTTGATGACATTAAGGCACATGTTGACGAGGTGTCGTGCAGTTGTGCAGTAGTCACGTGCTCGTGAGTAACACTTGAGAGCATTAGCTAGGTCGCCGCAGTCCAAGTAGTGATCACCAAGGTCATCATGGCCACGTCTGTACAACGGCACAAACACCTTGTATCACCGTAACATCCAATGGTGGGAAGTATTATATGACTTAGTAGCAAATTTCACAAGCTTTCAAGCAGTAAATGAATTCCGTTAATGCTTGACAATGTTATAGACAATTACAAAGCGTGAAGCCTTTTTGGAACGCAGTGTATCAATGTTTACAGCACGATTACTATCTTAGTTCCACAAGCTGCACAAATCACTCAACAGCACTGCCCATTTCAAAGGACTCATTAGCATAACTAATACAATTATTTTTAAAAATACTATGCAGCATCCACACAAAACACAAAATGCAAATTCAACTATAAAACTAAATTACAGTAACAGAAGTACAACACAAAAATGACAGCTTGTTGTTACTCCCGGCAAACAGTTTCGGGCTGCAGTTACAATAATAGTTACACAAACAATGTCATAAACACTTCACCACGCTAAACAGAACACAGCCAACTATGTCATTCTCACAGAGCAATCGACCGGTAATATTTCATCGACACAAACACTAAATTACCTAATGCTTTCTTTGATTGAGTTACTCTTGTAGTTTTTGAGGTCCATGTCCAGCTTCTCCAGCTTCAATGCAGCCTTCTTCTGTGTAGTCTCAATCCACTGCATGTCTAGTGCTGGCATGCTGGGAGGCGGCACTCCGTCAGGCAGCCGAGGTTGACTAAACACGAACATTCTGTCCAGTTGATATAACCCATGACATAATCCACAGCAATTTCAGTTAAATATGACAAAAGTTGTAAAAAATAAAACATTTTCTGAAAACTACAAATAATTTGCTACTGTTCCAACTAAAAATAAAAAAATCTTTGTCAAGACAAAAGATCAAGCACATGGCCAAAGGCTGGTCACTTCACACAAATAATATATTTTTTTGCCATGTAAATTAGTACAAAATCACTTGTTAACGTGTTGTTATTCGAATGTCTTCTGAAGGCAAAAAAGAACAAAATCACCACATTTTAAACAAAGTGTCAGCCGAATATCAAAACAGCGGCAAAATGGCACGGTCAGTTTCAAGTAGCATATTTATTAACCCTTATTATCACCGCTAACGAAACGGTTCGGTTCCCAAGGTATTGCAGCAGAACGCCGTTACTGACTATATAACAACACGCTACAATGACACATTTATCAATATCAAATCACCTCCATCAAGTATGGTGTCATCTCGGCTTTGCTAATGGCCTGTTTCCTGTTGATAGTGAGTAGTTCTATGAGATAAGATGTATAACTGACATAAACTGCCGCAAACAGCACCTCTGACAGAACACTCTAAATGACAGTCTGACTGATAACCTAGCCTTGATGTGGAGTCAGGCGTCGGGTTGCAGCTGCCATGTGACAACGTTGGCACCCTGCTGATAATGGTAAGCCTACCAGTTTAGTGTAGAAGTTAGCATACAAGTTGTGCAGATTGCTGTCTTGTTGAGATTATCATTTCAGGATTGTTACTTATGTTTGTCCTTGTCTTCATCTGTGTGTTGTAGTAACACAGTCAGCTGTTCCCAGTACTAGCAGACCTAACTGCACAGACTGCACAGTCCATAGTTGTAAGTACCTCACTGATGACTATCACAGCTGCTGTTTACTGTAAAATAACACGCTATGCATGGAAAAGACACTTCCACTAAGCTTCCTGTGACATTTATCTCAATATCTGTAGAAAAAAGTAACTGGCATCTGTCCGGCGACCCAGAACCAACAGAGTATTTGGCGGTATAAGGGTTAAGTTATGTTCACAAAATACTCAATGAATGGTATAAATGGTACATACTTGTTGATTGCCTCAATGAGCTGTGTATGTATGCTGCGATACATGGACACATTGTGAGTTGTTTGGACATGATTGAGAGCCAGACGCAAAGCATCAACACGCAGAGCCCGACACCGACTGGCAATGTGCATCAGTCGCAGCAGCTTTGCCATTCCCGCATACATAGTGGCATATGCATCTAAATCCTGTTTGAACATGACATAAAGTTAAACAAGTGCACAATATTGAGAACAAAAACAAGATTCAGCAAAACAAAAATCTCCAGCAAGTTAAGTCAGTATGATAAACATTCTCTGACCTATTTCCGTATTACACATCAAAGCAAATAAACCTGAAATCTTCCAAGCATTAACAGAAAATCTTTCTGCCATTAGTGATGTTAAAACCGGATTTTCTTCACAACTGGCTGCTGTTTTGTCAAAACCAGTTTTTTACCGGTTATCGAAACGTCATTATCACCGAGAAGTACTACTACTAACATGGCACAGGACTAAGCTAAGCAGCGATTTGTAGGTATTCAAGCACCAAACAACATCAGTCACTTTTTTGTGTCTTTAAACTAACAGTCCTATAGTCGAGACTAAAACATGTTTCAAGAAATAATACCATTATTAATCATTATTAAACACCATAAAACTACTAATTCTGATTAAAAATGAGAGGTAAACAAACAACTGGATTTCAGTTGCCACTGATGCTTTTCAGTAAATAAGTAACAAAATAACTCATAGAGGCATGTGATCTGCACCAGCATGTTTAAGGTTATCTTTGTAGGAATGGTCGTTTTTACTTGTGTATCAGTTTAGTATGAAATTAAAACCAGCACCAACAAGCAGAGAACGTCTTCTTTATTCACTATACAACATAATACAAAAATATACTGATAAAAAACTAAAATACAAGTAGTGAAGCAGTGTTCATTAAACAGCTGCCTTCAATGCTTCTGAATTGGCATGCTCATGTGGGCTACAACCTACAATAGGAGAGGGCAAGAACAGCAAAGTTCTTTGTTTGCTAATTAAAACTCGAACTCGAAGCTTTGAACAAGCTGATACAATATAAAGAATTAATTACTTACTTATGTTACGTCATGTGCTTACTTTACCATGTAATCAATATGCCTTGTCATGGCTGCCGACATTATGATTTGTATACATTCCAAGATTCCAACATCTGCAAAACTTGTTTATCAAAATCATCAATAAAAATGCATATTACAGTCAAAAGTTTTCGACAACCGGTTGCTCATTTTTAAAACAGGCTCCGCAGGTCCATTTAACATCACTATTATAGATACACGTAGATAAAAACACACTATTGTCTATCAAAAGTAACAAATGCTATGAAAAGCATCCAAGCCATACTTACCAGTGTTGTGCTTTCAACCATGACGCGGTTAGCATCAGAGTCTTCTGGTCCAGTGTCTATCTGCATTGGCTCAACAGTAGCCTAACAACGAACACAAGAAAAGCTTTTAGTTTTAAACTTCATGTCAGGTGCCTACAGCACTGTGTGAAGATCATGTAAAATCATGCTACTGGCAGCAACTGTAAATATTGCAGATTAAATGACAGACTACAGCAAATACAGTCCAGACCCCTCAACCTCCATGCACAGCCTCATGATTATTGATAATGGTCTGGAGTAAAGAGGGAACATTAACACAGCTGTTCTAGTTACTACAGTAATGTGCAATATTCTTGTTACACGATGTTCTAAGCAGCTTATAGGTCCAGCAGATTGGGGTTTGTGGGGCCATTAAGCTGTGATTAGCCTAGAGGCGGTTGCCTACAGTTCATACTGTAACATGGTGGAGTGGTTCTAGTGGGATTGAAGCCTATCTCGGTGGCCAACTGACTTCCTTCAGTGCTTTGACACTGTTGATTGGGTCATCTGACCTGTAAAAATCGTCCACAAAATGACCTATAAAGTGTTGAGTGGGACGTTAAGCCTCTACTCATCATCATCAAATACAGTCCAGTGTATTTTCTAAACAATAAAACAGGGCCACGATGCATATTTAGAGAACAGAGACAAGACTTCTAACAGACCCAAGACTTTAGGGACGTTGTGATTTTTAATGATCATACAGGTCCAAAACTGACTTTGAACTAGTTTTGGACCAGACCGGACTGGACCTGTGCAGGTCCATTTTTCCCATCGCAGGTTCACAAAAGCATTTATGGCATTGTACTAACATGTACCAAAATAATACTGTTTCAACAAAAATCTAGACTCCACGCTGAAATCAATTTGACTTACTCGCTTACAAAAACATGAACGTACAGACAACAATACAAAACACACACTCAATGCTACTACAAGCTCACTCTGACAAAAAATAAAGACATTAAGCTGTGCTGGACTTAATACGGGTGTCCTCTAGCTAGCTGTCTCGAATCAGACTTGCCACTAATTTAGAGTTCTTGGACCTGTTCAAGTCAATTTCTGCATGGCCCATACTATCTTTAGTGATTTTAGCCACTAATCACATTAACCATCCAAATCAGTCACTATACTACAAGTCTATTCTAAGTCATGTCGAATACTTGTGACAGCCAAATCGGCCACACGCACAATCAAAGCAACCAAGACAGCTGCATATGCAGTCTCTCCGTGCATCTGCAATTTTACCCTTTGCACTTTGTGAAGATGTAAATTGTTATCAGCCATCACCAGTACTATAAAAACGTGAGACGCATACAGGTCTAGACAACGTAATCGCCAAACGCCCACACGCAAAAGGCCTGCACGCCTCGTGCAGAAATTATAGTGTATGATCACGTAGGTCACAAGCTCTCTTCGAAAATGTTTGAATAAGATCTGACGTAGGCACAGTTAATATAAAAACAGCTAATATACAAAAGCTTACAGAAATTTTACTGCAGGCCGAATCATATATCTCAGCAGTGGCTGAAGATTGTCATGCTAATTAAAAATCTATTGTTTGCTACTTCTACAAAGTTGCTCTCACTATTTGGTTCCTATGTTGTCAGATTAATCAGACTCGATAAAGAACGCACCCAATAGCTGAACTGACGCCTAGGTCATACCCAGTTTCAGATTATTTGTAAACAGCCTCGTGATTGATGCAACAGACAAAAACACCTTAATCCACTTTGGCCCACAGGGTACTTCGCCGCAGCCGATTTGTATAGTGGCCGAATGACTACACCGGCACACTGACCCCAACAGGGACGTTTCAGTTAACACAAGCATGAAATTAGCAACTAAACGTGCTACTAACAAACAGATACAACAAAAACAATCGCGAATACCCTCGAAAGACCACCAAACATAGTTTTCTTTTGGAAAAAAGCCATCGACATTATTACTATTTTTGTGAGATTATAGAAAACCGGAAATACTGAAACTGACTGCCTCTGACAGAAAAAAAACAAAACAAAAAGAAAATAAATAAGTAAACCATTGCACTATACCGGAGGACTTCAGCAGGCAGCAGCTCCTGCCAACAGCCACAACAATCATGCCCTTATTCCTCCAACCTACGAGAACTTTCAAATAAAATGATTAGAAAACTCTACGGACTTCTATTAATAACTGAACATTAACCGTAAATTCTTTAACACACTACAGCATATAACTGTACTTGCCGTTTTTGCAAACATGCCGTATTTTACCATGTATAGTGACAGTAGTCAGAACACAACTCACAGCCAACTTAGCCTCGTCTATCTCTCAAAAATTTGCCAATTAAGCAAATAAGGCCAAAATGCAGCCAAGTCAGTATCCGGCGTATGTGGCAACAGCATGCTAGAGACAATGTAGTCACAAATTCCTTCAAGTTAGACTGTTGGTCCAGTAAAGACAACTAACCGACTATGTTGCATCACAACTTCTACGTGGTCGGGATGTTTCTTATATTCATGGTTTATTTTGATGAGGATGAGAATAAGTCTAATATTACAGTAGAACTAATGGGACCCATTAGCACTGTCCTACAGAAAATAAAGGCAAAAATTGCAAATTATTTCATAAAGATGCAACGCTATAGTACGCTTTTGCAGAGGTTTGTACTGATGTGTTTCGCAGTTAAGTGTAATGCGTATTATCTGTCTCACCTAAATACGAGACTGCCATTCAACGAATGACTGCTGTTCATGTAATGTAAGCATTTTATCAGTCGTCTAATTTTTTTACAGATCTAAAATTTCTCGTAACAACAGCCAGCATCACAGCGGCCTCTGAGTCCTTTAGACAATATAAAACCTTCAATTATGAAAAAATATCTGCATAAATTGATAAACCGTTACTAAATTAATAACACGCCAAAGGCTGCAGAGTATATATATAAACAAATTCACTGATCATATACTGCGAAAAAACGTCTCATTACCACACAAACATGAGCCACTTATGCCTAAGTTCTACTAAGTGTAACGTAAATGAAATTTCAAATACAGTACAATATCAATTTTGCCATTGTGTATACCAGAAAAATGGCTTGCGACTATAGAAATTAGTGAAAATATGGCATATAACCAACTCACAAAATGTGGCACTTTACAACTAATGTACAAAATACAACACTAATGATGACTAAGAAAATCACGGTGCTCCTGTCGGACTGATGCTGCTGCTTATGTAACAAATCCAAAATAAAATTATTTACGTGTTATGCATTAAAACCAATAAATCACCAAAAAAATTAATATTCACTTTCTCTTACAAATGAAAACTTGCCCATCTGTAAACTCAGATTCAATTCATTCTGCCTGCTGCATCAGTTTTTTTGCATCCGTCGCCTGCAAAGGTGAAAGATGCAATATGTAACCCCCTTGTGATGTCTGTCCTTCTGTCTGTAATAAATCACGACCCCTGATGTCACAATCTATTATTAGCTGGGGCCAAGCGGACACAAAGCTTCCCGGTGACTGGCATCTGGTTACATAAGCCACACTTGTTCGGAAACTCAACAATCATTGTTTTTATACAAAGTTTTTCTAAAAGCTTTATATGAAAATCTTTGGCATGTCTGATTCTGAAATCACTCAAATCATCATGTTGCCCTATCAAGAATTCCACATAAAATTTGTCAAAAATGAACAAAGTTATGCTCTCACAAGTTCATGCATTTGACTTTAATGCCACTGTAACCTAGTCCAGCAATTTCTCCAACACACATTCATTACATACAGACAATACCAGGACGTGCTAAATCAATATTCACAGAACTAAAATTCCACAGACGTTTTACAGCAATACAATGCCTCAAAACCTTGTGTAAATCACAGACCAAAACTGAAGTACTGTATTCAAACAATAGTAACAAGGTGTCATGCCCGATGGGACGTAACAACAGCTGGTCCGCAAGTGACATTAATGTGGCATATAAGGCGACATCAGTGTAGCTCGAGACCAGTGATGGTACGCGACACTCAGTGTCTACAAACGGCAACAGTCAATGTTGACACACATTCCAGACACACAGTGTCGCTAATTGGCAACAGTGGTGTCTGGGAGCCAGAATCTGACACAGAATGTCGCCTAACGCAAACATTAACGTTGCTGTTAGGCAACACTCTCACTTAGTGTGTGGGCAAAGTGTCGACCCGGAAACACCCAAAATGGTGGAACTGTACTTCTGATCGCGACTCCGATGGCAAATTCTGAATTTGGAAGCATGGATTCCTATTCGAGTTTCCTAGTAACCATAGATAGATAGATAAACTTATTTATAAAGCGCCTATATACTCAAATGAGTCACTAAGCGCTTCGGTCGCCAAACAGATGTGTTTTTAAAAACTTTTAAAAAGAGTCAAAGGTAAGTCCCGGCTGCCGTAATCCAGGTGGAAGGTCATTCCATAGTCGGGGACCGGCGGCCGAGAAACTCATGTCACCGAGTTTGTTATGCGTCTATCTCGCTTACTTTCGGAGATATTTGCATACAACAGACGGACAGACAATGCGGACCATTACCATAGCTGGCCCCACATTGTGGCGGGCCAGCTAATAAACAGCAGCTGTACAGAGTGTATGTCAAGGGACCATGTGTCAGCCACCACCATAGATCTGCTTAAGAGCTTCACACGACGGCAGTTTCTTGTTCAAAGTTTCCTCGTACAGTTTGCTATTACGATGATGCCGTGCATGCCACAATACCGACTCTCCTGAAAGCACAAAAATGTCCACAAATTAATTTCTACTGCAGTCATTTACGTTTTGACTTACATGTACTTTCAATCTCTGTGTCCTCATGCTTTGTGTCAGTGGTCCAATAGTAATTTATCACAACAAGTAGCCAAAGAAACATGGCAAAAGCTGCATTGTACCCCCTCACCATAGGGAGATTTGGACCCCCATATAATACAATGTTCAATCACACACGAGTCTCCATCCCAAACAAGATGTTGATCCGTTCAGCCGTTTTTGCACAGCCTGCCTGCGTGACAGATAGACTGACTGACAGCCAGACTAACTGCCAGACACACTCTATGGGATCATCGATTGTAATAGTCCACATCTCATGCATTCAATGAGGCTTAACAATAATTTCTTAAGCAAGTAAGTCTCCTATACAGCGACAGTGAGTTAATAGTTAACATGGACAACTCACGATAAGACTTCTCATTCAGACAGTTTGCTTTCAAGTGGCTGATGTGATCCTCTTCCACCTGTTGTTCCAGAAGCTGTAAACTGCCTTTAAAGGACGTCGAGAAATCGGACTTGACGTAATACGCCACTTTTAGATTGACTGTTACCCGTTGCAGGTTATATTTTCTGCAAAATGCGCACGTGGTAAATGTAAACATGTCAACTATAGCTGCATTCAGAGAATGGACAAAGTACTAGAGAAATGCATATTAGTATCTGACAAAAAAACATCAATTCAATGAATTCATAAGTATTTCAGAACATACACTCACTTAATCTGCCCATATAAAAAACACAAAACAGACAACATGAATCTGATATTGCAGTATACAAGAAATGAAAAATTACATCAAATTCATCTAAGATATTATACTGTTACTGGTTTAGGCTGCTTCTGAAATTCAATCAATAAAATGTGCTACAAAAAAGCAAATATTTGATACACAACAATTGATATATAGCCGGCTTAGACTACCACACAACACAAAAAATGCATAATACAATGTAAATAAATTAATCAAATCAAATAAAAGCAAAACAAAAATTTAGCAAGCAAAATAAACACTCAACAGTCAATGAGTGTACAAAGTTAGACCAGAGAATGAAGCACAATAATGTTCATCTGGCTTCCCATAGACACTGAATGCTGAAATTCTATGCCCCACTGCTTAATAACTGACCAAGAGATGACCAGGAAGTCAAAACAAGATCCATAAACGACTTCAACAGTCTTTAGTATTAAGCCATACAAGAAATACAATACGTGACTACAGGACAGCTAGCATTATCAGTTACTTACGAGCTAGCTCGAAAACTGTACAGTGGATCTGACGCTAGCAAACTACTGAAAGTCCAGACAACTAGCAATAGCAACATAGGAGCCAGCTGCATTAGTGCCAAATAAGGTGAGCTCTGCAACATCAAAAATAAAAAACAAAACATCCAACTCAAATTAACACAAAATATTAACAATACATATATAATAAGAAACGAAAAAAAGAAACAAAACAGGACGAAAAAACCACAACAAAAACCATTCTAGAACTCTGATATTTAAGTAAAAATAAAGAGAGCTGAATAACTCGCTGTTATGGAAAACATTGCAACAAAGAATAACCAACATACGCAACTCAGTACGATATCGTGCATACGTTGGCCAAGCATGTACATTGCACTTCATCAACTTACTGCGTCATTCGTAAACTGTATGTCGGCTCACTGGCTAGGAATGCAGTGATGAGGGATATGACTAGGAGGAATACTATTGGGGCAAGCTGCACCATTACCGCATAGCGCGACTGTAATACAATTACATCAACTTCCAATGCAGCAGCGTGTTGAGCAAAACATATTTACTACAAGACACACCACTATTTATGAAAGCTATCCTCCTAAAGTTGTTCCACAAGCAAGTGTTAGCAGCAAAATCAACAGTACGAATCTGTAACTACGTTCACCCAAGAAAACTGTTTAAATTATTGCCAATTCAGTCATCAGAAAGGGTGGCTTGGTAGCCGAGTGGTTAGCGTGTCGGACTCAGGCTCGGAAGAGCATGGGTTCGAATCGCAGTCACGACGCTGTCAAGTAACAGTAAAAGTAACAGCAAACCGTTCACACCCATTGTGCCTCTGTTCACCAAGCAGCAAAACTGGTAGCAGCCCACTTAAGGGTTGCGGGCGTAACTGCAGGCCTGGAGAAAGTAATGGCAGCCTATTGCCGGGTTTATGACTCACATCACCCGCAGGTTGATTGCCAAGAACTGGGATCAGCTCTGGAACCCTACACTCGGTAATCGAGTATGGGCTACCTTTACCTTTTACCTTTTCAGTCATCAGAAAGTTAATTGATAATTACACATACTGCACTTTTGCTGTCTGAAATCAGAAACTTACAACGTGCTATTTCACATAAATTTCTGGCATACACAAACCAACAAGACCAGGCAAAAATAAGAATGTTTTATTTTTTTTGCTATAACATCGGTAACAACACTTGCACTATTAAACAAAATGTCTAGTCAAAATTCCGCAGAAAGAAAACAAGAAAAATGACTCACATCTGTGTCTGCTGCACGATGGTGGCGGGGGTGATAATGGTGAAACCTGGGACCAGCTGCACGCGACCGGTGCACGCGAGCATTTGTATGTACTACACATCAACAGTGACAGCAAGTAGGCCTTTGCATCCCATTCAACACAATGAGTCTTTCCAGGCCATCGACTGCACCGAAAGTGACTACCAACATCAAACTAACGAAGTAATGTGATGATTATATGCTTGCTCAAAAAGCACAAATAACTGATATAGCCAAATGCATGAGCTAAAAAACAAAGCAACAAAAGTGTGGTTTAGTTGCCTTTTAGTACCACATCCGGAGTGGGAAACCATGGTACTCTTACAAGCTTGGAGACTGCACAAGGCATACAGCAGTGAGAGAATCAATCAGTTACAGTTACCGAAAAGAAACATTGTTTACAACCATCACAGCTAACACATCACGACAACTGCTGATACGAAAATGCCCAGTGAGTGTGTAGAGGTTTAACATCCCGCTTGACACATTATAGGTCATTTCGGGGACAATTTTCACAGACCGGATGACTCAACCAACAGCATCAAGTCCAAAATAACTGAGAGTGCAATTCAACATACAGGACATACCTGTCTGAAAACCAGCACCAAAGAAAATGTTAAATAACTCTTCAGCAGAAATGTCTCCTAAAACATCACAAATCATAATTAGGGATGTTACACTCGAATTTTTTCCATAATTGATGTTCGTTTTGTGATATTCGAACAATAATCAATGTTCGAATTAGATGGCGTTTTACTGTTACGCTTACAGTGAGATGTACACCGGGCAGTTGTTGGCCTAGAAATTCTGTGTATTCAAAAACACATATAAAAACCTCTAAATGTGGAGCTAATAAACAGTCATTCGTGCTTCTATAAGAATATTAACACAATTTACAGCAAGAAAAGTTTTTATTTGAGCGTTTTGTAAAGTTTGCACTATCGCACAATATAAACAAACCACGGTCATTATGAAGTGGGTCACACAGGCAGGGGAATGCTGCAAATGTAGCATTGAAGCAAACAGGACTTGAAAACTGTTTTTTACGAAAATGATCTTTGGTTTTAAGGTTTTTAAAAGAATTGTAAGGTTTTTAGCTTACTATGTTTTAAGGTACGAAGGGACAAAGCTTCACGGGTGCAAGAAAAGTGGCTGCAACAATCCCCCACCTGGGTTAGACCATATGCTATTACCAGCTCACGGCTTAGGTAAAACAGATGGCACCATTGTTGTGTAATGTGTACACAATGCAGTCTAATGGCAGCATGCTTTAACAACCGTTGCTAAGAGCGGACTGGACAGCAGTGTTTAAACAACCCATGCCCACAGAAGATGATCTCAGCTGCTGATCAAAGGCTTCATGTGTCTGTGTCAGCATGTCATGCTGTGAATAACAAGAGGCTTGCAGCAGCACAGACTACAGCTGTAACCAGATCAAGAGCTGCTGTTCGCTATCTATCAATTATATGCCACCAAAATTGATCATTGGTTTTAACTTCGAACATCGAATGTTTGAAGTTCATTTTACATCCCAAATCATAATGCAAAGTTAACATGATATGACTTCAGCTATGACCAGCCCAATGGAATATATGAGAGCAGCCAAATGATTAAAATTTTCAACCATTATTAATCTCATGATTAAAGCCATCACTTGTTACTAATCACAGAAATGATCACATGATTGACCACATTTTTTGTCTCGCTGGGCGTGGCATATATTGGTCTCACAGACCTGCAGCACAGTTCAGCACTTTATCGAAGTGCAGCTTCGCCATTTATAGATCGATTTTTACAGGGTTTAGCACATTTTGCAAAGGAAGAAATACAGTTTGAAACGGTCTGTGTCAATCTGAACTAAGTTGTTAGGTGGCTCCATAATTTTCACGAAAATCAGAAACTTTTAAAGTTTTTTTAAAATCTTGTAAAATAGTTTGTGTGCACAACTTTGACCATTTACAAGCAGCATATAAAAATTCTAACAGCATCTTATAGATATTGAACTGTAGATGTGCACATATATAAAATTTTTCAGATAGCTTTTTGCATATGGATGCACCACCGTATCAAATCTGTGCTTGTAGTGCTAAAAAATCGGGTCAAAATTAGTAAGTACAGTACAGAGCATAAAATTTTAAAACTTTTCACGTCTTTGCATAGGGCAAGGAACATACACAACTATTATAGTTTTCAGCTATGTCCCCTAGTGGTGGCATGGCAAAGTGACAAACTTGAAAGTGCGAATTTTCTGAAATTTCACAACCGTATTTTTTGCATTTTTGGCGCAGTGTAGGAAAGCAACTAGCTACCCATGCATGATTATGCAAATCTGCTGTGGGCTAGCCTTTTCTGCCGGTTTGCATTGCCTTCGATTGGCGATGCATTGGGGGGAACTGAAAATGCGGGACTGGAAAAGTCAGGACTGGAAAACGTGGGACCAAATCGCAGGGTGGAAAAGATAGGACTGTAAAACACGGGACCAAATTTCCAGGGGTGGAAAAGGCGGGACTGAAAAACTCGGGAACATCATGTGCACGGGTAGCAAAATGTAACATAATAAACGTTCGCGGTCACGTAAGAGTTAACGTCACTGCGGGACGGGGGGGGGGAACCCGCGTACACTGCAGGAGGCAACTCAAAGCGGCAACTGAAACTTACGAGATCCAACTCTGCCGGTCGCAGCGCTGGAAATTATC
>Ga0126335_1000636_pt1 | contig 17457 bp, 14 predicted proteins | sample OlaspJWI45metaG_FD_108409 | JGI IMG/M metagenome (GOLD analysis project Ga0126335, IMG submission 108409) | Marine gutless worms symbiont microbial communities from Oahu, Hawaii - Olavius sp. 1 OAHU.JWI-45 metaG | ecosystem: Host-associated > Annelida > Digestive system > Unclassified | place... | reverse complement strand
TGATATTTAGCCCACCAACAGAGGCGGCCTCTGGTGATTGGAAATGACGCTATTAGTGAAAGTGAGTTGTACTCTGTCAATCGTGGCTAATTTTCAAAATGGAGACCAGCAAAAGACGTCAAATATAAAAATGTCAGCTTCAGAGGCCTTCAAATAAAAAAAATTACATTACGCTAGACCTTCATGACAGTACATTAACCTACGCGGGAAGGATTCGATTTTTAGCCCGACCAATCACAGAGCTATTGTGTGATTAGCTGACCAATCAGTGCTATTGCGTGGCAGTACTTCCGTCAGTTGTGACCAAATTCGGACAGCACTTCCGTCACTCGCAAAAAGTACAGAGTAGTCTGCAAAGGCAACGGCCAACTCAATACACGCACACGGGTGATTTTACTATGGGTGCAGCCCATAGTAGGCCTCTGGCCTACTATACTGGGCTTACGCCCGGTATAATACAAATAGATAGAAACTAAACTAAACTACTGCACATTTACACAATTATAGCTAACACAGGATATAAAATAATAATATAAAATTTCGAAAATCACTGATACAATAACACACAATATGTGATAAAAAATTTCTTAAATCTGTCAGTGCGGGCCTTGATGAGTTCATAGCAGTTAAAATTCTGAGTCTGTTAATAGCTTTACGATTACACTTTAAAGCTAGTAAATAGTTTAGTACACAGTTAGTGTCCAGGACTTGTTTCTTAAAGAAACTTGCAGTCAACTGTTGATGGCGAGTTTCCAGCGAGTCAATATCAGCCACTATCAAGGCAGGTCATCTTAAATTATCTGCAAATATCTGCAATGACTCCAACACCTCAGACTGAGCAACTGTTAAACTCGAGTGGGCTTGCATATCTGGAAATTGGATGCACTATCATGATATCGAACATAAAACATGCACTGCACACACTGAACCGATAATTTTTCTAACTATCATTTAACCACTTGGTTTCTCTGTGATCTACTCTACTTTTCACTGGTACTGCTTGTTTTATGGTTTGTTATTCTGGTACTACCGAGTACCGACTGCACCATACTACTGAGGGTGTGCATTAACGCTAGAGCAACGACCAATAACTCATAGGTGGAAGCATGTGTTCATAATCATTCTTTTTCCGAAGTCAGCTAGCAAGTTAGTAGCGAAACAGTCCAAACTATTTACATCCTATACATGCAGCACACGTGGCCAGCTTAAAATTCTTACGTACAAATGAATCCAATACAGCTCATCATCATCATCATCATCATAATCATTGTTATTGGATTCTTGCAGCCAAAAGGCTGGATTAACAGCTGTCACCAGTTAAGAAATGAATAGCAGACAGCCAAACAAGATAGCTTTGTTCTGTGACCAGTAACTTACCTATTCCAAAATTAACGAAGTATGCAACAAAACTGGCTCTCTTGAAGAAGTTCACCCCATAGAAAAATACTATGGCTAGTCAGTTTTAGGGTTAAGCACAGGCTAAAAAATTATTATACAGTTTATTATCGCCATGGGGTAAAAATTCTCCAGGAGTTTCACAAAACATCCCTAGCTTCCTAACCCAGTAACAGCGTTGAAGAATGCTGTGCGTGTTTACCCAGTTTTACAAACCAGAGGACTCAGTTGGAAAAAGTCACGGTTTACAATTCTACACAGGCGACAAGGCAATTACACTATACTATAAACACAAAGTTTATCTCGTGAACTGTTAAAACATATGGAAACAACAAACAAACAGAGAAGTCAACAAAACTCAACCTAAACATAACACCGGCTGATGAAACACACCTCCTCCTTGCGTTTACGTTTAACACTTCCGGTAAATATAATCAGTAAGTAACAATTTCTAGCCTGGCCGTTAGAACGGCAACTGTCGTTGGAAAGAACACGGTCGTTGTTGTCCTTACCAACTTACCAAGGATTGGTCAGTAGTCAGTAAAGTAACGTGGGTTATACTCATGTCAGTTCATGCCAATGGTTCCCGGATCACAATCTTAGAAGTTGATTTTTTACTAGCTAAGAAAAGCAAAACAAATAAAGTGTAGACGAAGGCGCAGGCCGCAGCCTCTATGCCCTCCAAATTACATAGAACATAAGTTGTACAAAATGTACATTAAGTACTGAATTCTACACGCAGTTGTTTTCCTAGAAAAATTTTCATCGATGAAAAAAGTTAACTTTTCTACACGTATAAAATGGCGGTTGGCGATACTGCCTGTGAAAATTCAACCACAGTCGACAATAGAACGTATCTCGACTTTGGTGGCTGTTCTGCGCTTTGCAGTGTGCAAGCTGTCCAAAATTAATTGTCTTCTTCTCCTTAATTAAGGAGAGACATCAGCTACAGGCTTTCCAGCGCCGAGGCCCTGTTTTAATTTGGGCGCAATTATACACTTTTTAAGCTACGTCGATTGCATGAGATGCAGACTATTGTTACTACTGTGTGTGGTGTCCGTCTGTCAGTCAGTCTGTCATTCTGTCTGTCACGCGGCTCAACTCGGCTTCATTGTGCACAGGTCATTCAGTGCAGCCTTTGCCAAATCACTATAGCCTCTTGTTCTCAAAACAGAATGTCTTACAAAGCATTTGTTATGACAGGTTTATGATTTCTAGTTTCTAATATTTTGCTGTGTCAACATACTTCATTTATTAAACAAGTTACTTGCGCAGCTAGTGAGTGGTGTTGAGAGCGCGGCAAAAGCATACAACATGCTGATCAATGCAACAAAAACAAAGGTAATGGCAAACAACGGCTGTGTATTGGAGATTTCAGTAGATGATAGAAAGCTGGAGCAGGTGGATTCTTTCATGTACTTGGGAAGCAAAGTGACAAGTGATGCAGACTGTGTGTGTGATGTGAAGTCGAGGCTGGCTTTGGGCATGGCAGTGATGGTCAAGTTAATAAAAATCTGGAAAAATAAATCAGTTAGTGTCGCCACCAAAGTGCGGTTGACGAAAGCCTTGGTTTGGCCAGTGATGACATTTGGTTGCGAAGCTTGGACACTGAGGAAGCACTTAAGCATTTGAGAACAAGTGCATCAGAAAGCTGCTGCGAATACAGTGGACGAAGTTGATGACCACACTGCAAGTCTACAAGATGGCTGGAACAGAAAATAAGCTATTAAATCATATCAAATCGCACAAGCTGCAATTCTGCGGACATGTGATGAGGCAACCACATGACAAAATTGAAGGCAATGTTATGTCAGGTCTTGTAGGAGTCAGAAGGCGTGGTAGACCGAAAATGTGCTGGTTTGACAACATTTTACAATGGACTGGTCTCTCAGGTGATAGTCTACTACATTCCATGAGAGACAGAAGGTGTTGGACGTCACTGACTCATCTGTGCAGCCAACTGTCACAAAGCGACGACGGCGACATGACATGCCATGACTTGTGCGACATAAATTTACTCACAGGACAAAATCCTCTCTCAACTCTCAAGTTTTTGCTGAGTTGCTGGTATGCACAGATATTTAGCTTCAACAAATAATATTCTACAAGTAAATGCAACCAGAAACTTATCCATTATGTTTAGATGCATTTGTGCAGTCATTACTGTTAAACAATCAAAACACACTAAGACGACACGTTCTTCTAAATTACTATATTTTAAAAATGCCACATGCATACACAAACAGCTATATAAATATTGCGCTCCACCAACACAGACTTTTCCATAACCAGTATTAAATGCTGCAACCAATGACAACGTACACAAAACATGCGACACTGTCATATCGTAACGCAAGCGTAACTGAGATATACTCAGATAACAACGGTGTCATATTCATACTACATGCTCACTAGAACAATGATACTTATTGACTAGAACTTTAAACAAAACACATGAAACACTGCTTCGTACAAACTAGATTATGCAAACTGATCTATGTTAATTTCAATCCCACTACTATGCAGCACTCCACCAATATTTGTCCATATCTGTATTAAGTTCAAAATACATGCCGAATACTTGGTAATAATGCAGGACAAGACTATAATCGAGTGCCCAAAACTACTTTTGTGCACGTTTGCAATAAACAAGCACACTACTCATTCTGACTTAACTCAAGCAAAATATGGGACTTTCATTTGCTTTGTCTCAAAGAAGAGGATGAGCTGTAACAAATGGATTAAGCTGCAGCACAACTTACAGCTAGTAACTAGGTGTAGTAAGCTGAATACTTTATAGCAACATACTCACTGACTAAGCACTAACTGTAAAGCAAAACAACCAGCAATACTGCAGTTACTGACATCTGCGAGTGCACGTAACCAAAGAGCGGTTTGTCGATTAAAACAAACACATAAAGCATGCCATATCGGTGACAATGGTGCATCGCAGTATTTGTAGTGGACATCGTTACATCATATGCAAAGCAGCTCACACAAACCTACACCGAATGACACAACTATCACAATAAGTATGTATACACAGTGCAGAGAACGGAAAAATAACTTAGGAAATGTGCATAGTGACAAAGTAAAGATCAGACGACACTGTCCGTACATGCTACTGCACTTGGTGGTCTGACCAAATGACAAAAACATATACAAAACTCAACATAAACAGAGACAGTTCCCACAACGACAGTAAGTTCTGCTCCCATGTACACAGACAATGAATAATCACAGTTTTCACAAATAAAAAATAAATAAAACCAATAAATACAAGTATATAAACACAACATAATACAGCCATATGAGACATTTTCCATGTGACGTTACTAATCCAACTAATATAATACATACCATGAACGTTAAATACATTCATTACTGAATTCAGAGACATAATTCATTTTATTACGGCGGAATGCATTTGGAAACGGTGATTCAACTATCATATTACTCTATATACGAACTGGAAGCTAATGTATGCTAACATTGATCTTGATCAATATAAATTTAAGAATCATTAAATGAAAACACACAATACACTTCTTCTCCTTACATTAAGTTACTCAAAAACGAAAACATATCAATACAATTAATTATACATGTAATTCACAAAAATGCACATGCAAGTATGCAAACAAATGAATTCCAAAAACTCAGTCAAACTGATGACTGCACAATACATCTACCAAACAAAAAAAGACTCTGACCAAATTGCACTGCAAGTTCTCAAATGACTATGTGTGAACAATATGACTTATTGCTAATGTGCTACTCAACAAAAATGCCACATCCATCAGCTGTTGCAATGACAATATATTATGCAGTGTCCAAGTGCTAATACGATGACCGGAAATACTAAATAATCTATAACTATGCAGATTTTAAAGTGGCAATTGAACAAGCTTCGTTCGTGGTTTTGAAGCAAAATTTCACTGAAAAAAATAATTATCTTTGCAAAAAAAAATTTCAGCTTTCAACTATTAAACCATGCAAATATGAAATCAAGCAGCCAGATGACCAGTTTCGGATAGTACAGATATAAATCATTTATTAAAAACTGCTGTTTATTGAATAGTGGTTTTATTTTGTATAGCAGCCAAAGGCTGGATTAATACTTATTACAGTAGCAATTTTATTTCACATATTATAAATAGAAGCTATAAGACTATATACAAAAAGACTACGCAGTCAGTGCAGATTTTATACTTATACGATTATGCACATTTACGTCACGAGACAATTCAACACCCACTGCAGCATTACATTAAATAACTGATACGGCAATATCAGATTTAGAACTACGCTGTGTTAACAAAGAATTTTGCTACACGATGCTTTACCTAAAATCTCCAACTCATAAGACTGAATTATGTACAACTAAAACAAAAATTCAACTAAAACACCACATAAACACTGGCGCAAAATGTACACCGACCACCACCACACACTCCAATTGTAGCATACTTATACATTCATTGCTACATCAAGCCGTCATCGGTCGTCGGTTCCTGATTCCAACACCAAATGTTGTTTATGCATATGTACAGGCTTCAACCATACACATACACCATGTAAATTACACATAAGTGACTTGATAAAAAGATTATCTTCAACAAAATCCTCAAACTTTAGATAATCCCTAATTGGCATAAATCCATCAGGTGACAAAAAACCTTCAGGGCTATCTTCGACATTATCCGCAAATTCACTTAAAGAAGGAAGATGAGACCAAACTTAATCGGAACTATCTGGGATAACGGGCAAGTCTGTAATGCATAAATGCAAAAATTTCTTCTATTCTCTAGGATCTCTAACAAGAAATCGACTTATCCTAATTGTAGCATACTTATACAAAGACTTCAGAATGTGACGTCATCATTTAATTATCAAGAATATTAATTAGGTTTTAGACCGAACTGAATCCAAACTATGGGATTATCTGGTAAGTTAATCCATTCTGGATAATCTTTAACGATCTTTTTATAAAGTCACTCAATATATCGTAGCTGTGTACACAAAACTCCCTCTTATGACAAGAAAATTGCACACTGATAGCTACCGAATGTACGACGCACCAACTAACTGCACATGACAGGCGCTGCTATATTATTGCTCATCAGTCAAGATGTCACTGTACAACGTGTATTCTTCGCAATGCATACATACTGGCCGCAACAACTACGACGCAACTACCACCACATGATGGTGCACCAAAAAAGCTGATCTGTCATTCGGACATCGCTGCCCTGGCCCAACAGTATCTTAAAACTGTACAAAATGATAACACAGATGACTGCCACATTATGTGCTGAAGATACTGAAACTCAACACATACAAACCATAAGCCTAGACACTGGCAGTTATGGCCAACCACGTGTTTGTTCACAAGCTCAACCTGACAGTGATAACAAAAATGTCTTTCCTTCCTTGCACTTACTGCTTCTACATGATTAATTGCGTCAGGGACAGTGTACAGGCTGACTGAACTGGGACTATGCTAGACACACAGGTAAAAGTAAAACAAAACTGTAACAATGTATACGTAAAACGAGTTACAATACATCTTTGTTGTGTAAGCACCAAGAAACGCAAATGCAGTACGAGATCACGATGGAATGGTTGCTAGATAAGCTCTGCAAGACTGGACAATTCAAAACAATTAAAATCTTACGGTCACAAGACTATGCATGATCCGAATCGAGGCACGCACACCCAGAGATACCTATTTCCCAGTGATTTTCAAAATCCTTAAACCAAATTTCACGAACTGTGGTCCTTAGATTTGAATGTAATTTTGGGGTTGTAGAAAATGGGACTCTCCAAAATACTAACATGAAATGAGAGTTGAATTTTCCTTTATAATACACACAGCAACGGACTGTGACTTGTCCAGCTGCCAGCAATGTTCAGGGCACATGTATTGGTTATAACTGGTACTGGTGGACTACCACTGCAGCTAGATGCCAGCGAAGCTGGGAAGCTGCATTATGGCAGCAATGTTGTGACAAGTTTAGACACGGCTGACGAAGACGCCCCGGCCACAACACACAGACGCAACCCTCCCACCAGCCAGGCGCTCAGCCACGGTCACAGCGCCAGCCAGTCTGCTTGCAGAATGCAATTTTGATATTCAGCTGCACGAAGGAAGCACGCAGAGACTGGTCGACAGCGGCGAATGCCAGGAATAGGCAGCAATGCCCAGCGGGCAGCGGGCGGGCGGCAGTGCGCCAGGCCAGGCAGGCTGGACCACCCAGTGTCGTGACAAAGCCGTTCAGCCAGGCTCCAGCCATCAAACGGCTGAGCTCGACTGGAACGCCAGCGCTTTCCCGTCCAGCCTCAGCCTCAGCCTGCATCCATTCCAGTCTGCAAATCCACCGAGAAAAGACTGACGTTAAAGCGACCAACCTGCTTTCTAGTTCCACTACAGCCAGGGACATACACAGAAATACAATCACAGACAGAAAGATACACAGACACGGGGAAGTACACACAGTGACAGAGAATGACTATGCATAAAGAAATGAATAAGGTCAAAGAGGAAAAGCATTAGTAAATTAAATACAAGCAAAGTCCCAGAAAAAATAATTAGCTTAATACTTCAGCAACACAGACACAAGTGACTAAAGACTGTCGGTAGAAAAATTACTGTTTACGCTGATATACACACGAGATCCTGTCAGTGATTTAATAATATCTAATACCTACCATTCTCTGCTGTCAGCTCTCACTGCGTCCTCTTCTTAATTTTTTAAAATTGGAGATAACAGTTATGGAGCGTATCACAAGACCAGCCCACCCAATCAATATGCCGTCAGCTTGAAGAGTCCAATTATCATTGCCCCTCTTCTTATTTGAGAACCCTCTCTGGACAAAGAAAATCTTTCTAACTACAGAGTACAGACCCGTTTCCAATGTTTTTGCTGTACTGAAAACGACTGAGCACACTGTCGAGTAGGCCAGGCACAGGTGTCATGGAATCTTACCTGATCACTGTAAAGTGCATATTTTGTAGAATGTAGGTACCAAACACCAGCTGTAGAGCAGCAAATGGACACAACAGCTCATCAAACACCTTGCCACAAAAGAAATAACATCAGCTATGCTTGCAGCATTCATGTAAGTTTACATGCAAACATCTATTATTTCTACAAACAACAACTCAGTAAATACATCATCCTGTACCGACACTGACTGGAATCAACAAAACAACAAACACCTCATAACAAATGATAATAAATAATATATGATAATATGATTGTTGTAAAGCAACTGGAATGCTAGGTGAATGGTATATCTTAGGGAGAAAAACACCACTAACAATGGCAGCACATAGAGAGACCAATCTTGTGCAGTATAGAATTAATCCCACACTCTGCACATGTAAACCAATTTTATACTTTTTTAAACTCTGATGTATCATGAAAATGATTCAGTAAGTTTGACAAATGACATCCACTGATTTTCCCTGATAATTTCACAATTCAGTGACATGACTCTGGCCCTTCTGAAGTTACACAGACAAGTTGTCACAAAAATCACGAATACAAAGCAATAAAATTAACAACGAAATAAACCTACTTGGAATGTATTATTATATCATGGCACATGAAGCTGCATTAGTGGAAAAAGAATCTCTACGTAAAAGTAAACCTAATTTACATTCTACACACAAGCAAAAACACAGGAAGTTGAAAACTATGACGGAATGTAAGATGTGCAGACTACAGTGATGAGTATTAGACAACAATAAAACAATTAATGGGACTAATACAAGGGTAGCAAGCAGCAGACCTATCAACAAAGACACACTGTAAGTATACAGAAAATTCTTATGATGCTATATGGGATAGCCAACGCAATGTGCTTGGATCCTAATAAAGGTTGCTAATCCAAACTACCTACCTAAGGTGTATGGAAATAGCTAATAGAAGACCAGTGTCTGAACCGTTAGGGGGTCACAAAGGAGGCAAAAACCCAGTTTGTTCTACTTGCAAGCAACATCCTATCACGTGAGTTTAGTAATGCTTTGGTTAAGAGGTCAACCACATGGCGGTCGAGCACTAAACTGGACAGTAGTAGGGGAATGACTGAGATGAGTCTGTGGTCGCCGCCGACAGTGGCTACGTGCTATCTCGGTGTAGAGAACTGACTACTGTCGAGGTGGTACGGCGTCGTCGGCGGGTCCGGCCGTACTACTGACGGCGGCGCTGTTGACTGGATCACCGCCAGCAGACGTCGACGACGACGACGGCGTCTCGTCCATGTACTTATCCACCGAGCGACGACGCGCGTTCATGAAGAAGTTGACGACTGTCGACACCTTCAGTCCCAGCTGCTCGGCGATCGTCGCCTGAATCTCCTTGCTCGGACGCTTGATCTCCTTGAAGATGGCGACGAGTGTGCGTCGCTGTATCTCGGTGAAGACCATGCGCGGTTTCTTGGCCGTCGTCGCCGGGCATGACGGTGGCTGTTGGCCATCAGCGGGTCGGTGTTGCTGTGGAGCGATTGGCTGAGGTGTCGTTAGTAACGACCCGTCTCGACTGCGCTTGCACGCTGCGTGTCAGCAACAAACCAACGCCACAATCAACAACAGTGTCCGTCTTTCATCAATCACCATCATCCTATACTCGACCCTACTCCTTTATCTTCCTTATCATGTCGCTGTCCCACGGGAACCCATATTACACACCGCACTCAGTCAATCTGTTCCACAGAACCTTCATCACAGCTTCTCCGTCCATTCTACTTCGAAATACAAACTCAAGGACTTCTCAAAATCTCTCAACAACCACATTCACGTTTTTCAAGAGCTATCAATTAAACTTTCAAAGTAACCTAAGCAGCACTAATTATCAAAAGCACGTTGCTGTCTATAGTCATACAAGCATGGATAACAAAAACATTTGCCATACGAACTGCGTGTAACGTACGTTCAAAGCACTCAAGCACACGACACCCACGACATCAGTAGCTATTATTGTCAGCCAATTAAACAGCAGTACTCACCTATATTGGCTGGTTTTGCTATGGTGCCATTTGCAGAATCTGGCGTATTATACGAACCTGCAAACACGACACACAGAACACTCACTAAGTCACTATACATTTTATATACAAACAAATCGACCACATTTGCGCCTCTGAAGCCACGGCAACACGGCGCTTTACAAATTTTGTATTATTATTATTATTATTATTATTATTACAAATACCAGTATCTGTCAGTTAAATACTGGTAAAATTCTATTGAACATCGCATCGCATCAAACTGAACGGCCTAGACTTATTGGCATGCGTCTAAGACGCCGCTATTGCTATCGCATTTCCGTCTGTCTGCCTGCCTGCCTCATAGTGAGAGCCACGCCTGAACGGACATACTGATGCTTGAGGACTGTTGTGTATGAGCCGAGTATGACGTTATGGTACCATAATTAGTGCTAGTTGACGTTCTGCTATTTGCCTTGCACGATGAAGCAAACAGCATGACTAGCCAAGATGGGAGTTAACTTAAACCTGAAACTGACACGTGCACGCCAATGTCAGCTAACTGATTTACATACCATAAAATATACAACGGGTGCAGCACACACGCTGTCATAGACTGCAAGCAGCAACGTGAAAAGGAAAAGGCATAACTGTGAACTGTCCAGCCACCGTCGTTCAATCACGTTACTACAGCTGTACTTGGCGCAGGCCGCGGATTTATTAAACATTCCGAGGAAAGTAAATCAATCAATCAAAACTAATTAGTGCCACGCTGCCATCTAGCTAGCCGGCGTCACAACACAAGTGTCAACTACGTACGTCAAACTACTAGAAATGCGGCGGCAGTGACTTGAGATCATCGGAAACGCACATCGGCCGGCACATAAAATCACAAATACATAAAGGAAACTGTGAAGCCGGGCACAAGCCAGGCCCAGAATACTGTACAGCTGGGTTTTTGCGTTTTTCCTTGTTTAGATTTTAGCGTTTACAGTTTATTTCGGTTGATTTTTGTGACTGCATATTTCATTTTTTCGGTTATTCTTGTCATTCGCTTGTGCAACAGATCGGCTAGAAAGTGGAGAAACTCATCTCTGAAATGACCTGTGTGTCACGTGGGACCTAAGACTCATCTCACACCTACTTTCCACTGCAAATACGGCAAGGTGCCGATGCGCGATAAATTTCGACCGCAAACTTCCCGGCAATGTTTACTTCCCCCGTCCCGGCCGCCAGAGCCCGGCCACGAAGGCCCCGCGCTCCCCTGGCTCCGTACGCGCCCTCATATCTCGACGCATCCACGTCAGCGGCAGCACGACGACACACAGACACACAGACAGACAGGCGACGACACTGAATGCTAGTTTCCACCAATTCGTAACGCACCGTTAACGCAAAGCAAGATAGAACGGAATTCTTACAGAAAAATTCCGCAAGCGACGCAAGGTCACGCAAACATTACGTCATTAAATACGTCATCCACGTACCACCGGCCGATGTGATTAGCTATTAGAGGTTTTTTAAATGATATGCGCTATATAAATTCACGTTTTACTTACTTACTTACTATTCGTTGTGGAAGCTTGCGGCCTTGCGTAAAAATAGAAACGGGTCATATTTCCTTGCGGAGCGCTTGCGGTGTCTTGCGGCGAGCTTGCGGTGCAGTGCGTTACCGACTTTTTTACGCCAGAATTACGCATAGTGGAAACGAGGAGTAACGGCCGGACAAGTAGCCAGCGTCAAGGAGAGATAGGAGGACATGTAGGCTATGACGCCGAGTGCCCGAGTGGCAGCCGCGCGTCCTCACTCGACGACGACTGGACGGGTCGGCGGCAAATTAATCAACGCGGGTCGCGCGAGGCCGCCACGCCAAGGTTACAAGTCACAACAACGCAGCGTCGGCAGAAAATTAAAAGATTCGCCGTCGCCGTCGTCGTCGCTCACCGAGCGATGTCCGTACTGAACCGAATCAATAGGATTTCGTCGCCGATCATCGCCGACCGACGACCGACGCAATTTCGTCCGAGCTGCCGGCGTTCAAGTCCCACGTGTATCGTCGACGTCCCAGGTCCCTGTGGAAGCACCATGCCACCCCGTTACAGGCAGTAGTCAAGCGTACACGCATGCACATACACGGGCTGGTGCAGTTACCAGTCTCCAGTCAACGAATGGAGAAGTACATGGTGAAGAGGTTAGCATGCACACTGCACTGCCATGCATAGGTCCTTGGACCAGAGCGGAGTTTCATTTGTGAAATATTCGGCCTCAAGTGCTCCCAGCCCACTCATCTCTGATGAGGAGATAGGGTTTCTTCTTGGTTGAAGGCAAGGCGGTGAGGGAGAGAGAACTGGACATTGCCGTCACATGCCGAAGTCACTGGAAACGGGAAGTCGTCAACGCTTCCCGCCCAGCGGGCGCTGAGCCGACGGGACGCACAATAACAACCCTTACCCGATTTCGTAACATGGGGTCACGTTCACTAGCTATTCATTCTTAGTCTTTTACTTCACGGGCGGCGCATAAGGCAACAGAAAATATAATGAAAAGTAGACCCGAGACGCGAAAAACGTACGAAACTGGATGATTTTTAATATACAAACACATAATCAATGCGAAACAAGCTCATAATGATGCATTTGTGCTGTTTATAGCTTATATCTTTATTCGGCCTGCGGGCGTGCTTGCAGGCGCTTCGACGGCGCTGACACATAAATTACTGTCTAAAATAGCTGACCAGTGAACGTGTAACGACGCCCACTCGCTGTCCATACCACGAAATCGGGTAAGGAATGTTATTATGCCGACGGGACTACAACTTTAGTCAACGACAAAGCATCGTGACACTCACTGATATAATTCTATTGCCAGCAGTCCAGCACTCATCATCATCAACTGTGTGTAGCCGGCGACGGCAGCGAGAGCCATATCGTCGCTGCAGCAGCATTACGACGACGAACCGCCCGCTTCCACTTCTCAAAACTCAAACGGGGAAGGTCAGATTCATGGCACAGTTGATAAAGCCATCGCTGGCACGTGCGGTCTAATTCACGTGTAATGAAACTAAAAACATTTTTCATACTATGCGATACGACACCAACGCTGAAAACGCCACCCCGATTGTTATTAGCATTTCAAGTTTCCGCACAAGCGACGTCGCATACGGAGCAGCAGCAGCAGCAGTCGTGTCACGAAGCAGTCAGCAAGCAGACAACAAACAACGTTGAAAGTCGTGTTAACATGAACGGACGGCACGCCAGGAACGTGACAAGCATGCACCGGCGACGCCACCTTTCAGTCAGCACAGCTGGCCCACAATGTTGGCAAATGCCTTCAAAATGTACCGACAATCGCTCAGCACATGTCAAGGTGAATCTGTTTGTTAGGAATCACGCATACGGTATCTCAGCATCTTACAGCAAGAAGTCTATTGTCAGTGGGCAGGCCGGGCCCACCACAATGTGCACGGGGCAAGCTATAGTAAGGGTTCGCGTTGTCCGTCCGTCTGTGTGTCACAAGCGAATATCTCCGGTTACTATTAAACTCGAACAGGAAATCGGGGTCCCGGTTCAGAATATGCCATCACATTCGCGACCGGAACTCCGGAAGTACCGTTTCAGTCCAAACTTACGGCACTCGAGGGTCAGCTATCGTTACGTTCCATCGGAGACGATACTTTGTTTTGCACAAAAACAGCTCTTCTAGAACTATCATTAGAGATTTGTCTTGGTAATGAATAACTTGATCTTGCTGTTGTTTTGTGGTGTTTTACACTATATTCAGAAACGTTCAACGACAGCACTGCAAGCTGCGGAAACGTACGAACACATCAGCTGCTGTGGAAAACATGTACACAATAAGCAGAAGCACGTTTTCGCCTATCCGGCAAAAAGTACACAGCACAGAGTTATGAACGATGAGACAATTTATGAGAAAATACAGCAATATATATTATATAAATATATTGTATATATATGAATGCAATGACTGTCATTCATCATGAGACACAACTGGAGATCTGTCGCAAAATACAATTTGTCGGGTGACGTCATGCAAGCCAGGCCACAAACGACAGTGACGCCTCCATGGCGCGGGCACATGTCAGTTTAATCTCTGGACAACGTATTTCCGGCCGGGCCCGACACATGAACACAGCGTATCAATAATATATATCTAATTACGATGACGGGGCCGGGCGGCGCTGCCAAGTATGCTGGCCGGCCGGCAGGCAACACACAACGGCAGACACGCAACACACAGATGCACACGTGCGCTGCACGATGCCCAGCTTGATACGAAGACAAATATACATCAGCTGCAGCAGAAAGCCAAGGATGCCACCACCATCAGTGAGTCTGGGCAATGTGTCTGATGACAGAAGGTCAAAGAAAAACCAATCAACTGCTTAACGATGCTTTCACCTACTCTACTGAAGTCTATTCACCTAAGAAAGCAAGCAATTAAATGTGTAAGTTTTCTATCAATTAAGTTATGAATTATGAAGAAGGTGTTTTGGCAAGAAATCCAGTAACAGACTCCGACACAAAAACGTCTGATAATGCTGGTGAACGCAACGTTTTCTGCTTACTGCTTCTTTGGTGTACCTGAGTAAATTTTTGGGCGAGTTCTGCCCAGAAAATGACACAAAAACGAGAATAATACTGTTACTAGTTAGGTTATATAATATACATATTTGTATTTTTAGCACAAAAATGTGCCAGTATTAAAACACATTCGTTAGTTGGTCAATATACAACTATCCAACTACTGTTAAAAATAAAAGTACGACAGAAGAACCTGGACAACAGACTACTATCATTTTCCTACAAGGACTTGTCCTTTTCAATTTCAGTCATACTGCAAAGAAAAACGTTAAATCACGAAAAGTTTCGTGATAAACGACAGCCGAATGTCTACTGCCATTCAGATCTGTATCGGCGACAATAGCTTCCACGAATAGCAGAAGCACGGTACCGTGGGAACGTGGCTGACACGTGCCTGCCATAGCCTCGGCCCGTGATAAAGCAGCTGTACGACGGCACACCTGTGAGTGACAGGTGAAAACGAGCTCATCGCTGGGTGAGCGGTGAGTCTGGACAGGTAAGCAAGCACGGGTGTGCGGATGGACAAAGGGTGATACCACGACAACGAGAACGACGTTTACGACAGCAAAGCATGACAGATGACAAAGTTGACAATAGAGCGTGTGACGCGTGAGGAACGCCAAATCTCGTTGATGATGACCTCGTGGGAACCATACGTTAGTAATAGTACGGCTTTAACATTGTACTCGACACACTGCAGGTCACTTCCAATACGATCTTACGAGACTGAAGTCAATCAAACCCAACTGCAGCTAAGTTGAAACATAAAGGATAAACAACAGTTTTATAAAACCAACAAACACAAAACTAATGAAATTAAAATCTGCTCAGGGTTTGTCCACTGAATCAATCGGTCAACTTTACATTGCCAGTTGGGATGCTGCAACACAAACGTAACTTAGCTTCTAACATGAAGTAACAAATAATTAATTAATTTGCTTATTCTATATTCATCTTTATTCACTCATAGGTAGAAGCATAATGTAAAAAAGAAACAACAGACCAAAAAAATACACAAAATCTTCACTAATAATTCTATGTAATGGCAGTTAAACGACATACTGTTGAACTTTTCCGAACGCTTCTTTAAAATCGCACTGGACAGGTCAAACTGAAACATTTCACGACAGTAAGCAACGACAGAGATGTCTGTGCTCTACAGTGACAAAAGCGTGCCTCTACTCCATAAATTCGCCCTCGCACTGCCCCGCGGTGTCTCTACAGTCTACATCGTCACAGATACACTGAGTCCAACTCGACACATTATAGTCATTTCGGGTATGATTTTTTTCAAGCTTGATGACCCAACCAACAGTCTTAAATCACTGAAGGAAGCCAGTTGGCCCCTGAGATAGACTTCTGTCCCACCAGAACCACTCCACGGTGTTACAACATAAACATAAGCCAACCGCTTCCAGGCTAAGCACAGTGTGACAAAAACCACTGTCCGTAGTGCGTCATTCAATAGGCGCTACTGAACGTACATGGAAGTTCGTTGAATATTTAACAGAACCAAAAATTAAACTAACAAGTAAGCAGGCGGACGAAGGACGTAGTTGCGTGCTGTGCCACAGTGCACAGGTGTGGCCGTGCACTGCGTGCGGGTCCAGTATGGCCCACTGACACAGAGAGGTAGAATAGTAGCCCATCCCGCCAGCCGCAGCAGCAGCAGCCGCAGTCGACAACACACCGACATTACACTGTACACTGCCGTACGGTTGTCTCCGCGCACAGCACTGCACTAGGTCTGTTCTGTCGGGGATTAGATTATTAGAAGTTACAACAAGACACGAGGCGCAGAGCAAGCTCGCTTAGTTTAGACTTTAGAAGTCGTCATCCGATCAACACTGCAACAGTTCTACTGCGCCAAATAGGCAAAAAACACCAGTGTGTGTTACAACAAGAGGTCAAAGGCATTTGACGAAGGCTGCACCGATTGACCCCGCGAACACTGCACGCGCCGCGTGACGGACTGACAGAAAACGCAAACATAGGTAAGAATAGTCAGCATCGCAAGCATTCGATGCCGCCCAAAAACTCAAAGGTAAGAGCTGTAAAATGATTCTCTAAACATACTGGCACCAGAGAACCCAACAGAAATATGTTACAATTGAAAAAGAGATGACTGCAGTTCAAGATCTGCCTGTGTGTATATCATTTTATCACATATACATGTATTAATAGCAGTTCTAGAAATAATGAAGGCGGACAGGTGCTGCAACCAGTATGTTTAACATGAGAATTGTCTACTGAAGAACAGAAACAATATGCTAATGAAACTAGCTGACTCTAGCTGGGGTGCCAACGCCGAGACCTGCCGGACATCTGCTCTGGCTCTCTGTTACTCTATTTAAACATCCGCGGCAAAGGGCGGAAGCCACTTACATGCCGGTAAGTAGGTAACATCAGTACAACGACATACATGCATACAATATAAAACAATACAATCAAAGGATAAAATGAAATTAAT